>LNFM01002777.1_pt1 | contig 35979 bp, 30 predicted proteins | sample 596031 | NCBI WGS metagenome assembly LNFM01 (sample SAMN04254537, study PRJNA301005) | activated carbon metagenome | isolation source: dual media filters at the Ann Arbor, Michigan drinking water treatment plant | place: USA: Ann Arbor | reverse complement strand
TTGGCGAGGAGCACACGAGAACCGACCGCCTCGAGCGCATCGACCGACAGACTCTTGACCGTCGCCTGGGTGCCGACCGGCATGAACACCGGCGTCTGGACCTCGCCGTGCGGCGTTCGAAATCTCGCCGCGCGTGCGCGAGTACGGGTGGCCTGACGCTCGACCGTAAAGTTGAGACGGGACATGAGGAATTGCGCAGCGACGAAATGCCAGGTCCGGCGACGAGACTTCTGGCGGATGGCGAAGGATGCGAAGGATAGCCTTCAAACCGGCACCGCGTCACGACCGATCAGCGATGTCCCGCCCGCAACAGCGGGACGGACGATGATCCGATCGGGCGCGGGTAGCGGGCTTCAGCCACCTTGGCACCGTGCTCGCATGCGAGCACCCGAGGTCAATGAGCGGCCGTGCTGTTCGGTTCGCCGGCACCGGCGTGACGCCCGATGACGGCACTCATGTGGTTTTCGGTCGAGTCGAATACCGCGAGCGGCTCGCGCCGGCTCAGAGAATCCCCGAGATCAATCCGGCGGCGACCAGGAACAGGAGCACGGCGACGATGCGCTGTATTCGCCCCATCGTCACTTTCGGCAGCAGCCGGTTGCCCAGGTAAGCGCCGATGAATGCGGCGAACGCCGCCGCCGCGAGCAACGCATACTCCGACTGCGCCTGGATGGTCGCGAACGTCTGCCAATAGACACTCAACCGGGCAATGTCGATCGCGAACGCGACGGCAGCGCCCGTAGCCACATAGGCCTCCTTGCCCAAGCCAGCTTTGACGAGGAAAGCCGAACGCAAGGCCCCCTGCATCCCGGAGAGTCCCCCGAAAAAGCCGCTCAGCACGCCGCCCAAGGGCAGGTACTTTGCAGGGAACGCCACGGCCCGGAAGCGGGAGGAGAATTCGAGTGTCGCGAACAGCATCAGCAGTACGCCCACGATGAGTTTCACGGGCATGACCGTGTAAGTCCGACCGAACAGGGTGTAGCTCGCAATAGGCGCGGCATCGGCCGCCGCGAGCAACAGCCACGCGCCGGCGAAGGACGCCACGATGGCCGGCAGCCCGAAACGGATCGCCACGCGAAAGTCGATATGGCGGCGAACGAGCACCAGCTTGAATCCGCCGTTGAGGAAATGAACGACCGCAGTGAGCGCGATCGCCTTCTCCACCGGAAAGAAAAGAACGAACGCGGGGAGAAGCAAGGTTCCCAGACCGAAACCCGAGAAGAACGTCAAAGCCGACGCCAGCAGTGCGACCGCACAAACGACGCTATAGACCCACACTTGTCTCTCCGATCGAGCGATTCATCCCCGCTTTGGATGAGCCGTGCCGAAAGCCCTGACCGTTACCTCACCCCAGCAGTCTTTCGAGCGTCCCTCCGGCAACCGCACTGAGCACCACGACGAGCCACGGCGGCGCCTTCCAGAACACCAGTAGCGCAAAAGCCGCCAGTCCCAGACCGAAGTCCGACGGGGCTTCGATGGCGCTCGTCCACACCGGATGGTACAGCGCGGCCAGCAGCAGTCCAACGACGGCGGCGTTCACGCCCACCAACGCCGATCGCACTTTGCGAAGGCGTCGCAAATCGTCCCAGAACGGGAGCACGCCGATCGTGAGCAGAAAGGCCGGAAGAAAAATGGCGACCGTGCAAAGCGCCGCCCCTGCCCATCCATTGGGCTCCGGCCCCATCATGAAGCCCAGATAAGCGGCGAACGTGAAGAGCGGACCTGGCACAGCCTGGGTTGCACCATAGCCGGCAAGAAAAACGTCGTTGGATACCCAGCCGGGCGGCACAACTTCGGACTGCAGCAACGGCAGGACGACGTGTCCGCCGCCGAAGACCAGCGATCCGGAGCGGTAGAAGCTGTCGAACAATGCCAGGGATTGATTGGGGTAGATGGCGCTGATCGCGGGCAGACCGATCAACAGCGCGAAAAAGAGGACGAGGCTCACGGCTCCCGCAGTCTTGCCAAGCGAAATACGCATGTCGACGTGCGCATCGTCGACCTTGCCGCCAAGGAACACGCACCCTACGGCGGCTCCCAACAGAATCGCACCGATTTGTCCCGCCGAGGACGGCACGGCTAGCGCGATGATGGATGCCACCACCGCGAGCGTGAAGCGCTGGGCATCCGGCGTGAGATTCTTCGCCATCCCCCATACCGCCTGGGCCACCACTGCAACAGCCACGACCTTGAGGCCACGCAGCCAGCCGGCATTCAAGTCGTCGGCGAAGGCGCCGATGCCGAACGCGAACAAGATCAGGACGAGCACCGAGGGCGCAGTGAAGCCCAGCCATGCCGCCAAGGCCCCCGGGAGCCCCGCCCGCGACAGGCCGATGCCGATGCCCACCTTGCTGCTGGCCGGGCCGGGCGTGAACTGACAAAGCGCGACCAGATCGGCGTAAGCCCGCTCCTCCAGCCACTTGCGGCGAGCGACGAATTCCTCGCGGAAGTATCCCAGATGCGCGATCGGGCCACCGAACGAGGTACAGCCGAGCATCAGGAAAACCTTGAAGACCTCGAAGGCCGATCCTGGCGTCGCACTCATCTTGGAGGATGCTTCGGACGAGCGCATGGGTTCCCGTGTGACATCGTGCTGCGGCGACTTACCATGTGACGACCCGGGATCTTCAGTGATCGAGACGCACAGCCAGTGCATGACTGCAGCTTTCGATGCACGATGCGACTCATTGCCCAGCCGTGATGATGGACATCGTTATCGTATCCCGATGTCAATGAAAAGCGCAATCATCCGCAACGTCGCGCTCTCCTTCGTGCGTGTACACGTCCTTCATCATGCCGCGGAAGAACCGGTGTTCGGTCTGGCCATGATCGAAGAGCTGGGACGGCACGGCTACGAACTGAGCCCGGGCACGCTCTACCCCATTCTCCACGGCATGGAGCAGTCCGGACTGCTCACATGCGAACAGGAGGTGGTGGGCGGCAAGGTGCGCAAGTACTACACGGCCACGGAGCGTCGGACACTCGTCGAGCTCAAGAAAGAAATCAGAGAACTCTTCGGCGAATCGTTCCAGGACTGAGGGCCCTCGAGAGCACCCTCAGAGATCGGCAAGCAGGAACATCTGCTCCAGACGGGAGCAGCGCCCTTGCGGCAGCGTCATGACGCGGGCGTAAGCGTTGCGCTCACGCCGCGTCGACGGGAATCGGCTTCTCGCCCTGAACCGAGGTTCGATAGACCAGACGGCGATACTTGTCCATGTCGTAGGGCGTAGCGCTGTGGAGGGCACCCCGGTTATCCCAGATGAGCAGATCGCGCGGCTTCCATGCGTGGACATAGGCGTGATTGGACACGGTGGTGGCGAACAGCTTCTCCACCAGAGCCACACCTTCTGCGGCGGGATATCCTTCGACGCCGATGCAGTCGTCCTTGTTGATGTACATCGTCTCTCGGCCGGTATGGGGATGCATGCGAACGAGTGGATGAACGACGTCCGGCGTACGCGCGAGTTGATCGGGCGTGAGGGGCGGCACGTTCGTGCGCTTGCTGTACAGCTTGGAGTAACTATAGACCCCGCGCAGCCGACGCAGCCTGGCCTTCTCGGCTTCGTCGAGCTTCTCCCAGGTTCGATACATGCTGGCGAACAGCGTATCCGCGCCTTCCGGGGGCACTTCGAGGCCGTAAAGAATGGTCAGCGCAGCGGGCAGCGCCAGGTAAGTAAGATCGGTGTGCCAGCCGAAGCCATCCATCGTGCTGCCGAGGGGACGGCCATTCTCGACGATGTTCGAAATGACGAAGATCTCCGGATGCTCGGGCAATGTGTACTGCCGCAGCACGTGTGGATCGGGCTTTCCGAACTGGCTGGTGAACGCCACCAGGTCCTCGGGTGACAGAACCTGGTCGCGAAAGCAGAGCAACTGGTGTTCGTAGAGAAGCGCCTCGATTTCAGACAACGGCACCTCGCAACCTATGCGCCGCACATCGAAGCCGACGATCTCTGCGCCGATATGCTCGCTCAGCCCCCGCACTTCGAACTGCCCCGTGCGGTTTGCGTCTTTCGATATCATGGACTCTCCTCTGGGATTGTGGGCACGATCATGCCCATCCGCTTCACGCGAGATGGGTCGCGACCCTCGCTATCTGGGCACGCGGCAGCGACGTCCTGGGTCGGCCGAACCGAGAGCGACCATGGCTGCTCGCCGGCTCGCTCGTCTCGCAGAACGATCGGCGGCCTGTCAGAAGCTCACGTTCGCAGCCTGCACGACGGGCCGCCACCGCTCGACCTCCTCCACGACGAACTTGCTCGTTTCGTCGGTCGACATCGGCGTGGTGGCGAAAGCGAGGTCGACCAATCGGGCCGTGACGGCAGGCTGTGTCAGTTGCCGGTTCAATTCCGCGTTCAAGCGTTGCACCACCCCGGGCGGCGTCGCAGCGGGTGCGGCGAGTCCGAACCAACTCGTTGCGGTCAGCTCGGGATAGCCGGCTTCGGCGATCGTCGGTACCGACGGCAACAAGGCGTGGCGCTGCTGGCTCATGACCGTGACGGCGCGCACGCGCCCCGCCTTGATCATGTGCAGCAGCGCCGGCAAGGAATCGAACGACCCGTCCAATCGTCCTGCCACCACTTCCGCGAGCGAGGCCGGCGACCCCGACTTGAACGGTATGTGCGCGATATCGATGCTGAAGCGTGTCTTGACGCGTTCGAGCATGAGGTGGCTCGGTGATGCAGGACCGCTGGATCCGAAGTTGAGCGAGCCCGCGCGCGCACGACTCGCGGACACGAGATCGCCGAACGATTTCATGGGAGATTCGTTCTTGAGGATCAGGACCAGCGGTATCGATCCGATCATGCCGATCTGGGCGAAGTCCTTGATCGGGTCATACGACAGCGACTTCGCTGCGGCAGGCGCGAATGCCATGGGCCCAAGGCTCGTCAGCAGGAGGGTATGGCCGTCCGGGGTCGCCTTGGCAACGACGGCCGTACCCAGGCTGCCTGCGACGCCCGCTCGATTGTCGATGACGACGTTTTGCTTCAGCTGGGCCGCGAGGCGTTCGGCGACGATGCGTGCGGCGATATCCGAGGTTCCTCCGGCACCATACGGAACGATCAATCGAATCGGACGAGAAGGCCATTCCTGGGCCGCGACGCTCGCCGCGTTCAGTATCGCTGCCATACCCAGGATTGCCTTCAAGGCGCTTCGAATCTTCATGCGGAACCTCTCACTGAATGGGGATCAAGATCGATAGGGCGGACCCCGTGACGTTTCAGCTTAGAGCCGTTCTCGGAGCTTGTCCTGTAGCAAAAAAAGTGCGGTGCGGTCGCGTGGCGGCAGCAGCGACCACGTTGGTGCACGCGATCGGCCGTCTTGCCGGCTACCGGTGCACAGACGTCCTCGTCATCGCGCAGATTCCGAACGGCACGCACCAAGACGGCGTGCCGCTGCTTCGCGCAGCACCATCCCTGTGCCCTCTCGACTTACGAAATCACCGAAGGCCGGAAGGACGTTGGCCAGGTACCCATGGAATCCGCAGCAATCCCCCAAGCGAGGCACTGCCTGGACGAACACCATCGAGGACGTCGGAGGGCGCGGGCGAGACGATGCTCTCGTTGCAGCCCATTGGCATCGCACTTGCTTAACGTCCGTGGACGAGCGTCGGAGATCTGACAGGGCCTGCAATGCAATCCGGCCCCGCCGTGTCCACAATGCGCTACGCGCGCTATCGCGAATGACGTTTACCTCTGCTCCACAACACGCCTCATCGCACGCAATGCTTTATGAGAACCCTCGACCCATGAACCCGGATTGACCCATGGACGATCCGTGCTCGGAGGGCCGGGACAGCCCGCACGGCGGGCAAGGCTCGGGGACGACCCGGCCAGGCACGCGGGCACGCTTGAGACCGCCGCGGACCTATCTTTACTTCGATGCGGTCGCAAGATACGGCTCGATTCGCAAGGCTGCCGATCGACTGTTCCTGGCCTCCTCGGCACTGACGAGACACATTCTTCAATTGGAGGACCAGGTCGGCACCCCGCTGTTCGAGCGCGTGCCGCGCGGGGTGCGGTTGACGCCCGCAGGCGAGTTGCTGCACACGCACGTTCGCGAGACGCTCCAAGCCTTGGACGCCACTTGCCTGCGCATCGACGACTTGAGCGGTCTGGTGCATGGAGCCGTTCGTATCGCTGCGGCTGAAACGATGGCCATAGAGATCGTCCCCCGCGCAATCGTCGAGTTCCGACGTCGGCATCCCGGTGTTTCGTTCGACCTGAGCACCGCGAGCGGCTTGCAGGCCATCGGCGCGCTCCTGAGCGATCAAGTGGACATCATCCTGGCTCTGAATCCTGCGTACGACGAGAATCTTCGAGTCCACATCACACTGCCCCAAGAAATGTGCGCGGTCGTTCGCGCTCGCCACCCGCTAGCGAGGCGCACAGTGGTGAGTTTCGCCGAATGCGCCGAGTATCCACTCGCATACCCTCAACCCGGGATGGGCGGGCGCAGCGTGCTCGACGAGTTGGCCACCCAACTCGCGTTTGCTGCCGCACCGGTGTTTCAGTCGAGCTCGATGGAGGCGCTCAAAGGCTTCGTGCGCCATTGCGATGCAGTGGCCTTCCAGCTGTCGGTCGGCGTGCAGCGTGCTTGCCAGCTGGGTGAACTGGCCGCTGTGCCGGTTTCTGACTTGCGGGACAAGACACACATCGTCATCGCCACGCGCAAAGGGCGACGGCTCCCTCACGCAGCTGCCGCGTTTCTCGAGCATCTCGAAACGATGGCGCAGACATGAACGCTCACGACCGAGTATCGAGGCGCACACGATCCAGTGCCGGCGACTTGGAACGCCAGCGCACCCGCCTCGTGAAAGCCTTGATTGCGAAGCGGCGCACAACACGAGAGCACGCATGCTGATTCACCGCGCCAGCGCACTACTTGTCGGAGACGCCGCGCCTGCGCAGGTCGACGTATCGGTGCGCATCGAGGGCGAGCGTATCGCCGAAGTGGGTTGCTTGACACCGCTCCCCGGAGAACGCGTCTTCGACGCATCCGAGTGCATCGTGACACCAGGATGGATCAACACGCATCACCACTTCTTCCAGTCGCTGCTCAAGGCCGTTCCGGGCGGAATCGATCAGCCGCTACAGGGCTGGTCGAAAGCAGTGCCCGCGCGCTATCGCGGCGCCTTCACGGCGGATGACTTCAGACTCGCCACGCGCATTGCGCTCGCCGAACTGGTTCTTTCCGGGACGACGACCGTAAGCGATCATCACTTCCTGCAGTATCCGGGAATCGCATTCGACCCGGCCTCGATCATCTTCGAGGAAGCCACCCGCTTCGGCGTGCGCATGGTCCTTTGTCGCGGCGGCGCCACGATCGATACCGTACCTCGGCCGGCGCCACCGTGGCTCGTTCCCGAAACCGTCGAAGCCATGATCGCCGATATCGAATCCCTCGCCCATCGGTACCATGATCCCTCACCGACGGCGATGCGTCGCGTCGCCGTGGCACCGACGACCCTCTCGAATCGTGTCACCCCCCGGGACTTGCGCGAACTGGCCGATGCTGCGCGTCGCCTGGGCCTGCGGCTGCATTCGCATCTCGCGGAAACCACGGACGACGACACTTACTGCCGCGCGCATCACGCAATGAGCATCATCGACCTCTGCGAAGATACCGGCTGGCTGGGCCCCGACGTCTGGTTCGCCCACATGGTCCATCTGGATGCGGCCGACATTCGACGTGTGGGCCGAGCGGGCATCGGCCTCTCGCACTGTCCGGCCAGCAACGCTCGGCTAGGCACGGGCATCGCCGAGGTGGAAGCCTTGGAGCAAGCGGGCGTGACGATGAGCTTGGGCGTGGATGGCGCTGCGTCCAACGAGAGCGCGAACATGCTGTCGGAACTTCACTTCGCATGGCTCGTGCACCGCGCACGCGCCCGCCGCAGCCCGACAGGCGGCTTGCGCGCCCCCAGCCATGGGGACTTGATCCGATGGGCGACCGCCGGTGGCGCAGATGTTCTCGGACTACGCACGGGGCGAATCCTGCCGGGCTATCCTGCTGACATCAGCGTTTTTCGACTCACGGACGTGGGGCACTTCGGGACGCACGATCTGGCCGCGGGTCTCGTCGCTTCCGGTTCGAATGCGCGCGTGGCGTTGGCGATGTGCGCTGGCCGTGTGATCTGCGAGAACGATGCAGTACCGGGACTGGACCTCGAAGCACTGCGGGCACAGGCGGCAGCAGCCACGGCGCGTATTGGAAGAGCAGCGCCCCCGACTTAAGGGAGCACGATCCGAGCGACACTTCGGACCGCGGAGGCTACTCGCCCGAATTCGGACGGGGGCGCGCGCTTCGCACCGCCCGCAAGCGCATGGATCGAAGCGTCCGGTTCAGGACGAACCGAGCTAGAGCACGACGGTATCGAAATGGCGCGGAACGACCACTCGGGTATCCGGTGCGACCCGGCGCACCTCCTGCACGAAGGTCTGCGCCTGCTCGTAAGCCGCATCCTGAAGCGCACCGTAGGGCCACGACTGCACATCCCAATGAGTCGCGATCACGACGGGCGGACTGCCGAGCGCACGCAGCAGCCGTCCGGTGTAGTCGTGAATCTCCAGGCGCGCCTTCGCGGCCGGGATCAGCGCCACGCTCGGCTGCAGTCCAGCGACCTCGCGTTCGATGTAGTTCATCGAACAGAACACGATGAGGCGATGCGCGCCGAATCGAATGAAATAGGCGAGCGTGTTGCCCTCCACGTACTCCACCAGCCGCATCGGCGCGCGCACGTCTTTGGGCACCACGCCCGAATCGAAATAGTGCTTGCTGCTCAGGGCCGAATGCAGGCTCGGGATCACCTTGAGCGAGAAGGCTCCGAACTCGAAATCCTCGCCGCCCTTGACCGTGATGAGCTGCGCTTCCGGCACGCTGTGAGCGCGCGCGATGTTGATCGTGCTTTCCGTGCCCACGACGGTCGCCCCGGTTTTCTTGGCGATATAGGGCATGTCCATGCAGTGGTTGAAGTGCGAATGCGAGGTCAGGATGTAGTCGACCTGCGCGGCATGCACATCGATGAGCCGCAGCGTGTCGTCGTTCGGACTCAGCGTGTCGTTCGGCCCGAAGATCGGCCGGGAATCGCCCGGCGCGACCGGCGGCGTCGACGTGCCGAAGCCCTTGTCCGCATAGCGGATGCGCGAAAAGAAGGGATCGACCAGGATCCGCGTCCGACCATCGGAGATCGACCAGGCCGCGGCGCCGTAGTGAATCAACTGCAGCCGCCCCGCGGCGCTCGCGGCGTCGCTGAGATCGTGGGTCTGAGGTGAAATGCTCATGTGTTGGCTCCTCGCACGCTGATCGTGAAGCAAGTGCCGGCCGCGTTCGCCACGCGGCGTCGCATGCTCGATTGCTGCTCGCGTCGTGGGCTGCAACGTTGCTGCGATAGCGCCGAAGCACCTTGTTCGCCGCATTCATGATGCGGGCGTTTCCCAAGATGCCCGCGCCGGGCGGGGAAACACCCGAGCGCGAATCCGCACTCGCGCGACGCTACAATGATGACCATTCATGTGCTCCGGTCGATTGTGCGATGCAGATGGCCCAAGTGTCCAGCAAGGAAAGCGCCTTCGCCCGCCCACGCCGTCGGCGCACCCGGCTTCGCGAGCTTCTCGCTCATGCGATCGTTGCGCTGGCAGCGACCGCTTGTGCTGGCGTTCTCCGAGCGGCCGACCCCAATCTCGATCACCCGACGCGCATACTCACCGTCGTCCGCGACGGCTACACCATCGCAGGCATGGCCACTCACCTGGAAGGCGCATCGAGGTTCAAGTACGGCATCGCGATCTTTCCGGGCAGTCCGGGCATCCTGCGCCTGCGAGAGGAAGACGGCCAAGTACGCCATGCCATGGTCGGCAATTTCTTGATCCGGTCACGCCGCCACTGGCTCGACGACGATACGCTGGTCCTGAGTATCGATGCCCCGTCGGATCGATGGCACAGCTTTCAGCAAGCGTTTCGTGAAACCGAGCGCTACGGCAAGGATGTCGCGGCTCTGCTCGCGGAGGCCGGCCGCCGGTTCGGCATCGATGACTGGACGCTCGTCGGCACGAGCGAGGGATCGGTGAGCGCCTTTCACGCAGCGCGCATGAATCCGATGCTCGCGCGCCGGTTGATCCTCACCGCCTCGCTCTTCATGCCCAACCGCAACGGCGATGGATTGAGCGGCGCCGATTTCTCGCAGATCGGAATCCCGCTGCTTTGGGTCCATCACGTCGACGATCCATGCCGCGTCACGGCCTACAGCGACGCAGTGGAGTTCGCGCGGCGCAGCAATGCGCCGCTCGTCACGGTGCGCGGCGGCGGCCCCGGACAAGGCCCGGCCTGCCAGGCCCGTACTGCCCACGGCTTCGTGGGTATCGAACGCCAGACGGTGCTCGCCATGCGCGCCTGGGTGAAGACCGGCAAGGTTCCGCAGGACGTCGGCCCTTAGCTCGATGTGTTCCGACACCGCCCGCATGTCGGCCAACGACGCACGAGGCATTCGATACGAAGACGGCCGCCAAAGCGAGAAATCAAGTCGACGAGCGGCGGCAGCTATGCCAGCAGCAAGTCGCGCTCGTCATCCTGGCGAACGAGGTGCTTTCACCTTCAGGAAAGCCGGCGGCTAGCGTGGCCCCGAAGTTGCAGATGCAATGGCACGCCCGGGAGGCCGTTTCGCCCCTCACTCCATGCCCAAGCGCTTTTTGTACTCTGCGTCGCGATACGCAAGCCGTCCCATCTTCACCTGCTCTTCGACGGTAAGCGACAGCATCTCGCGCATCTTCTTGGGTTTGTCGGCCACGATCTCTTCGCGCTCGAGTGCACCGATACGCTCGTCGTCATACTTCAGGATATCGCGCAGCACTTCGCGGTTGTGCTGCCCGAACTTCGGCGCGGGGCCGCGAACCTTCACGGCCTCCTTGCTGAAGCGCCACGGACGGCCGATGATGAGGCGCCGGCTGCCCATTTCTCGTTCCGGCGGGAACTGCACCCATTCGAGCAGGCCGCGGTGATTCAACTGCGGGTCGAGATTGAGATCTCGTCCGTCGAGCACCGCACCGGCCGGCACGCCCGCCGCTTGCAGACGCTCCATCGCTTCGATCTTCGTCAACGCGGCGCTCCACTGCCCGATGATCGTGTCGATCGCATCGTGATTGAGTCTCCGCGCCTCCGTCGTGGCATAGCGCGGATCATGGGCGAGTTCGGGCCGTTCGATGACTGAGCACAGGGCTTGCCACTCGGCGTCGTCGCGCACACTGATCACGCACCAGGCGTCCTTGCCGTCGCAACGATAACAGCCTTGCGGCGCGTATTGCCGATGCCGATTGCCCATGCGCTCGGCCGATGTGCCGTTGGCGATGTGATCGAGCACGTACTCGCTGACGCCGAAGCAGCCGAGCTGATACATCCCGAGGTCCGCCCACAAGCCGCGGCCGAAGCGATGCCGGAACCGCAGCCCGAGCAGAATCGCCGTCATGCAATTCCAGGTCGCGAGGAAGTCGACGAACGACTGTCCCGCCTTCGACGGCGTGCTGCCCCGATAGCCGGTGATGGCGGCAAGCCCGTGTGTCGCCTCCTGGGTCGTCGCTTGCGCCGGATAGCTCGAGTACGGCCCGCCATGCCCATAGCCGGTATTCGAAACCATGATGATGCGCGGATTGAGTCGCTGCAGGTTGGGATAGTCGAGGCCCCATCCGCGCATGACGCGAGGCGTGAAATTCTCGAGCACCACATCGGCGGTCTTGATGAGGTCGGCCAGCACGTCGCGGCCTTCCTTGCGCGCCAGGTCGAGGACGAGCGACTTCTTGCCGCGATTGGCCAGGTTGAAACTCGACGTCCGGTTCCAGGGGTCGCTTCCGTGCTGGTCGTCGGGGGCGACGACCGCCTGACCGCCGCGCGTCTGATCCGGCCGCGACGGCCCTTCGATCTTGATGACCTCGGCACCGAGGTCGCACAGCAGCCCGGCCGCGTAGGGCCCGGCGAACACGTAGCTCGTGTCGACGATACGCACGCCGTCCAGAGGCAGTCGCTTCATTCGAATCATGGTCCAGGGTATCCGTGCGAGTCGCGACGCGACATGCGGCATCTTACCGCGCCGCGGGCGCCGAACGCTGATCGAATCGCGCGATGGGCTCGCAGAGCGCATGAGCCGGCGTGCGCCCACCCACGGCGCGAGGCGGCAGACGGGCGAACCGGACTGCGCGCCTTGGAATGTCGTCCATCCGGATTCGACACATCGTCTCGCCCGGACGGGCGGCTGCCGGCACGGCTGATCGCGCGCTGCGCCGCCGACAGGACGATCAATTCGCCTTCGCGCCGGACACCTTGATGACCTGCGCGAACTTTGCGATTTCCGCCTTGATCCATGCAGAGAGTTCTTCAGGGCTCGACGACTCGGCCGAGGCCGCGTCGGCGGCGAGGCGCTCGCGAAAATCCGTACTGTCGATGACCGCGGTCAGCGCGCCGTGCAGGCGCTTCACGACCGGATCCGGCGTGCCTCGCGGGGCGACGACGCAGTACCAGATCGTTGCTTCGAATCCTGGATAGCCCGATTCGGCGATCGTCGGCACCTCCGGCATCGCCGGCGAACGCTTGAGGCTCGACACCGCCAGCAACCGGATCTTGCCCGCCTTCGCCTGCGGGATGAGCGTGGGCGGCGGCGTGATCATGAGATCGACTTCGCGCGAGAGCAGCGCAACGAGGCCAGGCCCGCCGCCCGCATACGGCACATGAACGATATCGATGCCGGCGGCGGCCTTGAGCATTTCGCCCATCAGGTGATTCCCGCTGCCGGTGCCCGAGGTCGCGTAGTTGAGCTTGCCCGGATTCGCCTTGGCGAGGGCGATCAGTTCCTTGAGCGTCTTCACCGGCACGGCAGGATGGGAAGCGAGTGCAGACGGCGCCTTCGCCACCAGCGTGATCGGCGTGAAATCAGTCAACGGGTTGTAAGGTATCTTCCCGGCATAAAGCGTGGGACTGATCGCCAGCGTCGGCGTTGCACCCATGAGGAGCGTGTACCCGTCGGGAGACGCCTTTGCGACGATGTCGGCGCCGATCATGCCGTTCGCCCCGGGCCGGTTGTCGACGATGACCTGCTGCCCCAGGATTTCACTCAGCTTCGCGGCAATGTAGCGCGTGTAGAGGTTCAGCGAACCGCCGGGCGGCACGGGCACGACGAGGCGAATCGGTTTCGACGGGAACGGCTGCTGAGCGTGGACAGGCCCGCCAATCCACGCAGCGCCGACGAGCGACGCCAGGCACACTGCCCGAGCACCGACGTTACGAAAACCCATCACGATTTTTCTTCTTGTAGACGACATCACGATTTCTCCCTGACCACGATCGATCCGAACTTGTCGACCTCGGCAACCTGCCCCGGCAGGATCAGCGTGGTCGCATCCAACTGCGTCACGATTGCCGGACCGTCGAAGCACGCGCCACAGCCGAGCTTGTTGCGGTCGTAAATCGGAACGTCGCTCTGCCCTGCCGCGAATGCCACGCGCTGCTTGCCGATGATCGCAGACGAGGCGGGACCTCGCTTGGGCACCTCGGGCAGCGTGACTTGCGGCAGCATCCCGACGGCATCGACGCGCAACGTGACGATCTCGATCGGCATCGCGGGCAGCGAGAAGCCGTAGATCCGCTGGTGGGTCGCATGGAAGCTCTCGAGCAGCGCCGCGAGTGCGGCATCATCGACCTGGCCGCTCCAGAGGACGTCGAGTTCGAAGCCCTGCTCCTTGTAGCGCAGGCTCGCCTGTTTCGTGAGCAGCCGGGAAGCCGGCGGCACGTTCTCGTTGTCCAGCCACGTGATCGCCTCGTGGGTGAGTTCGTCGAACACCGCACCGAGTTGGCCCATGTCGTAGTGGCCCGCGCGCTGCATGCAGGTGCGCGCAAACTCGGCGCGCAGGTTCGAGACCAGCAGACCCAGGGCCGAGAGCACGCCCGGTGCGGGCGGCACGAGTGTCGTCTTGCACCCCATCAGCCGTGCGAGCGAGGCGCCGTGCAAAGGACCGGCGCCGCCGAAGGGCACGAGCACCAGTTCGCCCGGATCGATGCCCCGCTCGACCGAGACGACCCGCATCGCGCCGACCATGTTGTTGTCGAGCACGTCGAGCATCCCGCGTGCCGCAGCCTCGATGCTCAACCCCAGCGGCTGTGCGATGCGCGTCTCGATTGCCCGCCTCGATGCCTCGACGTCGAGTTCGAAGCGGCCGCCGAGGAGGTACGGCGGCAGATGACCGAGTGCCACATGAGCATCCGTCGTCGTGGGCTCGGTGCCGCCCCGTCCGTAACACACGGGCCCCGGCTGCGCTCCGGCGCTCTCGGGACCGACGACCAGCCCGCCCGCTCGAGACACTCGCGCGATCGAGCCGCCGCCGGCGCCGATCGTCATGATGTCGACCATGGGCAGCCCCACGCGCCAGCCGCCGATGGCGGAGACCGTCGTCAATCGCGGGGTACTTCCCAGGATGAGCGCGATGTCGGCCGACGTCCCGCCGATGTCGTTGGTCAGGATGTCGCGAAAGCCCGAGGCCGCACCGACGAAAGCCGCGCCGACAGCCCCTGCTGCGGGACCCGACAAGGCTGTCTCGACGGGCTTGCGCCGCGCGCTTTGGGTGCTGGTCACGCCGCCGCTGGACTTCATCAGCAGCAGGGGGGCGCCGATGCCGGCCTCCTTCGTGCGCTGCTCCAGGCGCTCGACATACGTCGACACGGCGGGCATGACATAGGCGTTGAGCAGTGTCGTCACGCAGCGCTCGTACTCGCGGAAAACCGGCAGGATGTCGCTCGATACGGAGACGAGCGCTTGCGGATGTTCGGCGCGCACGATTTCGGCCGCCCGACGCTCGTGTTCCGGATTGGCATAGCTGTGCAGCAGAACGATCGCAACCGTCGAAATGCCCTCGGCGGCAATCTCCCGCGCGGCCTGGCGCACGGCCGCTTCGTCCAGCGGCTCAAGAATGCCTCCCTCGTGAGACAAGCGCCCGGGGATCTCCCAAATGTGCTGCGGCGGTACGGGTCGAACCGGCTTGACCCACGTGAACAGATTGGATTTACGGGGAATGTCGTGGCGGCCGATCTCGAGGATGTGCTTGAAGCCCTCCGTCACGAGGATTGCGACCGAGGGGCCCTTGCGCTCGAGGATCAGGTTGGTTGCGACCGTCGTGCCGTGAAGGACGCGGCCGACGCTCGCACCCTCGACGCCGCCCACCGCAAGGCCGTCCGCGATGCCTTGGGCAAACCCGCGAGAAGGATCGTCGGGCGTCGAAGATGTCTTGCTGACCCAGAGTGCGCCGCTCGCCGGATCGAGAAGCGCGACATCGGTGAACGTGCCGCCGGTATCGACGCCGATCAATACGCCATCTGCGATGGTTGCTGAATTTGAAACAGAGCCGGTCATTCCAGAGTCTCGAAGTATTCGTGGCGATGAAAAAGTTTGGTGGTCGGCCGATCCTTGCGCCGCTCGGCGGTCGCTTCGATATCGATAGCACGCCCATTGGCGCTAAGAACCAAGCCGTAGTCCCGCTCAGCGCTCTCACGACTCACGAATCCACCGAGCACATCAGCCAGCACGCGCTCGGGCTCGCGGTCGAAGGGATGTCCCCAGCCGCCCCCGCCGCCCGTTTCTATGCGCACGACATCGCCTCGCTTGAGGATGTTGCCGTCGGACAGCGGTGGCAGCAGCCGCTCGTCCGGGCGCCCCGGATTCACCACGCAACGTCCCGAGCCGGCGCACCGGCCACCCGATACGCCCCAGGGCGGATTGGCGTCGCCTTCGATCCGCACGGAAACCATGGCTTCGTCGCACAGGATTTCCATCTCGCGCACGACCCCGCAGCCCCCTCGCCAGCGGCCCGCGCCCCCCGTGTCCGCATTGATCGAATACCTGCGCACCCGCAACGGATAGGCCGCTTCGACGAACTCTGCCGGGTAGTTCTCTTGCGCGACGAGATAGATCGCATCGTGCCCGTCGGCGGTGGCACGGCCACCGTAGCCGACCGCGACGCCATCGGACATCAGAAAGGGTTGACCACGCGAATTGCGGCCGCGAACGTTCCAGATGACATAGCCCGTATGGGCAGCGGGCATCTTGCCCCCGGTCGCGACGCCGAGAAGACCGAGATAGGCACCGAGGTTGCGCATCTTCGTGATGCTGCGCTGACCGAGCGGCGCGGGGAAGCGCGGCTGCAGGATGGAGCCCTCGCGCACATGCAGTTCGTCGAACAGGCTCTCGGCACCCGCGTTGAGCGTGTGCTCCTTCATGTCGGCCAGCAGAAACGAGCCGAAGGTCATGGCGGGCTCGGTCATGCTCATGAGATAGTTGACCGGGCCTCGCACCTGATCATCGCTTTCCCTCGCGTCGAGCACGATCCGATCGGGCGTCACATCGAGCTTCCAGCGCAGCTTGATGGGCCCGCTGCCATGCCCGTCGGAATCGACCGTGTCGACGAATCGATACGTGCCGTTCGGAACCAAATCGCGGAAACGCTCGCGCACGACGCGGCGTACGCGCTCGATGAGCGCATCGAATACCGCACGCATCTTCGGCACGCCGAAGCGCGCAAGCAGATCCTGCATACGCCGATCACCGAGATTGACCGCGGCCATCAGGGCGCGCATGTCGCCACGGACCGCATCGGGGAAGCGCGAATTGCGAAGAAACACGCGCAGCAGGTCTTCGTTCACGCGGCCTTCGGTGGCAAGTCGCACCGGCGGGATGATCAATCCCTCCTGGTAGTACTCGGTGCAGTTGGGCGATATCGACCCCGCATGCATGCCGCCGATGTCGCTGAAATGGGCCCAGGCTTGCGAAAACGCGACCAGTTCTCCCTGATGAAACACCGGTGCGACGAGAACCTGGTCCGGCGAGTGCGACACGGCGCCGCGTGCGGTGTAGCAGTCGTTGTACCAGTAGAGGTCGCCTGCACGCATCGATTCGGCCGGATATTGTTCGAGAATGGGCCCGATCAAATCCGATGAGCCGGGGCGCGACTTGCCGACGAGGAAACGACCGCGCTCGTCGAACAGGCCCGCGTAGAAGTCCTTCTTCTCTCGTATGAACGCCGACATCGCGGTGCGCTCGATCAGCGCTTCCATTTCGTTCTGGATGGACTTCATCGCACCACGTATCAGTTCGATCGTGATCGCGTCGGCGGCCACCTCCGCAGCGGCCGCCTTCGATGGAATGTCGTTCATGAGCGCTTGACTGCCTTGTTGGATGAGGGGAACTGCGTCTGTCTCAATCGATGCGGATATTCGCCGAGCGCACGACCTTCGCGTACTTCTCGATCTCGGCAGCCATGAACCGGCCGAACTCCTCCGGGGTCGATGACTCGATCTCCAGACCCAGGCCGTTCAAGCGCTCCCGCACATCCGCGAAACGGAGCGTCTTGGCCAGATCGGCGCTGAGCCTGTTCACGATGGGCGCCGGTGTGCCAGCAGGCGCAAGCAGGCCATACCAGCCGATGAGAACGAAATCGGTCAGGCCGGATTCGATCACCGTCGGAACCTCCGGCATTACGGCGATGCGCTTGTTCGTCGTCACCGCGAGCGCCCGAAGTCGCTTCGACTTGACGTGAGGCATGACGGCCGGAGAACTGGCAAAGACCATGTGCACTTGGCCACCGAGGAGATCGACCAGTGCCGGAGCGGCGCCCTTGTACGGCACGTGAACGACATCGATCGCGGCCGCCGCCTTGAACAACTCCCCGCCCAGATGGGCCAGACTTCCATTGCCGGAGGAGGCGAAATTGAGTTTTCCAGGCTGCGACTTCGCGAGACGCACCAAATCCGCCACCGACCGAACCGGAATCGACGGGTGCACGGTGAGCACGTGTGGCTGCAGAACGGTCAGGCCGATCGGCGCGAAATCGCGCAGCGGGTCATAGGGCAGTCGCGAGTAAAGGCTGGGATTGATGGCCAGGGTTCCGCTGCCGTTCTTGAGCAGCGTGTAGCCGTCGGGCGGCGACTTCGCCACAAGTTCGGTACCGACGTTGCCGTTCGCGCCGGACCGATTGTCGAGCACGAGCGACTGGCCGAGGACCTCGGCGAACCGGGTGGAGAACGCGCGCACGATCGAGTCCGTCCCGCCGCCCGGAGGAAAGGGAATCACGATGCGGACCGGCTTGGCTGGGTAGGGCTGGGCGACTGCGCCCGCGGCCAGGCACAGCAAGCTCAGCAATGCCGTGAGACGAAACACACGCTCGCCTACGGGGCGAGTCCTGCAGCGGCGCGGCGGAATCGTCGTGGTGCCTTCGGGATCACGCCCGCCTGAGCGGACCACACTTGCAGTATCGATGAAACCGCAGCGATGACCCATCGAGCATCGGTTCAGACCCAGAACCCGATCTGACGGGACCACAGCACTTGATGCAAAAGGCATTGCAATTCTCTCGCGTCGACGCCAAGGCGTCGCGTACGCCCCCCACTTCACCGCCGCGACGACTTCAGGAAACGATCCTGTCGCTCTTTTCTCTTGGAGCATCACGGTACCACCCACGCTCACCGAACGTCAAACGCGGGAAGCGGCAGACCATCACGTTCGACCGACGAGCCGTCGCGCAAGGCCACCGACCCGCGAACGTCGAAGCGACGTCGCGCCGACCCGGCGGATCCGGCGGTCGGTACACGATGCCCCCTATCAGGTCGCGGCGCACGCCGATCTCTGCGTCCCCATCCTGGTTCGGATCTTCCAGCTCTTCGGCACGCTTGGCATCCGCCGCCATGCCTACCGCTTCCAAAGGACAGGTTCGCAGTCGGGCTTGTCCGCGTCATGCATCCCTTGATGTCGATGCAGCAATCGATGCGACCCGTTCGTCCCCGGTATCGAGATGTCGCACCACGCTCGACATGCACCGAGAGCGATGATCGTCGCATTACGCCGCTTGCAAAGGCGCGAAGGAGTTCGAAGTTCTCACCGCATCCCACGCAATCGACCGCTCGAGCCGCCAGCGATACACTCTCGGCAAACGAAGACAGTATTTCGGACCGTCTGTCCGCTGATCAAGCAGTTCAGGTCGCGGGGTGACACTTGCGCGCGGGGCAGGCACGGCGCTGGGAACGCGACGACTCACGAACGCCCTGGGCTGTGTACCGCCTGCGCGGGACGCGCCGCTTGCTGGGCAATCTTTCGAGGCACCAGGCGTGCCGCGTAATTCGACGAGCCGACCCACCGATGGCAAGCCGTTCGGGGAAGTCCCCAGGCGCGGCTCGACGGTGGCGGTTGGCTCTTAACCCGGCCTCCGGGCCGAACAGGATCCGACGTCTTGCCCTGGCCAAGCACCTGCCCTGCTCCAGTCGCCTCCTCCTCGTCCAGCCACCGTCGCCCGTGGTTGCGCCATGCGCCGCGCGGCAGCCTGGCCTGGCTCGCAGCGGCCACGTTGCTGGTGCTGCTGGGCGCAACCGCCATCGTGCGCTGGGACATCGCGACCCGGCGCGAGGCTTTCGCCGTCGATGCGCGCATCGCGCACCGGCTGCTGAGCCAGCGTGCCGCGCAACTGGACGCGGTGCTGGCCATGCTGGCGTTGGTCACACCTGCCACCGATAACGAAGAGCCCGCCGCGCGATTGTCGGCGCTGTGGCCTGCTGTGATGACGGTGCAGCGCAGCGACGCGCAGCACCCCTGGAACGATCCCGCTCTGGCCGACGCCGAAGCGCGATCGCGCGCCCTGCCCGCCAGCCAGCGCCACGCCGTGTTGGCTGCGGTGGACCCTGGCCCTGCACACTACTGGCTTGTTCTCGCCGGCAGCACTACCAGCTGGGCAGTGCATGTGGACGCCCGGCGCCTGGTGCCGGCCGACGAGTGGCCGCTGTCCGAGGCCGGTCCGGTGCGCGCGCTGCTGCGGGCGGGTACGCATACGCTCGTGCTGCAGCCAGGCGCGCCCCAAGCCGAACAGCCTACAGGCCTGACACCGGGCTTCACCTTCGCCAAGGCGCTCGCCACACCGAGCCAACCGTTCGAGTTGCAACTGCAGCGCGCCACGGGTCCGGCGCAGTGGCCCTGGGGCTTGCTGCTGGCATGGGCAGTCGCCTGTGCGGCGGCCATCGCCGCGCTGTCGGCACTGCAGCGCGCCCGCGACACGCAGCGACGCAACGCCGAGCTGGTGCGCATGGCGCAGGTATCGCGCTTGAACACCCTGGGCGAACTGGCCGCCGGCATGGCGCACGAGCTCAACCAGCCGCTTGCCGCGGTGCTGGCCAGTACACAGGCCGCACAGCGCTTGCTGCAGCCTGGCGAACAAACAGGCGCACGAGACGTCGGCGAAGACGATCCCGATCTGCCCGCGGCGCGCCAGGCGCTGGATCTGGCTGCGGCTCAAGCGCGGCGCGCATCCGATGTGCTGACACGCCTGCGCCGGCTGGTGCAGGACCCCACGAAGGGTGCCGTGCCGCAAGACCTGGACCTGCATGCCCTGTGCGTTCAGATGCTGCGCCTGTTGGGGCCAGAGCTACAGCGGCGCGGCATCAGCGCTTCGGTGAGCGGCGATGTTCCCGTGCTGAGGGCCGACCCGGTGATGCTGGAGCAGATCGTGCAAAATCTGGTGACCAATGCGATGCAGGCTCTGGAAGGCGCACCGACCCCATCGCCCACCATCTCTCTCGTGCTGCAGCCCGTGCCGGATCAAGCGCAGGCGCTGCTGCTGGTGCGCGACAACGGCCCGGGGTTCGCACCCGAGCATCTGGGGCGCGTGTTCGAGCCGTTCTTCAGCACCCGTGCCGGTGGGCTGGGCCTCGGGCTGCCGCTATGCGAAACCCTGGCTCAGGCTCTGGGCGGCAGCTTGCAGGCACGCAATCTGGGCGCCTCCGGCGCCGATGCCGAGGGCGCCGAACTGGTGCTGAGTCTGCCACTGACTGGCGCTGCTCGGGTAGCCCCTGCTGCACAACGCTCCAAAGGCATCGACCCATGAACCTGCCCGCCGCCCAACCGAGCCCGCTTTCCCCAGTGACTCCGCTGATCCATTTAGTGGACGACGACGAAGGCGTACGCCAGGCGCTGGCGCTGCTGATCGGGACGGTCGGTTTGCGGGTGCAGCCCTGGGCGCACCCACAAGTGTTTCTGGACGGCTTCGACCGCCAGTCCGTAGGCGCCATCGTGCTGGACGTGCGCATGCCCGGCCTGTCGGGCCTGACGGTGCTGGACCTGCTGCGTCAGCAAGGCGCAGACCAGCCGGTCGTGATGCTCACCGGTCACGGCACGGTGGACATGTGCCGGCGCGCCTTCAAGGCGGGCGCGGCGGAGTTTCTGGAGAAGCCGGTGAACGACGAAACGCTGGCGCTTATTCCGCAATCGGAATAACCGCCATAATTCCGAGTCCAGGATTATTCCGAGTGTAGGATCGGTAGCGCTCGGCAACTGGCGTCGTTCCTCGACTTGCGCCAGTAGCGGGGCTTGATTTCTCGGCATTATTCGACTGTCGTCTCCAGTCGGGGATATCCCCGGACCTTGATGGAGACCGACGATGAAGCTCACCTGCCACGGTTCGGCAACCGCTCCAGATGGACGCTCATGCACAGGGCCACTGGATTCCCACATTGACGGCTTTTCGGCGCTGCTCGTACGCGAGGGGTATGCCCCGACTACCATCCAATCGAAGCGTGACGTGCTTGCTGACCTCAGCCGCTGGCTCGAGCGACGCCGGCTGCCGTTGACTGCACTCGATGACCGCCGGCTGAGGGAGTTCCAGGCCACTCGCCGCCGCCGGGGCGACGCGCGGCGGGGCGATCCGGCCACCGGCCAGCAACTACTCAGGTATCTGCGCGACCGCGAGGACCTCGCGGCGGAAGTGCAGAAGATCGATGTCGCTCCTATAGCCTGCCTGACGCGGGAGTACGAAGAGTTTCTACGCTCCGAGCGTGGGCTGACACGCTCGACCGTGATCTCCTACTTGCCCATCGTGCGGCGTTTTCTGACAGAGCGGTTCGGGCGCGGGGCCCTGTGCTTGACTGAGCTTACGCCTCAGGATCTGCACCAGTTCATCATTCGCCAAGTCCAGCGTGTGAGTCGCGTCCACGGCAAGGCGACAGTCACCGCACTACGCTCGTTCCTGCGCTTCCTGCTTCAGCGAGGCGCGATTCGGACGGACCTTGCGTGCACGCTGCCTGTTGTGGCGAACTGGAGACTGTCGAATCTACCCAGGACTTTGCCGCGCGAGCACGTGGAGCAATTGCTCACGAGCTGCGATCGCAGCTCGCCCACGGGCAAGCGCGACTACGCCATCCTGCTTCTGCTGGCCCGGCTTGGCTTGCGCGGTGGTGAAGTCCTGGCTATGACATTGGACGATCTGGACTGGGAACGCGGCGAGATCGTCGTGCGCGGCAAGGGCCAGCGGCTTGAACGTTTGCCCTTACCCGAGGAGGTCGGCGCGGCCTTGGCGTGCTATTTGTGCGACGTGCGTCCACCATGCGCGTCGCGTCGCGTGTTCATTCGGATGAACGCGCCACGGCAGGGCCTTGCAGGACCCGTGGCCATTTGCTGCATCGTTCGACGCGCACTCCGGCGCGCCGGGTTGAATCCCGAGTTCAAGGGGGCCCACCTGTTGAGGCACTCGCTGGCCACCGATCTGCTTCGCCACGGCGCGTCCCTCACAGAGATTGGTCAACTCCTGCGGCATCGTCAACCGACGACGACACAGATCTACGCCAAGGTGGACATTGTGGCGCTGCGTGGCATCGCGTTGCCGTGGCCGGGAGGCGCATCATGAGCAAGCTGCGAGTTGCGCTCGACGAGTATCTCGCAGTGCATCGTGCCCTTGGGGTCAAGCTGCGTCAGTCCGGGCGTCTATTGCAGCGCTTCGTCGACTTCGCCGACAGCAAGGGGGCTGCGTACATCACCGCCGAGCTCGCCTTAGCATGGGCGACACAGCCGGCTACGGCGCAGCCCGCACAGTGGGCGAACCGCCTCGGGATGGTGCGTCGCTTCGCGCGGTATTGCTGCGCGAACGATCCGCGCACCACCGTGCCGGCGCCGGACTTGCTTCCTTACCGTTATCGTCGTCCCGAGCCCTACATCTATCGCAACAAGGAGATCACGCGCCTGCTGGAGGCCGCCCGACGATTAGCGCCGGTCGACGGGTTGCGGCCTCATACCTTCGTCACGCTCTTCGGCCTGTACGTGGTCACGGGCATGCGCACCAACGAAGCATTGCGCCTGGACCGCGACGACGTCGATCTCGTCAACGGCGTGCTGACGATTCGTGACACCAAGTTCGGCAAGTCGCGCTACGTGCCACTGCACCCCTCCACGCAACGTGCGCTGCAGCGCTACGCCGCACGCCGGGATCGATGCTGCCCCAACCCCGCGACATCGAGCTTCTTTGTGTCGGACCGCGGAACCCGTCTGACGGAGTGGTGCGTGCGGTGGACGTTCGTCAAGCTATCGCACGAAATCGGCTTGCGTGGTCCCAGCGAATCCCGAGGACCCCGCCTGCACGATCTACGCCATCGACTGGCCATCGACACATTACTGAGATGGTATCGAAGCGGCGTCGATGTTGGACGTCACTTGCCTGAGCTATCAACTTACCTCGGACACGCCCACATCACGGACACGTACTGGTACCTGACCGCGACTCCCGCACTTCTACGCTACGCTCTGGCCAGCGTGGAACGTTCGAAGCAAGGGGCACGACCGTGAACGCCCTCAGTACATTACCGGCCTTGCTGGAAGCATTCTTCACGGATCGCCTCATGCGCCAGCGGCAGGCGAGCCCACACACGATCGCAAGCTACCGGGACACCTTTTGCTTGCTCCTTCAGTTTGCCCAGCAGCGCTTGCAAAGGGCACCTTCGAGTCTCACCGTGCCGGAACTCGACACGCCGCTGCTGGGCGCGTTCCTGGATCATCTCGAGCGTGAGCGCGGCAACAGCGCCCGCAGTCGCAACGTGCGCCTGGCTGCCATCCATTCCTTCTTCCGCTACGTTGCCCTGCACGCCCCGGAGCACAGCGCTGTGGCACAGCGGGTGTTGGCGATGCCGAGCAAGCGCTACTTGCGCCGTCCCATCGCCTTCCTCACAGCCGTTGAGGTCGATGCGTTGCTAGCGGCTCCTGACCTCTCAACCTGGTCAGGACGTCGTGATCGGGCAATCCTGATGCTGGCCGTCCAGACGGGGCTTCGGGCTGCCGAACTCACCGGCCTGCGCTGTCAGGACATCGTGTTCGGCGCCGGCGCGCACGTGCGATGCGAGGGCAAGGGGCGCAAGGCTCGCTGCACACCACTGCGCAAGGACACCGTTCTCGTGCTACGCAACTGGATGCGGGAGCGCCAAGGCGAGCCTTCCGAGGCGCTCTTCCCCAGTACGCGCGCAACCGCGTTGAGCCAGGACGCCTTGCAATACCTGCTCGACAAGCACATGACCACTGCACGCCGGCGCTGTCCATCGCTGACACGCAAACGCGTGACTCCGCACGTGCTCAGACACACCCTGGCCATGGATCTACTTCACCACGGGGCGACCGCAACCGTGATCGCGCTCTGGCTCGGGCACGAGTCGCAGGAGACGACATCCATCTATCTGCATGCCGACATGCAGCTGAAGGAGCGAGCCCTGGCGGCCACGACAACAAAGAACATCAAGATACCGCGCTACCGTCCAAGTGATCGTGTCATGGACTTCCTGAAGGGACTTTGATAATGCCGAGTCCGGCCCGCTTCTCGTCCGGTCGGGGCGCAGGCGGGGTCGTCCTCCGTCACTACCGCACTCGGCATAATCCTGGACTCGGAATTATGCTGGAAGCCGTGCACAACGCTGTGCGCGATCACGTGCGCAGCCGCCAGCGCGATGCCGCCGGACGCGAGGCCCGCGACCGCTATGCGCTGCTCTCCCCGCGTGAACGGGACGTCTTGTCGCTGGTCGTGGGGGGCCTGACGAACAAGGAGATCGGGCGTGCACTGGCGCTGTCACCTCGCACCGTCGAAACCCACCGCGCTCACCTTTGCGCCAAGCTGCAGGTGCAGACATTGGCGCAGATGATTCGCGCCTATGCGCAACTGGTGGATGAAGAGGCCGCCGCCGGGCGTGCCTCGCCATCGGCCTGACGAGGGCCCTCCGTAAATATACGGATGCGACGCGGTGCGTATGCGGATGGCGCGGCCCGGGCGGCCAATCCAATATCGGTGACACGACTGAACCTGCACTGCCAAGCAGATGCCGGCGCAGTCCCAAGCCATCCGTCATTCACATGGAGCCGCTCATGAATACCCCCCGCATCGTCGCCATCGCCCTCGCAACGCTCACCGTCAGCGCCGCTTTCGGGGCGGCCCAGGCTCAGGCTGTTCACACCGAGCGCAACATGTCGCTCGAGTTGGCCAGCCAGCTGGCCGCCGCCACGGTGGCGTCGTGTCTGGCCGGCGGCTACAACGTCACCGCTGCCGTGGTCGACCGCTCAGGTCAGTTGCGCGCGCTGCATCGTGCCGACAACGCCGGCCCGCACACCATCAGTGCCTCGCAGGCGAAAGCCTTCACCTCCGCATCGGCCAAGAACACCACGCTGGCGATGATGCAAGCCGCACAGAAGAATCCGGCGGCGGCCAACCTCGTGCACATCGACGGCTTTCTCTTGCTGGGCGGCGGCGTGCCGGTCAAGGTGGGCAACGATGTCATCGGCGCCATCGGCGTGGGCGGCGCCCCCGGCGGCCATCTGGACGAACAATGCGCCATGGCCGCCATCGAAAAAGCCAAGGACCTCCTGAAGTGAAGAACCGGGCCATTACCCTGCTGCTGACGCTGGCCGCAGCGCTCACCACAGTGACTTCGCTCGCGCAGGTGCCCCCTACGGCCGCCGAAGTGGCGACCTACCGGGACCTGCATGCGGCAGCGCACCGGGGCGACTTGGCCGCCATCCAACGGTTGGCTGCCAGCAAATCGGCGCTGGAAGCCCGCGATGGCGCCGGGCGCACACCCTTGCACGTGGCCACTTTCGCACGCCAGCACAAGGCGGTGCAGGCCCTGCTGCAAGCCGGCGCCAACCACGCGGCGCTGGAACGGGGCCGCTACGACGCGGTGACCATCGCCGCCGTGGCCGACGACGAGCAAACGCTGCGTGTGCTGCTGGCCGGCGGCGCCAGCGCCAAGCTCACCACCAGCCGCTACGACGGCACGGCGCTGATCGCCGCAGCGCACCTGGGACATGACGGCGTGGTGCGTCAGCTCATCGACGCTGGCGCACCGTTGGACCATGTCAACAACCTGCACTGGACGGCGGTCATCGAGGCGATCGTGCTGGGTGATGGCGGCGCCCGCCACCAGGCCACGCTGAAGGCGCTGCTCGACGCTGGCGCCAACACGCAACTGGCCGATCGCAACGGCGCCACACCGCTGCAACTGGCACGTGCGCACGGTTATGCCGCCATGGTGAAGATGCTGCAGGCAGCCGGCGCACGCTGAAGCATGGTCGCAAAGGCACGAGCGACGGCACGGCGAGGCCGAGCGTGCGTTGCGACCCTGGATTCTTAGGCAGGCCGTATTGGGCGCGAACCGGCGGCCAAGGGATGAAACGCCCGAAACTGTCGTTTATCCAGCTGGCCCACCGATGGCACGCAGACGCTGCTCGATTCCGCTGCTGAGTTGATCGATGAGACCGCCCGGGAAGTCCCGCGGTAGAGCGTGAACGACCGATTCCAGCGCGCACGGCATGGCAGCGGCGATCTCGGCCAGCGCTTCGTCCATGACGGCCTTGCCGACGCCGGCCCGCGCGGCCGTTTGAATGAAATGCCGCGGCATCACTTCATCGACGACGTAATGGCGATTCGTGCCGACGGCCATTGCCAGCTTGAACTGGTTGCGTCGAAGCTCTCCTCGGTCGATATAGGGCTGCGTCGACATGATGTCGTAGAGCGGAGCCAGCCGAAAGCGACCGCCGGGAAGCAATTGCACACTGAAGTTCTTCGCGTGCCCGTCCGTGGCGCCGAGCAGCCAGAAGAATATCTGCGCCTTCAGAAACAGGCGCTGATCCGCCGCAGGATCGTCGCTCGCTTTGAGTAGATCAAGAAGCTTGGCCATGCCCGGTCCGCCGTCGGCCTCGTACTTTCGGGTCGGCGGAATCGAAAGTGCCTGGCAACAATCTTCCTGCGGAAGCCTGAGCAGACGGCCATCGCGTGTCCATCGTCGGTCGAAACGCTGAACGACCAGCACGGGCTTATCACCGAAACGTACGATGGACGCTTCGGCCGCGGGCAGGCCGATCTCGCGTGCGAGCGTGAGACAAAGAAATTCATTCTCGACACTATCCGAAAGGTCGATTCCAGCCTCTCGCCTGCCGATGGGCGGCTTCAGGATGTGCGTTGTGGGCGTCGATCCATGAGGAACATGCCATTGGTCTTGCCAGTGGAGCAGCGCGGTTTTTTCCTGCGCGCCCGCCAGCGAGATGCGAAATTCCTCCCCGGCGGTGACGCCCAAGGGCGCTTGTGCAAGATCACCCAGGATATCGGCCACATCGGCATCGGAGATGGGGCGGCCCTCGATGAGGCCCGGCGGCGGAGGCGCTTCCCCTTCGGGGAGGAACTGGAGGGCACCTATGCAATCGCGCCCGATCGCGGTCAGAAGGCTGAACGCGTCGATGCCCTGCGCTTGCGTGCGCGCCGCCAGACGCTGGCGTATCTGATCGTTGTCCGGGAGAAGATTGTCGAAAACGGCGATGACCGGCGCGCCGATGTAGCGATCCTCGCGCAAGGGAAGCGACAAGGAGACGGGAAAGGCGTTCTCCCATTCGAGCCACGCTGGCGCGTACTGGAAATCGATAGCCCCGCTCGCCTCCCGACGCAGTTCCCCCACAAGCCGCCCATTGAGAAATACGTCGAGCGGGATGCGCGTCTTTCTTCTCCCCGCCATCAGAAGAGATCCTCGATCTCGTTGGCCGAGCCACGAGTGCGGGGCCGGATGACGATCTCCAGGTCCAGGGCGGAAAGAGTATCCAGCAAGGTCTGCAAGCGCGTGGCGGGCTCGCCGGACTCCACCTTTGAGATGGTGGCCTGGCGCAAATGGATACGCGTTCCCAGATCGTCCTGGGAGAGGCCGAGCTTCTTTCGTTGGCGGCGGACAATGGCGCCGATCTGCTGAGGCGTGCGAGCGATCTGATCCATGGGTGCTCCTTCGCACCCAATATGCGCTTACACGTATATATTGTCAATATACGCTATATCGTATAATCCATCTAGATACGCGAAAGCGTATCACTCACGGAACTGCCACAACGCCCCACGGCAGAAGCACTGGGACTAGCGCACCGATCGATGCACGAGTTCCATCTCCTGAGAAACAACTATAGGCAGTGGTGGATCACTCTCGGCGGCCTGCATATTGTGCTCCCACTGGCACTTTGTCATATCTGGCATATCGGAGTAAGAAGTTGCTTTCGGGCGCCTCGTACTGAGCGGGCCGGATCACGCCGCCGCCCCAGGTGTCGAGGACACCATCGCCAGCCGCATTGACGATGGTCAGGTCGGCCCGCCCTCGGCAACCATGTCCGCTCCTGTCAGAGCACAGCACGGGCTGTTGCCGCGCGCTCGAGTCCTGCTTACTGCCACAACTTTCCGCACAAGCCCCGGTAGGCAAACGGCTGGCTGGGGCTGGCGGGCTGGCTGCCTTTGGCTTCAATCGACACCGCCAGCTCGACGGCCGTGAAAAACAGCTTTTCGGCGGGCTCCGGCAGGGCCACGCGAGCAAACTTCGCGTTCGGGATGGGGCCGATGGAAGTCAGTCGGCCTTCCTTGTCGATGCGCCACAGATGAAACTCTTGTGTGTCCGTCAGCGCAACGGCGGTGACCTGCTTGATTTCGATGGCAAGGCCATGGCGCAGACTGGAGACGATCAGACCTGGCTTGCCGTCGGCGGTGGCCAGCACGCCGACATAGCTGTCGGGAAGCAAGGTCTTCTGCGTCGACTGCTGAGCCTGCCACAGGTTGGGCAGCAGGATGCCGACCATGACACCCAGGGCCAGGGTGGCTACCGGAATCGGCATCAATAAACGCCGCCACCACGCCAGGGGTTGTCCTCGATGGGACGCAGGAGTGTCCGCAGACGATGCCGTGCCTGTGCGGTGCGCAATCGCCTTCCAGGTGGCCGGCGACGGCGTCATGGGCGGCTGGATCAGATTCAAGGGCATCAGGCGCAGGGCCCAGGCTTCGGCGGCGGCGGCTACGGCCGGGTCTTGGCGACACACGGCCTCGAAACGGCGCCGGGCCGGGCCTTGCAGCGCACCCGAGACGTAGGCGCCTGCCAACCATTCGACCAAGGCCGGGTGGTTTCGCCAAGTCGTCACAGTGCCCTCCCGGCTCGACACAGGCGTGTACTCACTGCCTCTCCGAGAGACGCATTGCAGGCCTCGTGCGGCCCGGTTCCGATCAGGCAGTGGTGCGCGCTCATACCGCAGCCTCCAGGCACGCGCGAAGCCGCAGCAGAGAGCGGCGAGTCCAGGCCTTGACCGTTCCGAGCGGCCTGCGCAGGCGCTCGGCGATTTCAAGGTGAGTCAAGCCGTCGTAGAAGGCCAGCAGCACGGCCTGGCGCGGCAGGGTCTCCAGCGCCGACAAGCAATGCGCCAGACGCTGACCGTCTTCCACTTCCAACAGTTGCTGCATGGGCGAGCCGCCTTCGACGGCGGTATCGTGGAAGCGCTCTTCGCCGCTGTCGTCCTGCCACAGCAAGGGCTCCTCGGGCTTCTTGCGCCGAAGGAGGTCGATGGCCCTGTTTCGCGTGATCACACACAACCACGCGAGTGACACGGACTGGCCTGCCGGCCGCAGCATGCTTTGCTGCCAGAGCGTCACGAACACCTCTTGCAGCACGTCCTCGGCCAGCGCCCGATCCTGCAGCACACGCCAGGCCACCGCCAGAAGACGAGCAGAGATCCGCTCGTACAGGGCGTGCAGTGCGGCGGCGTCGCGCAGGGCGATGCGCGCAAGCAGTTGGGCGATTTCGTCGCGATCATCCATGGTATTGGCGTCGGTGTCGGGCGGCACAGGCATGGTAGCAGGGTGACGGAGCGCAAGGATGCCATCTGATGTCTGAACGTTGGATTTCCCTCGCCGGATGCAGGCTGAAAAAAATATTCGCATGTGCTGCATCCGATCGGCATGCGCCTGCGTTCATCCATTGACCCTGGCGCGACTTCCGTCCAAACGAAGGACCGGGCCGGCCCCGGGGCACCAGACCGCTCGGATTCATCGCACCACATGCTTCAAATCCATCAACCGGAGGACTCTCATGAAAAATCACGCACTCCCGATTCTGACAAGCACCGTTGCTGCCCTGCTGCTCGTCGCCCAGCCCGCCCAAGCAGTCGATGTGATCTTCAACGGCAACCCGTTCGCCGGTTCGACCGCGAATCCCAACGACGGCGTGCGCACCGTGTTTGCCGGCAACCAGATCACCCTGGCCAGCTTCGATGTGGCCACCGATCGATTCGTCTTCGATCGCAACTTCTTCGCTGTAGGCGATTCCCTGAATTTTGCGAACAGCCTGGCTGCCAACCTGCCGAGTTCGGGCATCAATGTGGTCGTGATCCAAGACAACTCTACAACCACGGGCGCCGCCTTCAACGCCGGCACCGCCGCCAACCTGATCGCCCAGGCCGTGACCAGCGATGGGGCCGGATTCTTCTTCTACAACAACAGCGGCCTGCAGGTTAACCGGCTCGTCTACTCGACCAATCTCAATTCACCAACCGCCGACCTGTCGATCCTCGCGCGCATCAATTCACCCGCAGGGCTGGACGCCGTGGCGGCCCTGCCCGATTTCACCACTGCCAATTTCGCCCTGGCCCCGGTACCTGAGCCCGAAACCTATGCGCTGCTGCTGGCCGGCCTTGCCATGGTGGCGGTAGGCGCACGCGCCTCGCGTGGAACAGCGAGCGGCAAGTGGGCGTGAAATCGACACGATTCCGAGGCAATGCACCCACGAGTGTTGTGAGGTAGACCGGACCATCGCTTGCGGGCGATGGTTTCCTCATGGTGGCTCCATGTGGCACGCGAAATGATCTCCGACCCGGGGGCACGGGCGCAGACCGTGGGCGAGATCATCTGCCGGGTTCGTTGGCAGACCCGGACGCCCCCGCAAGGTAACCGACGGTGTATCGCCATAGGCAATGTTGCCGTGGACCGGCGCTGCATCCATCCCCGAGATCACCTTGCTCGACGTCGACCCGCCGATGCTGAGCGGGCTGCCTCGCCACACCCGCACACAATCCGGAGTGGGCTATCGCCCGGTTGCTGACAACCGGAAGATACCTAGCGAACAGAAGGTCTCGGCTGTTGCGACAGTCAGGCACGCAGGACTCGGGCCGGTACTGTCATGCCTTCTGCAAAATCGAAGAAGGCATCGTCCGCGGCTGCGCAGAGATGCGTGAGGTCAATCACCATGGCATATCACGGATCGCCGTCGCGTCCGTGCGCCTCGTCGAACGCGTACTGTCCGAGCTCGCGATGTGCTTGGCGGCCAATCGAGCAGGAGCCGCGCACGTTTCGTTGACTCGAGGATGCATGGGCAAGAGACGCTGCATTCAAAGTCCGTAGACATCCACAAGGCCCTCGCCTCATGCGAACAATCGATCCCGGGTTGCGGCTGACAAGGCACAAGCGTATTGTCGCCATGCAATAAGAAACCACTCCTGAGCGCAGATGGACCGCCCTGGCAACTCGCATCCCACTTCGACCCGCGTCCTGGCTCTTAGCGCGCTAGGGGTCGTCTTTGGCGACATCGGCACGAGCCCGCTTTACGCATTCAAGGAGACGTTCTCCGCGGATCACGGCATTCCGCTTTCCGAACCGAATGTCTTCGCTGTGCTTTCGCTCATCTTTTGGTCGGTGATGTTGATCGTCTCGCTCAAGTATGTGGCGATCGTGCTCAACTTCGACAACCGGGGCGAGGGTGGCATCCTGGCTCTCCTCGCGTACGCCGGCAAGCTGCTCAGGAAGCACGCTCGCATGCAATGGCTCGCCGGGCTGATCGCGGTGCTCGGCGCCTCGCTCTTCTTTGGCGATGCCATCATCACGCCGGCCATCTCGGTGCTGTCGGCTGTGGAAGGGCTTGCAGTCGCTGCGCCCGAACTGGACCACTGGATCCGCCCAGTGACAATCGCGGTTCTGATCGCGTTGTTCGCGATTCAGAAGCGCGGTACCGGTGCGATCGGTGGCATGTTCGGATGGGTCATGCTCCTTTGGTTCGGAACGCTGGCCGTCCTCGGCATGCAAAGCATCGTACAGACGCCGTCGATCCTTTCCGCGCTCGACCCGCGCTATGCGCTAGGCTTCGCCGTCAACCATCCCGGCCTCACCTTCGTGGCCCTCGGCGCCGTGTTCCTGGCATTGACCGGCGGAGAGGCGCTCTATGCCGACATGGGCCACTTCGGGCGCCTGCCCATCCGGCTCGCCTGGTTCTGTGTCGTATTGCCGGCGCTCATGATCAATTACTTCGGGCAAGGGGCACTGGTGCTGCGCAACCCGGAAGCGATCAAGACCCCGTTCTACCTGCTCGCACCGCCCGATCTGCTCTGGCCGATGCTGCTGCTGGCAACGGCAGCTACGGTGATCGCCTCGCAGGCGACCATTTCGGGCGCCTTTTCGGTCACGCAGCAAGCCTCTCGACTGGGCTACCTGCCACGCGTGACTGTCCTCTACACCTCAGACACCGAACGCGGCCAGATCTACATTCCGCGCGTCAACTGGCTGCTGCTGATCCTTGTGTTGCTCCTGGTACTGGAGTTCCAGACTTCGAGCGCGATCGCCGCGGCCTACGGCATCGCCGTGGCCACGACAATGGTGCTGGAGACATCGCTGGTGCTCATCGTCGTCTTTATGCTTCGACGCCGCTACTGGCCCGTGCTCGTGGCGCTGCTGGCGACGATCATGTGCGTCGAGCTCACGTTCTTCGCCAGCAACGCCACCAAGTTCGCGGCGGGCGGCTGGTTCCCGGTGGTGATCGCGATCGCCCTGTTCACGCTGCTCACCACGTGGAAGCTTGCTGCCGATACCATCTCGGCGTCTGAGGAAGCACGCCAGGTGCCGATCGAAGGTTTTCTTCCCACGATGTCCGAGGTACAGCGCGTTCCCGGCACTGCCATCTTCTTTTCGGCCGAGCGCGGGAGCGTGCCGACGACGCTGCTGCATAATTTGAAGCACAACAAAGTCCTGCACGAGCGCATCGTGTTCCTTACCATCGTCACGGAGGAAGTGCCGCGCGTGAGCGGCGAGGAGCGCACCGAGGTCGACGTCCTCCAACGTGGGGCGTGGTACAGACTCACAGTCCACTACGGCTTCCGGGAAGAACCAGACATCATGCACGCGCTGAAGTTGCTAAGGCACCGGGGGCTGCACTTCGAGGTGGACGACACGACGTTCTTCCTCGGCAAAACGACTCTTGCGCGTGCAGAGCGGCGCGGCCTTTTCACATGGCGCAGGGAGCTGTTCCGTTGGATGCAACGAAACAGCCCGAGCGCGGCCGAATACTTCCGGCTGCCTCCCGCCCGCGTCGTGGAAATCGGTACGCAGATCAGCGTGTGAAAGAGACGTGGCACTGGGAACTGCCGGGTCTTGGCCATGGCTGCCCGACAGAATGCTTGGACGCCTGTGAGCCTCCACCGAAGAATCGAGCCGCTGCTGCCTTATTGCTACGCCGTGGCTGAGCGTAGCGAGCCGCCTGTCATACTGAACAACTGCACGCCACAGCGACTGGAAGCGACCACGGATCTTGTTCAACACCTCATCGACATGCCACGTATCGTCCAGCGTTTCCCGCCAACCCGAGTCCTTTTTCGCCGAGTCCTGACGAACTTCTCGTCCCATGCCCGGATCGTTTCGTAGGTCGCGTCAAAACGCGCTCCGCCATCCATGCTTTGACGACGCGACAGCCCAAGTCGATACCTCCGACTGCCGGACGCGCGTCTTCCGGCGAGACCCTTCAAGTATCCGCTTCATTACTGCCTTGAGGTGACGTGCATGATCCACATCTTCCGCATCGAGAACGAGCGCCTCGTACACGAACAGGCTGCAACCATAGCTAGTTTCGGCAAGCAGGATGCCGTCTGGATTGATATCGTCGCCCCGAGCAGGGAGGAACTGGAATGGGTTCGCACATCGCTGAAGATAGACGCAGAAACGCCCGAGCAGGCCGAGGATATCGAGGCCAGCGCCCGCTTTTATGAAGATGAGGGGAATCTCTACCTGCGTGCCGACTTCATTATCGGGCGCCAGCAGGAAAGCGAAAACGTGCCTGTGCAGCTGGTACTGAGCGGGAATCGATTGATTAGCTTGCACGCTGAGGACGTACCCATCATCCGCCTGTTGCGCATGCGCAGCAGGAAAAGACTCGCCTCCAGTTCAAGCGCAATGGGTTTGCTGATCGACCTTTTCGGGATGGATGTCGAGTACTCCGCAGACGTGCTGGAATCCATCCATGCGGAGCTCAAGGAGATCAGCTTCAGCGTGCTGGAGGAGCGGCGCGGCACCGCCGCTGACGCAGCAGACTTCATAGCCCGCGTCGCGCGCCAGGAGGAACTCAATGGAGGCATCCGTCGCAATCTGATGGATAACCGCCGCATCCTGTCTTATCTGCTGCGGGATCAGCGACTCGACAAAGGGCAGAACAAGATCGTGCAGCAACTCCTCCGGGACATCGAGTCACTGGACGGGCACACCGCGTTCATTTTCGACAAGATCAATTTCTTGATGGATGCCATCATCGGCTTCATCAACATCAGTCAGAGCAAGGTCGTGAAGATCTTTTCCGTTGCCGCCGTGGCGATGTTGCCGCCCACACTAATCGCCAGCATTTACGGGATGAACTTCAAGTACATGCCGGAATTAAGTCAAGAATGGGGATACCCGATGTCACTGACGCTCATGGTGATCAGCGTGGTCCTGCCCTTCTGGTATTTCCACCGCAAGGGGTGGTTGAAGTAGGCCATCGGAGATAAGCCCGTAGTATCCAAATAATGGAACGAACGCGTCACGCAGCGACACGGTGGTAGTAACTGAGCATACCGCCGAGCCGTGTCCGACGATGGATGCTCGCATCGTTTGCAGCCACCGCAGGCCTTTCCCGAATCAAACGATTCTCCAGCCCTTGATGATTGCGCTCTTCGTGGAAATGCGTCATGTACTCCGTGATCGCACGACGCAAGGACCCCTGCCCGAAAAAGATCATCTTCGTCAGGCATTCTTCCTTTATCGAGCGTACGAAGCGCTCTGCGAACGCGTTCAGGTTCGGTGACAGCGGCGGCAACCTGATGACCTCAGTACCGCCCTCCGCAATGAAGTCGCGGAATCGCTTCGAGTACTTCGTGTCGCGATCGATGATCAGGTACCTCTTGCCAGCGAGCACCCCATCCTCCGCGTCCAGCAAGTGCCGGCCGATCTGCAGCATCCACAATTCATCCGGTCGGCTCGTTATCCCGGCAACGTGAACGACCCGATCCGCAATGCTGATGACAAACAGCACGTAGTAGGTCACCAAACCGCGCGGCGTCCATACCTCGACACTGAAGAAATCACTCGCGGCGAAGACCTTCCAGTGTGCCTTCAAGAAGGTCGACCACCGGGTGTGTTTCCCTCGCTCTGGCGCCGGCTCGATGCCATTCACCTTCAAAACATTCGCGATCGTTCCCCGCCCCACCTTGTGATCAAGGTTGGCGAGCGCGCCCTGTATTCGGGTGTAGCCCCATCCCGGATTGTCCACTGCCATGCGAACAATCAACTGCGAGATCTCCTGCATGATCCCTGGCCGCCCCGGCCCGCGGCGATGGCTGTAATCCCACTTCTGCGCTACCAGACGTCTATGCCAACGCATGAGCGTGTCCGGAGAAACAATTGTGTCCAGCTCCATCAGGGCTTTCCGACCGACCGCCTTTGCCTTCCGGGCGAGCAACGCCCGCTCCGCATCCGTGAATCGGATCCGCTTGCCGCGGAGCCGATTCTTCAACATCCGATTCTCGGCCTGGAGGAACTCGATGACGAGCAACTGACGCCGGTGCACCCAGCCTGACACAACGGCCAAGAGAAACGTCAGCAGTGG
>LNFM01003420.1_pt1 | contig 35981 bp, 35 predicted proteins | sample 596031 | NCBI WGS metagenome assembly LNFM01 (sample SAMN04254537, study PRJNA301005) | activated carbon metagenome | isolation source: dual media filters at the Ann Arbor, Michigan drinking water treatment plant | place: USA: Ann Arbor | reverse complement strand
TCTGGCGGACCCAGCGGGAGAGTTCGATGCGCCTGAAAGTAGCCCTGCAGATGGACCCGATCGGGTCGGTCAACATCAACGGTGATTCGACCTTCCGTATCGCGCTGGAAGCGCAGGCGCGGGGGCATCAGCTGTTTTTCTACACACCGGATCGGCTGGCGTTCGTGGAAGGCCGGGTGATGGCGCGGGGTTGGCCGATCGAGCTGCGCCGGGAAATCGGCAATCACGTGAGCTACGGCGAGGAGACGGAGGTCGATCTGGGCGAGTTCGACGTCGTCTGGCTGCGTCAGGACCCGCCTTTCGACATGGGCTACATCACGACCACGCATCTTCTGGAGATGATCCATCCGAAAACACTGGTGGTGAACGATCCTTTCTGGGTGAGAAACAGCCCGGAGAAACTCTTGGTGCTGCGCTTCCCTGACCTGACCCCGCCGACGGCGATTGCGCGCGACCTTGGGACGATCCGGGCGTTCAAGGAGCGCCATGGCGACATCATCCTGAAGCCGCTTTATGGCAACGGCGGGGCTGGGGTGTTCCGGCTGGACCCGAACGACCGCAACCTCTCAAGCCTGCATGAGCTGTTCATGGGGATCAACCGGGAGCCCTTGATCGTGCAGAAGTTCCTGCCCGACGTCTCGAAGGGGGACAAGCGGGTCATCCTTGTTGATGGCGAGGCGGTCGGGGCGATCAACCGGGTGCCGCAGGCTGGCGAGACGCGGTCGAATATGCATGCCGGGGGACGGCCGGAGAAGGTCGGGCTGACCGAACGGGATCTGGAAATCTGCCGGGCTATCGGTCCGGTGCTGCGCGAAAAGGGGCAGGTCTTTGTCGGGATCGATGTGATCGGCGACTGGCTGACCGAGATCAACGTGACCTCGCCGACCGGGCTGCAGGAACTGGAGCGGTTCGACGGGACCAACGCTGCCGCGCGGATCTGGGAAGTGATCGAGGGCAAGCGGCGGGGGTGATGTCCCACGGTGGGCATATTCTCGATTCATTTGAAATCAATGGGTTCGGCGTAGGCGTTAGGCAGTTGTTAACGCCTGCCGCCGCCGTCAGCCCTTTGCGCCGACGGCAAGGCGGAAGCTGACAGCCTCGGCGACATGCGGCTTGCGCACGTCGGATGAGCCGTCGAGATCGGCGATGGTGCGGGCGACGCGCAACACCCGGTGATAGCCGCGTGCCGACAGGCCGAAGCGTTCGGCGACGCGGGCGATGAGGGCCTTGCCGTCGCTGTCGGGGGTGGCAACCTCATCGAGGAGAGCGCCTTCAAGATCGGCGTTGACGCGGGCGTCGGGGTGGTTTCGGAAGCGGCGGGTCTGCACGTCGCGCGCGGTGGCGACGCGGGCGGCCACGCTGGCGGAGGCCTCGCCCGAGGCGGGCAGGTCGAGGTCGGTGTAGCCGACCGGGGGCACTTCGACGCGGAGATCGAAGCGGTCCATCAGCGGGCCGGAGATGCGGCCAAGATATTCGTCACCGCAGATCGGCACCTTGGCGCAGGCGCGGGCGGGGTCTGTGAGATAGCCGCATTTGCACGGGTTGGCGGCGGCGATCAGCAGAAACCGGCAGGGATAGCGGATATGGGCGTTGGCGCGCGCGACCATGACGGAGCCCGTCTCTATCGGCTGGCGCAGGGTTTCGAGGACCGCGCGGGGGAATTCGGGGAATTCGTCGAGAAAGAGGACACCGTTATGCGCAAGGCTGATTTCACCGGGCTTGGCGCCCTTGCCGCCGCCGACGATGGCGGCCATCGACGCGGTGTGATGCGGTTCGCGGAACGGGCGCTGGCGCGAGATGCCGCCCTCGGTGAGAAGGCCGGCGAGCGAGTGGATCATCGAGGTTTCCAGCGCCTCGGTCGCGGACAGGGGCGGCAGGATGCCGGGCAGGCGCGCGGCGAGCATGGATTTGCCGGAACCGGGGGTGCCGACCATCAGCGTGTGGTGGCGCCCGGCAGCGGCGATTTCCAAGGCCCGCTTGGCGCGTTCCTGCCCCTTCACCTCGCGCAGGTCGCGGGTGAAATCATGCGGCTGCACCTCGCCCGCCTCGGCGGGGGTCAGGGGCGATTGGCCGGTGTAATGGCGCACGACTTCGTCCAGCGAGGCGGCAGCGAGCACTTCGGTCGCGCCCACCCATGCCGCTTCGGCACCGCACGCCTTGGGGCAGAGAAGTGCGCGGTCCTCGACGGCGGCGGCCATGGCGGCGGGCAGCGCGCCGATGACGGGCATCAGTCGGCCGTCAAGGGACAATTCGCCCAAGGCCACGACGCCTTCGATCTCGTCACGCGGGATGATGTCGAGGGCGGCGAGAAGGGCGATGGCGATGGGCAGGTCGAAATGCGAGCCTTCCTTCGGCAGATCGGCTGGCGATAGGTTGATCGTGATCCGCTTGGATGGCAGCGCGATCGACATGGATTGCAGCGCCGCGCGGACCCGTTCCTTGGCCTCGCTGACCGCCTTGTCGGGCAGGCCGACGAGGTTGAAGGCGGGAACGCCAGTCGAAAGGGCGCATTGCACCTCGACGATGCGGGCCTCGACCCCTTCGAAGGCGACGGTATAGGCGCGGGTGGTCATCGGGGGGATGCCGACGCCGGTTGGTGATGCGCGCTTTGTGCCGGTTGCATGGTGGTGTCCCGTTTACCTTGGTTAACGGGGTAGCGCGAAAATGGTTTACGAGTGGTAAAGAGCCATGAACTGCGGCCATGCCTCGGCATCTGCCACGGTCTTGTCGCGGCAGAAGGCGTTGCAGAAGCCGAAGCGGCGACCGGCAAGCTCCAGCACATGGGTCACGCGCTTGCCGGAGTACGGGCAGGCGCTGTTCTCGGCCTCGGTGCCGTCAACGGCCCGGGCGGGCAGACGGGCAGGGCCGGGCCAGTCGCGGCCGGGGTAGTCGCGGCGGTAAAAGTCCTGATCGGCACCGTCGACCATGCCCATCGCGCGCCAGCGCCGGAACGAGGGATGCGCGAGGTGGGCGTCGACATAGGCCGCAGCCTCGGGGCTTGTGGGCAGGTTGTAGGTGGCGATCCGGGTCGCGACCGGGGCGAAGAAAGCGTCGGCGGCGGAGTAGGCACAGCAAAGCCAGGGGGTGACAGAGCCGGTGGTCTGGCGCGCCCAGGCCCACAGCGTTTCAAGGCGGGCGATATCGGCCAGCACCGCGTCGGGCGGCTGGCAATCGGTATAGCTGACGCGCAGGTTCATCGGGCAATAGGCGCGCAGGCTGGTGAAACCGGCGTGCATTTCGGCGGCGAGAACGCGCGCGGTGGCGCGGGCGTGGGGTGCAGCGGGCCACAGAGCGGCGTCGGGGTGGCGGGTGGCCAGTTCTTCGGCGATGGCGATGGTTTCTGGAACGATGCTGCCTTCGGGCGTGCGCATCGTGGGGGCGGTGCGCGCCGGGAAGAAGTCGCGCAGCGTGGTGGCAAGCTCGTCGGTATAGAGCCGGGCCGAGATGGTGTGGACCGGGATGCCGAACGCGTCGAACAAAAGCCAGCCGCGGAGGGACCAACTTGAATAGGCGCGGTCGCCGATCACGAGATCATACATGGGGTGTCCTTTCGTGAGCCGTTTTAGGCCGGGTGGCGCAGCGCGCAAAACGCTGAATTGTGCGCTGCGCCATCACGGCGTGTGATTGATCACCTCGGCGGTCCAGCCGGTGCCGTCATGGGTGAGCCGGGTGAGGGAAAGCGTGTCGATCTTGTGCTGGAAGGCGCGGGCAACGTCGTAGCCCTGCGCGCGGGCAAGCTGGGTCAGGATCGCGCCGAAATGCGCGACGAGGATCAGGTCACCGCCGCGATGGGTGGCGAGAAGCCTGTCCACCTCGCGGGAGATGCGGGCGCTGGCCTCGTTCCAGCTTTCGCCGTTTGGCGGGGCGTGGTCGCCGGGGCTTTCCCAGTAGAGGCGCGAGAGGTCGGGGTGGGTTTCCGCGACCTCGGACCAGTGCTTGCCGTCCCAGTCGCCGAAATGCAGTTCGCGCAGGGCCGGGCAGTCGGCAAGGCGCGGGCGGTCTTGCGTGAGGGTCGCGGCGGTGGCGCTGGCACGGATCAGGTCGGAGGCGATGACGGGCGCGCGGGGAAGCGCTGCGTCAAGGCGCTGGAGGCGCGCGGTGTCGGTCAGATCGGCGGGCACATCGCGCCAGCCGGAGAAGGCCGTTTCATGCGTCGGGCCATGGCGGACCCACCAGAAACGGGTCACGGTGCGGTGCCTTTAAGTGCCAAGGGCAGACCGGCAATGACCGTGACGACAAGGTCTGCCTGCGCGGCGAGGCGCTGGTTAAGCCGGCCCTGCGCATCACGGAAACGCCGCGCGAGGGCGTTGTCGGGAACAATACCCCAGCCGGTTTCGTTGGTGACCATGACGACGGGCGCGAGACAGGTCGCAAGTGCGGCAAGAAGGTCGGCAGTGGCGGTATCGAGGTCGTGGTCGGCGAGCAGGTGGTTGGTAAGCCAGAGCGTCGCGCAATCGACGAGGACGACGTCGCTTGCAGGCGCCGCGGCAAGGGCCGAGGCGAGGTCTAGCGGCGCCTCGACGGTGGTCCAGGCCGGGCCGCGGTCAATGCGGTGGCGGGCGATGCGGTCGCGCATCTCTGCGTCCCAGGCCTCGGCGGTGGCGATGTAGCGGCGCGGGCGCTGCGCGAGTGTAACGAGGCGTTCGGCATAGGCGGATTTTCCCGACCGCGCCCCGCCGATGACGAGGCTTAGGGCGGGAAGCGAAAAAGGCGAGAGGATAAGTGATCCGGTCACCGCGGAATTCGGATTTGGAGGTAGTCATGGCACTTGACGGATATACTGACCAAACGATGTCGCGCCAAGCGATGAAGGCGGAACTTCTGGACGCGGAAACCGAACTGCGTCTGGCCTATGCCTGGCGTGACCAGCGCGACGAACAGGCGCTGCATCGGTTGATCACCGCCTACATGCGGTTGGCGATCAGCATGGCCTCGAAGTTCCGTCGCTATGGCGCCCCGATGAACGACCTGATCCAGGAAGCGTCGCTCGGCCTGATGAAGGCGGCGGACAAGTTTGACCCGGACCGGGGCGTGCGGTTCTCGACCTATGCGGTGTGGTGGATCAAGGCGTCGATCCAAGATTACGTCATGCGCAACTGGTCGATGGTGCGGACGGGATCGACCTCAAGCCAGAAGGCGCTGTTCTTCAACCTGCGCCGGGTGCAGGCCAAGCTGGAGCGCGAGGCAAGCCAGCGCGGCGAGACGCTGGACGGGCACCAGCTGCGCCAGATGGTGGCGGCCGAGGTCGGCGTGTCGATGGCTGACGTGGAGATGATGGAAGGCCGGCTGTCGGGCTCGGACTTTTCGCTGAACGCGACGCAGAGTGCCGACGAGGACGGGCGCGAATGGATCGACGCGCTGGAAGATGACGGCGTGCAGGCGGCGGAGGCGGTCGAGGGCGCGCACGATGCGGCCCATCTGCGGACCTGGCTGATCCGGGCGATGCAGGCCCTGAACGCGCGGGAGCGGTTCATCGTGACCGAGCGCAAGCTGCGCGAGGAGCCGCGCACGCTGGAAAGCCTCGGCGAGGAATTGGGCCTGTCGAAGGAGCGGGTGCGCCAGCTGGAGGCAGCGGCCTTTGCCAAGATGCGCCGCAGCCTCGAAACCCAGTCGCGCGAAGTGCATCACTTTCTGGCGTAAACGCTGGTTGCGGGCGGTTGAAAGCGGAGCGGCGTTCCGCCGCGCTGTCTTGAGCGCCTGCGCGGGCGAAGCCCGCTTGGCCGCGAGGAGCCTCCGGCGGGGATATTTCTGCAAGGGAAAGAGGGGTTCGGCGGAGCTCAGCCGGGAGGTTGAGTTCGCGCGGTGGGCAGCCTAACGTCCGGTCAGGCAATGGGGGCGCGTGATGCTGGCCGGGAAACGGGTGCTTTTGATCATTGGCGGCGGGATCGCGGCCTACAAGTCGCTGGAACTGATCCGGCTGTTGCAGAAGGCGGGGGCGGCGGTGACGCCGGTCTTGACGCGCGCCGGGGCCGAGTTCGTCACGCCTTTGTCGGTGAGCGCGCTGGCGGGGGCGAAGGTTTACACCGATCTTTTCGATCTGACCGACGAAGCCGAGATGGGGCATATCCAACTGAGCCGCGCCGCCGATCTGCTGGTGGTGGCCCCCGCGACGGCGGACCTGATGGCGAAGATGGCGACGGGGCGGGCGGATGATCTGGCCTCGACCCTGCTTCTGGCGACTGACAAGCGGGTGTTGGTGGCGCCGGCGATGAATGTGCGGATGTGGGACCACCCGGCGACGCGGCGCAATCTGGCGGTGCTGCGCGGTGACGGGGTGCTGGTCGTTGGGCCGAACGAGGGCGAGATGGCCTGCGGTGAATACGGGCCGGGGCGGATGGCGGAACCGGCCGAGATCGTGACGGCGGTGGCGGCGGCGCTGGGCGGTGGGCCGCTGTCGGGGCGGCATGTCATCGTGACCTCGGGTCCGACGCATGAGCCGATTGATCCGGTGCGATATATCGCGAACCGCTCGTCGGGTGCGCAAGGTACGGCGATTGCGGCGGCGTTGCGCGACCTTGGGGCGCGGGTGACCTTTGTCACCGGGCCTGCGGCGGTGCCGGCGCCTGCGGGCGTGGCGGTCGTTGCGGTGGAAACCGCACGCGAGATGGCGGCGGCGGTAGAGGCGGCCTTGCCTGCCGATGCGGCGGTGATGGCGGCGGCGGTCGCGGACTGGCGCGTGGCCAATGCGGCGGGGCAGAAGTTGAAGAAGGACGGGTCGGGGAAGGCCCCGGCGCTGGAGTTCGCCGAGAACCCCGACATTCTGGCGTCGGTGTCGAAGGGGGCGAGGCGCCCCCGGCTGGTCGTCGGCTTTGCTGCCGAGACCACGGATGTGGTGGGCCATGCGACGGCCAAGCGGGCGCGCAAGGGCTGTGACTGGATCGTGGCCAACGATGTATCGCCCGCCACCGGCATCATGGGCGGGGCGGAAAATGCCGTCACGCTGATTTCGGAAGCCGGAGCGGAAAGCTGGACGCGGATGGGCAAGGCCGAGGTCGCGCGGCGGTTGGCGGCGCGGATTGCCGAGGCGCTGGCATGACACCGGTGTTGCGGGTGATGTGGGAAGATTGGGCAGACCGGGCGCTGCCCTTGCCGGCCTATGAAACGGCTGGCGCGGCAGGGGCGGACCTGCGCGCCAACCTGCGCCCGGAGGACCGCGCGGCGGGCGTCACGCTGGCCCCGATGGAACGCAAGATCATCGGGACTGGAATCCGGGTTGAAATTCCGCTTGGCTACGAGATGCAGATCCGGCCGAGGTCGGGGTTGGCGTTGAAACACGGGATCACCCTGCCGAACACGCCGGGCACCATCGACAGCGATTATCGCGGGCCTCTGGGCGTGGCTTTGGTGAACCTTGGAGCCGAGCCCTACACCGTCCGGCATGGCGACCGGATCGCGCAGTGCATCATCGCGCCCGTCGTGCAGGTTGCCTTCGAGGTGGTGGACGCCTTGGGTGAAACCGCGCGGGGCGAAGGGGGCTTCGGCTCTACGGGGCGGTCTTGATCGGGCTTCTGGGCTTTGCGGCGATCTGGGCGGCGTCCCGCTGGTTCGGCTGGCGGCAAGGGGTGGTGTTGCCGGCGCTGGCCCTGTGGTGGGTGCTGATCATGCTGGGTCATCTGCCGATGGTCGCGGACAATCCGCTGCGGCGGGTGGTGGGCGGTGACTTTGGCGGCTGGCTGGTGTTCGGCTTGTTGGCCGGATTGGTGCTGGTCTACCGTGTTCTGCTTGGTGGGCTTCGGTCACGAAAGGCGCTTTCGGTTGAGCCGGAAGCGGTGCCGGCGAAGGATGCGGGCCGGTTTCGGCCGGCCGAGCTGGACCGCTATGCCCGGCACATTCTTTTGCGCGAAATCGGCGGGCCGGGGCAGGGCGCGTTGAAGGCGGCCCGGGTGCTGGTGGTGGGCGCCGGGGGGTTGGGCAGCCCGGCGTTGATGTATCTGGCGGCAAGCGGCGTCGGGGTGATCGGCGTTGTCGATGATGACGTGGTCGAGAATTCCAATCTGCAACGCCAGATCATTCATGCCGACGCGCGGCTGGGGATGCCGAAGGTGTTTTCGGCCGAGATCGCGATGCGGGCGCTGAACCCGTTTATCGAGGTGCGGCCCTACAATCGCCGGCTGGACGAGGCGTCGGCGGCGGCATTGGTTGGCGAGTATGATCTGGTGCTGGACGGGACCGACAATTTCGACACGCGAGAGCTGGTGAACCGGGTTTGCGTGGCGGCGGGCAAGCCGCTGGTCTGGGGCGCGATCACGCAGTGGGAGGGGCAGGTGGCGGTGCTTGATCCGGCACGGGGCGGGCCATGCTATGCCTGCATCTTCCCGGAGCGGCCGGCGGCGGGGCTGGTGCCTACCTGTGCCGAGGCGGGGGTGGCGGCGCCCTTGCCGGGGGTGATCGGGGCGATGCTGGCGATGGAGGCGGTTAAGGTCATTACCGGAGCGGGAGAACCGCTTCGGGGTCGGCTGATGATCCACGATGCGTTGTATGGCGAAAGCCGGGTGATCGGGGTCAAGCGGCGGGTGGATTGCCCGGTTTGCGGGTCAGGGAAGGCCTAGTGTCCACGGTGGGACATTTTTCCAATCATTCAAAATCAATGGCTTGGCTTTTTCCTTTCACGATGTGTTAACCGTTTGGCGGGCGACTGGCTTTTGTCAGAGGTCCACTGCCGGAACCTCCGGGGCGAGGAGGTCGGCCATGTCCAGCAGCAGGTCTTCGCGGCCACGGTCGGCAAGAAGCTGGATGCCCAAGGGGTGTGTGGCGGTGCGGCCCATTGTCAGCGCAAGGCCCGGAAGGCCCATGAAGGGCGGCGCGATCTGCGGCATCTGCGCCTCGATAACCTCGGCGAACGCGGCTGGCGAGGTGGTGTCGTAATGGTCGGGGAACGGCAGGCGGCCCGAGACCGGCATCAGGACAACCGGCCAATCGGCAAGGAAGCCGCGCCAGAGGCGGGCGAGGCGCGCGCGAGATTGCAGCGCCCGCATGAAGCTTTCAAGGGTTGGCGGCGGGGCGAATTTGCTGAGTTCCCGGTGAACGAAACTTGCGTCCGGATCGGCCTCGCGGGCCAGCGCCTCGGTGCCGCCGAGGGCGAATTCGGCCAGCCAGAGCGTCAGCTGCAACTCCATCGCTTCGCGGAGCGGGGGGAGGGTCGGTTCACCGATTTCCCAGCCGAGGGATTCAAGCTGGCGGGCGGCAGCGGTGAGGGCGTCGCGGATCGCTGGGTCGGTGGCGAGGCCGTCGGGGGCAAGTGCGAGGGCGGCGCGTCGGGGGTAGGGCGCGGTGGTGGCTGGTGTCCACCACGGATCACGCGGGTCGGGTTGTGAGAGGGTGGCGAGGCCAAGGCGAAGGTCGGCGGCAGAACGGGCGAGCGGGCCGGAGACCGCCATGAGTTGCCCGCCGATCAGCCGGTCGCCTGCGGTGGCGTTGAACGCCGGGACGCGACCCAAGCCGGGGCGGATGCCGTGGATGCCGCTGGCGTAGGCCGGGTAGCGGATCGATCCGGCGATGTCGGTGCCGTGGCCGATGGCACCGAGGCCGGCAGCGGTGGCGGAGGCCGCGCCACCCGATGAGCCGCCAGGGGTCAGGCCGGGAAAGCCGGGGTTTTGCGTGGCACCATGCAGGGAATTGCGCGTGAACCAACGCAGCGAAAAGGCGGGCGTGTTGGTGCGCCCGACGATCACCGCGCCCGCGCGGCGGAGGTTGGCGACGGGTGGGCTGTCTTCGGTGGCGACAAGGCCGGACTGGATGCGGAGGCCGTTGGTGGTGGCCTGGCCCTGCTGGTCGATATTGACCTTCACGGTCACCGGGACACCGGCGAGGGGGCCGGGATCTTCGCCGCGCGCGAAGGCGGCGTCGATGCCGCGGGCGGTGGCCAGTGCCTGATCATCCATCCGCTGCACGATGGCGTTCAGGGTGGGATTCAGGCGGTCGATCCGCGCGAGGGTGGCGCGGGTCGCCTCCTCGGCCGAGATCTGGCGGGAGCGGATGAGGCCGGCTAGGGCGCTGGCGGTAAGGGTGGCGGGGTCCAATGCAGGCTCCTGTCTTTTGGCGAGGGTGGACCGGACGCGCAGCGATGGGAAGAGGGTTCCGCGGGGGGCCAGCGGCGCGAGTGGCGCGCAAAGCGGCAGGCTTGTGAGCCTTGGCCGCCTTTGTGCGGCGCATGGCTGCCTGTCGCGGATCGCGCCTTGCATCGGCGGGGCCGCGTGGCATAGTCCAACCGCCAAGATCCATAGGGGGACCCGACCGATGAAGATGACCGCTGCTGCCATCCTGAGCCTTGCCGTGATCGCTGCGCCTGCGCTGGCGCAGGACGTGCCGGACCTTGCCGGACGCGAGATCGTGGTGGTGACAGAGAACGCCTATCCGCCGCTGCAGTTTCTGGACAAGGACGGGCAGGCGATCGGTTGGGAATATGACGCGATGGCGGAAATCGCCAAGCGGCTGAACGCGACGGTGGCCTATCAGAACATCAGCTGGGACGCGATGATCCCGGCGGTGAGCGAGGGGCAGTTCGACCTTGGCATGACCGGGATCACCATCAAGGACGACCGCAAGGAGAAGGTCGATTTCTCGGAGCCCTACATGCGGTCGGAAATGCTGATGATCGTGCGGGGCGACGAGACCCGGTTCACCGACGCGGCAAGCTTTGCCGCGATCCCTGAATTGCTGGTCAGCGCGCAGCCTGGCACCTCGCCGTTCTATGCCGCGATTTACAACATTCTGGACGGCAACGAGGAAAACCCGCGGGTCATCAAATTCGAGACCTTCGGGGCCGGGCTTGAGGCGTTGAAGGCGGGCGACGTGGACCTGACGCTGTCGGATTCGACGGCGGCCAATGGTTATGTTGCCGCATCGAACGGTGGGCTGAAGCTGATCGGCGAGCCGCTGGCGAGCGAGGATTTCGGCTTCATCTTCCCGAAAGGCTCCGATCTGGTGGCACCGATCAACGCGGCGATTGCCTCGATGAAGGCGGACGGCACGATCGATGCGCTGAACCAGAAGTGGTTCGTCGAGTACAAGATGGGTGAGTAAGGCAGACGCCCCGGCCTCCGGGCCGGGGCTTCGGGCCATGACCCCGTCGGCCGACCCTGACAAGGACTTTCCCTGGTGGCTGGTGATCGTGGCGGTCACCGGGGCGTGGCTGTTCTATGAGGTCTGGGCGAGCGAGGTTTATTCGGCGGCGCTGAACACGCTGTCAAAGGGCATCTGGATCACCGTGATGGTGACGGTGGTGGCCTATGTCGGGGCCTGTGCGCTGGGCCTGCTGCTGGCGGTGGCCGGGATGTCGCGCCATATCGTCTTGCGACAGGGGGCGCGGCTTTACATCGAGGTGATGCGCGGCGTGCCGATCATCGTGCTGCTCCTTTATGTGGCCTTCGTGGTGACGCCGGGGTTTGTGGTGTTGTGGAACTGGATCGCGCTGCCCTTGGGGTTCGAGGCGCTGCGCGGGCGGGACGTGCCCTTGTTGTGGCGGGCGGTGACGGCCCTGATGCTGGCCTATTCGGCGTTTCTGGCCGAGATCTTCCGCGCCGGGTTGCAGGCGGTCGAGAAGGGCCAGATCGAGGCGGCGAAGGCGCTGGGCCTGAACGGCTGGCAGCGGTTCCGCCACATCGTCTTTCCGCAGGCGTTCCGGATGGTTTTGCCGCCCTTGGGAAATGATTTCGTGGCGATGGTGAAGGACTCGTCCTTGGTGAGCGTGCTGGGGGTGACCGACATCACGCAGCTTGGCAAGGTGACGGCGGCGGGAAATTTCCGCTATTTCGAGACCTACAATGTGGTGGCGCTGCTTTACCTGACGATGACGATCGGGCTGAGCCTTGTCTTGCGGCGGATCGAGGTGCGGTTGCGCGCGCGGTCGGGCGGGGGTGAACGCTGAGGGCTTGGTGCGCGCTGCGCGGGGATATTTTTGGACAGATGAAAGGGTTTGGCACATGAGCAATCCGTTGTTGGAAGTTTGGGACGGGGCGTTCGGGTTGCCGCCATTCGCGCGGGTACGGGACGAGGATTTCGGCCCGGCGTTCGAGGTGGCCTTGGCCGAGGCGCGGGCGGCGATTGCGGCGATTGCGGACGGGCCGGGCGTTTCGTTTGCCGAGGTGATCGAGGCGCTGGAACTGGCCGAAGGGTCGTTGGACCGGGTGGCGGGGCTGTTTTACAACCTTGCCGGGGCGGACAGCACCGAGGCGCGGGAGGCCTTGATGCGGGAGCTGGCGCCGAAAATGAGCGCGTTTTCATCCGAGATCACCAACAACAAGGCGCTGTGGGGCAAGATCGAGGCCTTGTGGCAGGGGCGCGAGGGGTTGGGCCTGAGCCCGGAGCAGTTGCGGGTGTTGACGCTCTACCGGCAGATGTTCGTGCGCTCGGGCGCGGAGCTGGAGGGGGCGGCGGCGGAGCGGCTGACGGCGGTGAAGTCGCGGCTGGCGGTGCTGGGCACGGCGTTCGGGCAGAACCTTCTGTCGGACGAGCGGTCGTGGTTCATGGAGGTGGGCGAGGCTGATCTGAGCGCGCTGCCGGGGTTTGTGCAGGATGCGGCACGGGCTGCCGGGGCGGAGCGGGGCCTCGGCGCGGTCGTGACGCTGAACCGGTCGCTGATCGTGCCATTCCTGCAGTTTTCACCCAACCGGGCGCTGCGGCAGCGGGCCTATGAGGCCTGGGTCGCGCGCGGGGCGAACGGGGGCGAGACCGACAACCGGGGCGTTGCGGCAGAGATTCTGGCGTTGCGGGCGGAGCGGGCGGCGCTGCTGGGGTATCCCGACTTTGCCAGTTTCAAGCTGGAGCCGGAGATGGCAAAGACTCCGGGCGCGGTGCGGGAATTGTTGATGAGGGTCTGGGAGCCGGCGAAGGCGAAGGCTTTGGGGGATGCCGCCGTGCTGGAGGCGATGCTGGTGGCGGATGGGCTGGCGGCACCCCTGGAGGCTTGGGACTGGCGCTATTACAGCGAGAAGCGGCGCAAGGCGGAGCATGATCTGGATGAGGCGGTGTTGAAGCCGTACCTGTCGCTCGACGCGATGCTGGGTGCGCAGTTCGATTGCGCCAACCGGCTGTTCGGGCTGGAGTTCCGCGAGATCGAGGGGCCGTTCTACCACCCGGATGTGCGGGGCTGGGAGGTTACCCGGGGGGGTAACCATGTGGCGGTGTTCCTGGGGGATTACTTCGCGCGGGGGTCGAAACGGTCTGGCGCGTGGTGTTCGGCGATGCGGTCGCAGCGCAAGCTCGGTGGCGAGCAGCGGCCGATTGTCGTGAACGTGTGCAATTTCGCCAAGGGCGACCCGGCCCTGCTGTCTTATGACGACGCGCGGACGCTGTTTCACGAGTTCGGCCATGCGCTGCATCAGATGCTCTCGGATGTCACCTATGGGTTCATCAGCGGCACCTCGGTCGCGCGGGATTTCGTGGAATTGCCAAGCCAGCTTTACGAGCATTGGCTGGAAGTGCCCTCGGTTCTGGAGGCGCACGCGCGGCACCATGAGACCGGCGAGCCGATGCCTGCGGATATGCTGGAGCGGTTGTTGGCGGCGGGGACCTATGATCAGGGCTTTGCGACGGTGGAGTTCGTAAGCTCGGCACTGGTCGATCTGGAGTTTCATGCCGGGGCAGCACCGGCTGACCCGATGCAGCGGCAGGCGGAAGTGCTGGAAGGGCTGGGCATGCCGCGCGCGATAAGGATGCGGCATGCGACGCCGCATTTCGCCCATGTATTCTCGGGCGACGGCTATTCTGCGGGCTATTACTCCTACATGTGGTCGGAGGTGATGGACGCGGACGCCTTTGCCGCCTTCGAGGAGGCGGGCGATCCGTTCGACCCGGCGGTGGCGGCGCGGTTGGAGGAGTTCATCCTGTCGGCGGGCGGGTCGGAGGAGGCGGAGACGCTTTATCTGAAGTTCCGCGGTCGGATGCCGGGAGTGGAGGCTTTGCTGAAGGGTCGGGGCCTGTTGGACGCGGCGTAAGCGGGGGTTTCACACCCCCCGCACCCCCGTGGGATATTTGCGGACAGATGAAGGATTCAGGGCTTTCGGAGCGATCCGGGGGGCTGGCCGAACCTTGTCTTGAAGGCACGGGAAAGGGTGGCGGGGCTGGAAAAGCCGGTGCGGAGCGCGATTTCGGCGAGGGGGTGTTTCGTGTCGGTCAGCAGGCGGCGGGCGGCGGCGAGGCGCAGGCTGAGGGCGTAGGCACCCGGCGTCAGGCCGAGGCTGTCGCGGAACAAGGATTCGAGGCGGCGGGGGGAGAGGTTTACGGCTTTGGCGATGGTCGCGATGGGGTGGGGGGCGTCGAGTGTGGCCTCCATCAGCGCGGTGGCGCTGGCGACGCGGGGGTCGAGCGTGGGGTCCTGGGCGTGCGGCGCGATCTGGGGTTCGTCGCCTTTGCGGACGGTGGCGAGGAAACTGGCGGCGACCTGACGGGCAAGGGCCGCACCGTGGCGGGCGCGGATCAGATGCAGCATGAAATCGGTGGCCGCCGCCGCGCCGCCGATCGTGGCGCGGTTGCGGTCGATCACGTAGCGGTCAGGAAGAACCTCGATCTCGGGGTGGGCGGCGGCGAGGTCTTCGAGGTCTTCCCAATGCACGGTGGCGCGGTAGCCACTTAGAAGGCCGGCGCGGGCCATCACCCAAGGGGCGGCATCGATGCCACCGACAAGCTGGAAGCGGGGGGCGATGCGGCGGAGGTCGCGGATCAGCGGGCGGGTGGCAACCTCGGCAAGGCGGTAGCCGGCGATGACGATGAGGGCGTCGGCGCCGGTGGCGTGAGCGAGGGGGCCGGTGGAGGGGAGCGAGATGCCGCAGGTGAGGGGGACAGGCTGGCCGTCGGGGCTGACGACGCGCCAGCGGTAGGCCTCGTGCCCCAGTTGCCGGTTCGCATTGCGCAAGGGGTCGAGCGCGCTGGCAACCTCGAGGATAGAGGCTTGCGGCAGCACGAAGAGGGCGATGGTGAGGGGCGCGGTCGCCGGGGCAAAGAGTGCGTTTTGCGTCATGCAAATTTCGTAAAGTGCAAAGCGTGGGCTGGCAAGCGGCGTAAGGTGGGCGCGAAAGAGGAGATGCCCCATGCCGCTGAACATGAACCGCGAGGTTTTCATCACCTGTGCCGTGACCGGATCGGGCGGCACGCAGGACCGCAGCCCGCATGTGCCGCGCAGCCCGAAGGAGATCGCCGAAAGCGCGATTGCGGCTGCCAAGGCGGGGGCTGCGGTGGTGCATTGCCACGTGCGCGACCCGGAGACCGGCAAGCCGAGCCGGAAGCTGGAGTATTACCGCGAGGTTACGGAGCGGATCAGGGACAGCGACACGGATGTGGTTCTGAACCTGACGGCGGGAATGGGCGGCGACATCTATTTCGAGGGCACCGAGGATATGGGGCGGATCGGGCCGCGGTCTGACATGGCCGGGGCCGAGGAGCGGGTGGCGCATGTGGTGGAGTGCCGGCCGGAAATCTGCACGCTCGATTGCGGCACGATGAACTTCAACGAGGCCGATTATGTGATGGTCAACACGCCCGGCATGTTGCGGGATATGGCCAAGCGGATGACGGCGGCGGGGGTGCGGATCGAGATCGAGGCGTTTGATACCGGGCATCTGTGGCTGGCCAAGGAGCTGGTGCGGGAAGGCGTGATCCCGGAGCCGGTTCTGGTGCAACTGTGCATGGGTGTGCCGTGGGGCGCGCCGGATGACCTCAATACCTTCATGGCGATGGTCAACAACGTGCCGGCGGGGTGGCACTGGTCGGCGTTTTCGCTGGGGCGCAACGAGATGGCCTATGCGGCGGCGGCGACGCTGGCCGGGGGCAACGTGCGCGTCGGGCTGGAGGACAACCTCTGGCTGGAGAAGGGGGTTCTGGCTACCAACGCGCAACTGGTGGAACGCGCGGCGACCATCGTCGAGAACATGGGCGCGCGGGTGATCACGCCGGCAGAGGTGCGGGCGCGGCTGAAGCTGGACAAGCGCGCGCCGGTGGCGAAGTGATGGACAAGGTCAAGTTCACCGCGATGAAGGACGGCGACGCCAGCGATTACGCGATGCTGGACGTGCATGAACGTGACTATGCCTCAGGAACGGCGGACCGTTTGTTGGGCGCGCTGGTCGCGCTGGACGAAAGCCTGTCGGGCTATCAGGTGACGCGGCTGGGTCATTCGTTGCAGGCGGCGACGCGGGCGTGGCGGGCGGGGGCGGATACCGACTGGGTGGTGGCGGCGCTGCTGCATGACATCGGCGACATCTACGCGCCCTACAATCACGACGAATATGCCGCCGCGATCCTGAAGCCGTTTGTGCGCGAGCAGGTGACTTGGGTGGTGGAAAAGCACGGCGATTTCCAGCGCCTGTATTATGCGCACCATGTTGGCGGCAACCGCCATGCGCGCGAGCGGTTCAAGGGCCATGCCTTCTACGACGACTGTGATGCGTTCTGCGAAAACTGGGACCAGTCGAGCTTCGATCCGGCCTATCCGACGATGCGGATCGAGGATTTCGCGCCCCTGGTGCGCGAGGTATTCGCGCGCAACGCCTATGATCCGGCGGTGATCCGGGCGGGTGAGCGGGTGCCTTTGACCGATGCAAGCCTCGCGGCGGCACGGGCGGCAAAATGATCATGACGACGGGAAAGGAAGCGTGATGGCGCGCAAGGCGGCAATCATTGGCGGTGGGGTTATCGGCGGCGGCTGGACCGCGCGGTTCTTGCTGAACGGCTGGGACGTGGCGGTGTTCGACCCCGACCCCGAGGCCGAGCGCAAGATCGGCGAGGTCTTGGCGAACGCGCGTGCGGCGCTGCCCGCGCTGTCGGACGTGCCGATGCCAGCCGAGGGGCGGCTTTCCTTCGCCGGGACGATGGCCGAGGCTGTGGAGGGCGCGGAATATGTGCAGGAGAGCGTGTCCGAACGGATCGAGCTGAAGCACAAGGTCTACGCCCAGTTGCAGCAATCGAACCCCGGCGTGCTGATCGGCTCGTCCACCAGCGGTTTCAAGGCGAGCGATTTGCAGAAAGGCAGCCCGGCGCCCGAAAACATCATCGTCGCGCACCCGTTCAATCCGGTCTACCTGCTGCCGTTGTCCGAGATTTCCGGCAGCCCCGCGAACCCGCCCGAAATGGTGGAGCGGACCGTGCAGATCATGAAGGACATCGGGATGTTCCCGCTGGTGATCCGCAAGGAAATCGACGCCTTCATCGGCAATCGGTTCCTTGAGGCGGTCTGGCGCGAGGCCTTGTGGATGCTGGTTGATGGCGTGGCCACCACCGGAGAGATCGACGATGCGATCCGCATGGGTTTTGGCCTGCGCTGGGGGCAGATGGGCCTTTTCGAGACCTACCGTGTGGCGGGCGGCGAGGCCGGGATGCGGCATTTCATGGCGCAGTTCGGCCCGGCGCTGAAATGGCCCTGGACCAAGCTGATGGACGTGCCGGAATTCAACGACGCGCTGGTCGATCTGGTGGCCGACCAGTCCGACGCGCAGTCGGGCCATCACTCGATCCGAGAGCTGGAGCGCATTCGCGACCAGAACCTCGTGGGCTTCCTGCGGTCGCTGAAGGACCGCAACTGGGGCGCGGGGAAAGTGCTGCGCGAGCATGATGAGCGCCGGCGCGAGGCGTTCCACGCCGGCGAACTGGCTGGCACGCCCTTGAAGATGGCGGAGTTGCAGGTGCTGCCGTCGTGGATCGACTACAACGGCCACATGACGGAAAGCCGCTACCTTTTCTGCGCGTCGGAGGTGGCGGACGCCTTCCTGCGGCTGATCGGGGCGGACATGGAGTATGTCGCGGGCGGGCATTCCTACTACACGGCGGAAAGTCTGGTGCGCCATGTCGGGGAAGCGAAGCTGGGAGACCGGCTGACCGGGACGTTGCAGGTGATCAAGGCGGACGAAAAGCGGCTGCATCATTTCATCACGCTGAAGCGCGGGGATGAGGTTGTGGCGACGGTCGAACAGATGTGCCTGCACGTCGACATGAAGGTCGGCAAGGCTTGCCCTGCGGCGCCCGAGGTCTTGGCGCGGCTGATGCCGATTGCGGCGGCGCATGACGGCCTGCCCGCGCCGGAAGGGCTCGGCCGCTTCGTCGGGCAAAGGAGGGCGTGATGGATTTCGGACTTTCCGACGAACAGCGCATGATCGTCGAGGCGACGCGCGCCTTCGTGGAGACCGAGCTTTACCCGCACGAGTTGGCGGTGGAGCGGTCGGGCGTGCTGCCGCTGGAACTGATCCGCGAGTTGCAGGCAAAGGCCATGGCGGCTGGGCTTTATGCCGCCAACATGCCGGTGGAACTGGGGGGTGCGGGGCTCGATACGCTGTCGTGGCTGCTTTATGAAAAGGAGCTGGGCCGGGCGAACTATGCGCTGCATTGGACCTGCGTCGCGCGGCCGTCGAACATCCTTCTGGCGGGGAATGCGGACCAGCGCGAGAGGTATCTGATGCCCTGCATTAGGGGCGAGACCTGGGACTGTCTTGCGATGACCGAACCCGGCGCGGGGTCGGACCTGCGGGGGATGAAGGCCTCGGCCCGCCTTGATGGTGGCGACTGGGTGCTGAACGGCACCAAGCATTTCATTTCGCATGCCGACCTCGCGGGGTTTGCCATCGTCTTCATGGCCTCCGGCGAGGAGGAAACGCCGCGCGGCCCGAAAAAGTTGATCACGGCCTTCTTCGTCGACAAGGGCACGCCGGGCTTCACGGTACGCGAGGGCTACCGCAACGTCAGCCACCGGGGCTACACCAACGCCGTGCTGGAGTTTGACGATTGCCGGGTGCCGGCGGAGAACGTGCTGGGCGAAGTCCACAAGGGCTTCGAGGTGGCGAACTCCTGGCTTGGCGCAACGCGGTTGCAGGTGGCTTCGACCTGCCTTGGCCGGGCGGAACGGGCGCTGGCGCTGGCGGTTGCCTATGCGGCAGAGCGCAAGCAGTTCGGTCAGGCGATCGGCAAGTTCCAGGGCGTGTCGTTCAAGCTTGCCGACATGGCGATGGAGTTGAAGGCGGCGGAATTGCTGACGCGGGAGGCCGCGTGGAAATACGACCAGGGCACCGTGACCGAGGCCGACATGTCGATGGCCAAGCTGAAGGCGACCGAAGTGCTGGCCATGGTGGCCGACGAGGCGATCCAGATCCACGGTGGGATGGGGCTGATGGACGAGTTGCCGCTGGAGCGGATCTGGCGGGATTCGCGGGTCGAAAGGATCTGGGAAGGCACCAGCGAGATCCAGCGCCATATCATCAGCCGCGAATTGCTGCGGGCAGTGGGTGGGTGATGCGTCAAAGCGGGGGCCAGCCCCCGCACCCCCGGGATATTTCACGACAGATGAAAGGGTGCGTTAACCTTGGCCTGCGAGAGTGATCGGGCGGTACAGGCGGGGACGCCGATGACCGCGACAGGTGAAACCCTGCCTCGGCCAGCCGGGGCAGGGAGCCTTTCTTCCCATTTCATCTGTCTGGAAATATCCCTGGGTCCGGGGCAGCGCCCCGGGACTGTGGCCGCAAAGCGAGGCCGGGCATGAGCCGCCTCGACCGATTGCTGCGGCCGCGACACATCGCCGTTCTGGGCGCCGGCTGGGCGCTCAACGTGATCGAGCAGTGCCGCAAGATGGGATTTGCTGGCGAGGTCTGGCCGGTGCACCCGACGAAGCCCGAAATCGGCGGGTTGAAGGCCTATGCGTCGCTTGCCGACCTGCCGCAGCCCCCGGATGCGACCTTCATCGGCGTCAACCGGTTTGCCACCCTTGAGGTGGTCAGGGAACTGGCCGCAATGGGCGCCGGCGGGGCGATCTGCTTTGCGTCCGGGTGGACCGAGGCGGGGGCGCCCGATCTGCAGGACCAGCTGGTTGCGGCGGCGGGCGGGATGCCGATCCTTGGTCCGAATTGCTATGGCGTGATCAACTATCTCGACGGTGCGCTGCTGTGGCCGGACCAGCATGGCGGGGTGCGGGTGGAGAAAGGCGTGGCGCTGGTCAGCCAGTCGTCGAACATCGTGATCAACATGGGGATGCAAGCCCGTGGGCTGCCGGTCGCCTATGTGGCCTGTCTGGGAAATGCCGCCGTCGTCGGGCTGGCCGAGTTGACCGGGGCGCTGCTGGATGACCCGCGGGTCACCGCTGTCGGGCTGTATATCGAAGGGATCGACGATGCGCCGGCCTTTGCCGCGCTGGCCGAAAAGGCGCGGACGATGGGCAAGGGGGTGGTTGCGATCAAGTCGGGCAAGACCGAGCTTTCCCGCACCGCAGCGGCCTCGCATACGGCGTCACTGGCGGGCGGGGGTGCGGCCTCCAGCGCATTCCTGCGCCAGATCGGGGTGGCGGAGGTGAATACACCGTCCGAACTGATCGAGACGTTGAAGATATTCCACGTTCACGGCCCGCAGATCGGGACGCGGATCTGCTCGCTGTCCTGTTCGGGTGGGGAAGCGGGGCTGGTGGCGGACCTTGCCGCACCCTACGGGATCGATTTTCCGCCGGTGCCCCAAGCCACGCATGACCGGCTGTTCGCGGTGCTGGGGGAGATTCCGACGATCTCGAACCCGCTGGATTATCATACCTTCATCTGGGGCGACGGGCCGAAGACCACGGAAGTCTTCAGCGCCATGCTGGAGGCCTATGACGCGGGCATCTACATCATCGACAGTCCGCGCGCCGATCGCTGCGACCCTTCCGGCTACGATCCGGCTTTCCGGGCCATTGTCGACGCGCAGAAGGCGACCGGGAAGATCGCGCTGCCGGTCGCCTCGATGGCCGAGAACTTCGGCGAGGGCCGGGTGCAGGCGATGATGGCCGAGGGGGTCTGCGCGCTTTTGGGGCTGGAGACCGCATTGGCGGCGATCAAGGCGGCGCAGACGCCCGCTGGGGTAGCAGGCTGGCGGCCTGCGGCTGCTATTGCATCCCGCAAGACACGGCTTTTGTCGGAAGCCGAAGGCAAGGCGCTGATCGCTGGCGCGGGTGTTCCGGTGCCTAGGTCGGTGACGGGGGCGGCACTGGCTGATCTGGATGTGACCGGTCTGACGCCGCCCTTCGCCCTGAAGGGGCTGGGCTTTGCGCACAAGACCGAGGCGGGGGCGGTGCGGCTGGGGCTGGGCTCGCTGGTCGGTCAAGCGGAGATGCCGGGGGCTGCGGGATATCTGGCCGAGGAGATGGTGACGGGGGCAGTCGCCGAGGTGCTGCTTGGCCTGCGCCGCGACCCGGTCTATGGCGTGACGCTGACCCTGGGCATGGGCGGGGTGACGGCGGAGGTTCTGGCCGATACGGTGACGCTGGTGCTGCCCGTGACCGAGGCCGAGGTGCTGGCGGCGGCGCAGAGGCTGCGGCTTTGGCCCCTGCTTGACGGATATCGCGGACGGGCCAAGGCTGACATGGCGGCGGTTGCCGCGATGGCGGTGCGGTTGGGCGAGATGATGCTGGCGGACGCGAGCCTTGAGGAGATCGAGATCAACCCGGTCATGGTGCGCGAAGCAGGTGCCGTGGCGGTGGACGCATTGGTGAGGAGAGCGTGATGGCGATGGAAATGCGGGTCGAAGGGCCGGTCAAGACGCGGCGCGAGGGGGCTATCCTTGAGGTCACGCTCGATGCACCGAAGGCGAACGCGATCAGCCTCAAGACCAGCCGGGTGATGGGGCTGGTGTTTCGGGATTTCCGCGATGATGACAGCTTGCGGGTCTGCATCCTGCGCGCGGCGGGGGAGAAGTTCTTTTGCCCCGGCTGGGATTTGAAGGCCGCCGCCGAGGGCGATGCGGTGGACGGCGACTATGGGGTTGGTGGCTTCGGCGGGTTGCAGGAACTGCCCAACCTGAACAAGCCGGTGATCGCCGCCGTGCAGGGCATCTGCTGCGGCGGGGGGCTGGAACTGGCCTTGTCGGCGGACCTGATCCTGTGTTCGACGAATGCCACCTTTGCGCTGCCGGAGATCCGGTCGGGGACGGTCGCGGATGCGGCCAGCATCAAACTCCCGAAGCGCATTCCCTACCATGTGGCGATGGACCTTCTGTTGACCGGTCGCTGGTTCGACGCGGAGGAGGCGTTCCGCTGGGGTCTGATCAAGGACGTTTGCGCGCCGGAGGACTTGCTGGGCAAGGCCTGGGATCTGGCACGGCTTCTGGAGAGCGGGCCGCCCCTCGTTTACGCCGCGATCAAGGAAGTGGTCCGCGAGGCGGAGAACATGCGGTTTCAGGACGCGCTGAACCGGATCACCAAGCGACAGATGCCGACGGTGGACCGGCTGTATTCCAGCGAGGACCAGCTTGAAGGCGCGAAGGCCTTTGCCGAAAAGCGCGATCCGGTGTGGAAGGGGCGGTAGGCGATGGCGACCCATGACTATGTGAGCCGGGTCGTCTGGACCGGCAACCGGGGCGAGGGTACGGCGCATTACAAGGCCTACGACAGGACGTGGGACATTGCCGTGCCGGGGAAGGCGCTGGTGCATTGCTCGAACGATCCGCTGCTGGGCGGTGATCCTGCGAAAATGAACCCGGAGGATCTGCTGCTGTCAGCGCTGTCGGCCTGTCACATGCTTTGGTATCTGCATTACGCCAGCGAGGCAGGGGTGGTCGTGACGGCCTATTCCGACGACCCGGTGGGCGTGGGCGAGGTTGGGCGTGGTGGTGCGGGGCGGTTCCTTTCGGTGACGTTGCGGCCGCAGGTGACGCTGCGGGCGGGGGCCGATCTGGTGGTGGCCGAGGCGATCCATAACCGTATCCACGAGGTTTGCTTCATTGCGCGGTCGGTGAATTTTCCGGTGAGCTACGCGCCTGGTTTCACTGTTGAAGAGTGATTGAGCGCCTGCGGCGCAAACCTTCTTCTCGCCTCTGGCACATGCCGTGCCAACCGGCTTTGGCGGTGCCTCTGGCGGGGATATTTCGGCCGGGAGGACGGTGTGGCAGGGTCGGGCGCGACATTTCCTGTCGGAAACCGGACGGTTGGCCGCGGGTGCGGACGCTAGGGTGACGCGGAACGCGCGGGGGCCATATGGACGAGACCGATTACATCATCGTGGGTGCGGGAAGTGCGGGATGCGTGCTGGCCGAGCGGCTGTCGGCGAGCGGCAAGCATCGGGTGACGGTGCTCGAGGCGGGCGGGTCGGACCGGAAGTTCTTTGTTCATCTGCCGCTAGGCTATGGCAAGCTGTTCTACGACCCTTCGGTGAACTGGCTTTACAAGACTGAACCCGACGCCGGCCTGAACGGGGCGCGGGATCACTGGCCGCGCGGGCGCGTGCTGGGCGGGTCATCCTCGATCAATGCGATGGTCTATATCCGCGGCCATCGGGATGATTATGACGAATGGGGGGTGAACCCCGGCTGGGGTTGGGAGGAGTGCCTTTCGGCCTACAAGGCGATGGAAGATACCGAACCCGGGGGCGATGACTGGCGTGGGGCGGGCGGGCCGTTGTTCGTGTCGGCCAACCGGACCGGGCTGCATCCCCTGGTGACGGATTATCTGGCGGCCTGCACCTCGGCCGGGTTGGCGGAGAATGCCGATTTCAACGGGGCCGAGCAGGAAGGTGCCGGGATCTACCAGATGACGATCAAGAGCGGGCGGCGCAATTCGGCGGCGCGAGCGTTCCTGCGGCCGGCGATGAAGCGGGCGAATGTGCGGGTGATCACCGGGGCGATGGTCAGCCGCGTGGTGATCGAGGGCGGCCGTGCGGTCGGGGTGGAGTATCGGCGCGGCGGCGAGACGCAGGTGCTGCGCGCCAAGGCCGAGGTGATCTTGGCGGGGGGCGCGATCAACTCGCCGCAACTGCTGCAATTGTCGGGCGTCGGGCCGGGGGCGCTGTTGCAGGGGTTGGGGATCGAGGTGGTGCGCGACAACGCCAATGTCGGTGACCACCTGAGCGACCATCAGGGCATCAACTACACCTGGGCGATGACGGTGCCGACCTATAATGACGAGCTGCGCCCGTGGTGGGGCAAGCTGCGCGCGGGCATGCAGTATGTGCTGACGCGCGGCGGGCCTCTGTCGAAGTCGATCAACCATGCCGGCGGCTTCTTCCGCACCTCTCCCGATCTGGCGCGGCCCAACATGCAGTTGTATTTTCAGGCGTTTTCAACGCTTTTACCGCGTGAAGGGGAGCGACCGATCCTTGATCCGGACCCGTGGTCGGGCATGTCGATCGGCCTGTCGAACTGCCGCCCGACCAGCCGGGGGCATATCCGGCTGCGGTCGGCCGACCCGATGGCGCATCCGGTGATCACGGCGAACGCGTTTTCGACCAACCATGACGTCGAGGAGATGCTGGCTGCGGTGAAATACCTGCGGCATCTGGCGGCGCAACCGCCCTTGGCGCGGCTGATCAAGGAAGAACTGCGGCCGGGGCCGGAGGTGGTGTCGGACGAGGCGCTGATCGATGATTTTCGGTCACGGTCGGGGACGGTCTATCACCCAAGCTGCACCTGCCGGATGGGGGCGGATGCGGCGACGAGCGTGGTCGATGCGCGGTTGCGGGTGCATGGGGTGGAGGGGCTGCGGGTGATTGACGCCAGCGCGTTTCCGAACCTGATCGCGGGCAATACCAATGCGCCCGCCATGCTGATGGGCTGGAAGGGCGCGGAAATCGTGCTGGCCGACGCGCGCTGAGCCGACCGTCGTGCCCTTGGCCCCGGTCGGAGCCTCCGGCGGGGATATTTGAGGACAGATGAAGCGCCGGGCGGCGTTCATTCGCCCCGTGGGAAGCGCTTGCTGTCTTCGAGGATATTCAAGTCCATATGGTTGCGCATGTAGCGTTCCGAGGCGGCGCGGAGGGGCTGGTGGTCCCAAGGGTAGTAAGCGCCGTTGCGCAGCGCCTCGTACACCACCCAGCGGCGGGCCTGGCTTTCGCGGACGGCGGCATCGTAGGCTTCAAGGTTCCATCGGTCGTCGGCAAGCGTCTGGAAATGCGCGAGAATCTCGGCGGCGCGGGGGTCGTTGGCGAGGTTGTGACGTTCCTGCGGATCGCTGGCGAGATCGAAGAGAAGGTCGGGGTCGGTGGGGCAGCGGATGTATTTCCACGCGCCCTCGCGCAGGGCGACCATCGGGGTGATGGTGCCTTCGGCGGCGTATTCCATTGCGACGGCGGGGCGGGGGGCGCCGGCGGCGACGGGAATCAGGTTCACGCCTTCGGTCCAGGGCATGACCTCGGCCATCGAGATGCCGGCGAGGGCGGCGAGGGTGGGAGCGAGGTCGATGGTCGAGACCGGGGTGTCGATCCGGCCGGGGGGGATGTCGGGAGAGGAGATCATCATTGGCACGCGGGCGGAGCCGTCGAAGAAGTTCATCTTGAACCAGAGGCCGCGCTCGCCCAGCATTTCGCCGTGATCCGAGAGGAACACCACGATCGCTTCCTGACGGGTGGCTTCCAGCACCGCGAAGATTTCACCGATCTTGTCATCGACGTAGGAGATGTTGGCGAAATAACCTTGCCGGGCGCGGCGGATCTGATCGCCCGAGATATCGAAGGCGCGCCAGTCGCAAGCGTCCATCAGGCGTTGGGAATGAGGGTCCTGCGCCTCGTAGGGGATCGGCGCGGGCGGTTCCAGTTCGGGGACTCCTTCGTAAAGGTCCCAGTACTTGCGGCGGGCGACAAAGGGGTCGTGCGGGTGGGTGAAACTGACGGTCAGGCACCAGGGGCGGGTGTCTTGCCCGCGCGAGAGGTCATAAAGCTTCTGGATCGCCTGATGCGCGACATCGTCGTCGTATTCGAGCTGGTTGGTGATTTCGGCCACGCCTGCGCCGGTAACAGAGCCGAGGTTGTGATACCACCAGTCGATCCGCTCGCCGGGTTTGCGGTAATCCGGCGTCCAGCCGAAATCGGCGGGGTAGATGTCGGTGGTCAGGCGTTCCTCGAAGCCGTGAAGCTGGTCGGGGCCGACGAAGTGCATCTTGCCGGAAAGCGCGGTGTGATAGCCCGCGCGGCGGAGGTGATGCGCATAGGTCGGGATGTCGGAGGCGAATTCGGCGGCGTTGTCGTAGACGCGGGTGCGGCTGGGCAGTTGGCCCGACATGAACGAGGCACGCGCTGGAGCGCAGAGCGGTGAGGCGGTGTAGGCATTGGCAAAACGCGCCGAATGGGCGGCAAGTCGGCGCAGGTTCGGGGCGTGCAGGAAGGGGGCGGGGCCATCGGGGAAAAGAGTGCCGTTCAACTGGTCGACCATGACGATGAGGATGTTCGGGGGCGTGGTCATGGGTGGCCTTTCCTGCGCGGTCTTGCGGAGCGAGAGTGTCGCGGCAGCACTGCGCCGTCTTATGCGGCAGCGACGCGGTTCGGCCATATCCGCCATTTGCGGCAAACGCCGATCCGGTGCTGGGCAAGGTTGCAGGACGCCGGGCAGCGAGCCGAACAGGGCGACGCTGCGGGGTTTTAGCTCGCGTAGGAGGGATCTTCGCGGTCGAGAAGGGCCTTGATCTCCGACAGGTGGGCGTCGGCGAAACCGGGGTAGGTTTCCCATTCGCGGGCGGTCTTTTCGGCGATCTCTTCGGGGAGGATACGCAGCGGGCGACCGGTTTGCAGGGCGCGGATATAGGTCTCGGCGGCGCGTTCGAAGTAGTAGAGCCGGTTGAAGGTTTCAGCCACTGTGCTGCCGATCACGAGAACCCCGTGGTTGCCCATCACCATTGTGGTGATCGCAGGGTTGGCAAGCTGGGCTGCGCAGCGCGCGCCCTCGGCCTCGAAGGCCATGCCGCCGAAGTGATCGTCGACGACGAGACGATTGTGAAACATCGCGGTATTCTGGTCGATGGCAGGCAGGCGCGAGTCGGCAAGGCTGGCCAGCACCGTCGCGTGGATCGAATGGACGTGCATCACGCAGCGCGCATGCGGGCAGGCGCGGTGGATGGCACCATGCAGACCCCAGGCGGTGGGGTCCGGCGCATCGGGACGGTCGAGGGTTTCCGGGTCGTCGGCGTCGATCTCGATCAGCGACGAGGCGGTGATCCGGGCAAAGTGCCGCCCGTTCGGATTGATCAGGAAACGCGTGCCGGTGGGGTTGATCGCGAGCGAGAAATGGTTGGCGACCGCCTCGTGCATGTCAAGCCGCGCCGTCCAGCGGAAGGCCGCCGCAAGGTCGATGCGTTCGGCCTGGGCGGTGAGGTTGAAGTGACTGTTCATGGTGTCCTGCCCTTCGATGATTCGGTGCGATTGTTCCCTGGGTAACAGTTAACGCGGAACAGGCTGGTAGTGTTGCGGTTCCGCTAAGGCGAGTGCTTCGCGACCCACTCAACCGCAGATCGGAAACTTGGCCTTCGTATGTCAAGGATACCGAGAATGCGCCATAAATTGGATGAATCTACCTGTATGTTTTCTCATTTCGGGCGAATGCTTACCGCAATCACCAGGTACTCCGGCAATGTGTAGTTGGAGGCATAGCACGTGCGGATTGTAGCAAGCTTTGAAGACAGACGCATTGCATCGCGCGCTTTCGGAGTGCGGGTGATGCTGCTGACCAACGACCCGGAAGGGCCTGCCGCGCGCAGACTGGTGGAATTTGGCAGCCAGGTCGATTGCGAAGCTGATTTCTACACGGCGATGGGCAATATCATCGATGACCCGATGGGCTACGATCTGTTTGTGATGGAATGCGACGCCTTTGGCGGAGTTGAAGCGGGCGAGCGCGCGGTTGCCACGCTTATAGCCAGCGACGCCCGGATGCGCGTCATGCTGATCAGCGGCGAGTTCGACACGGCCTGCTATCCGATGGGCCGCAGAACGGCAGTGTGCCTGCCGTCCCCGATCGAGGATGAAAGCCTGCGCTTCGGCTTTGACCATGCGTTGCGCGACCGTCAGGTGATGCACCTGTCCTGAGCGCCGTTTCGTTGCCATCGTCAGGCCAGCGCGAGGTTGGTCGCCGACTCGCGTCCGTCCCGGCCTGCCTCGATATCGAAGGTCACAGCCTGCCCATCCTTCAGCCCGCGCAAGCCTGCGCGCTCCAGGGCGGTGATGTGGACGAACACGTCCTTTGACCCACCCTCGGGTGCAATGAAGCCGTAACCCTTTGTTTCATTGAACCATTTCACGGTGCCCTTGGCCATCGTGAAGCCCTCCTGTCTGATGCCGCCCGCGGGAGTGCGGCGGCCCGGCCCCGTCAGCTTGTGGTCGATTGCTGTGGCCGATGCTCGGAGACAGTGGTCGAAAAGTTAACGTCGCGTCGAAAAAATTGCCACAACCGTCACGAAAATCAAGATGCTGGCGTAACGGCGCCAAGCATGCGGGGCTGACTTTGCTGCGATAGCGAAAAGGCGTATGCTGCATTGCGGCAACGGGAGAATCGTCATGGGTAAGGTCATCACGGTCGCGCAGCAGAAGGGCGGGGCGGGTAAGACGACGCTGGCGGTGAACCTGGCGGTCGAATTCCTGCGGCGCGGGATGAAGGTTGCGGTGCTGGACACCGATCCGCAGGGCAGTCTTGGCCGCTGGTTTTTGGCGCGGCGCGAACGGCTGGGGGAGGCGGGGATGGAATTGTCCACCGCATCGGCATGGGGTGTCGGGTATGAGTGTGAAAAGCTGAAAAAACTGGTCGATGTGGTGATCGTGGACACTCCGCCGAAGGTTGATGCCGATCTGCGGCCTGCCTTGCGCGAGGCGGATCTGGTGCTGGTGCCGGTGGCTGAATCGATGGTGGATTTGTGGGCCACCGACGGCGTGCTGGACCTTGTTGACCGGGAGGGGCGCAGGGGCCTGATCGTGTTGAACCGGATCAAGGCCGGATCGCGGCTTGGGGCCGAAGTGGCCGCAGCGGCGGGGCTGGTTGCGTCTGTCGCGGACGCGCGGCTGGGATCGCGGGTCGCCTTTGCGCGCAGTTTGGGCGAGGGTGCATCGGTCGTCGAGGAGCGCGGGCCGGGTGCTGCCGAGGTGGCCGCACTGGCCGACGAGGTGCTGGCGCTGCTGGGCTGAGGGCGGCGCGCGCCGGTCGTGGCGCGCACCGGATTTTCAGCTCGCTGCCTTGTCGTTGGTGCCGCTGCGGATCACCTCGATCTTGACCTTGGTGACAAAGGCCGCGAGCGCGCCGATGATCGCAAGCAAGGGCGCTGCAAGCACCACGGCCCCACCGGCGATGGCGCCGATTGTCAGGGGCAGTTCGACGATCAGGTCGCCGTCGGGTTCGGTGATGCGGATGCGCTTCACCTGACCCTCGGCGGCCAGCCGCTTGACTGCGGCGAGAAGCTGGTCGCCTGCGACCTCGATCTCTTCGGTCCAGGTGCGCTTTTTCGACGGGTCTGTTCCGGCTGTGTCAGGATGGGTTTCGGTATCGGTCATGGCGAATTCTCCGATGGGGTTTGTGGGCCAAGCATGGCGCGGCTTTCGGCATGACGCATTGACGTGGATCACTGGACCCCGAGAAAGCCGGAGTAACCGTTCAGATCCGGCCCATCAGAACGAGCACAATGAGGATCAACACGACGACGCCAAGCGCACCTGACGGGCCGTAACCCCAGGATCTGGAATAGCCCCAGCTTGGCAAAGCCCCGATCAGAAGCAGGATGAGAAGGATGAGGAGGATCGTGCCGATGGACATGACGCTTGCCTTTCAAGAACGCCGCGAAGGGTGCGGCAACAGGCAACGTTCAAGCGGACAGCGTGGTTCCTGAAACTGCGCAGCCCGCCCCGAAGAGGGCGGGCCGGCAGTTGGCAGATCAGCGCGAGAAGCGCTTGTATTTTACGCGCTTCGGTTCGATCGATTCCGGGCCGAGGCGGCGGACCTTGTCTTGCTCATAGGCCTCGAAATTGCCTTCGAACCATTCCACATGGGCGTCGCCCTCGAAGGCGAGGATGTGGGTGCAAAGCCGGTCGAGGAAGAAGCGGTCGTGGCTGATGATGATCGCGCAGCCGGCGAAATCTTCGATGGCCGCTTCGAGCGCCTGCAGCGTTTCCACATCAAGGTCGTTGGTCGGTTCGTCGAGAAGGAGGACGTTGCCACCCGAGCGCAAAAGTTTCGCCATATGGACGCGGTTGCGTTCACCACCCGACAAGAGGCCGACCTTCTTCTGCTGGTCGGTGCCCTTGAAGTTGAACGCACCGGCATAGACGCGGGAGTTCATCTCAAGATCGCCAAGGTGGATGACTTCCGACCCGCCGGAGATTTCCTCCCACGCGGTCTTGTTCGGGTCGAGCGCGTCGCGCGACTGGTCGACGTAGGATAGCTGCACCGTGTCACCGAGGGTGATGGTGCCTTCATCCGGCTGTTCCTGCCCGGTGATCATGCGGAAGAGCGTGGATTTGCCCGCACCGTTCGGACCGATGACGCCGACAATGGCGCCCGGCGGGACGGTGAAGGTCAGATCCTCGATCAGAAGCTTGTCGCCCATGTGTTTCTTCAGGCCGACAACCTCGATCACCTTGTTTCCAAGGCGCTCGCCGTTCGGGATGATGATCTGGCTGACCGAGGCACGTTCGCGCACGGTCTGGCTGGCCATCTCGTTGTACTTGGAGATACGGGCCTTGGATTTTGCCTGACGCGCCTTGGCACCGGCGCGAATCCACTCGAGTTCCTTTTCCAGCACCTTCTGCTTGGATTTGTCCTCGCGCGCTTCCTGCTGCATCCGCTTGGCCTTTTGCTCCAGCCAGGCGGAGTAGTTGCCTTCGTAGGGAATGCCGCGACCACGGTCGAGTTCAAGGATCCACGAGGTGATGTCATCAAGGAAGTAGCGGTCGTGGGTCACGATCAGGATCGTGCCCTTGTAGTTGATCAGGTGCTTTTGCAGCCAGGCGATGGATTCCGCGTCCAAGTGGTTGGTCGGTTCGTCGAGCAGGAGCATGTCGGGCTTTTCGAGCAGGAGCTTGCAAAGCGCGACCCGGCGGCGTTCGCCACCCGACAGGGTTTCGACATCGGCATCATCCGGCGGGCAACGCAGTGCATCCATTGCGACGCCGACGGTGGCCTCAAGTTCCCACAGGTTTTCGGCGTCGATCTGGTCTTGCAGCTTGGCCATCTCGTCGGCGGTCTCGTCCGAGTAGTTCATGGCGAGTTCGTTGTAGCGATCAAGGATAGCGGTTTCCTTGGCCACGCCGAGCATGACGTTTTCCTTCGCGGTCAGCGCAGGGTCGAGGTAGGGTTCCTGCGCGAGGTAGCCGACCTTGGCCCCCTTGGCGGCCCAGGCCTCGCCTTTGAAATCGGTGTCCATGCCGGCCATGATGCGCAGCAGGGTCGATTTACCCGAGCCGTTCACCCCGACGACGCCGATCTTGACGCCGGGCAGGAAGTTCAGGTGGATGTTTTCAAAGCACTTCTTGCCGCCCGGATAGGTCTTGGAGACGCCTTCCATGTGGTAGACATACTGATAGCTGGCCATGAGGGTATCTCCGCGCGTTTCGGGTTTGGCTGTCAGATAGGCGATAGGCCCGAAAAGGGCAATCCGCGCGGTGGGAATTCGGTGGGGCGCTGATTTGGCCATGCGCATGCGTTTTGCGTTTCCGGCGCGTGGCGAAGTGGGTTAGCGATGCGGGCATGAAGCAGGGTTTTCCAGTTGCTGCGAAAGGCATGGTCGTTGGGCTGCTCGGCGGGTCGTTCGATCCGGCGCATGAGGGGCATGTCCACATCACGCGCGAGGCGTTGAAGCGGATGGGGCTGGATCAGGTCTGGTGGCTGGTCACGCCGGCGAACCCGTTGAAGCAGCGCCAGCCTGCGCCAATGGCGGACCGGCTGGCGCAAGCGCGCAAGGTGATGCGGCATCCGCGGGTAAGGATCACCGCGCTGGAGGCGGCGCTGGGAACACGCACCACCGCCGACACCATCGACCGGTTGCAGGCGATCTATCCGGGCGTGCATTTCGTCTGGCTGATGGGGGCGGACAATCTGGTGCAGTTTCACAAGTGGGGCCGCTGGCGCGACATCCTGCGCAGCGTGCCGGTTGGCGTTCTGGCGCGGCCGGGGGCTGGCGTGGCGGCGCGGTTGAGCGTGGCGGCGCGGGCTTTTCGGGTGCATCGGGTGCCGCGGGGCGAGGGCCTCGGCAACCGCAAGCCGCCGGTCTGGTGTTTCGTGAACCTTCCGTTGAATGCGGCCTCGTCCAGCGCGATCCGGGCCAAGGGCAAGTGGCGGAAGTAGCGCGGACGTGAGGCGCGGGCCACTGGCGGAATCGGCTGGGTTGGCTGAAACTGTGGTCGGATTGCGGGAGGCACGGACTTGATCACGCGGCGAGGCTTGTTGACGGGGCTGCTGGCCGGGGTGGCCCTGCCCGCGTTTGGTGAGGTGATGGAGCGGTCGCCACGGCCAAAGGCGCGCGGCGGCGTGGGCAGGCCGTCGGCCTCGGCGGCGGCTCGTCCGATCGACAGTGCGGGGTTGATCACGGCGGCAAAGCTGGGCGGGGCGGTTGGTTTCGTGCTGGCTGATGCCAAGACCGGCGCGGTGCTTGAGGCGCGCGAGGCTGATCTGCCGCTGCCGCCCGCAAGCGTGGTGAAGGCCGTTACCGCGCTTTACGGTTTGGAACGGCTTGGCGCGGGCCACCGGTTCGTGACGCGCGTGCTGGCAACCGGACCAGAGACGGCGGGCATCGTGCAGGGCGACGTGGTGCTGGCGGGGGGCGGGGACCCGACCCTGCAGACCGACCAATTGGGCGATCTGGTGGCACGGCTGGCGGCTGCGGGCGTCAAAGGCGCGACGGGGCGGCTTCTTTACTGGGACGGAGCGTTGCCCCGCATCGAAGGCATTGCCGACGATCAGCCCGACCATGTCGGCTACAACGCCGCAATCTCCGGTCTGAACCTGAACTTCAACCGCGTGCATTTCGAATGGAAGCGTACGGGCGGCGACTGGCAGGTGGCTGTCGACGCCCGTGGCGAGCGGTTCGTGCCCGCAGTGGCGATGGTACGCGTCGGGATCGTCGGGCGGGATGCGCCGCTGTTCACCTTTGGCAAAGGCCGGGTGGAGGAGTGGACGGTCGCGTCGGGCGCGCTGGGCAAGGGCGGCAGTCGCTGGCTACCGGTGCGCGACCCGGGGCGCTACGCCGCCGAGGTGTTTCGCACGCTGGCGCGGGCGCAGGGGATCGAGTTTGGGGCACCCGAACCCTTGGGTGTCCGGCCGGAGGGGCGCGAGATCGGGCGGGTGGAAAGCGAGCCCCTGACCGAGGTCTTGCGCGACATGCTGCGGTTTTCGACCAACCTGACGGCGGAATGTGTCGGGCTTGCCGCCTCGGGTCAGGGAACGCTGGCGGGGTCGGCGCGGGCGATGAGCGCGTGGCTTCGGCAGCGGTTCGGCGTGGAGGCGAGCCTGGCCGACCATTCGGGTCTGGGCGGTGCGTCGCGGATGACGGCGGCGGCGATGGCGCGGGTGCTTGGCATCGCGCACCGCGACGGGCTGGGGTTGAAGCCCCTGCTGCGCAACGTCGGCATGAAGGACGACAAGGGCCGCGAGGTGAAGGGGCATCCGGTGCAGGTGCTGGCCAAATCCGGCACGCTGAACTTCGTCTCGGGGCTGGCGGGGCATATCTCGCCGCCCGCGACGTCAGGCAATGGTGGGAGGGAGTTGGTGTTCGCGATCTTTTCGGGCGATCCGGCGCGGCGCGATGCGGTGCCGGTTTCCTCACGGGAGGAGCCGGAAGGGGGGAAGGCCTGGACGAAGCGGGCGCGGACCTTGCAGGGGCAGTTGGTGAGCCGCTGGGCGGAGGCCTATGGGTGAGGCGGAGGCCGCAAGGGACTCCGTGTCCACGGTGGGACAGGGTGGTAAGGTGTTGATTTTGCTGGGGTGGGGTGTGGACGGTAAGGGTTTGTTAAGGGGGACTGTGGTTAGTGGCGAAACCTACGCCAGTAGCATTTCTTGACGCCGCTACTGCATTATGCCGAGCGCACGCAGTGCATTGATGCCTCCTGCCATCCAAGTAGTAAGGCTCGGGAAAAGGGAAAAGATTGCCACTCCCCCTATCCCAGCAATACAGGCCAAGATTGATCTAACTGCAAGGCGAGATCCATCTTGAATTAGTCCTTCAGCTGACTTAACGATAAAACGCCGACAAAATGTGAAAATCGCACTAAACATAGACTCAACGCACCGAACTATTCCAAAAGCAGCCATGCGCGCCGCGTCTTTTGGTCTGGCAAAGATCAACTTAAGGGTCTTAATTGTTCTGGGAATCTCAGGATCGAAAAGTTCGTTGTCGCTCACTTTAGCCAAAAGGCTGTCCGAAAACCTTTCGATTAGCGCGACGTCTTCATCTTTAATCTTTGCATCAATCGCAGCATCGAGAAACGATCTCCAATGGGTCAGGCTAGCAGCAAGTAAAAAATGAGATGCCAGTATTTGGTCCAGAATTGGAAGTTTCTCCGGTGATTGCTGATTAATTTCTTCCCTAGCGGCTTCCAAGTAGGCCGACAGACAATTCCCTTGTAGGCCTAAATTTATTTCGTCGATCTCATAAAGTTTCTTTGGCCACCTTTCTCTGTTCTCGCCAGCATTCTGGGTTATGGCCTCATAGTAGTCACGTAGCGTCCTGTATATCTTGGGTGCCTCGTTATGCAAAAATTTCTCATCAACGAGGTATGAAAGCTGCTTCTGAAGGAAATTCAGAGCAGATGTTACCTCAGTTTTTTCTTTGGAGGCTACTTGCTCTGCTGTCAGTCGATTCCCGTCAAACGAACAAAGTAAGACTTCGTCGCCGCGAAACGCGCGAAGCTGGAAAAAGAGCGCATCTGCTCTCCGTTCATCTTGGCTTCTCGTCCAATGGGCTGGATAGTCTAGAGATTGAGGTATGACTACATCTTCGGATCCAACAGACTTATCTAGGAACTCTTGGCTTAGGCCTCTTGCCCTAGATACATCGCATGACTCGAAGCTTGCCTCAATCGAAGATGCTTGTGTCATTTCGGCTAGAGCGAAATCACATCCAACGAACTCGGCATTGCCCAAATCAGAATGGCTGAGGAGGGCTCCAGTGAAATTGCAGCCCACCACTACTGCGCTTTCAAAACTCGCACCATAGAGGTTGCACCGCGAAAAGTCACACTCTGCCACATGCTGAAATTTGCAGGCCTCCAAATCACATTCGGAGAAATCTAAACCGTCCAAGAATACCCCAGAAAAGTCAAATTCTGACAAATCATGGTCGCTGCTCTCAAGAAAAGCCAGCCAATGGCTTGGGTCCTGCGTCGCTCGCTCAACCTCGTCAGCATGGATTCTCTTGCGCATAACTGGCCCGCACTTCGAAACTTCGTTCATGCTTGAAGATATCAGTATTTTCTTCAATAGGAAGAAGGTATTGGTTCAACTCGACCAACCACCAGTTTCCATCAGCCCGGAATCAAGGGCGAAGCCCGCCGGGCCGCGCCCTCCCTCCCCCCGGGAGGGCGCTTTGCAGCGTCAGTCACCCGAACGTCGAGGGGAGGGGTTGCACCGTAAAGCGCCTACGTCGGCCGTTGCTGCGCCCGCCCGAGGGAGGGCGCGGCCCTCGTGTCCGGATTGGGGCTGCCGCCGCGCTTGCCCTCTCCACGAGGGGGAGGGCGCAAGTGGTTGGTGTTTGGAAGAGAGTCGGGCTTAAGCCCGACCTACGGGGGCGGGAAGAGTCGCGGCAGGCCCCGACCTACGGGCTCACCCCGCCATATGCCGCACCCTTGCGCCCCATTCGATCGCCGCCGCATGCAAACGGTCGATCTTCAGCTCCTCGCGCACTTCCTCGAGCATCCGCAATTCCACCTCGGAGTGGCGGCCGTCGGCGGTGACGACGTCGCAGGCGAGCGCGTAGGCGGTCTCGAACAGGCGCTCGGGCAGGGCTTCGCGGATCAGGCCGAAAAGGGCATCGAGGCCGTCTTCCTCCTCGAAGAGGTCAAGCACGGTGCGGCTGACGCGGCGGATACGGTCGGCGTCATAGGCGGCGAAGATCGGCATGTGGTTGACCATGCGGGTGATCGCCACAAGCTCGGCCGTGCGCATGTTCTCGTCCGAGGCGGAGCAGGCCACCATCACCGCGACGAGCGCGTCTTGCATGGACATCGGCGAGGTTTCGATCATGGCAAAATCCTTTTGCGGCAGAGATTATTGACGCGGCTTGGGTCGGGCAATACAGGACAGGGCTTGTGCGGGGCAAGGGGCCCCTGAAGGACGATGCGATGTCAGCTTTGCGCGATGCGGCGATGAAGTCGAAGGCC
>LNFM01008653.1_pt1 | contig 35987 bp, 30 predicted proteins | sample 596031 | NCBI WGS metagenome assembly LNFM01 (sample SAMN04254537, study PRJNA301005) | activated carbon metagenome | isolation source: dual media filters at the Ann Arbor, Michigan drinking water treatment plant | place: USA: Ann Arbor | reverse complement strand
GGATCCGTCTGGATCGCGAGCATACTCGCATACGCTGCGCCTTTTTCCTCCCCAGCTCCGCTGGGGAGACCCCCAGCACGCCGGCGCGCTCCCAGCGCATTTTCTTAGGAGTTCCCCACCGGCCCGAGAGCCGACCCACCAAGCCAAGAAACTGGCGGCAAGCCGCCAGTTTCTTACTAGGTGCCCCGCCTGCGCTGAGCGAAGCCGAAGCGTCATACGGGGCGGAGGGGTCATGAGCCATAAGAGGCACCGGGGCCATGGCTCATGACCCCTCCGTCGCCGTAAGACGGCGACACCTCCCCAGCGAAGCTGGGGAGGAGGATGAATGGCCTGCCCCGCCATCCGACAACAGAATGTGAAACGGAGCCCGTCGGCGTATGCTGTAGCTTCCGGTACGGAGGAAGACGAATGCCAGCCCTCGATCTCGCAGCCCTCTGGGAAGCCCATTGCCGCCACGAGTTCGAGACCCGCGATGTCGACGCCACGATGGCGACCATGGTGGCGCGGCCCTACGTCAACCACATCCCGACCATGACCGGTGGCGTCGGTCATGATCAGCTGAAGCGCTTCTACAAGTATCACTTCATCGGCGGCAATCCGCCGGATACGGCGCTGCAGCCGGTCAGCCGCACGGTCGGCGCCGACCAGATCGTCGACGAGATGATCTTCAGCTTCACCCACACGAGCGAGATCGACTGGTTGCTGCCGGGCATCGCGCCGACCGGCAGGCGGGTCGAGATCCCGCTGGTCGCGATCGTGCGCTTCGAGGGCGACAAGGTCGCGCACGAGCACATCTACTGGGACCAGGCCTCGGTGCTGGTCCAGGTCGGGCTGCTCGATCCGAAAGGCCTGCCGGTCGCCGGCATCGAGACGGCGCGCAAGGTCGTCGACAACGGCCTGCCGTCCAATACGATGATGCGGCGCTGGCCGGAGAGCGCCGGCAAGCCGATCTGATCCAGAGTCGACGCGTCGCCGAAGGAGCTGTCGATGCCAATGCGCTGGGAAATCGATCATTCGCGCAAGTTCATATACATCGTCGCCGAAGGGCTGCTCGCGCTGAAGGACATGGAGGAGCACTTCGATGCCCTCGTCGTCGCCAACGCCATGGGCTACGCCAAGCTCGTCGACATAACGAGCACACAGCCGGTCTACAACGACGACGACGTGATGCTGATGGGCGCGCGGCTCAGCGCCTACACGGCGGCCCTTCCGAGCGGCCCGCTCGCCGTCGTCGGCAAGCCCAACCTGCGCGGCACCTTCAAGCGCTTCGTCAACATCTCGCCGTCGGACCGTCCCGCCAAGTACTTCTCGTCCGAGGAGAAGGCGCGCGCCTGGCTCGCCAAGGTCACCGCGGGGTAGTCCCATGAGCGTCGCGGAGAGGCGCGCTCACAGGCGCTGACTTGGTTGGCGACGCAACAAAGACCTCATCCTGAGGAGCCGCGCGTGGCGCGGCGTCTCGAAGGATGGGTAACAGGTCCCGTCATTGTTGCCCATCCTTCGAGACGCCGCGCCACGCGCGGCTCCTCAGGATGAGGATTCTGGACATGCCGATCGTCCTTCCTGACGGTTGGTCGACGCCCTACGATGCCGCGCAGCAGGCATTGGAAGAAGGCGCGCGTACCTTGCTCAACTCGACGTTCCTCGACGCTTACGGCTATCAGCTCGCGACCGCGCAGGATTTCACCACCCTCGCCTCCTCGACCGACCTCTCCGTTGCCCAGCAGGTCCTCGGGCCCCTCTTCCCCGGGGCGACGATCGCTGCGGCGCCCAGCGAGGCCAGGCTCGTCGTCGGCTTGACCCTCGAGCGCCAGCAGGATCCGACGGCGCTGCTCGCCAGCGATTGGGCAACCCGGCAGGCGGCCCTCGCCGATCCGGCGACCGTGTGGTCGCAGTATGGCGCGTCCACCGCGTCGTTCACCGCGACCCAGCAGGCGCTGGCATCGCTGCTCGGGGTGTCGAGCCTTCCCGTGCTCGACGGTTACGTGTCCTCGGCCGAGAACCGCACGATCTGGCTGGCACTCGATGCGACGCAGTTCGAGCAGCTCTTCGGCACCGGCCTGCTGGCGATATCGACGGGAAACAGCCATGTCGCGGCCTGGGCGGGCAACCTCGAGCTCGACGCCAGCATACCGAACGTCGACGGCGTGTGGCTCGAGCAGGCCGTCGAGGTGCCCAACCCGGCCGTTCTCTCCACAGAGGGCGTTACCCTTTCAGCCGGCCCGCTGGGGATCGGCAACTCCACCTCGAGCCAGGTGATCGCCACCCCGGCCGCGATCGCGGCCAACTACGGCTTCCCGCTGTCGACGGCGGCCGGCGCGGCCGCCGCCACGCCGGCCATCGCCCTGGTGGAGGACAACGTCCCCTATGCGCAGGCCGAGCTGCTGGGATACATCAACCAGTATCGGACGCAGCTCGGCCTGCAGCCCTACACGGCGTCGCAATTCCAGGTTCTCTCCCAGGACAGCTCGGCGGGCAGCCCGGGCGAGCTGACGCTCGACATCTCGGTGATCGCCAGCGCGGCACCCAACAGCACGCAGTATCTCTATTCCTACATGGCCGGCACGCCCTTCGCCGCGTTCCAGCAGGCGTTCTTCGCGACGACCAACAAGACGAGCGTGCTGAGCTCGTCCTACGCGTTCTTCATCCAGCCGACCGCCAGCTCGCCGTTCCAGCGGGCCTACCAGCAGCTGTTCGTCGACGGCGCGCTGAGCAACGTCTCGGTCCATCTCTCGGCCGGCGACCAGGGCTCGAGCGCCGACCTCGCCAACGGCCTCGCCAACTATCGCGCCAGCCAGTCGCCGACCTATGCGCTGGCCGTGGGCGGCACCTCGGTGTCGTCGCTGCACAGCGCCGAGACGGATCCGACGTTGAGCGCGCTGCTGGCGCTGGCGCTGCAGAACAATCCGGCGACGGTGTTCGACCTCGTGGCGGCGGGCCTCCAGACGCTTCCCACCAACCTGTCCGACGCCACGCCTGCCAATCCGTCGCCGACCCTGGTTTCCCTGTTCGAGACCGTCTGGCAGGACCTCGACCTGCAAGCCTACCAGAATGGCCTGGCCGCCCCGTTCGGCGAGAACACGAGCGGCGTAGGAGGCGTCGACACCGCCCTGCCGGTGCCCGGCTACCAAAGCGATTTCGGGCTGTCGTCGATCGGCGGGCGCGGCACGCCCGACGTCGCCCTGCTGGCTTTCGCCAACACGGCCTACGGCGTCCTCAACCAGAACTACATAAGCGGCCAGTCGACGAACCTGATCCACGGCAACGGCGGCACGAGCGCGGCCTCTCCCCTATGGGCGAGCCTCACCGCGCAGCTCGATGCGGTCTTCGCCGACCAGAATCTCGGACCGCTGGGCTACTACAACGACCTGCTCTACGCGGCGGCGGCAGTAGCGCCGGCCTCGTTCAACGACATCACGCTCGGCAACAACATCAACAGCTTCTACCTCGCGACCGACGACACCGGCTATTTCCAGATCTCGCAGGATCCGTCGGGACAGTCGATCTACACGCCGATGGTGCCGACCGGCCTCGGTCAATCGGCTGCGCCCGGATACGATCTCGCGAGCGGCCTCGGCAGCCCGAACGGTATGGTGCTGGCGCGGACCCTGACGGCCATTGCCCAGGCGCAGACCTCCTACGAGGGAACCCCGGTGATCGACAACCCGGGACCGTACGGCGGCACGAGCGGCGCCGGCCAGACTCTCCTCGTCCAGAACAGCTTCTGGACGACGGGACCGCTCAGCGTCACGGTCGCCGGCACAACTCGAACCATGCTCGCCAACGAGGAACTCGCCTGGACCAGCAGGCTGGCCGAGCAGGCCGTGCATGACCAGCATTTCGACCCGGATCTGGTGACGCTGTTCGACCAGGACGCTTCGGCCATTCCGTTCCAGATCACCGTCGCCCAGGGCGCAACCCTCGCCGTCGACGCGGGCGGCATCGCGCTCCCGCTCTATCAGGCGCAGCTCACCGCCGACTACGGCTTCGTGCAGTATGGCGACAGCATCGGCAGCATCGTGCTCGCGCGGCCGGTCGCGATCGCCCAGACCGCGACCAACATGGTCAACGGCCAGGATGTCGGCTGGGACGCCGTCGTCCGCCTGCGGCAGAACGGAACGGACTCGCTGCAGCTCGAGATCTATCGTGTCGACGATCTCAACGGCACCGTGGCGGGCGTCGCGCCCGGACAGGCGGGCTATGCCGCCCTGGCGGCCAGCCGCGACTACCAGACGACGGCCGGCACGACCTCGATCCAGGGACCGGGATACGGCCAGTGGAGCGACGAGACGATCCAGGGCGTGAAGCAGGGCGACCCTGGCGATGAAGCTGACCAACCTCTCGACGAGCGATGTCTACTGGGCCTTCTCCCAGGCCAACGGGGACAGCGGCGATCCCGGTGTCACGCACCTCTACAGCTATGGCCTGAACGTCTGGGGCTTCGAGGACACGGCCGGCGGCGGCGACCGCGACTTCAACGATCTCGTCGTCGGCATCGACTTCACCAGCCTGACCGGCGCCAGCAACTGGCTGGCGTAGGGAGGCCATGATGGCTTGCTCCAGCACGGGAGACTCCTCTCCATGAAGTCCATGCGCCCGACCCTCTATGGCAGCCGCCATGCCGTCTCGGCCGGCCACCATCTCGCCGCCGCGGCGGGCTTCTCCATCCTCGAGGCGGGCGGCAACGCGATCGACGCCGGATGCGCCGCCGGGATCGCGCTCGCCGTGCTGCATCCCGACGAGGTGAACGTTGCCGGCGTGGCGCCGATCATGATCCGCACCGGCCAGGGCAAGGTCGTCACCATCGCCGGCCTCGGGCACTGGCCGTCGCGCTTCCCGGCCGACCTGTTCATGCGCGAGCATGGCGGCAAGATGCCGTTGGGCCTGCTGCGCACCGTGGTGCCGGCGGCACCCGACGCCTGGATCACCGCCCTCTCCGACTACGGCACGATGTCGTTCGGCGACGTCGCCGGCGCGGCGATCCGCTATGCCCGCGAGGGCTTCGCGGTGTTCGAGTACATGGCGACCATGATCCGCCAGTACGAGGACGGCTACCGCTCGTGGCCGTCCAACGCCGCCATCTTCCTGCCCGGCGGCAAGCCGCCCGATGTCGGCGACCGCTTCCTGCAGACCGACCTCGCCGGCACCCTGCAGTACATGGTCGACCAGGAGCGCGCCGCGTCGAAAGCCGGCCGGCTCGCCGGCCTGCAGGCCGCGCGCGCCGCGTTCTACTGCGGCGACATCGCCGACACCATCGTGCGCTACCATGAGCAGGAAGGCGGCTACCTCGCGCGCGACGACCTCGCCAACTTCCACAGCCGCTACGAGGCGCCGGTGCGGGTGCGCTGGCGCGACTTCGACGTCTACACCTGCGGGCCGTGGTGCCAGGGCCCGATGCTGGCCCAGGCGCTGCGCATGATCGAGGCGGCGGGCGGGCTGGCGGGCCTCGCGCACAACAGCGCCGACTACATCCACCTGGTCACGGAGATCATGAAGGCGGCGTGCTCCGATCGCGAGCATCGCTACGGCGATCCGCTGTTCGTCGATGTCGGCATGGAGCAGCTGCTGTCGGATGGCCATGTCGCGGCGCGCGTCGGCGCCATCGACCGCGATCGCGCCATGCCCGACATGCCGCCGCCGCTCGGCGCCTATCCCAGCAACCGGCCGCCGCCGACGGCCGCGTCGGCGCTCCGAAGCGATGCCGTCGTCGAGCCGGACACGTCTTACTGCTGCGCCGTCGACCGCTGGGGCAACGCCATGTCGGCCACGCCGTCGGACGGCTCGTGGCGCTCGCCGGTGATTCCCGGCCTCGGCATCGTGCCGTCGGGGCGCGGCACGCAATCGCGGCCCGATCCCAATCATCCCTCGGGCGTGGCGCCCGGCAAGCGGCCGCGCCTCACGCCCAACCCGGCGATCGCCGTGCGCGACGACGGCAGCGTGATCCCGTTCGGCGCGCCGGGCGGCGACGTGCAGGTCCAGGCGATGCTGCAGGTGTTCCTCAACGCCTTCCATTTCGGCATGGACATCCAGGAGGCGATCGAGCAGCCGCGCTTCGCGACCTTCAGCTTCCCCAACTCGTTCGCGCCCTACACGCACCTGCCGGGCCGCCTGAATATCGAGGACCGCCTGCCCGCCGCCACGCTCGAGGACCTGCGCCGGCGCGGCCACGACGTCGAGATGTGGCCCGCCTACACTCGCCGCGCCTGCTCGGTCGAGGCGATCCTGCTCGACAGCCGCACCGGCTTCCTGCGCGCCGGCGCGGATTTCCGGCAGCCGGCCTATGCGATCGTGAATTGAGGATGACGACAGAGGCCATCATGCGTCGATGCCTGACACTCTGCCTGTTCCTGGGCATTGCGGCCGCGATCTCGCCGGCGCGCGCCCAGGATGCGCCGTGGCAGCAATACCAGGGCCTCGCCGCGATCGAGGTGCCGTTCGCCAACGGGCCGATCCACATGACGGGCGTCCCGCAGGTGTGGATGAGGCTGCACGGCGCGCCGCCCCGCCGCTTCGGCATGGACACCGGCTCGACAGGAATCGTCGTGGCGGCCGAGCACTACACGCCGGCGCCGGGCGACGTTCCGGGCGGTCCCGGCCGGCTGGTCTACACCAGCAGCGGCCGCATCCTGAACGGCGAGCGCTACACCACGAACGTCGAGATCCTGCGCAGCCGCGAGGTTCCGGCGGCGACGGCGCGCGTCCAGGTGCTGCGCGTCACCAGCATCACCTGCCTCGAGCGCGCCCGCGATTGCCGTCCCGAGCAGAACCCGCGCGGCGTCGCCTTCATGGGCATCGGCTTCGCCCGCAACGCGGCCCAGAGCACCGAGGCAGGCCCGCCCAAGAACCCGTTCACCAACATCGTGGCGCTGGCGTCGGGCGCACCGGCCGCGTCGATCCGTCCGGGATACGTGATCACGCGGCAGGCCGTCCATCTCGGCATGACGCCCGAGCTGACGCGCAACTTCGCCTTCGTGAAGCTCGATCCCGGCCCGCCTTCCGAGTCGGGCGCGCCGACCTGGGGACCGGCGCCGATGACGGTCTCGGTCGACGGCGTGGAGGGCGATGGCCACATCCTGATGGATACCGGCGTCAACTACATGTTCCTGTCGCCGCCGGAAGGAACCCGCCTGCGGCGCGGCGAGCGCGTGCCTTCCGCCACGACCATCTCGATCTACCTGCCCGACCGGCGCAACCCGCAGCCGGCCTTCTACACCTTCACCGTGGGCGAGCGCGGCAACCCCCTGCACCCCGAGCGCGTCGAGGTGGTCCACGACGCCGGCGTGTTCGTGAACACCAGCCGCCTGTTCCTCGAAGGCTTCAACTACCTCTACGACGCCGCCGGCGGTTACGTCGGCTACGGCTGGACCAACCGCCTGCGTGGCAGCTACGGCGGAGTCACGCCGGGACTCTACAACGCACGGTGAAAGGCTACTCCAGGCTCGCCAGCACGACCTCGCGCAGGACGCGCATCGGCGGGACCCACTGCTCGGGGTCGTCGTAGTTGCCGGCGAGGACGGCGACCACGAGGTCGAGGCCGGGCAGCACCCAGAGGCGCTGGCCGCCGTTGCCGTAGGCGCCCCAAGCGTGCTCGAGACGGTTGCGGCTCCAGCGCGGCCCGCTGGTCACGGTGAAGGCGAAATGATTGAGGTACCAGTGGTAGCCGTAGCGCCGCACCTCGTCGACCGCGACATAGGGCGTCGTCGACCGGGCCAGCCAATCGGCGGGAACGATGCCCTTGTCGCCCGCCTTGCCGCCGCGCAGCATCAGCCGGCCGAGGCGCGCCAGGTCGCGCAGGGTGAGCCGCAGCCCGGAGGCGGCGATGGCGTCGCCCTTGTCGTCGGCGAGCCATTCGGTCGGGCCGAAGCCCAGCGGGTCGAACAGCGCCTCGCGGGCGAACTCGTGCAGGCTCCGTCCCGTCGCATCGGCGATCACGCGGCCGAGCAGCGCCGTGGCGCCGCCGTTGTAGATCCAGCGCTGCCCGGGCTTGAACACGAGCGGCCGCTCCAGCACGTAGCGATAGCGGTCGGGCGCCCGGTCCATGGCGATCTCGCTGTTGGCCGGATCGGTGTAGGGCACGCTGAGCTCGTCCCAGTCGGTGCCCAGGGTCATGCTGAGCGCGTGATGGAGCGTCCAGCCCTTGCGCCCCGGATCGGCCGCGAGGCCGGCATGCGCCGGGAACGCCGACAGCAGCGGCGCCTCCGGCGGCGGCACCTTGCCGCGTTCCAGGGCGATGCCGTAGAGCAGGCCGACGACGCTCTTCGACACCGAGCGCAGGTCGTGCAGCGTGTCGGCCGCGAACGACACCTCGCCGAGCGGCCGGCCGCGCACATGATCGTGGCCGCGGAAGTAGCGCTCCAGCACCACGCGACCGCCGCGCATCACCACGACGCCGTGCACGTTGCGGATGCGCTTGTCGGCGATCGCCCGGTCGAGGCGCTCGTCGAGGCTGGCCGCGAACCCCGCCTTCTCGGGCGCGATCGGGAGCCAGTCGCCCATCAGGTCTTGTAGTCCGGGCTCTCGCGATCGAGCCGGCGCCGCAACGCCGCCCACGGCCGCTGCCCCTTGGCGTCGGACCAGCTGGCGAATTGCGCCGCGGTGTGCGCGGCGACCGCGTCCGGCACCGGCGTCACCTTCTGGCCGCCCTGGGTCGCGGCGATCTGGATGCGGCAGGCCTGCTCCAGGTAGTACATGTAATGGAAGGCCTCGGCGACCGTGCGGCCCGTGGTCAGCAGGCCGTGGTTGCGCAGGATCATCGCGCTGTTGCCGCCGAGATCGCGCACCAGCCGGTCGCGCTCGTCGAGATCGAGGGCGACGCCCTCGTAGTCGTGGTAGCTGGTGCGGCCGTAGAACTCCATCGACATCTGGTTCAACGGCAACAGCCCCTGGTCCTGCGCCGCCACCGCCATGCCGGCCGTCGTATGGGTGTGCATGACGCAGTGCGCATCGTCGCGCGCCATGTGCACGGCCGAGTGGATGGTGAAGCCGGCGTTGTTGATCTTCGACTCTTCCTCCTCCTCGATCGCATGGCCGTCGGGGTCGACCGCGACCAGGCTCGACGCGGTGATCTCGTCGAACATCAGGCCATAGGGGTTGAGCAGGAAGCGATGATCCTCGCCCGGCAGGCGCACCGAGAGATGGGTGTAGATCAGGTCGTCCATGCCGAAATGGGCGATCAGGCGGTAGGCCGCGGCGAGATCGCAGCGCAGCTCCCATTCCCGGGAATCGACGTTACGCAGAGTGCTCATCAGATGGGATCCCTTGCCAGAGGGGCGATCGAGCGTGGATGGCGCCGCCGCCCGGGCACACTCTGTCACAGCGTCCGCGCCGGATCGAGATGCCCGGGCGACCCGGCGCGCCGATGGGGGCCCGCCCGGGCTCCGTGGCTCGCCGCTCATGGGCGCCAACTTGACTTTCGGGCCCTCCTCTTCAGCTTCGGTGCTTCGGAGTGGACACAACTCATGTTCCTCTCCGCCCGCGTAGCGGGGGGGAGAGGCTAGGAGAGGGGTCATAGGGTCGGTGTCCGCGAGGCGATCAATCTCGATCCAGACATCGATGGTGTGGCAACCACCCACCTCTCCTCCCCCACGCTTCGCGTGGGGCCCCTTCCTCTCCCCCCGCTTCGCGGGCGGAGAGGACTCATGACGTCTTCTGCCATTTCGGAGAGCTCGAACCTGAGATGTATCCTCTCCGCAGCAGCTTCGCAGGGGCGGAGAACCGAAGCGTTGGCGCCTATGGGCCCACCGTTCCCCCGCGCCCCGGTCGTGGACTATAGTGCGGCCAAAGCGGGGGAGCTTCGTTCGATGGCGACCAAGACCAAGACCCAACCGGCCTTGCGGGCCAGGCACCTGCCCGAGATCAGGCCCGGCAAGTACAGCGACGGCATGCCGCTGGACGAGCTCCGCTACCTCGAGTGCAAGATCATCCTCAAGCCGAACCATTTCACGTCGCGCCAGAGCCTGTTCGACTTCGCCAAGGTGATGCGCCGGCCGGCCAAGAAGACCGGCGTCCGCTTCGACCCGTCGGGCTACGATCTCGAGCCGCTGCAGATCCGCGAGGTGCTGTTCGTCGACACGCACGACTACCGCCTCTACAATAACGCCTTCATCCTGCGCCGGCGCATCCCGTACCGGGACGGCTTCCCCGTGGGCGAGCCCGAGATCGTCTTCAAGTACCGCCATCCCGACCTGCAGAAGGCAGCCGAGATGGACGTGCGGCCGCAGGTCAGCACCGACTACCGCATCAAGTTCAAGGCCGAGGCCTTGCCGCTGAAGGACGGGCTGGACGGCATGCGCATGCTGTACTCGCACAATGTCGAGTTCCACCTGCCCTCGATCGCGGCGGGCGAGCGGCTGTCGCTCGACGACATGGTGCGCGTCCTGCCGGCGCTCGAGACGCTGAAGCACGGCCATCACGAGAAGCTCGACCTGGTGAACGGCACCATCGTCGAGGAGGTGCTGCAGGACGTGGGCGAGATCGATTTCGGCAACAACATCCGCACCGTGTCCAACGTCGCGCTGTGGCGCAACCGCGGCGATCACAGCCCGCTGGTCGGCGAGTTCGCCTTCCAGCTCAAGTTCCGGCGGCGCGAGGACATGACCGACGAGGCGCTGGCGCGGGCCGAGGCCTTCTTCCTCGCCCTGCAGCAGGAGGCGCGCGACTGGATCAAGCTCGGCGCCACCAAGACCGGGATCGTCTACCGGTTGAAGGGTAACCCGCCAAACGCCCACGAATAGTCGCCGACGCGGCGCAGGCAAGCGTAGTTTCAAGGAGGCTCGAAAGATGAACCCGTCCAGGCGATCTCTCGTCGTTGGCGCGGCCCTCGCCGGAGCGGGCGGCCTCGCCCTGTCCGCGCACAGCGCCCGGGCGGCGGACCGCAAGGTGCTGCGGCTGCACTACCGGACCATCGAGGTCGACGGCAAGCCGGCCAAGCGCTATCGCGTCTCGCAGCCGTCCGGCGAATGGGGCCTGACGCTGGAGCAGGGCGACATGTTCGACGTCCGGCTCGAAAACAATCTCGACGTCCTGTCGGGCCTGCACTGGCACGGCCTCAACCCGCCGTGGCGCCAGGACGGCGTGCCCTATCTGTCGGCGCCGCCGATCGCGCCCGGCAAGTTCGCCGACTACAGGTTTCCCGCCCAGCCGACCGGCACGCGCTGGATGCATTCGCATTTCGGCCTTCAGGAGCAGAACCTGGCGGCGGCGCCGCTGATCGTGCGCGAGACCGAGGCCGTCCGCAGCGGCATCCGCGAGGTCGTCGTGATGTTCGAGGATTTCTCGTGGCGGCAGCCGGAGGCGATCTTCGCCGACCTGCGCAAGCCCAAGCCTGCGATGGCCATGGGCGGCGGCATGCAGATGACGGGTAACAAGCCGACGACGGGCGGCCGGACCAGCATGGCCCGCAGCGGCGGCGCCATGCCTGCGGCCGCGCCCAAGCCCGACCTCAACGACGTCACCTACGACGCCTATCTCGCCAACGACCGCACCCTGGCCGACCCCGAGATCTTCGAGGTCGACGCAGGCGCCGACGTGCGCCTGCGCCTGATCAACGGCGCGGCGTCATCGAACTTCGTGGTCGAGTTCGGCGGCCTCGAGGTCACGCTGCTGACGGTCGACGGCAATCCCATCGTGCCGGTCAAGCTCACCGCCCTGCCGCTCGCCATCGCCCAGCGCGCCGACGTCATGCTGCGCATGCCCGCGGACAAACGCGCGGTGCCGGTGGTGGCGCGCGGCGAAGGCCGCACCTTGCAGACCGGCGTGATCCTGCGGCCGGGCGGCGCCGCGGTGGAGAAGGTCGCCATCAACGGCGCGACTCCGGCTCCGGAAGTCAGCCTTGCGCTCGAGAAGTCGTTGCGGGCCAGCCAGCCGCTCGCCAGCCGCCCGGTCGACCAGACCGTGCCGGTCGACCTGACCGGCAACATGGCGGCCTACATCTGGGGCATGTCGATCCATGGCGTGGAGGCCCTGCCGGTCACCGTCGAGAAGGGCCAGCGGGTCGAGCTGACGATGCGCAACACCACGATGATGTCGCATCCCATGCACCTGCACGGGCATTCCTTCCAGGTGGTGGAGATCGACGGGCAGCGGATTGCCGGGGCATTTCGCGACACCGTCCTGGTGACACCGCGATCGACCGTCAAGGTCGCCTTCGACGCCGACAACCCCGGTATGTGGGCGTTCCACTGCCACAACCTCTACCACATGGAAGCCGGCATGTTCGCGACCATGGTCTATCGCGGCTTCAGCTGACGTCACCTTGCCCACAGCGTCACCAGCGGTCCGTCCGGGCCGTGCACCGGATCGCGATCGGGGACAGGGACGCGGGCGATGTTGGCGACGGCGGTGGCGTGATCGATCTCGCCGGGGCGATGCTGGTCGACCCGGGCGTCCCTCGGGTAGGCGCCGACGACCAGGAGGTCCGGGCTCGCCTCCAGGCGCTGATGGCCGGTGCCGGCCGGCAGCACGACAACGTCGCCCGCCTCCTCGGTGAGGGCCGTGCCGCGGGCGCCGCCGAAGCGAACGGTGGCGCGGCCGCGCGCGATGCCCAGCGCCTCGTGCGCGGTAGTGTGGAAGTGCGGGAAGGGATGGATGCCGTTGCGCCAGCCATCGGGCCAGCCGTTGCGCGCGAAGGCACGCTCGAACGGCACGGCCGGATCGCTTTCGCCGGCAACCTCGACCGCGCCGCGATAGAGCAGCAGCGGCAGGCGCGGGTTGTTGGGAGTCTCGCCATCGTCGTCGAACCGTAACGCCAGCACGTCGGACATCGGTCACTCCTCCAGGGCTGCGCGGTTTTTGTTTGCGAGCGTCTCGCAGGTGCAGGTAACGTAGCCCGGTAGAGAGGAAATTGCATGGCTCAGGATCGTCGTTCGACCCGCCACCTGGCTGCGTTGCTGCCGGCCGGCGCGCTCGGCCTGTCGGTCAGCCTCGCCTCCGTCGATGCCACGGCGGCGCGGTCATCGGGCGAGCCCAAGGCCCGCGACCCGGGCGACGTGGCGAAGCGACTGGAGACCATCCGCGGCTCGGTGTCCGACGCCCTCGAGCACTATGGCCGTGACGGCAAGCCCTTCGTCGCCGTCGATCCCGAGACCCGGCTCGCGTGGTGGGGCAATGGCTGGCACCGCGGCTGGGGCTGGCATGGCTGGGGCTGGCACAATGGTGGCTGGCACAATGGCGGCTGGGGCAACGGCGGGTGGCACAATGGCGGTTGGGGCAACGGCGGATGGCACAACGGCGGCTGGGGCAATGGCGGATGGCACAACGGCTGGCACAATTGGTAGGCGCGTGACCGAAGCCGCTTCTGTCGCGGAGACGCCGGCGGGCGTGCCCGATCGGTCCGAGGTGTCCGAGCCCATGTTCGGCCGGCCCCAGATCAGCATGGTCGTGGTGCAGCCGACCGGGTTCTGCAACATCGACTGCACCTATTGCTACCTGCCCGACCGCTCCAACAAGCACGTGATGGAGCAGTCGACCGTCACCCGGCTGTTCAGCGAGGTGTTCGGGTCGGGCTGGTGCGATTCGCAGATGATCGTGCTGTGGCACGCCGGCGAGCCCCTCGCCGCGCCCATCTCGTTCTATCGCGAGGCCTTCGCCACGATCGAGCGGCTGCGCCCGCCGTCGGTCATCGTCAAGCATTCCTTCCAGACCAACGCCACCCTGATCAACGACGCCTGGTGCCGGTTCTTCCTCGAGTGCGACGTCGGGATCGGCGTCAGCATCGACGGGCCGCGCGAGGCGCACGACGCCAAGCGCAAGACGCGCAGCGGCAAGGGCACCTTCGACAGGACCATGGCCGGCATCCGCTGCCTGCAGGCCAACGGCGTGCCGTTCCACGTGCTGTCGGTGGTGTCGAACGAGACGATCGCCAAGCCCGACGAGCTGCTCGACTTCTACATCGGCGAAGGCATCGACAAGGTCTGCTTCAACGTCGAGGAGTCGGAGGGCAGCTACGTCTCCGACCTGTTCACCGCGGGCGGCGACGGTCCCGACCTGCGCACCCGGTTCGCGGCGTTCCTGCGCCGCTTCTGGCATCGCGCGCGGGCGAGCGGAAAGGTCCAGTTCGTGCGCGAGATCGACCACACCCTGCCGCGCATCTTCCGCCCGGACGGCGAGCCGGCGCGCAACATCCAGACCGAGCCGCTCGCCATGATCAATGTCGACAGCTACGGCAACGTGTCGAGCTTCTCGCCCGAATTGCTCGGCATGAAGAACGAGGAATACGGCGACTTCCTGCTGGGCAACATCAACGTCCACTCGCTGGCCGAGATCCTCGAGGCCTGCGTGCGCTCGGCGCTCTATCGCGACATCCAGGCCGGCGTGCGTGCCTGCCGGGCGAGCTGCGAGTACTTCGCCGTCTGCGGCGCCGGCGCGCCGGTCAACAAGCTGTTCGAGAACGGCTCGTTCACCGGCACCACGACGTCGTTCTGCACGCTGACGCAGATGGTGCCGACCGACCTGATCCTGGAGGCCTACGACCGGCTCGAGGAAGACTGGGCGGCGCACGATTCCGGCCAGCCCGCGCCAACGAATTCCCCAACGGCCACCGAGGCCGCCGCACCGTCGTCGAGGATGTCATGACCCGATCGAAACTGTCGTCCGTCGCGAGCCTGCTCGCCGCCACCCTGCTGAGCGTTCCCGCCTTCGGCCAGCAGCAATCCGCGCCGCCGGCCGGCCAGCAGGGCGGCCCGCCGCCCGGTTACGCCGGCGGCCCGCAATCCGGCCCGGGGGCGGGCGCACCGCCGGGCAGCGGCCCGCCCGCGCCGGTGCTGATCGTGACCAGCGTCGAGGTGCTGCGCTCGGAGCGCGCCGGCGGCATGGACATCGTGCGCGCCCGCGGCCTCGTGACGTCGGGCCTGTGGGGCCAGCCCCACCTGTTGCCGATCACCCAGGGCCAGCCGCTCGACGGCGTGCTCGACCTGGTGTTTCAGTCGAGCGCGCCGGGGACCGCCGCCTCGCTCGGGCCGTTCATGCCGGTCGAGGCCCTCCTGCCGGTCGAGCCCGGCCATCCCTACAAGGGCGTGCGCGTGCGCGGCGGCAGCAACGTGGTCGCGCTCAAGAGCCTGCCCGGCTACGCCGAGACGCCGGCGCCCAAGGAGGACTGCTCCAAGTGCATGGGCAAGTGCGCGACGGCCGACAACTCGGTGCGCGAGGCCGACCTGCCCTACACGCTGCGCATCATCAAGCCGACCGACGGCATCGCGAGCTATGTCCTCGACCCCAACCGGCTGACCCTGGTGCTGTCGGAGGATGGCCGCATCATCGACGCGGCCTGGGACTGAGCAACCATGGCCATTGCTGGGCGCGCGTCACAGGTGGCGGCGCAAGCTCCGTCACGGTGGCGCCCGAGGCGGTGAACGGCCTGTTCGCGCCAGCATGGCCAAAGAGCACAGCCCCTAATCCGCCTCGGCGGACTAGTTCGCGCGCCGCTTCCTTTGCCGATATGCCGGCGTGTCGTCGTTGTGGGCGCTCCGCGTCATCTCGGAGCACCATTCCGGCTGGAACCTCGGCCGGCGGCTGGGGAGGCTGTGCCATAGGCGCTAACTTTGCCTAAGGCCTCACCCTGAGAAGCAGCCCGGTGGGCTGCGTCTCGAATCGAGCGAAGGCACCTTCGCCCTTTGGTCGGCAACAAGCCGGGTGCTGCGACACTGGTTTTCCAGCGATCTTGTGTGTCTCATCCTTCGAGACGGTCGCTACGCAACCTCCTCAGGATGAGGACTTTGTCGGTCCGGCCAAATTTAGCGCCGATGGACGGCTATGCCATAGACGCCAAGGATGAGGACGTTGCTGGTCCGGCCAAATTAAGCGCCGATGGGCGGCTATGCCCTGGCGTCCGTGTCATCACGTGTCAGCGCCGAAGCGATGCGGCAACCTTGGCCTCACGCTCACGCTCCTCGAGCGAGCGCGCCACCTGCTTCTTGAACCGCTCGAGGTCGGCGCCGCGCATCGACACCGACTTGAACTCGGGATGGGTCGTCGGGTTGACCGGCTTGCCTTCGCTCTGGACCTCGAAGTGAAGATGCGCGCCGGTCGAGCGGCCCGTGCTGCCGACGAATCCGATGAGATCGCCGCGCGACACCGTCGCGCCCGCCGCCAGGCCGGGCGCGAAGCGCGACAGATGGCCATAGACGGTCGACAGCTTGCCGGCGTGGTCTATCTGGATCCAGTTGCCGTAGCGGCCGTTGGGCCCGACGCCGACCACGACGCCATCGGCCGCGGCATGGATCGGCGTCCCGGTCGGTGCCACCAGGTCGACGCCGTCGTGCATGAACAGCGCGCCCGACGCTCGCCTGGGCGTACCCTTCTGCAGCGACATTTTCCAGGAGCCGTCCGGGTTCATGTAGATGGGAATCGCACCGATTGGCGCGGGAGGCTTGCCATAGCCGACGGCCCCCGTGGGCAATCCCGGCGGCAGCGAACCGGTCCGCTGCTTGGAGCCGCCCATCGGCTCCGGCCTGCCGGTCGCGGCGAGCGGCCGCGGTTGCTCGAACGGATCGGGCCGCAGGCCGAAGCCGGACGAGATCGAGATGACGTCGAGCGGCATGCGCATCGAGGGCGCCACGGCGGCCTGGCCGCTGGCGAGCCAGAGGCGCTCACCCTGCTCGCGCGTCCGGAAGCGATGAATCGCGATCGTCCCCTTGGACTTGGTGCGCAGCTCGGCCCACAGGACGCGACCGACGCCGATGGCCACGCCGTCGATGGTGAAGGCCTGCTCGTAGCGCACGTGCAGGCGATCGCCGGTCCGGACGTCGCGCTCGAGGTCGAGAGCGGTGGCGAAGGCCTGACGCGCCTCGAGCATCGTCGCCGCCGCAACGCCCGCCTCGGCGACGGCCGCGTCGAACGTGTCCAGCACCAGGCTGTCGACGGCGATCTCGCGGGTGAAAATCTGATAGTCGGCGAGTCGTCTCGCCTCGTCGGCGCTGCCCAGCACGGATTCCTCGGCGCTGCGCGCTTCGACGGCGCGCGCCTCCTCATCGGCCTGACCGGCGAAAGCCGGGCCAGCAGCCAACCACGCGACAACTGCCGCAGCGAGCGAAGCTCTCTTCATTGCTCCTTCGGTGGATCGAGGTCGCGATTGGGCGCCGGAACGATGCTCGGCGATGGTCGAACCGCCGAAGTCTACCCAATCAGGGCGACGGTTTCCAGCCCTTGACCCGGCGCTCGGCCTCGGCAATTTGCGCAGGGGTCATGCGCTTGACGAGGGCGGCAAGATCCTTTCTCGCCTGATCGAGCCGCTCCTGGTTCTTGGCCGTATAGCGCTTGATGGACAGCGCAATCCACTTGTAGGCCTCGATGTCGTCGCGCGGGGGAACGCCCTCGCCGAAACCCAGCATGAAGCCGATGTTGTTCTGGGCGCGCGCATAACCCTGATCGGCGGCCAGCAGATAGAGACGTGCCGCCTCCCTGTGGTCGCGCGGCACACCCTCGCCGCTCCAGTACATGGCGCCGAGCAGGGTGCGCGCCTCGGCATTGCCCTTCCCTGCCCAGGCTTTCCAAAGGCGAACCGCGGTCGCCATGTCCTTGCGTTCATACGCCGCCGCGGCAGCGCGCATCTCGGCTTCCAGGGTCTGGGCCGCGGCGGGCGCCGACAGCCACAACAGCGCGATCAACGCGCGGACGATCGTTCTCATGGCTCGGCATGGTATTGCGTCGTCGCAGGCATGGCAGCAACTCCTGCGACCTCGATCAGCGAGCGACACGGGACCGCGGCGCCCACAGGCGCCAGATTTTCGCTTCTCCTCCCCAGCTTCGCGTAGACGAAGCTGGGGAGGTGTCGGCGCCTGCCCTGAGCGAAGCCGAAGTGCGAGCGACTCTAGCCAAGCGCGCGATGTTTCAATTATACAACACAACGGGGAAGGGAATCACGGCGGGTTATCGTCGCGTAGGGACGACGGGTGTCGTGCTCGGGTGATTGGGGATTGTCCTGGATATCGAATCGCGACGGCCCCGGCTTGCGTCGCTGGATCTCGAGGTGGCGCGACGCGCTGTCGGCCGACGAGCCGGCGACGGCCGCAACGCCCTGGGTTCGCCCGTCGCTCCTGGCCCTCGTTCTGCTCTCCGCCGTTCCCGTAGGGCTGGCGATGTGGGCGATGCTCAGCCCGAGCATCGTGCTGTCGAACGACATGACGTGGGATTTCGTCTACAACCTGTCCGGCGCCTGGCATCTGTGGAACGGCCAGGCCGAGCACGTCGACTTTCATGACCCGCTCGGTCTCCTGAGCTTTCTGCCGACGCTGCTCGGCTTCGATCTGGTCGGCCTGACGCCGCACGCGTTCCTGGTGGGTGCCTGCCTGATTGCCATGGTCGCCTTCGTGTCGGCCACCCTCGCGGCGATGCGTCGACTGCCGCTGCTACCCGCCGTCCTCTTCGTCGTCTTCGTCAGCCTGCTGGCCTTGCGGCCGGCCAATGTCGGCGAAAGCCTGACCTCCTACACGTTCGCGATGTCCTACAATCGCTACGGCTGGAGCCTGCTTGCCGTCCTGACGCTGATCCTGTTCGTCCCGCCGCGCGACGACCGACGCCTCGATCTGCTCGACACCGCCGTTGCCGGCCTTCTGCTCACCACGTTCTTCTATCTCAAGATCACCTACTTTGCCGCCGGCATCGCCCTGGCCGCGCTGGCGGCGGTCACCTCCCCGCACGTGCGCCGGCGCCCGGTGGTGACGGCGATCATGGTCGCCCTGATCCTGCTGAACGCCGTGGCGCCGTGGAACCATGCCTATCTGGCCGACATCCTCGACGCCGTCAGGGCCGGCGCCGTGCGCAGCAAGCTGACGTTCCACGTCAACAACTTCTTCACCAACGGCGAGGGCAGCGCCGCCTATGTCGCCGCGGTCCTGTTCTCGGCGTGGCTGTGGTGGCGCGGCCTCGCCTCGATACGCCTGCCGATCGCCGTCGCGGGAATCCTCGTTGTCGCCCTCTTCGTGCTGTCCCAGAACCATCAGACCCATGGACTGCCGGCCGCGATCGTCGTCGCCTTCCTGCTCTACGACCATCTGAGTCGGCGCGGCGACGCCATGGCCTCGGCAGCGCCTGTGCTGATGATCTTCCCGCTGTTCGTGGTGAGCGCCTCGGCGGTCAGCATCTGGGCCTACCACACGCGCGCCGGGGACGAATCCGATCTTCAGATCGTGGCGCGGACCAATCTCAAGGGGCTGGCCGTGCCGATCGACCGTAGCGGGCTGCTCGACGCCTTCGCCTCGGGCAAGCCGAGCCACGCCCTGCTCAACTGGTCGCGCGCCTTGCAGCCGCACGTCGAGCTGACGGCGACCGAGTACGTCGACACGATCATGGAGGCGGCGGACCTGCTGGCCGACGGCAAGCACCGCCCGGGCGGCATCGTGGTCCTCGACCAGGTGAACCCGTTCCCCTTCATGCTCGGCTGGGTGCCGCCGCGCGGCGGCAACCTGTGGTCCGCGACGGGAGCGCCGCTGCGCCCCGCCAGCGAGGTCTTCGGCGATGCCGACTATGTCCTGATTCCCAAGTTTTCGACCGACGCCGCCTGGACCGAACGGGCGGCGAAGGCCTACACCGACCACCTGTCGAAGCATTATCCCAAGGTCGAGGACACGCGAAGTTGGAGCCTGCTCAGCCGCCCACCCCGACCCTAGGCACGCGAGCCCGCTCGTCGTTGTCCCGCGGGAACCGGCGCCCCGTCTCGCGCCGTACCCTGATCGCCGGGAGCGCGACGCTGGCTCTCGCGGCCCCGGCCATCGGGCGCGCCCAGGCCGGCTTGCAATCGGTCGACCTGCTGCTCGACTGGAAGCCGACGCCGACCTACGCGGGCTTCTTCCTCGCCCGCGAATGGGGGCTGTTCGCCCAGCGCGGCCTGCAGGTCCGCCTCTTCGAGGGACGCGGCGCCGTCGTCTCGACCCGGATGGTGGCCCACAGCAGCGAGTACTGGCTCGGCGTGTCGAGCGGCGTCGCCTCCGCCATCGGCCGCTCCCAGGGTCTTCCGATCAAGAGCCTGAGCGTGCTCTACCGCAGGACGCCGTCGGTGATCTTCTCGCGCGCCGAGCGCGGCATCGTCGTGCCGACCGATCTGTACGGCAGGCGCGTCGGCCTGGTGACGGGCAGCGTCACGGTCGAGGAATTCCGCGCCTTCATCGCCGTCCAGCATCTCGATCCCGCGCGCATCGCCACCGTCCCGGTCGAGCCGACGGCGGCGCCGCTGCTCGACGGGCAGGTCGACGCGCTGGTCGACTACGAGGAAAACCTGCCGTCCGAGTTGCGCGCCGACGGCCGGCAGATCGCGGTCCTGCGCCTGGCCGACGCCGGCGTGCAGCTCTACAGCCTCAACATCATCGCGCGCGAGGAAGCCTGGCTCTCGCCCGACAAGCGCAGCATCGCGACCCGGGTCGTCGAAGCGGTCCAGGAGGCCTGCAGCCGGCTGCAGTTCACGCCGGCGGCCGCGATCGCCGCCTTCGCGCCGCTCTATCCCGCATTGTCGCGGCCTTACCTGTCGCAGGCCATGTCGGTCATCGTGCGCCAGCTCGGCCACCAGCCGCTCGGGCAGCAGACGCGCGAAGGCTGGCGCGCGACCATCGAGCAGCTGGCGCGGCTCGGCCTGCTGAGCCGTCCGGTGACTCCCGACGAGGTGGCAGGCGATCTGCCGCCCGCGTGAGCGCCTTCTCCCTCCGACGTCACGGCTGTGAGCGCGCCACCCATAGGCGTCAGCTTTTCGCTTCTCCTCCCCGGCTTCGCTGAAGCGAAGCTGGGGAGCTGTCGGCGTAATCGCCGACGGAGGGGTCATGAGCTCGAGACTCGTGGCTCATGACCCCTCCGTCTCGGATTACCGAGACACCTCCCCAGCGAAGCTGGGGAGGAGAAGGGAAAGGCTGACGCGCGGGCGGGTCAGCCTGACAGCCGGGCTTGCACCCGGCTCCCGCCGAGCCGGTTGGCGAGGACGATCACCACGGTCGTGATGGCGATCATGGCCAGGCTCAGGACGGCGATGGCGCCGATGTCGCCGCTTTCCTTGAGGTCGAAGATCAGCACCGACAGGACCTTGGTCTCCGAGGTGAACAGGATCACCGCCGCCGAAAGCTCGCGGATCACGGCGACGAACACGAAGCACCAGGTCGCGATCACGGCCGAGCGCAGCAGAGGCGCGGTGATGTCGGCCAGGGTGCGCAGCCGCGACGCGCCGAGCATGCGGCCGGCCTCCTCGAGCTCGCCTTGCACGGCGTGGAACGCCGAGGAGAGCTGCTGGAAGGCGGCCGGCAGCTCGATGGTGACGAAGGCGATCAGCAGGATCCACAGCGTGCCGTAGAGCGTGAGCGGCGGCCGCGTGTAGGCGAGGAACAGACCGACGCCCAGCACGATCCCGGGAATGGCGAGCGGCGCGGTCGCGAGGAACGACAGGACACGATGGCCGGGCATGGCGCGGCGCGCCACGATGTAGGCGATCAGCAGCGCCAGCAGGGCGCCGAGCGTCGCCGATGACGCGGCCAGCAGGAACGTGTTCTTGAGCGCCGGCAGGGTCGAGCTGAGCTCGAGGAAGGCAAAACGCACGTTGTGCAGGGTCACCGTCTCCAGGGTCACGAGCCTGGAGGCGGTGCGCGAGAAGGCCGAGTTGAGCAGCGCCGCATAGGGCAGGAACAGCGGCATGGCGAGCACCAGCAGCGCCAGCGCCGCGGCCGGCCAGCGCAGGCGGCCCAGCCGCACCAGTCGCGGCTGGCCGTACTTGCCGCCGAGCACGGCATAGCCGCGCCGCCCCAGGGCGGTCGACTGCGCCCGCAGCAGCGCGATGGTGAGCACCAGCAAGGGCAGCGAGGCCGCCGCCGCCAGCTCGGGCTTGGGCGGGAACTGGAAGAGGCTCCAGATCCGCGTCGTCAGCGTGTGGAAGCCCGCGGGAATCGCCAGGATTGCCGGCGAGCCGAACAGGTTCAGCGCCTGCAGGAAGGCGACCAGGGTGCCTGCCAGCAGGGTCGGCAGGGCGAGCGGCACGGTGATGCTGCGCGCCGTCTGCCACGTCCCGGCGCCCAGCATCGACGAGGCATCCTCGAGCTCGCCCGGCATGCGGTCGAGCGCGTTCGAGACGAGGATGAAGACGTAGGGAAAGGTGTAGCAGGTGATGACGAAGATCAGGCCGGGGAGATTGTAGATGTCGATCAGCGCCTCGTCGGGCGGCATGCCGGTGAGGCTGCGCCACAGCTGGTTGAGCAGGCCCGAGTTGGGTGCCGCCAGCATCTCCCAGGCGATGGCGCCGACGAACGGCGGCGTGACCAGCGAGGCCATCACCAGGGTGCGCACGGTGCGCCGGATCGGCATGTCGCTGCGCGCCACCAGCCAGCCGAGCGGTGCCGCGACCAGACAGCAGAGCGTGCTCACCGAGAAGGCGATGATCAGGGTCGTGATCAGCGGGTCGACGAAGCTCGGATCGGTGAACAGGGCGACGAAGTTCGCCACGGTCGGATGGCCCGCCTTGTCGCTCAGGCTGTAGGCCACCAGCCAACCCATCGGCAGGACGATCATGACGGCCAGCAGCGCGGCGACGGCGACCAGCGTGGGGCGGGAGAGGTCCGGCAGGTGAAGCCCGCGCCTTTCCCGGCGACCGCGCTCCGCCGCGACCGTCATTGCCGGGACCGCATCGCATGATCGGGCGCGCTCTGCTCGGTCATCCGCCCTGTCGTCGGGCGGAGCATGCGCGTATGGCAGAAAATGCCGTCGTCCCGAGCGGAGCTGCCCGAAGGGTTGCGTAGTCGAGGGACCCTTCTTGCTGGTGCTCCGACAAGAAAGGTCCCTCCACTACGCCTCCCTTCGACTGCGCTCAGGGCAGGCGCTGCGCTCGGCTCCGGTCGGGATGACGGCTTTTCTTGCCATACGCGAATGTCTTGCCCGAAGACAGGGGAAGGACATGAGATATCTCCGCGTCTGGGGCCCCTAACCCAGCTCATACCTTGAAGAGCCTGGTGTAGCGCGCCTTGATCTCCTCGGCCTGGTCGGCGACCGCGGCGGCGTCCTCGCGCAGGAGCTTGATGTCGGAGAGCTTCTTGCGGTCGGTGCGGTCCTTGACCAGCGGATGGGCCGAGCGGAGCGCGCCGATGTCGATGTTGAGCTGCTGTGCCGCGGCGGTCATCGACCAGGCCTGGAACAGGCGCGCGGCATTTGGATTGGCGGCGCGCGCCATCACCGCCGACGGGCCGGTGATCAGCGGCGTGCCTTCGACGGCGTAGACTTCCTCGATCGGCTCCTTGCGCGCCTTGATCAGGGTGACCAGGTACTCCGTGCCGTCGGCCATCACGGCGCGCTCGCCCTGCGCCACCTTCTTCGGCGGATCGGCCGCCGACTGGACCTGCATGACCCGCTGCCCGGCGAGCTTCTCGAAGTAGCCCCAGCCGAGGTCGCGGGAGAGCTGCTGCGTCGCCGTCATGATGGTGCCGGAATAGCCCGGGTGCGCCTTGACGATCTTGCCTGTCCATCTGGCGTCGAGCAGATCCAGGAACCCCTTCGGCGCGTCCTCGGGCTTCACCAGGTTGGTGTTGTAGGCGACCGGCGCCAGGGTGATGCGCCACGTCGCATACATGCCGTCGGGATCCCAATGCTCCCTGGGATAGTGCTGCGCCACCTCCTCGGGCAGGAACGGCGCCAGCATCGAGGCGCGCTTCCAGACGATGAGATGGGCGGCGTCGGAGCTGTTCACGACGTCGCAGACGTAGATCCTGCTCTGATACTCCTGGCCGATGCGCTGGAAGATGCGTTCGGCGCCCGAGCGCTCGACCTTGACGGCGACGCCCGGGTAGGCCGCCTCGAAGGCCTTGGCGATCTTCTCGGCGACCGGCAGGTCGACCGAGGTGTACCAGGCGAGCTTGCCTTCCTTCTTCGCCGCCTCGATCAGCGCCGGCGTGATCTTCTGCGCCTCGGGCGCCGCCTCGAGGGACGTCACGACCGAGAATGAACCGGCGAGAGCCGCGCCGCCCGCCAGTGCTCCACGCCGAGTCAATTGCCTTGCCATGTCATGCCTCCGCCAATGCCCTGACCTGCTCCGCCGGCAGGTGCAGCCAGATCCGCGCGCCAAGCGGGATGTTGCGGCCCGGCGGCGCCGTCACGCGCAGCTCGGTCTTGTCGTCGAGAGCCACCGTGTAGTCGCGCGCCGCGCCGAGAAAGACCTGGCGCACGACCACGCCCGGCAGGTGGTTGTCGCCCGCGGGCGGCGCCGCCTCGGCCGTGATCGCGATCTCGTGCTGGCGCACCGAAAGGGTGACGGGACTGCCGGCGCGCAGCGTCCGTCCGGTCGTGCGCAGCGCAGTGCCGGCGATCGAGACGCGCGCGTCGTCGACCGCGGGTCCGCGCAGGATGTTGGCGCTGCCGATGAAGCGCGCCACGAACTCCGAGCGCGGCTGGCCGTAGATCTCCTCCGGCGGCCCGAGCTGCTCGACCCTGCCCTGGTTTCGGCCTGGTCGTGGGTCACGTAGATGGTGGTGTAGCGATAGCGATCGTGCAGGCGGCGAATCTCGAAGCGCATCTCCTCGCGCAGGTTGGCGTCGAGGTTGCTGAGCGGCTCGTCGAGCAGCAGCGTCTCGGGCTCGACCACCAGGGCGCGCGCCAGCGACACGCGCTGCTGCTGGCCGCCGGAAAGCTCCCCCGGATAGCGGTCGGCCAGCGCCTCCAGCCGCGCCGTCGCCAGGATACCGGCGAGCCTGCTGTCGATCGTCGCCTTGTCGAGCCGGCGGATCTTCAAGCCGTAGGCGACGTTCTCCGCCACCGTCATATGTGGCCACAGGGCATAGCTCTGGAAGATCATCGACATGTTGCGGCTCTCCGGCGGCACCGTGCGGGCCGGGGAGGACAGCACCTTGCCGCCAACCACGATTTCGCCTGCCGAAGGCTCGATGAAGCCGGCGACCAGCCGCAGGGTCGTCGTCTTGCCGCAGCCCGAGGGGCCGAGCAGGCAGACCAGCTTGCCGTGCTCGATGTGCAGCGACACGCCATCGACGGCGACGGCCTCGCCGTAGCGCTTGCCGAGGCCCTTCAGCTCGACTGAGGCCACGTTTCCTCCCTGCCGACCCACCTTATGGCAAAGGCGGTCCGCGCGCTATATTGCCGGCCATTTCGGAAAGGTCGGCAGGATGCAGGAACAGAAAATCTACGGCCGGCGCGACGGCGCCGTGGGCCATCTCGTCTTCAACAACCCGGCGAAGCTCAATGCCGTGTCGCTCGACATGTGGGACGGCTTCGTCGACATCCTCGAGGACTACGAGAAGGACCCGGCCATCCGCTGCGTGGTGGTGAGCGGCGCCGGCGGCAAGGCCTTCGTCTCGGGCGCCGACATCTCCAAGTTCGAGAGCGAGCGCGCCAATGCCGAGGCGCAGGCGCGCTACGAGACGATCTCCAAGCGCGGCTACGAGGCGCTCTACGAGCTCTCCAAGCCGACCATCGCCAAGATCACCGGCTACTGCATCGGCGGCGGCATGAACCTCGCGGCCTGCTGCGACCTGCGCTACTGCAACGACGGCGCACGCTTCGGCGTGCCGGCCGCCCGGCTCGGCCTCGGCTACGGCTTCCTGCGCATCGAGCGCCTGTCGCGCATCGTCGGGCTGCCGCGTGCCATGGAGTTCCTGTTCACGGCCAAGCAGTACTCGGCCCAGGAAGCGCTCGACATGGGCCTGGTGCACGGCGTGGCGCCCGACGGCGGGCTCGATGCCCTGGTCGACGGCATCACCTCGGCGGTCGCCCAGAACGCGCCGCTCACCATCGGCCTCGCCAAGGCCGCGGCGCGCGAGATCGCCAAGCCGGAATCGCAGCAGGACCATGCGCGGCTCGAGAAGCTCGCCCAGGCCTGCTTCGACAGCGAGGACTTCAAGGAGGGCCGCCGCGCCTTCATGGAAAAGCGCAAGCCCGTCTTCCAGGGACGATGACCTTCCCTCCTCCCCAGCTGTGCTGGGGAGGTGCCCCGCCATGCGGGGCGGAGGGGTCATGAGCCACAAATGGCAACGAGTCCATTGACTCATGACCCCTCCGTCGCCGTGAGACGGCGACACCTCCCCAGCGAAGCTGGGGAGGAGGACATGAATCCGAACACAGAGGAAACACCATGACCAACCTGCCGCTTTCCCACATCTCCGTGCTCGACCTCACGGCGCATCGTGCCGGGCCGACCGCGGTGCGCCAGCTCGCCGACTGGGGCGCCCACGTCATCAAGATCGAGGCGCCGGCCAGCGAAGGCACCGACGCGACGGGCGGCTCGCGCCACGGCTTCGATTTCCAGAACCTGCATCGCAACAAGAAGGCGATGACGCTCAATCTCAAGAGCCCCGAAGGCCACGCGATCTTCATGAAGCTCGCGGAGAAGGCCGACGTCATCGTCGAGAACTATCGCTCCGACGTGAAGCATCGCCTCAAGGTCGACTACGACACGGTGGCGAAGATCAACCCGCGCATCGTCTACGGCTCGATCGCAGGGTTCGGCCAGAGCGGGCCCGATGCGGCGCGTCCGGGCGTCGACCAGATCGCCCAGGGCATGGGCGGGCTGATGTCGATCACCGGCGAGCCGGGCCGCGGGCCGATGCGCGTCGGCATCCCGATCGCCGATCTCACGTCGGGCCTGCTGCTCGCCCAGGCGATGATCCTGGCGCTCTACAACCGCGAGCGCACCGGCAAGGGCCAGTGGGTCCACACCTCGCTGATCGAGGCGCAGATCTTCATGCTCGACTTCCAGGCGTCGCGCTGGCTGATCAAGGGCGAGGTGCCGAAGCAGGCCGGCAACGACCATCCGACCGGCATCCCGACCGGCGTGTTCCCGACCAGCGACGGCCACATCAACATCGCCGCCTCCGGCCAGAATCTGTGGAAGCGCTGCGCGCAGGCGCTCGGCGCGCCCGAGCTGATCGACCATCCCGAGCACCTGACGGGGGCGCTGCGCTCGCAGAACCGCAAGGCGGTGAACGAGCGCCTCGCCGCCATCACGCGCACCAACACCAGCGCGCACTGGATCGCCGCGCTCAACAAGGCCGGCGTGCCGTGCGGGCCGATCAACTCGATCGACCAGACCTTTGCCGAGCCGCAGGTCAGGCATCTCGGCATCGCCCGTCCGGTCAAGCATCCCAAGCTCGGCGACATCAAGGTGGTCGGCCAGCCGATCAACATGTCCGACAACCCGCAACCGGCCGAGCTGCGGCCGACGCCCGACCTCGGCGAGCACACCGATGAGGTGCTGGCGAGCCTGGGCTACGACCGCAAGGCGATCGAGCAACTCAAGGCCGGCGGGGTGATCTGATGGCCGCGGCAAGACGGGCGGCGCTGATCACCGGCGCCGGCCGCAACATCGGTCGCGCGTGCGCCCTCGGGCTGGCGGAGGACGGCTTCGATGTCGCGATCAACGGCTCGAGCGACCGCGCCGCCGCCGAGAAGGTGGCGGCCGAGGCCGCGCGGCTCGGGGCACGCACGCTGGTCGTCATGGGCGACGTCGGCAAGCCCGAGGACTGCAGGCGCATCGCCGACGCGGCGATTGCCGCGTTCGGCGCGGTCGACGTGCTGATCAACAACGCCGCCGTGCGACCGGGCAAGCCGTTCCTCGAGGCGAGCGAGGACGAATGGCGCCGAGTCATGGCGGTCGATCTCGACGCCGCGGTCTGGCTGACGCGCGCCTGCGTGCCCGGCATGCTGCAGAAGGGCTGGGGCCGCGTCATCAACTTCACCGGCATGAACGCCATGGCCGGCCACGGCGGCCGCGCCTCGGTGTCGGTCGCCAAGCATGGCGTGTGGGGCCTCACCAAGGCGCTGGCCAGGGAGTTCGGCGCCAGCGGCATCACCGTCAACGCCATCTCGCCCGGCCCGATCGCCGCCGACGATGTCAACCAGAAGGAATACTCGTCGGCGCAGCGCCAGCAGACGGTGGCGCGCGTGCCGGTCGGCCGCATGGGAACGCCGGTCGAGGTCGCTGCCGCAGCCCGCCTGCTCGCCTCCGAAGCGGGAGCCTACATCAACGGCCAGATGATCCAGGTCAACGGCGGCGCGGAGACGTAGCGATCATCAACTCCTCCCCAGCTCCGCTGGGGAGGTGTCGCCGTCATACGGCGGCGGAGGGGTCATGAACCTCAGGCTCAATCCTCTCCCATGACTCATGACCCCTCCGTCCGCGAAGACGCGGACACCTCCCCACGCACAGCGTGGGGAGGTGAAGACTTCTCACCCGCCATAGAACACGTTGTCGCCAAGGTCCTTCATCTCGAGGATGGCGGCGTCGGCGCGGCCCGCCGGCGGCTTGTGCAGGTGCGCTTCGACCACCTCGCCGACCACGACATGGTGGTCGCCCTGCTCGACGATCGAGGTAACGCGGCATTCGATGGCGCCCGGCGCTGCATCGAGGATCGGCGCGCCCGTCGAGCCCTTGCGGAACGTCTGGCCGCTCAGCTTTCCGTCGGCCAGCACGGCCGGCTTGAAGAAGGTGAAGGCCAACCCCTTGTGGTCCTTGCCCAGGACGTTGAGCGCGAACGTGCCGGCCGCCTTGATCGTCTGGTAGGCGCCCGAGTCGGTCTTGACGCCGACCACGACCAGCGGCGGGGCGAAGGCGCTTTGCGTCACCCAGTTCACCGTCGCCGCGGACACGTTGCCCTTACCGTCGTCGGCCGTCAGGACGTAGATCCCGTAAGGGATCATGCGCAGAACGGTCTTCTTCGCGTCGGCATTCATTCGCTTCCTCCTCGACTGGCCAAACCTGCTGCCTCGCCTAATCCTTCGGAATGCCGATCGTCCTGGCAAGCGCGCCCCAGCGCTCCGTTTCGCTCTCGACGAAAGCGGCGAAGGCAAGCCGGCTGATCAGGTCGACACGCGCCCCCTGCTCGGCCCAGATGCGCTCGACATCGGCCGATGCAAGAGCAGCCTGGACGGCGGCGTGCAGGGTGTCGAGCGCCACAGCGGGCGTCGCCCTTGGCGCAAACAGGCCGTACCAGCTGCTCACCCGGAAATCGGCCAGGCCTGACTCGGCGAAGGTCGGCACCTCGGGCAGGATGCGCTGGCGATTGGTCGAGGCGACGGCCAGGGCGCGCAAACGTCCCGACTGGACATACGACACCACCGTGCTGAGCGGCGTGACCAGGGCATCGATCGTGCCCGACACCACGTCCTGCAGCGCCTGGCCGCCGCCGCGATAGGGCACATGGGTGAGCCTGATGCCGGCGCGCTGCTGCAGCAGCTCGATCGCGAGGTGCGGGATGGTGCCGAGGCCCGACGACCCGATCGTGATGGTCTCCGGCGATTTTCGCGCCGCCGCCAGGAACCCCGCGAGATCGCCGGCTTGCATGATCGCTGGATTGACCACCAGGGCGACCGGCACGCGGGCAAGCAGGCTCACCGCCGCGAAGTCGCGCGTCAGATTGAAGCCGCCCTCGTCGTAGACGATGGGCGCAATGGTGAGGCCGGTATTCCCGACCAGCAGGGTGCAGCCGTCGGGCGCGGCGCGTGCCGCGATCATTCCGCCCAGCGTCCCGCCGGCACCACCGCGATTGTCCACCACCACGGCATGGCCGAGGGTGTGGCCGACCCGAGCGGCGACCGGGCGGGCGAAGATGTCGTTCGAGCCGCCGGGCGGGAACGGCACGATCCAGGACATCGACCGCGACGGCCGCCAGTTGTCGGCACGGGACGGCGAAGCGGCGGCCCACGGCACGAGCCCACCCAGGACGGCGGAGCGGCGAGAAAGAGTCATCGGCTACCCCTGCTGAACGGTCGCGGCCTCGGCTGTGGAGGTTCCAGCGGTGCTTGCCGCCAGATGCGAACGCCCTGGTTCGGCTTGTTGGGCGTCGAGCCGTCGTCGAAGGTCGGTCATGGCGGCGGGCGGTCTCCCTGCCCCGTCAGTTTAGTCGAGGGGTCCGCGAGCCGCCATGTTCTCCTTCGCCTTCCGCCGGGCGGCACGCTATTGTTGCCGCCATCGGCCCGAAGACGGCCGATCGAGACAAGGTGTGTCGGGAGGAAATTTCAGGAGGCATTCATGCGTCGTTCAACAGGCATGGCCATCGCCGTGGCGATGGCAGCCGGCATTGCTGCGTGGTCGAGTGGTGCGTTCGCCCAAGCCAAGATCGTCGACGGGCCGGAAATCAAATGGAAGCTCGCGGCCTGGGGCAAGCCGCGCGCGGCCACCCAGAACATCGAGACGCTGCGCAAGTTTCTCGATGAGCGTACCGGCGGAAAGTTCAAGATCCAGATCGGCTACGAGAGCTTCGGCCAGCCCAAGGAGCTGCTCGATCTCCTGAAGGTCGGCAGCCTGGAGATGACCAACATCTGCGCATCCTACCATCCCGAGAAGCTGCCCGCGTTCTCGGCGCTCGACCTGCCCTTCCTGCCGATCCCCGACCTCGATACGCAGGAGAAGGTGCATCTCGCGTTCTACAAGCATCCGGCGATCGTCAAGGAGTTCGCCGGCTGGAACGCGATCCCATACCTCTCGGCGGTGCTGCCGACCAACGAGTTCGTCGGCCGCGGCAAGGCGCCCAAGAAGATCGAGGATTTCAAGGGCATGCGGGTGCGGGCACTGGCCGGCATCGGCGCGGCCATGACCAAGCTCGGCGCCGTCCCGACCTCGGTGGACGCCACCGAGGTCTATACCTCGCTCGAGCGCGGCACCGTCGACGCCGCGGCCTTCCCGACCACCTACGCCCATCAGTCGTACCGCACGTACGAGGTCGGCAAGTGGTACACGGAGAACATGAATCTCGGCAACGTCGCCTGCCCGACCCTGATCCACACCGAGCGCTGGGCAGCGCTGCCGCAGCAGTACAAGGACCTGATGATGGAGGCCGTGCCGCTGGCGCACAACTCCCTCAAGGTCGCCTACCGGGCGGCGGACGAGAAGAACATCCCGCTGTTCAAGAAGAAGCTCGAGTTCATCAAGTACTCCCCCGAGGAGCTGGCGGCCTTCCGCAAGGCCGGCGGCGAGCCGGTGTGGGAGGAGTGGATCAAGCAGCGCGACAGCCAGGGCCTCCCCGCCCGCGAGTTGCTGAACTTCCTGCTGACGCAGGCCGGCGCCGCTCCCAAGTCGTGATCAAGAATCCTCCCCAGCGCAGCTGGGGAGGTGTCGGCGTAATCGCCGACGGAGGGGTCATGGGCAGCGTGACTGTGGCTCATGACCCCTCCGTCAGCGATGCCCCTTCGGCTTCGCTCGGGGCAGGCGCTGACACCTTCCCAGCGAAGCTGGGGAGGTCCTCTGTATTCACGCCGCGGCGTCGAGGATGAAGGTCACGATCTCCGGAAAGGCCGTCAGGAAGCCGATGGTGATGACGTCGGCAATGATGAAGGGCCAGATGCCGCGGAAGATGTCGGCGACCGAGATGTCGGGCCGGACGCCGTTGACCACGAAGACAACCAGCCCGACCGGTGGCGACAGCGTGGCGATGCCGTTCAGCTTCACAAGGATGATCCCGAACCAGATCGGGTCGTAGCCCAGCGCCTCGATCACGGGGAAGACCACCGGCAGGGTCAGCAGGAACATGCCGACGCCTTCGAGGATGGTGCCGAGGATCAGGTAGATCGCGTAGATCGACAGCAGGATCAAGAGCGGCGACACGTTGAGCGAGGTCACCCAGGCGGCGAGCTGCTCGGGCAGGCCGGCGAAGCCCAGGAAGCGCACGAAGATCAGAACCCCCCACACCACGGTGAAGATCACCGCAGTGAGACGCGCCGTCTCGAGCAGGGCGCCGCGCAGCTCGGCCCACTTCATGCGATGGGCGAGGGCGATGACTAAGACGCACATGGCGCCGAGCGCACCTGCTTCGGTCGGCGTCGCCCAGCCGAACAGCATGCTGTAGAAGATGATGCCGATCACCAGCACGATCGGCAGCGTGCCGGGCAGGGACTGGAAGCGCTGCGGCCAAGTGTAGCCGCGAATGGGCCTGCCGTACTCCGGGTTTCGCCAGCACATCACCAGGATGATGGCGGTGTAGACGAACGCCGAGAAGATGCCGGGCGCAAAGCCCGCGACCAGGAGCTTGCCGACCGACTGCTCGGTGATGATGCCGTAGATCACCAGCAGCGCGCTGGGCGGGATCAGCGAGTCGAGGGTCGCGCCGGCGGCGACGACGCCGGCCGCGAGGCGCTTGTTGTAGCCCGCCTTGAGCATCTCCGGGATGGCGACCTTGGCGAACACGGCGGCCGCCGCGGTGTTGGCGCCCGACACGGCGGAGAAGCCGGCGACGGCATAGACGGTGGCGATGGCGAGCCCGCCGGGCAGCCAGCCGAGCCATCGTCGCGCCGCCTCGAAGGCGGCCTGGGTTATGCCCGCGTAATAGGCCAGATAGCCGATCAGGATGAACATCGGCAGCACGCTCAGGGTGTAGTTCACCACCGAGGCATGGGGCACGACGCCAGCGGTGCGCAGGCCGGGCCCGAAGCCCGACAGCACCGCGAGCCCGAAGGCACCGATGATCGCCGCCGCGAAGGCAATCCGCACGCCCAGCACGCAGAGCAGGATGAGGAGGCCGCAGCCGATGATGCCGAGGGTAAGCGGTTCGATGCTCATGACCGCTTCTCCTCGCGGCCCAGCGCTTCCTCGATCTCGTGCTGCGCCTGTACCTCGATGGTCTCGATCACCGGCACCGCAATCGGCACCGCTAGGGGATGGCGGACCAGCCTGAGATAGTCGATCGACTGGATGGCCAGCCTGACCCACAGCACGCCCAGCACCAGCGGCACCAGGAGCTTGGTCGGCCAGATCGGCAGCTTGATGTCGATGGTCGAATCGCCGAGTTGCCAGGCCCGCAGGAAGTTCTCCCAGGTCGTCTCGACCAGCACGGTGATCACCACCAGGGCGATCAGCACCGCGAACAGCTCCATCGCCCACATGAAGCGCATGGAGAAGCCGCGCAGCAGCAGATCCATCCGGATATGGGCGCCGACCCGCTGGGCGTAGGAGATGCCGAGGAAAGCGAACAACGCGCTCGCCTGCTCCATGTAGTCGATATAGCCGTGGATGGCGGTGTTGAAGGCGGTCCGCCCGATCACCTGGAACACGCCGACGAACATCAGGAAGAAGATGGCCGCTGCCGCGACGAGATTCATGCCGTCTTCCAGGCGCGACCACACCCGGTGCGCTGCCGCGATCGCGGCGGTGCCGTCTCCTTGCATTGTGCCTCCCAGTGCCAGTTCGTTGGTGTCGCCGGCTTATGCAGCAAGCTAACCTCGGTAAGGTCTGGGTTCAATCGTGGCCGGGGACGCGGGCGAAGACGATGCGAAGCCTCATGTTCCTCTCCGCCCGCGTAGCGGCGGGAGAGGCTAGGAGAGGTGGGTCATGGGCCGCCGCCCAGGAGCTGATTTATCTCGGTCCCTATGACTTTCCGGTCTTCGAGCGCGCGCCCGCACGGTTCGGTGCTGGGGCATCCACCCACCTCTCCTCCCCCCCGCGCCATGCGCGGGGCCCCTTCCTCTCCCCCCGCCTACGCGGGCGGAGAGGACCCAATGAGCGACCTCCATCACGATCTGTAAACAGCAGTATCAGCTTGGATGCGTCCACTCCGTAGCAGCGAAGCTGGGGAGGAGAATGTGATTCACACCGTCGGCAATTCCAGCATGGTGGCGCGCTCGCCGCCGCTCAGCAGGGTCAGCAGTGGCGGGCGGCCGTGCGGGGTCTGGACGAAATGGTCGGCATCGCTGCCGGCGATGGACAGGCGGATGCGGCTGCCTTGGGCGAAGCGCCACGAGGTCGGCAGCAGGGCGAAGCGCACGAGCTGCGGCTCGCCGATCGGCATCGGCCGGGCGTCCTTGCGCGCAAAGCTGCGCCACGGCCAGGTCGTCTTGTAGTTGCGTGGCGCGGGCTGCTCCGCACGATGGATGGCGCGCAGCACGCCTTCCGTGACGTAGCGCGAGGTGCCGTCGGCCTCGACCTCGGCCAGATAGACGAACAGCGCGGCGTCCGGCTCGCTCGACGCGAGCCACAACGCCACGACCGGGTGGCCGGCGATCTCGAGCGGGGCTGGCAGCGGCGCGCTGGTGAAGCCCACGAGCCTGGCTTCGCGATCGGTCCAGTCCGAGTAGTAGGCCGTCGCATCGATGCCGGCGATCCGTTCGTAGCGCGTCTGCGCGCCAGTTCCGAGCGAATAGTCGGACTGGACAGTCTCCGACGTCGCCTGCCCGGGTCGGTCGGCGACCAGCACGCGATCGGGCGCGGTGAAGAGGCGGTGGTTGCCGTCGACCGGTGGCCACGCCTTGGCTGCGCGCCATTCCTCGGCGTGCACCGTGAAATAGTGAATCGGGTCCTCCGCCGCGAGCCCGGTCTCCCGTCCCGCGAGATGCTGATCGAAGAAGCGCAGCACCTCGCCCAGCACCGGCAGCTCGGGCTCGACCCGCGCCCGCCACGGCGACGCGTTGACCCGCGCGCCATGATCCCACGGGCCCAGCATGATGCGCCGCTCGGCGTTGGGCAGGGTGAGCCAGCGCGACAGCGTGCCGTTGGCATAGCCCGCGCCGTCCATCCAGCCGGAGATCGCGTACACCGCGACGTCCCTGGGAATGTCGTCGAGATAGGTGCACGGGCTGAACGAGGTGCCGCTGAAGGCCGGATCGTAGGGCAGCGTGTCGTCACGGAATTTGAACTCGCCGATGAAGTCGGGCATGCGGAAGTTGGCGAGATGACCCTTCACCGCCTCGCGCACCAGGACACCGTCGGGATCGTCGTCGACCGGCATCGGCCCGAGCAGCGCCGGATCGGCGAAGTAGCCGAACCTCGACCGCAGATCGCGCCGGTCGTGGTCGAGAGCCAGCATCAGCTCGTCGTAGACCTGCGCCAGCTTCTTGATCAGCATGCCGCCCGGATAATAGTTGTCGGCCCAGGTGTCCCACACGGCAAAGAGCGGCGCGATCGCCTTCACCGCCGGATGGCCGGTGCTCGCCAGGAAATCACAGGCCGCGCCGAGATAGGATATCCCGGTGGCGCCGATCCCGCCGTCGCTCCACGGCTGCGCCACGATCCAGTCGGCGATCGCGCGATAGTCGGCGCGCTCGCGCGGCGAGCGGAAGGAATCGCGCGTGCCGAAGCTCGCCCCGGTGCCGCGCGCGTCGACCACCACGACGGCGTAGCCGCGCGGCACGAACATGTCGCGATACTTGAAGCTGTTGGGCGATGGCTCGACGTTGCTGCCGGCCGTCACGGCGAAGCGGCGGACATCGACGCGTCACCGTCCGGCAGGTGAACGTCGACGGCCAGCCGGCACCCGTCCGGCATGGTGACGTAGACCGAGCTCGGCGTCGGCACCCGGTGCGCGGCGGGACGACTGGCGAGGTAGCGGCTGGGCGGCACCTTCCAGGCCGAACCGAGGTCGTCACGATCCGGCATGAGCAGGTCCTTCTTCTGGAGCAGTCGGCCAAGTCTCGCGATTCACGATGCGCTGATCAAGCACGCTGATGGAGCCCGAAATTGCCGCGTTCGCGGAATATGGGATTGCGCAGACCGCTCGATCTGCAAGGCCGCAGCGGTCGCCGAGGCCCGAGTGCCGTTTTCGGTGCCGGGGCCAAGAAGTCTCGCCGCGGCGCGCGGCAAAAGTGATATACAAGTGGCGTTGCGTTGCGTGGGTGCGCGTCCTCGGCTGGTCCGGTGATCAAGGCTTCGTTCCGTCACAATCAGGGCGGGCGAGAGCGCAACGCAATACCGCCTGCAGGCCCGGGATGCCGCCAGCCAAGAAACTGGTATCCGGGAGACTCTTAGATGATCAGGCGTTTCGTGTCGCGTCGTCGCGTGATTGCCGGCATGGCCGGCGTGCTCGGCAGCCCTATGATCGCCTCGGGCATCGCCCGGGCGCAGGCCAATTGGCCGAACAAATCCGTTCGCTACGTCAACCTGTTCCCCGCCGGCGGCGCAACCGACGTGCTGTCGCGCATCGTCTGCCAGGAGCTCAGCGAGCTGACCGGCCAGCAGTTCGTCGTCGAGAACAAGGGAGGCTCGGGCGGCAATGCCGGCGCCGACGTGATCGCCAAGTCGGCGCCCGACGGCTACACGGTCGGCCTGCTCAGCATCGCGCCGCATGCCATAGCGCCGACGCTCTATGCCAAGCTGCCGTTCGACGCCGACAAGGACT
>LNFM01000909.1_pt1 | contig 35990 bp, 30 predicted proteins | sample 596031 | NCBI WGS metagenome assembly LNFM01 (sample SAMN04254537, study PRJNA301005) | activated carbon metagenome | isolation source: dual media filters at the Ann Arbor, Michigan drinking water treatment plant | place: USA: Ann Arbor | reverse complement strand
CCCTGTAGGAGCGGCCCATGGCCGCGAAAGCGGTTGATGAAAGGAAACGCCCCGACCGGAACCATCGCTTTCGCGGGCATGGCCCGCTCCTACAGAAGCCCAGCCCATTGCCACGGGTGATGGCGCATCCACCGACCCTGTAGGAGCGGCCCATGGCCGCGAAAGCGGATTCCGGATGCGATGAACCGGCACAGTGCACTTGCCGGACGCCGATCCTCGCGATGCTGCGAGTCGAATCGGTGCGAAGACGCGGCGCCTTCCGACGACCACACGTTTGTTGACAACACGAATTGGCCTCAGTACCTTCCGCCGGCCATGAATTAGGCGCGTACTCTTCGTTGTGTGTTTTGTCAAGGATTTTTTCCTTGTTCCTGTCGGGAATGTTCGGAAGCGCTTGCCGGCACTGCTTCCCACCGACGCTCGCTACGTGAGTTCAATACCTTGGAGGAGGATGAATGAAGACTTCGAACGCACTGAGGATCGTGTTGGCATCTGTTGGCTTCGCTGCTGCGACCGGCGCGCTTGCAGCAGCACCCAATCTTTCGACGCGGGTGGTGGTCGGCAAGCTCGAGTTGCCGTGGGATATGGCATTCATGAAGGACGGAACGATGTTCTTCACCGAGAAGTGCAAGGGTTTGTCCGTGCGCCTTCCATCGGGCGCCATCAACAAGCTGCACGGCCTCGGTGATTCATCCGGCTACGCCTCGTCCAGCGCCGATCTCTTCTGCGATGGTCAGGCGGGGATGATGGGTGTCGCGATCGACCCAGACTTCGCAAGCAACCGCTTCATCTACGTGTACTCCAGCTCGAATCTCGACGACAAGCTGGTCAATCGCGTGATGCGGTTCAAGGTCGACGACTCGTTCAGCGATGTCTCGGATCGCACGGACATCGTCTCGGACATCGGCTACAAGCCCAAGGCCACCAAGCACCCCTTCGGTGGCCCCGGCGCGCACAACGGTGGCCGTGTACGGTTCAGCCCTGGTGACGGGTTCCTGTATGTGACCACGGGTGACAACCACCTCGGCATCGCGCCGCAGAGCCCGACCTACATCGGCGGCAAGGTGCTGCGCATCGATCGGAACGGAAACGCGGCACCGGGCAACAACCCGCCCGCGGGCTTCGACAAGCGCATCTTCACGTACGGGCACCGCAATCCCCAGGGCATCACCTTCCGCCCGAGCGACAATCGCCCGTTCACGTCCGAGAACGGCCCGTGGCACAGCGACGAAGTCACCGCACTCGTCAACGGCGGCAATGCGGGCTGGGATCCGCGTCCCAACGTGGCGGGTCGCAAAGACTGCCCGGATGACTACTGCGGATACTCTCCCAACCAGATGGGCGCGATGGACCCGAAACAGCGCGCGGCCTTCATGCCCATGACCGACCTGAAGACCTACCCGAATGCGATGAAGCCGGCGTGGAACAACAACGGCCTCTCGCAGGGCATGTTCGGGTCGACTTTCATCTCGGGCGCCAAGTGGAAGGACTGGGACGGTTCGATGATCGTCGGCTACACCGGAATCGGCATCCACGGCACCCCGGTCGGCAACCGTCTGGACGTGCTGAAGATCAGTGCTGACGGCCTGTCTTCCAAGGTCACCCAGGTCTCCTGGCCCACGGCGACGGGGCGCTTCCGCTCCGTAGTGCAGGGTCCTGACGGTGATCTCTATGTGGCTCTCGAAGATCAGGGCAACATCATCCGTGTGACGCCCGAGTAAGTTGTCACTTCGAACGCGCTGCCTCATCAGGCAGCGCGTTTTTTCTTCTTCCGGTTGCGTTGTCGAGGCGTTCTCCTCGAAACGGTCCATGGCTATCAGGAGGTTTTGGTGAGGTCCTTGATTGCGCTTTGTCTAGCACTCTGTCTCGAGGGCCATGGGAGTCCAGCATTCGCCGACAAGGACATGTTGCAGAAGAACAACTGCTTTGCCTGTCACAGCATCGACAAGAGAAAGTACGGTCCCAAGCTCGTAGAGGTCGCGAAGAAGTACGCGGGCGATCCAGACGCCGCTCAGGTGCTCGCCAGAAAGATTCAGGCGGGTGGTACCGGCGTATGGGGAGAGGACATCATGCCGCCGCAGCCGCAGGTCTCCGATGAGGAAGCGCTGGCGCTGGCGAAGTACATTCTTTCCCTGCCCTAACACTTTCCCCCGCCACATCCAGCGCCGGAGACGATCGGGAACAGGGATCACGCCTACCAGCAGCGACGGAACTACGCCCGCGTCGATGCATTCGCATGGCGATTCGTCCGTGCGTTCTTGCACGGGATCGGACAGGCGCTGTCGTCGCGATCGACAACGGGGAGAAGAACGCCCCCGACGTCGCCGTGCAACGTGAAGAGAAGGACTCGGTCTCCCGGAGCCATCGCTTTCGCGGGCATGGCCCGCTCCTACAAAAGCCGCAACCCGATGCCACGGCAGGCGGCGCATCGACCACCCCCTGTAGGCGCGGCCCATGGCCGCGAAAGCGGTGAATGCAAGGAAGCGCCTGAACCGGAACCAACGCTTTCGCGGGCATGGCCCGCTCCTACAGAAACCGCAACCCGGTGCCACGGCAGGCGGCGCATCGACCACCCCCTGTAGGAGCGGCCCATGGCCGCGAAAGCGGTGAATGCAAGGAAGCGCCTGAACCGGAACCAACGCTTTCGCGGGCATGGGCCACGCCTACATAAACCGCAACCCGATGCCACGGCAGGCGGCGCATCGACCACCCCCTGTAGGAGCGGCCCATGGCCGCGAAAGCGGTGAATGAAAGGAAGCGCCTGAACCGGAACCAACGCTTTCGTGGGAATGGCCTGCACGTACAGGAACTGCGGCACATTCCCGCAGCGGGCCACCGGCTCGAGAGGCGACCCAGGGTCCGGGCAGTAGAATCAATCATCTCCCTTCCAAGCCGATCCTCCCCATGACCACCGACGCTCCCGTCGCCATCGTCACCGGCAGTGCCGGCGGCATCGGCGAATCCGCTGCCCGAGCGCTGGCCGCCCGCGGCCATCGACTCATCATCGCCGACATCCAGGCCAAAGCGGCCGAGGCCACTGCGGCGCGCATGCGCAGCGAGGGGATCACAGCGGATGCAGTGCATGTGGACGTGACGCAGCCGGCCAGCGCGGCCGCACTGGTGGCGCGCACGCTGGCGCTGCACGGGCGCATCGACGTGCTCGTGAACAACGCGGGCATCGAAAGTCCAACACCGTTTCTCGACATCACGCTCGAGACCTTTGATCGCGTGATGCGCGTGAACACCACCAGCGTGTGGATCTGCTGCCAGGCCGTAATCCCGGCGATGCTCCGACAGGGCAAGGGGTCCATCGTGAACGTGAGTTCCATCGCCGGGCAGCGGGGCGGCGGCATCATGGGCACCGCGGCCTACTCGACCTCGAAGGGCGCGGTCATCGCGATGTCGAAGGCGCTGGCGCGCGAGTTCGCGAAGTCGGGCATCCGGGTGAACGCTGTGGCGCCGGGGGCCACGGCGACCGCGCTCGCGCAACGGCAGATCGACCGCCTGCCGCCAGACACGCTGGACCGCATCAAGGCCGCAACACCGATGGGTCGCCTTGGGCAACCGCACGAGATCGCCGCTCTGATCGCCTTCCTCGCGTCCGACGATGCTTCGTTCATGACCGGCCACGTCTACAACGTGGACGGCGGCACCGCGATGTAACGCGCCCCGGTCGTGCCGACAGACCGCTACGACACGATCGCTGCGATCCGATCGATCGACCAATACGCGGCGATGCTTCCGATGGCGTAGAGCGCCACCGCCCGGGCCGGCAGCAGTTGCGGGCGGTTCGCGAAAACGCGATACGCGGCCCAGGCCACCGCCACCACCAGCACCTGCCCCACTTCCACGCCGAGGTTGAACGTGAGCAGCGCCGTCAGCAGATGGTTCTGCGGCAGGCCGATCTCCTCCAGCGCCCCAGCGAAACCGAGCCCGTGCACGAGTCCGAAGAGGAAGGCGACCAGCGCGGGCCAGCGACGCGACAACGTCTGTCGGGAGTGCAGGGCCTCGGCGGCGACGAGCACGATCGACAGCGCGATGGCTGCCTCAACCGGCGGTCGACGCAGCGTCAGCCAGCCGAGCGCGCTCAGCGCGAGGGTCAGGCTGTGCGCCCCCGTGAAGGCGGTGATGGTCCACAGCAGCCGGCGCCCGAAGCCCACGAGGAACAGCAGTGCGATCACGAACAGCAGATGATCGAAGCCGGAGAGGATGTGCTCCACGCCCAGCACGCCGTAGGCCGCAGCGACTTCGCCCACGCCGCGCTGATCGTCCGCGGAACCCCACAGGCGGACGCTGCGCTGCGCGGTCGTGATCGTGTACACGCGCTTCTGCCCGTCGGCCCAGTGCACCTTCACCAAAGCGGCCGAGTAGGTCTTGCCGACACCATCGACCGCGAGCGTACCCGTGAGCCCCTGCTCGCCACAGCGCAGCGTGTTCGCCTCGGCCCGGCAATGCGATGGCCAGACAGGCGTCAGTTCGTCGGCGGCCGGACGCGCACCACTGGCGATCCACTGCCAGACGAAGTCGCCTCGCGCCGTCTCGCGCAGATCCATCTCGGCCATGCTCAGTTCGTGCGCCGACGCCGTGCCAGCCCACAGGAGCAGCCACGCGCACATCACGGTACGGATCACGCTCATCGCCGTTCGCCCTCGGCGTAGCGGATCGTGTACTTGGCGGTCATGGCCTGCACCGCCGCGGAGCGCATCTCGGCCATGGTGGCATCCACCCAGTCCTGCATCACGGCGTTGCGCAGCGGTTCGAACTCCGACGCACGCGCGGGTGTGACCGACTCCAGCCGCATGACCCGCAGTCGGTCCTTGCTCTGCATGACGCGCCACTCGCCGGGCGGGGACGATTCCAGCGCACGGGCGAACTCCTCGCCGTAGCTCTGGACGATGGTCGGATGGGGCCGCCCGCTGAACGCGTTGAGGGAGGCCTGCACGTCGCCCGGCTTGCCGGCATTCAGTGTGGCGGCGAACGCGCGCAGCGCCGCCTCGGGCGTGTCCGCAGGCAGCACGGCCTCCTGGAAATCGAAGCGGGGCGGCTCGTCGTATCGGACGCGGTTCTTCTCGAACCAGGCACGCAATCCAACGTCGTCGATCGGAGGCAGCTTCAGTCCGGCCTCGATCACGTTGAGCGCCTTGAAGATGACGCGGTCACGGATGGTCACGTCGCCGCGGTCGACCTGGAGCGCCATGCCCTCGCGATACAGCACCTCGTTGTCGAGCCAGACGCGGCGCAGCGCGTCCATCTCGGTGGCGTTCGGATCGCGGCGGCGCGCTTCGGCGAAGACCTCGCGCACCTCGGCATCCACGGCGGCGTCGATGACGATCACGCGCGGGTCGTCGGCACGCTCGGAAAACACCTGGTCGAGGCCGAAGACGCAGGCGCCCAGGATCAGGAAGTGGAGCAGTGGCTCGCGAAGCCAGGCGGGTGTGCCCTTCTTCGGGCGGGAGGCATCGCGTGCGATTGCATCGGCGGGCAGACTGGCAGACATGCGGGGAAACTCTTCGAGAGAAATTGAAAGCCATACGGGGGCGGGGCACTTTCGCACCCCGCCCCCGGCGGAACACAACGTTGCGGCAGACTCAGTTCACCGCGGCGCGACGACGGGCACGACCCGCCATGCCGGCAACGGCGACGAGGCCCAGACCCATGAGCGCATAGGTCTCGGGTTCGGGCACGGCCGTCACGGTGACGTCGTCGAACACGGCCGTGATGCCGGCGGCGTCGCCGAAGGTGATCGACTGCGCGACGTTCGCGCCGAGATCGAACGACGACATCCCGAACGTGCAAAGCGGCGTGGCGGCGTCGCAACCGGCGGCGTTCGCCATCAAGGCGAGGCCACCCAGACGGGTACCGGTGCCGTTCATGCCCGACCAGACACCGATCTCGCCGGCGTCGTTGGATGAGTACGAAAACGACACGAGACCAGTGAAGCCGATGGCGACGTTCATCGCGGCATCTTCGAACACGGCGGTGAGTACGCCGACGGGCGAAGGCGCGTTGCCGAAGTACGGGCCGAGTTCGTCGTTGCGCAGGGCGAGGGCGTCGGGCCCGAAGGACACGCCGAGGTTCGCACCGGCCACGTCGGCGCTGTCGACGCCGCCGTTGTAGTGCTCGGCGATGGAAGCGAAGCTGGTCGGGGTCTCGAAGTCGACGACGAGCGGCACGGCGAACGTCGCGCCGGAGAGGAGCATGCCGCCGAGGAGGGCGACGGGAGCGAGAGTGAGTTTCATCGTTGCGGTCTCTATGGAATGTTGGTCTTGGTGAGCCCCGGGGCGGATCCGCGGGAACCGGTTGCGGTTCCCGCGGGCAGCGTCCGGACTCCGGTTACTTCACGCCGGCGACGCGGGTGGAACCTGCCACTTCGATGAAGATCGGGTTGCTGTAGAACCAGAGGTCGGCCCACGTGGCCACGTCGAAGGCGGAATACTTCTGACCGCTGACGACCGGCAGGTGGTTGGGGCAGCCATCGATTCCCGTACCCGTGTAGAGCGTGCTGTTCGCAGGCACGTTGGTCCCGACGGTGTTGCAGGTGATCTTCAGGTTGGCGTTCTCGGGCACACCGGCGTAACCCGCCTGGTTCGTGTACAGATCCGGCAGCGGATTGCCGTCGGCATCCGTCTCCCAGGGCGTCGAGCGGGGCAGGTTGGTGCCGCGGAGGCGCAGGTATTGCGAGTCGCGCACGCCGGCCATCCGGAAGCTCATCACCTTGTAGTCACGATCGCCCGGGAACGTGGCCCAGTTCGTCTTGTTGAAGAACTGGATCATCGCCGCCGACGTGTTCTTCGCCGCTGCCGGCACGCTGTTCAGCGAGGGCGTACCACCGTTGGCGTAGCCCGCCAGCCAGTCGCGCGGCCATTCGCCGGCGTAGTCCGCCGCGTCGGGCGACTTGTAGCCCGTGACGAGACCGCGGATCACGTCGATGTGATCCAGCACCGGATGGTCCATCGGCTGCTCGATGCCGATCTGCATCAGCGACGGATTCGGGAAGCTGTAGGGCGAGTAGTTCGCACCCGACGGGTCGCGTACCACGATCGCCACGACCACTTCCGCGCCCGGACGCACCTGGAGCTTCTCGCCCATGGTGGCGCACCCCGGTACGTCGACGTCCGTGTTGTTGCGCGCGGCGGCGAGTGCAAGGGCCTCGACCGCGCTGTTCGGGCGGCGGGCCGCCCCCGCATACGACGCGCAGGCCACGAAGGACAGACGGTCGATGACCTGGCCGGTGGCCACGAACGTGTTGCCGGTACGCAGACCGTCCACGATGTGCTGCGGGCGGATCTTCGTGTCACCCGCCGTGCGGATCATCGTGTAGTTGCGATGGTATTCGCCCGGATAGTGATCCTGCGTGGAGCGGCGATCGTCCCCCGGGAAGATGCCGCGGTTGTGCCAGTCGGAGCTGGCGAAGAACCAGAAGTTGCGACCTTCGCCGAGCAGGGCATCCCAGACGCCGCCAATCTGAGCGCCGTACACACCAGTGCCGCCGTACGTGGTGCCGCCGACGGAATCCACCGTGCCGCCCAGGTTGCGGCGGGGTGCGTATTCGCCGCGCTGGTCGGACGCGCCGTGACCCGGCTGCGTCTCCATGCCGAAGGCGATCTCGGGGCCGGCATTGTTGAAGTTGCGCAGGTGCTCGACGTTGAAGCCGTTGTTGCCGGCGGGATTGAACGGGCCGGCACGCTCGAGGTGGGCGGGCACGTAGTAGCTGGCCTTCGGGTGGAAGGCCTTCATCCACTTGATGCCCTCGACCGTCTTCTCGTGACCGCGAATGCCGACCGTGGCCGTCAGATCACCACCGGTGCGCGGCACCAGCTTCGCGGCCGTCGTGTTCCAGTCCGCATTGGCGCTGTTCAGGCTGCCGGGAACGGAGCAGTCCCAGCCCTGACCGCCACCGCGGCTGTTGTCGGTGTCGCCACGATCGAAGCAGTAGGACCACTGCGATACAGCGGCGGCACTGCCCAGGGCGGCGTAGGGCGGCGCGCTCGGCAGCACCACGTTGTCGAGGGCGGAGGGCAGTTGACCCGTGATCACGGCCATCGATGTGTGCTCGTGGCCGGCCACGACGGATTCCAGACCGATGAAGATCGGCTGGTTGCGCAGCACGGAGAGGTATTCGAGCAGCGGATACTGATATTCCTGCATCGACTGCCAACGCCACATCCGTGGGTTGGCGTCTGCGCTCATGAGCGTGGTGGACGTGGCGCCGGTGGACGGCGTGACGCCCTTCACCGCAGCCGCACCGATGCTGGCATTCCAGCGGGTGGTCGGGCCCTGGCCTTCGACGAACGGATACGCCGGCGTGGCGAGCGAAGCGTCCTCGGTCAGCGTGCAGTTCCGGTTGCCGTTGCCACCGTGACCGGCCTGGACGAACCAGTCGAGCCCGAAGGGCGTCTCGACGGTGTCCATCGACTTCTTCACTTTCTTCTGCACGGACGTCGAACCGTCGGAACAGGTGGAGTGGTTGTGGAAGTCGCCGGAAAGATACTTGCCCGCAGGCTTGGCGGCGTGGGCGGTGGCGGTGAGGGTGGCGACCGTGGCGGCACTCAGCACGGTGGCGACTGCGATGGCGATCCGGTGCTTACTGAACTCTGCTCTCATCGTGAATGCTCTCTCTGGTTCTTGTACGTGTGGGATGGGCCGTACCCCAGATGCATGCGCATGGCAGACATCAGTGTGGGTTCGTGGAGGTTCGCATCCCGACATGTCACGCGGTCGGTCACGGAGTAGTCATATCGGTGCACGCCGACCCAATGCCCTCCTTGTACGACTCAGATGGCATCGAAATCTGGCGTGCGAGCGACGGATGCGCCAGGCGGCACCCCTGCCGTTCGAATCAAGGTCACGTCACGATTCCGTCGCTGAGCGGCACGTAACATCACGTCCGGTTCGCAAGTGGCCGCGACGTGCGGGCATTGCAAGCCGCCCGATCCACTCCGACGCGCACCGCCCTGCAGTGCCCCCTACCTAGCGCGACCTACCCCATGTCCGAAGTCATCGGTCTCTTCCCCATTCCATTCATGCGCGCACCGCGCGTCGTGCCTCCCGCGCTGGTCGCCGGTCTCGTCGATCACTTCACCAGCGCCGCCGGCCAGCCGAACAGTTCGTCACCCAACCTCACGCACACCGCCCTTCTCCAGCCCGAGGACAGTCCGCTGCTGGTGGATGTCGCGGGCTGCGTCACGCCGCTGCTGTCGGAGTTCGGCGCCCTCCTGTTCGGTGAACGCATGGGCTGGTCGCTGAAGGAGATGTGGGTGAACGTGATGGAACCGGGCGGGCGCCAGGCGATGCACAACCACGCGAACAGCTTCATCTCCGGCGTGATCTACCTGACCCCGGTGCACCCGGAGGCGCGCACGGTCTTCATGAAGTCTCCGGGCGGGGTCGAGTTCTCGTTCAAGAACGACCATGCAGGTGTGGTCACCGGGCCCTACAACGCCGACAAGTGGGTGAGCCCCGAGACGCAGCCCGGCGACGTGGTGTTCTTTCCGAGCTACCTCATGCACGCGGTGCCGATGAACGTCGGCGAGCGCCGCATCACCATGGCGTTCAACGCCATTCCCGTCGCCCTCGATTCCTGGGGCTACCGAATCGGTTTCAACGGCTGACGTGTCGCCGGCTTCCGCACCGGTGGTCGCGGCGCGCCACGCCGCGGACGCGCGCCCCGGAGATCGATGGCGTGCCGCGATGCTCATGGTGGCGTCGGGCTTCGCGGCGCTCGGGTATCAGATCGTATGGACCCAGCAGGCCTCGTTGTGGCTCGGCCACGAATCGGCGGGCGTGTTCGCGGTCGTGGCCGCGTTCTTCGGCGGTATCGCCATCGGCGCTCTGGCACTCGGACCACGCATCGAGCGCAGCGCATCACCCTGGCGCTGGTACGCCGGATGCGAACTGCTGATCGCGATCTGGGCCATCGCCATCGCCGTGGCGCTCGACACCGTGACGCAGTCGATGCTCCACTGGATCGGCCCGTCGCCCTCGCCCGCCTGGCACTGGAGCGTCGCGTTCATCGGCACCCTGGTCCTGCTGCTGCCCGCCACGGCCGCGATGGGCGCGACGCTGCCCGCGATGGAAAGCGTGCTGGGACGCCGTCACGACGGCGGCCGATCGATCGCACTGCTCTACGCGGCCAACACGTTCGGCGCGGTGACCGGCGTGCTGGCGGCAGCGTTCTTCCTGGTACCGCAGGCGGGCCTCCTGCGGACCGCGCTCATCTGCGCCGCGCTCAACCTGCTCTGCGCCGCACTCTCCTTCACCCTGTCGGTGCGACCGCCGACCGCCGCCGGCACGGCCGCCGCCAGCACGGCCACCGCCGCTTCGCGCGGCATCCTCGTCACGCTGTTCCTCACGGGCCTGCTCGGCATCGGCTACGAAGTGCTGGTCGTCAGGGTCCTGACCCAGGTGACCGAGAACACCGTCTACACCTTCGCGATCCTGCTCGCCCTCTACCTCGTGGGCACCGCTGCCGGCGCCGCCATCTTCGGTCGGTGGTTCCCGGCACGGGCCGACGCCGGCGTGCTGCGCGATCGCTTGCTGCTGGCCCTCGCGGTGACCTGTGCCCTCGGCACGTTCGGACTCGCCCACGCGCCCGCCGTGTACGACGGCGCCGTCGACATGTTCGGCACGGGCATGGCCGCAGCCCTGGGCGCCGAAGCCGCCGTGGCGGCGGCAGCGTTCCTGTTGCCGTGCCTCGTGATGGGCGCCCTCTTCAGCCTGCTCGCAGGCATGGCCGGGCAGTCGGGCGCCGGCGTCGGACGGGCACTGGGGATCAACACGCTCGGTGCCGCCCTGGCCCCGGCGCTGTTCGGCGTGCTGATCGCGCCGTGGCTCTCGGCGAAGTACGCGCTCCTGGTGGTGGCCGCGGGGTATCTCGCCCTCGGATCGCGTGGCGCGTGGGCGCGGCCCGCGCCATGGAGCATCGCGGCAGGCCTCGTGGTCGTGGCGCTGTGGGGGCCGTCGCTCGTCATCGTCGACGTGCCGCCGGACGGACGTCTCGTGCGCCACGTGCAGGGGGTGCTGTCGACCGTGAGCATCGTCGAGGACGCCGACGGCGTGGCGACGCTGCACATCGACAACCGCCAGCAGGAGGGCAGCAGCGCGACGCTGTTCGCCGATGGCCGGCAGGCGATCCTTCCGCTGCTGCTGCATCCGGCGCCGGCACAGGCGCTGTTCCTCGGGCTCGGGACCGGTGTGACCTCGGCGGTCGCCGCGCGCGAGCCGGGCGTTGCCGTGACGGCAGTGGAGCTGCTGCCCGAAGTCATCGACGCCTCCGCGCATTTCACGGAAGCCCTCGACCAGGACATTCCGGGCCCGTCGCCGACGCTCGTCCACGCGGACGCCCGTCGATTCGTGCGCTCGTCGGATCGACTGTTCGATGTCATCGTCTCCGACAACTTCCACCCGGCCCGCAGCGGTTCGGCCGCGCTCTACACCGTCGAGCACTTCGAGGCGGTGAAGGCGCGCCTTGCGCCGGGCGGCGTGTTCTGCCAGTGGCTCCCGCTGCACCAGATGGACCTCGACACCCTGCGCAGCATCGTGGCGTCGTTCCTTGCGGTGCATCCGCGCAGCTGGGCGATGTTCGCCACGAACAGCCTCGAGACTCCCGTCATCGGTCTCGTCGCGATGCGCGACGGCGAACGCGTGGACCCGATGCGCCTGCGCCAACGGCTCGATCGATCCGGCGTACGCGCGGGCGCGGGGAGGCTCGGCGTGACGGACGAGATCTCGCTGCTGGGCAGCTTCTTCGCCGGGCCCGAGGCGCTGGTCCGCTTCGCCGCCGACGCACCGCGGAACACCGACGACCATCCCGTCGTGGCCTATCGCGCGCCGCGCCTCACCTACGCACCCGACGCGCCGCCCGCCGAACGGCTTCTGGCGCTCGTCGGAGCGGTTCGCATCGCCGCGCCGGAACTGCTCGTCGAGGCCACAGGGAGCGACGGCAATGACGCGCTGCCGGCACGGCTCGATCGCTACTGGGACGCGCGCAACCGGTTCCTGTCCGTGGGCGTAGGCGTGCGACCGACCGGCGACGCGCGCCGCATGCTCGAACAGGTGCGCGAGCCGTTGCTCTCCGTCGTGCGCCTGTCGCCGGATTTCCGTCCGGCCTACGACCCGCTGCTGCGCATGGCGCAGGCCTTGTACGGCACCGAGCCTGCAGCCTCGCGGGCGCTGCTGGAGGCGCTCCGGGAAGCGGCACCACAGCGACCCGAGGCGGGCACCGTGCTACGCGAGATGCAGGCCCGCGATGCGCGCTGAAGCGCCGCAATGCGATACGTGGCCAGACTGGGCGATGCCTGGCCTACGGCACTGGCTCGGCGCGCTCGGCATCGTTGCCCTGCTCGCGATACCGTTCGCCGGGGTGGCCTGCGAGATCCAGGAGCAGACACACCAGTCCGCCCGCGTGCTGTGCTTGATCGACGGGGACACGAAGGCGAAGTTCGTGCGTTTCGAGGCGCGCTTCGACGGCTTCCACGACGACAGCGTCGTGGGCATGACGCTCAGTCTCGACGGCGAGGATGTGAGGTGCCGCGCGCAGGACCGTACGACCCTGTCGGGCGAATCGGGGGACGAAGGAGAGGTGTTGCTCTTCTGCAGCCTGCGCGTGGCGCCCAACGAGGGCAGGACCCGCGTGATGGAGGGGTTGCTGGAGATCAGTCACGCCGAGCTGTCGAGCGTCCGACTCGTACCGGACACAGCAACGGATCCATGACCGGTCGTGGGTCGAGCTGCGGCTCGACGCCCGCGTTCCTGGATTCATCGCGGTGCCCAAGCCCGCGTCGCGTCGAGCGATGCTCGACCCACGAAGAACCTCGCGACTGGATTCGTCGGCGCTGAAGACAACCTCCGTGGGTCGAGCTGCAGCTCGACGCCCGCGTTCCAGGATTCGTCGCGGTGCCCAAGCGCGCGTCGCGTCGAGCGATGCTCGACCCACGAAGAACCTCGCGACTGGATTCGTCGGCGCTGAAAACAACCTCCGTGGGTCGAGCTGCAGCTCGACGCCCGCGTTCCAGGATTCGTCGCGGTGCCCAAGCTCGTACGATGGGGTCAGGTCTTGTTTCCCGCCTCTCCCGATGCCGCGACGCTTCTCCGCTTACCTGTACAACAGCTTCGGCAGCCAGAGACCGATGTCGGGAAACACGCCCAGCAGCACCAGCGCGCCGATTTGGATCAGCATGAACGGCACCATCCCCTGGAAGATCTGACCGAGCGTCACGTGCGGCGGCGCCACGCCCTTCAGGTAGAACGCCGCCATCGCCATGGGTGGCGTCAGGAAGGCGGTCTGGAGATTGAGCGCGGTGAGCAGACCGAAGAACAGCGGATCCACGCCGAAGTGGCCGAGCATCGGCAGGAAGATGGGCACGAAGATGATGATGATCACCGTCCAGTCGAGCGGCCAGCCCAGCAGGAAGATGAGCAGCTGCGACATGAACAGGAAGCCGCCCGTCGAGAGATCGAGCGAGAACACCCACCGTTCGAGGATGTGCTGCCCGCCCAGCACCGCGAAGGTCGACGAGAACACCCACGACCCCACGAGGAGCCAGCAGACCATCGCCGTCGTGCGGCTGGTGAGGAAGACAGAGTCGGTGAAGCGCTCCCACGACAAGCGGCGATACGACAGCGCCAGGATGATCGCGCCGATCGCCCCCAGCGCCGCCGCTTCGCTCGCCGTGGCCCAGCCGGCCACGATGCTGCCCAGCACGGCCGCGATCATGACCGCCAGTGGCAGGAACGACGTCAGGAGCATGCGGGCGATCTCCACGCGGGAGACATTGCGCTGCTCCATCGGCAGGGGCGGTGCCATCCGCGGATTCATCTTCGCGCGCACCATCACGTAACCGATGTACAGGGACGACAGCATGACCCCCGGGATCAGCGCCCCCGCGTAGAGCTGCACCACGGAGACGCCCGCGGTCGCGCCGTAGAGGATCAGCATCACGCTGGGCGGGATCAGGATGCCGAGGCAGCCGCCGGCGGCGATCGCGCCGGTGGCGAGCTTCACGTCGTAGCCGGCCTTCAGCATCGGTTGCAGCACGAGCAGGCCCATCAGCGTCACCACGGCGCCGACGATGCCCGTGGCCGCCGCGAACACCGCGCAGGTGGCGATGGTCGCCACGGCCAGCGATGCCGGCACGCGCGCCATCGACAGCTCGAGGCTCTTGAAGAGGCGGTCGATGATGCCGGAGCGCTCGACGATATAGCCCATGAAGATGAACAGCGGCACCGAGATGATGATGTCGTTGGTCATCACGCCGTAGGTGCGCAGCACCATCTGGTCGAACACCGGGTTCTCGGATAGCGGCACGCCGGGGCGCCAGAACGCGTACATGCCGAACATGATGCCGAGCCCCATCAGCGTGAAGGCGATCGGGAAGCCCAGCAGGATCGCCGCGACGATGAGTCCGAGCATCACCATGCCCATGTGGGCATTGGTGATCTGCGACGGCGGCGGAAGAAATAGCACGTAGGCGAGCAGGATCAGGCCGAGCACGCCGAAGCCCACGGTGCGTGTTTCGAAGCGGAGCTTCATCGTGTGCCTCCCGTGCTGCTGTCGCCGCTGACGATGGCCTTCAGCTGTTCGATGTCAGCTTCTTCCACGTCGTGCAGACGCTCGGGCCACTTGCCGGTCCGGATGCACAGCACGCAGCGGATCATCTCCGCCAACGCCTGCAGCAGCAAAGCCGCGCCGGCGATCGGGATGATCGTCTTGAAGTGATAGACCGGCAGACCGCTCCCGGTGACGCTCGAGACCTCGCGGATCGACCACGACTTCTCGGCGAACTCCCAGCCGGCATAGACGAGGGCGGCGATGCCCGGGATGAAGAACGCGACGTAGAGCACGAGGTCCATCCAGGCCTGCGCGCGCGGCGAGAGCGTGCGGTAGAGCAGGTCGCCGCGCACGTGGCCGTTGCGGGACAGCGTGTAGGCGCCGCCCATCAGGAACAGCACGCCGAAGAGCATGGAGGCCACGTCGAAGCCCCAGTTGGTGGGTGCACCCAGCTTGCGCGCGATGACCTCGTAGCCCACCACTGCGGTGAGCAGCACGATCATCCACGCGAAGGCTTTGCCGGACCATCCGCTGATCCGGTCGATCGTCAACAGAAAGGAGTTCACGGGCAGCTTCCCCAGAGGCAGGTTGATCTTGTCGGACGGCGCTCGATGCCGTCTTGAGGAGGGGGCACCGACGACGCCGTCGCGGCGTCACGGCACCCACTTCCGATGGCCTCGGACGAGGCTACACCTTCCCGAAGAAGTGCTCGTAGGCCTGTCGTGGGTCGTTGTTGAACTTGACCTGGTAGCCCACCACGCGCTTCATGAACTGGCGCTGCGACTCGAGCACCTTTGCGAAGAACGGGTTGCCGGCGGCCTTCGCGGTCATCACCTTGTCCCAGGCGATGAGCTGCGCCTCGAGGACATCCTTGGGCGTCTCGACGAACTCCACGCCCTGACGCGTGCGCATGTCCTCCCACGCCGCGGAATAGTCATTCAGGTTCTTCCAGTGCATCTCCGTGCTGGCGGCCCGGGTGGCGTGGCGGAGGATCTGCTGGTACGCCTTCGGCAAGCCATCGTGCAGTCGCTTCCCGATGAGCAGTTCGAGACATTCTCCCGGCTGGTGATAGCTCTTCACCATGCAGACCTTGGCGACATCGGGGAACCCGAGCATCTGGTCGCTCGCGGGGTTGTTGTACTCGGCCGCGTCGATGACTCCGCGCTCCAGCGCAGGCACGATCTCGCCACCGGGCAGCGCCACGACGGAGGCGCCCATCTCGGTGAAGAGATCGATGGACAGGCCGACCGTGCGGTACTTGATGCCGCGCATGCCCTCGGCGGAGGCCACCGCCTTCTTGAACCAGCCGAACGGCTGCACGCCCATCGGACCCCACAGGATGGGGACGACATCGAGCTTCAGCTCGTCGCGGTAGATCTCCTCGTACAGCGCCTGACCGCCGCCGTGCTGCATCCAGGCGAGCAGCGTGTTGGAGTCCTGACCGAGCGCTGGCCCGGTGCCGAAGAGCGAGAGCGCGTTGTTCTTGCCGTACCAGAATGCCGGCACCGCGAGGCAGCCGTCGAGGATGCCCTTGTGCACTGCGTCAGCCATGTCGAATGCGCCGACGACGGCACCCGCGGGGAGCAGATCGATCTTCAGCCGGCCGCCGGAGAGTTCCTCGACGATGCGGATGAAATTCTGCGAGACGTCGAAGAAGAAATCCTTGGAGGGGAAACCGGCCTGGAAGCGCAGCGTGACCTCGGGGCCCAGTCCGCCACCCGCGGAACCGCCAGTCTCGGCCGTCGATTTGGAATCACCACTCCCGAGCCCGCAGCCCGCAGTGACAGCGAGCGCCGCCGTGCCGCCGGTGGCCGCCGCGCCCTTCAGGAACCCGCGCCGCGACCCGAACTTCGAGCCCCCGCCTGCCTTGGTCTGCTTCATGACATCTCCTCCGAGATCGTGCTCGTTTGTGGTGATTGCCTTCATCCCGGCGCTGCCGCGAGCGATTCTTTCGGTCAGGCGCCTTGCAGTCCGGAAGCATTCTCGCGATTTCCGCCGCGGGTGACTACCCAAGGTTCACATCGTGGCGACAAGCCATCGAGATAGGAGGTGGATCTCGGGCTGCGGCGCGGCCAGCGACGCGGGCTCCGCGTCTGCGCCTACGCCGTCGACCTCTGCATGGCGATCCCGCATCGGGGCGCGACCTGCAGGAGGCGCGCCCTCGCAGCCCTTCCGCGAGGTACTTGGGATGGCGCGAACCACTTGACGCACGCTCGCCGTGCTCTGCACCCTATGCCCGGGAGACAGTGGTCGGGCCGACGGTCCGTACGCTGTCGCCAAGCTCGTCACGGCCGGAGAGCCGGGTGGCATGGCATGGCAACCGCCCTCGCGCGCGTCATTCCCTTCGAGAACGCATTCGAATGGAGACCACACGCATGTGCACACGAATTCTCAACGGCCGGCATTCCCCTTCCCGCTTTCGAACCCTCGTGCTGTCCGCATTGCTTGCGACGGCCAGCCACGCTGTGACTGCAGCCACGTATGTGCAGCGTAGCCCGCTGGCGACGCCTTCGGGCGGCGAACAGGCGTTGGGCCCGGGCGCCCAGTCCGTCAACCTGTCGGGCGTCGTCCACGAGTCCGCTGGCGGGGTCAAGATCCTGACCAAGGCGTTCGCCGATGACGGTACGGGCATCGGGAAGGTCTACGCGGAAATCGATTCCCGCGGGGTCTCGGGAGTCCCCGACGCCCTGACCGGCTACGCGCTCGCGCAGACGCAGGCATCGGGCACCGTGGTCGGCGCGGGCACGGCGCCCGTCGACATCACCTTCGTCTACGCATTCGACGGCGCCTTCGCCACCTACAGCGGCAACGTGTTCCATCAGCTGGGCGCCGTCCTGCAGGTGTCCCTGCCATCGAGCACCGTGGCGTTCTCGAATGTGGACTATCGCGCGAAGATGGACTTCCGTACCGATCTCCTCGACGCCGATGCCGTGAACGTGTTCGGCGATGCGACGGTGAGCTACTTCCAGCCGGGGTTCGTATACGTGGAGGAGCCCTTCGCCGGCGCCGGCTTCACGGCAGTGCGGCAGGCCATGGACGATCTCGCCGGCGAGCTTCGCGTCACGCTCTCCCTCGCACCGGGCCAGACCTTCCAGCTCGTGTCCAACGTGTTCGCCAACATATCGCCCGAACCGCTGATTCCGGTCACCGGACCGCTCGACTACAGCCAGTCCTGGGGTTCGGTGGACGGGTTCAATACGGGCCAGCTCCGCATCGAAGTGCCGGAGGGCTATGCGCTCGAAGGCGACGCCGGACTGCTGACATCCGCCCTCGTCACGGTGCCGGCCATTCCCGAACCGGGCACGTGGGCGTTGACGGGCACGGGTCTGGCGGCGATCGGTTGGGCCGCGCGCCGTCGTCGGGCCGCGGTCTCGGCAGCCTGACGTTCCCGCCCCGGACGTCGTACGCACCGAGTTCCGCGCGGCGGCAACCATCGCCGCCGCGTGGGTTCGATCGTGCGGATGGCGTGATGACCCTCGTCTGCACGCCATCGCGCACCGGCACACACTCCGTGCCGACCATTCCGATGGCCTGTGCGCACACGGCGGGTTCAGGCCTGTCCGTTTCCCCGATCGCACAATGGTCGCGGAACTCGGCCGATGCGGTCACAGTCGGACCGCGTACATTGGGCAGGCTCGACCTGCCTCGGCAGTGACGCCCTTCGCATGGGGGGCGATCGTGCGCCGCCATCGAAACGGAACGTGGACCACATGAACCATCACATTCGCAGAATGCTCGCCATCGCGCTCGCCGCCACCGCACTGGTCGGTTGTGCTGGCCGCCAGGGTGGGACACCCGGCTACTTCGCCCCAGGCGCATCGACGATGCAGGACGTGGCGCTACGCATGGGCAGTCCGCGGTCGGTCTGGTTCGACGAAGAGGGCCGCGAGAACTGGGACTACTCGGGCAACGAGGCCAGCTACGTCGGATACCGGGCCACGTTCGACGAGGCCGGCACCGTGGCACGTTGGCGCGAGTTGCGCACCGACCGCGACGTGAGCAGCCTGGTCCCCGGCAGCTCCACCGCCCGGGACGTGCACATCGCGCTGGGTGAACCCAACGAGATGTTCTTCATCCGCGGCGAGCCGCATTGGCGCTGGCGCACGTACTACAACACCCGGCCACACTACCTCGTGGCCCAGATGGGCCAGGATGGCGTGTTGAAGTCGGTGATGCGTTTCACGATCGGTGGAGGCAGCCGTGGCATGTGATCTCTCGAAAGTCGGTTCCGCCGTCCGGTCGCAGCGCGCCCTCGCGGGTGGTGTGCGGCGAGCAGCGGCAGCAGCAGTCCTCCTGATGTCGCTGGGTGCGGGCCAGGCATGGGCCGTCGGCGATGTACCCCTCGGCACGGCCATGGGTTCGGTGCGATCCAGCTTCGGCATCCCGGATGCCATCCGCTTCGACAGCGCGGGGCGCCAGTCGTGGGAGTACACGGGTCAGCGCGTCCCGAGCGGTGCCTACCGGCTTACCTTCGATGCACAGGGGACCGTGCGCGAGACGACGCCGCTCCGCACGCCCGAGCGGCTGGCACAGGTGCGGGCGGGGGAAACGACCGGCGCGGCGTTGGTGGAGCTGCTCGGCGAGCCTCGGCGGATCACGGTGACCGACGCAGGCATCGAATGGCTGTTCCCGCGGGCCGGCGGAAAATCGGTGATCGTGACCCTGGGGGCCGACCGCCGCGTGAAATCGATCAGCGGATCGGACTGATCTCCGGGCAGGCGCGGAGACACGTCGAATATCTGCGCTGGCGCGGGTTGACGCACCTTCGCTGCAAGCCCGCACGATGGCGTTCCGCGACCAGACCGCCGCGCCGATCAGAGCTACCGCTCACAATGGCACCGCTTGCCATCCCGCACCGGTTTCGGGGTGCGGGCAATGCAGTGACGACCTGGACCAGAAGCCGTCGTTCAGTCAGAGAACCCGGAGACCCGTGGGCGGGGTCACCGGTCCGCGCATCTGCCGCCCGCCGATGTAACTCGCGTGGTTCGAGCGGCGCTGGCGGTGCGTCACCAGCCCGGATGATCGAAGTAGGCCGGGTAGCGTTCGACCGCGCTGCGGATGCGGTCCAGGCCATCCGTTGCGGGCTTGCCCGAAGAGAGCGCATCCGCGCCCTGCAACATGTCCGAGATGAGGACGTGTAGGACAACGTCCGCCTCGGGCTTCAGTTTGCACTGCTGGATCAGTTGCCCCACTTCGGCCCGGACTCCATCCGCAACGGCCTGCGCCTGCTCCTTCGGCAATGGGGTACCGGCGGGGAACGGTGCGATCAGGGTCCGGATCTCCGTCATGCCTCTTCTGAGCACGGTATCGGTCTGCCATTTCTGCCCGTTGTCGAGCACCAGTCCTTCTGCGGTGGCGCCGTGATGTGCATGGTGCTCGTCGAGCGCCGGCTTTCCAGCGTCGGCGGCGCGATGGTCGTGGTGCTTCTCCACGTGATGGCAAGCCGTGACGCCCACGCCACTGGTGATCACTGCCGCGAGGACCAAACGATTCAGAATTCTCGACCTCGGCGCTGCATTCATGTGACGTTCCTTTCGCTGTGGTTGGGTATGGCAACGAGGCAATTCCGGGCCGGGACCGTCGGCGACTTCGCCGGCGCCCCCCGATCGCGGACGCTTCTCCTGCACGCGAGGATCGCTGTCCAAGACTTCATCGGACGCGCGCGACGCCCTTGAGATAGATACCGAACGCCGGAGGTGCGTCGCGCAGTAGACGGGCGGGCTCGCCCGACGCGAGCGACTGCAGCACGAGCCCCTGGATCATCCCGATGTACAGCGTGGCCGCTGCTTCGATGTCGAGCGCGGGGTCGACCTCACCGGCCTCCATGCCGCGCTCGAGCAACCACACCAGCCTTTCGCGATAGCTTCCCATGAGCGTCGTCACCATGCGCTTGGACACCGTGTCACCCGCCTTCTGCAACTCCGCGAGTAGCATCCGTGGCGCTCCCGGGTGCTCGGCGATGAACCCCACATGGGCCAAAAAAACCGCCTCCAGTGCCTTCAGCGGCGACGTCTGTGTCTGCGCCGCCCTGTCCACGCGGGTCAGCAATCGCTCGCTCACCCAGTCGAGCACGGATTGGAGGATGGAATCCTTGGTGGGAAAGTGCCGAAAGATCGCGCCCTGCGTGAGGCCCATGCGCGCCGCAATGGCCGCAGTCGTGATCTCACTCGGATTCCGCTCGGCCGCCAGGGCAACGACCGCCTCGACAGTGACCGCGCGACGTTCGTCGGCAGACAGGTACTTCGAACTGGATTCCGCAGGCGATTCCATAGAAAAGATAGTAATTGACCACTTTCCTTTGCGTCAACGCCCGCATGCTCCCCAGAATCGCTCAGGATGGCCTCGTCCCCCACCACTCCGGGATAGATGCCAGGACCTCGGAAGCGCAACCCCCCCGCTGTTGCAACCGGCTCGCATAGTTCGAACGGACTTCGATCCGGGCGGCGGCACTTCATGTTCGCTGTCTAAGGTGTCGGGTTGGGGTGACCTGCGAAGCGCGGTGCAGATGCTGCGCGCAGGCGCCACCGGACATCCAGACCAACGACCGAGGACACCCGATGAAACCCAACGCCATGCTGATGACCGCCACGCTCATCGCCACCGCGATGCCGATGTCGGCCATCGCCAACGACCTGCGCGTGAATCCCTATCTGCAGAACCCGTCGTCGGACGGCATGTACTTCACGTGGTTCACGGAGTCCGCAACGCCGGGCGTGCTCAGCATCACCGGAAGCGGACTGTCGTCACCGCTGGAGTTCAACTCCACCCCCATGGCCCAGCCGGTGCTGGCCTACACGAACGCCGAGAAGGCCCAGAACCTCGGTGGCCTCGCCCAGGGGAGCTGGCTGCTGGGTGACACCCCCCACAAGCACGCCGTGGACGTGCGAGGACTGCAGCCCGGCACGATGTACGGATACACGCTCACGCAGGGTGCTCAGACGTTCTCCTCCACGTTCTCCACTGCGCCCACGCGGGCTGACTGGTCCAGCATCCGCTTCGTCGCCCTCAGCGACTCGGAGACCGATCCCGCGGGACGCGTCTCGCGCCGCGAGTGGCAGCCCGGTGCACTCGCCCCGACCTCGCTAGACCGACCTTCGGTGGCGGGCAGCCAGTGGGCCACGAGCTTCGGAACGACCGGCTCCGGCGTGAACCAGACGCTCCGCTACGCGCTCACCGAGACCGAGGGCTATCGCCGCAACCTGGCGATCATCGACAGCCGCAATCCGCACTTCGTCGTGATGCCCGGCGACCTCGTCCAGGGCGGTGGCTACCAGCCGGGCTGGGACGAATTCTTCCGCCACAATGCCGGCGAGTACGACGACGTGCTGTCGAAGCGGCCGATCCTCCCCGCGCTGGGCAACTGGGAGAACTTCGCGGCCATCAATGGCGGCTACGGCACCGATGCCGACGGCCGCTTCGGCCCCAAGTTCGCACGCGACAAGTACCACGCGTACTTCGACGCACCGGGCAATGGCACCGAGGCGCACACCGACAACTACTACCGCGTCGACTACGGCCCGGTGACCGTGATCACTCTCGACTCCTCGAAAGGCGTCCCCGAGGACCGTCGGGCCAACTACCCCGCGGCCGAGCGCCTCACCGGGCAGCAGTACACCGGCCCCGGCACCGACACCCAGGAGAACTACACGGTCGCCCAGTACGAGTCAGCCGGCGGCACCGACCTGAGCCCGTTCAACCCGGGCACCGCCCAGTGGAACTGGGCACAGGCGCAGCTGGCGGACGCCCGCGCCTCGGGGCAGATCGTCTTCGTGCAATGGCACCACGCGCCCTTCAGCGACGGCGAACACGGCCTGCCGATGAATCACGTGAACTCCAGCGGACAAGGCGGCACGCCGATGCGCGTCTTCCACGACATGCTCGAGCAGTACGGTGTCGCCGCCGTGTTCTCGGGTCACAGCGAGATGTTCGAGCGCAGCTTCGTGGACAACAACGGTGACGGCTTCGGCGTCATGTACTACGACGTGGGTGTGGCCGGCGACGGACTGCGCGGCGAGCGGCGCAACGGCAACGGGTTCGCCGCACCGCTGCTCGACTACAACCCGTTCAGCCAGTGGTCGGCCGATCAGAGCGCGCCCGAGCAGTGGGCACTGGTGGATGGCGTGCTGCAACTCGTGGACGGCGGCAAGCACTACGGCCATCTGGAAGTGAATCTCGAGCGATTGGAAGGCGACGGCCCCTTCTACGCGAAGGTGACCCTGACCCCGGTGTACAGCTTCCCGCTGCTCGACAGCGACTATCAGCTGATCGACACCGAGCGCCGGGTCTACGGCGACGAGATCACGCTCTACGTGAACGCCGCTGGTCAGGTGGTGGCAGTGCCGGAGCCGCAGACCTGGGCGATGATCGTCGGCGGTCTGGGCCTCGTGGGCTTCACCACCGCTCGCCGTCGCCGCGTCTGACGCGTTTCCGTCGGGCTCGAAACCGCCGTGCTCGCAAGAGGACGGCGGTTTACTCTTTTACCCATCACGCCCGCGCGGCACGCACGCGCCGCGTCGACTTCACGGCGTGATGGCCACCTTCAGCACGCCATCGCGCTGATTCCCGAACAGTTCGTACGCTGCCTCGATGTCGTCGAGCTTGAAGCGGTGCGTGACCATCGCGCCCAGATCGATGCGGTTCGCCGCGATCACCGCCATCAGCCGTCGCATGCGTTCCTTCCCGCCCGGGCACAGCGTGGTGATGATCTTGTGATCGCCCAGACCCGCGGCGAACGGCCCGAGCGGGATGGTGAGATCCGTCGAGTACACACCCAGGCTCGACAGCGTGCCACCCGGCCGCAGTACCCGCAGGCACGCCTCGAAGGTCTGCTGTATGCCCAGCGCCTCGATGGCGACGTCCACGCCTCGGCCACCGGTGAGCCGCAGGATCTCTTCCACGGGATCCACCCGGCTGCTGTCCACCACGTGGTCGGCGCCCATCTTCTTCGCCATCTCCAGGCGACCCGCGATGCGGTCGACGCCGATGACGGTACTCGCGCCGCTCAGCTTCGCTCCCGCCGTGGCGCAGAGTCCGATCGGTCCCTGCGCGAACACCGCCACGATGTCGCCGATGCGGATGCCAGCACTCTCGGCGCCGCTGAACCCCGTGGACATGATGTCCGGGCACATCAGCACCTGCTCGTCGGTGAGCCCGTCGGGGACGGGCGCCAGGTTCACCATCGCGTCGGGTACCAGCACGTACTCCGCCTGGCAGCCGTCGATGGTGTTGCCGAATCGCCAGCCGCCGAGCGGCTTCCAGCCGTGGGCCGTGCCGGCGCCGTCCTGCGAGCACGAACCGCACAGGCAGGCATTGCTCCACCCGCTCGGGGTGATGGCGCCGGCGATGACCCGTTGCCCCTCGCGGTACCCCTGCACCGCGGACCCGAGCTTCTCGATGACACCCACCGGCTCGTGACCGATCGTGAGCCCCTTCGCCACCGGGTACTCGCCCTTCAGGATATGCACATCGGTCCCGCAGATGGTGGTGGTCGTCACCCGGACGAGCGCATCGAGCGGGCCCACGTCCGGGATCGGCTTCTCGTCGAGAACGATGCGTCCGGGTTCCACGAAAATGGCAGCCTTCATCTTGGGCATGGTGTGTTCCTCCTGCGGTGTGGTTCGTGGCCCAGTGTGCGAACACCCGTGCCTCCGCAGGTTGCGTCAGATCAAATCACCGGGGCGATGCGGGCAACCATTCGTCATCAGCGGTCCTGACGGTCGGTTCGGCCACACCGAACCGAGCGCGCGCTCGGAGATGAAACGCGACGTGTTGCGTGCGGTGTCGGCGACGCTCTCTAGAGAGACGTGGCCGCAGGATCGTCCGCCATCACAGCCCGATCCGTGGCCCAGCGGCGCAGTGCCTCCACCCGCTCGGCCATCACCACCGACAGCGGCCGCGTGCGCGACAGTTCGCCTAGCAGCGCCGCCATGTCGACGGGCCGGCCGGCTGCACGTGCTTCGAACGACGCCGCGATCACGGCCTGTTCGATCTCCGCACCCGAGAAGCCGCCGGTGGCCGCCACCAGTGCCGGCAGGTCGAACGCCGCGACGTCGAGTGCGCGCTTGCCGAGATGGATGGCGAAGATCTGGCGCCGCGCCGCTGCGTTCGGAAAGTCGACGAAGAAGATCTCGTCGAATCGGCCCTTGCGGATCAGCTCCGGCGGCAGCTGCGAGATGTCGTTCGCGGTGGCGACGATGAAGACGGGCCGCCGTCGCTCGGCCAGCCACGTGAGGAGCGCGCCGAGCACGCGGCGCGACACGCCGCCGTCGTTGTCGCCGCTGCCTGTGGACACGCCCTTCTCGATCTCGTCGATCCAGAGCACGCAGGGCGCCATGCCCTCCGCCGCGGCGAACGCCTGCCGGAGGTTGCGCTCGGTCTCGCCGTGGTACTTGTTGTACAGCGCACCGAAATCGAGGCGCATGAGCGGAACGTTCCATTCGCCGGCGATGGCGCGGGCGGCGAGGCTCTTGCCGCCGCCCTGCACGCCGAGGAGGACGATGCCGCGCGGCATGTCGACAGCGTCGCCGACACTCGACTCCATGAAGGGCACGCGCCGCAGCGTGACCCAGTGCTTCATCTTCGCGAGCCCGCCGAGCTGATCGAACTTCACCGTGCTCGCTTCGAACCCGAGCGCGCCGGCCCCGCCGAGCGCCTCGTGCTTGGTGCTGAGGATGCGCCGGAGATCCGCCGCGTTCAGCTCTCCATCGGTGCGGAACGCCTGGCGGACGAGGCGCCGCACGTCGTCCTGCTCGAGGCCCATGAGGTGCAGCGTGATCTGGTCGATGACGGCGCGATCGCCGCGCGGCTTCTCGCCCGAGCGGGACTGCCAGAGCTGCGCCTCGTTGCGGATGATGGTGCGGATGTCCTCGCGCGTCGGCAGATGCGGCCGGAAGTGGGCGGCGAGGCGCAGCAGCTCGCTCGGAAGCTCGTCGAACTTCGGGCTGACGAACACCAGCGTGCGCGCCGTCTTGAAGTGCTCGAGCGCGGTCTCGCGGATCAGGCGGACGATCACGGGGTCCCGAAATCCCGGGTGCGCGTCGCAGAACACGTACACGCCGTTCTGCGGTGTCTTGTCGACGTGCTTCAGCGCATCGATGAGTTCGTTGGTGTTGTAGATGCTCTCGTCGCGACCGAGGCGCCGGATGCCGTCGACGATGCTCCACTGGAACAGCATCTGTCCCTCGAGATTGCCGGCCTGCTCCAGCAGCTTGAGGATGCGCGGCTCCTCGTGGGTCTGGATCAGGATGATCGGCACCTGCGAGCGCAGCAGCGCGGCCAGTTCGGTGATCTCTGTGCGTTCGTTCATGGGTTCACTGTCGGAGGTTTGGAAACGCCCGCCGCTGGCCGGGACGTCGATGTACTACGCGTTCGCGACGCGACGCGCCGGCGACGATTCTGCGCGGCCGGCGGTATCGGTGTGCTGCGTGGCTCCGAACCGCTCGAGCACCTGCCGCAGGTCCTCGATGCCGAAGGGCTTGGAAACGTAGTCGTCCATGCCTGCCGCGAGGAACTTCTCGCGATCGCCGTCCATTGCGCTCGCCGTCAGCGCAACGATGGGCACGTGGGTGCCCGATGCCTGCTCCCGCTCACGCCACAGACGCGTGGCCGTGATGCCATCCATCTCGGGCATCTGGCTGTCCATGAAGACGAGATCGAAGCGCGTCGCCTCGAGCTGCGCGAGGGCCTCCGCACCGGAGTTCGCGCTGGCCAGTCGGCAGCCCAGTGACGTGAGGAGCCGCGTCGCGAGCATGAGGTTGACGGCGTTGTCGTCCACGACCAGTACGTGCATCGCGCGGGAAGGCGGCGCGGCCTGCCGATCGGGTGCGGACGTCGTGCCGGCGGTCGATACCGCATCGGGGAGCGCCTCGACGGGCAGTTCGAACCAGAAGACGGATCCGGCCCCCGGTGCGCTCTGCAGGCCGATGTCCCCACCCATCGCGACGACGATCTCGCGCGAGATGCCCAGTCCGAGACCGGTGCCGCCGTAGCGTCGGTCGCTGCGATCGTGCACCTGGCTGAAGGGCCGGAAGAGCAAAGCCTGGTTCGACGCGGCGATACCGATGCCGGTGTCCCGTACCTCGACCCGCAGGCGCGACCGGCCGTCGGGCTGCAGCGTGGCATTTATCGTCACGGTGACGGCTCCCGCCTCGGTGAATTTCAGTGCGTTGCCCACGAGGTTCACCAGCACCTGCCGGAGCCGCAGCGGATCCGTGCGTACCAACCCGGGCACAGCGGCGGCGATGTCGAATCGCAGGACGATCCCCTTGCGGTCCGCCTCCGGCCGGAACATGGCGTCGATCTCGTCGGCGAGCGCCTGGATCCGGACGGGCTCCGATTGGAGTTCGAGGCGTCCGGCCTCGATCCGGCTGAGATCGAGTACGCCATTGATGAGGTTGAGCAGCGACCGGGCGGACTGTCCGGCGATCGCGGCGTACTTCCGCGCCTGCGCAGGTTCGTCGTTGCGGACGATCAGGTCGTTCATGCCGATGACGGCCGTGAGCGGCGTGCGCAGCTCGTGGCTGATGTTCGCGAGGAAGGTCGACTTCGCACGGCTGGCAGCCTCCGCGGCATCGCGCGCTTCGACGAGCGAGGTCGACAGGGCTTCCATCTCGATCCGCTGGACGACGTTGCGGCGCATGGTGGTCGACGTGGCCCAGGCCTCGCGCAGCAGGAAGCCACCGAACACCAGCGCAGCGACGCCTTCGAGCCACGAGTGGCCATGCTCTCCGATGAGCGCAACTACGGCAAACGCCCCGACGGACGCGAGGATGTAGGCCGCGTAGGCGGGAAACCAGGCGGCGAAGCTGCTGAGCGCGCCGGCCGGCATGCCGATCAGGATGAGGCACGCGATGAGGTATAGCTCCGGATGACCGGCCGGGAACAGGATCGTGGCGGCGAGTCCCCAGCATGCGCCGGACAGCAGTCCCGACGTGATACCGGCGCGTGCCCATAGAACATCTGCCCCGCCCGCGGCCGCGCGGCGCCGCCAGAGCACCTGCAAGGCGATGCGACCGAGACCCACGACGCACGTCGCGAGGAACCAGCCGATGACCAGCGGCCGATCGACGACGTTCCAGATCACGAGGGCGTAGAGCCCCGCGATCAGCGCCACGGCGACGGAACCGACGATACCCTGCTCGAGCACGAAGCCGATGCATTCGGTCCGCGCGACGACGTCGGGGGACGTCGTCGCGGCTCCGGAATGCTGGCGGTTCATCGGGAGGTTCACCCGACCGGACGCATGCCGCACGCGCTGCCTGCGCCGCGCCGTGGGAGGGCGCCGATGGTGATCCGTGCACCGAGATTCATGGTCTGCTCTCAGATCGGGGCGGACGCGAAGGGGATTCCGCGAGGCTTCGCCATCCGAATGCCTCGGCAGGCATCGCCTGCCGGGCCCTCGGTTGCAGCGGATTCTGGGTTCCTCCTGCAACTTGCGCTACATCGGCCCGATCGTAGCCGGCTTGATCGACGAGAGCGGCCGGTGTCGGGAGGTGCGCCCTGTTGGCGGCGGTCGCGGCGCGAGGCTGCCGCACGCGCGGACCTGAGCTACCCTCCGTGTTCCGCCCACGCGCCATCCATCACCATGACCCGACCCACCGTCTATCACATCCCCGTGTGCCCGTTCTGCCAGCGCATCGAGATCCTGCTCGCTCTCAAGGGGCGGCAGGACGCGGTGGACTTCCAGGTGGTCGACATCACGAAACCGCGCGCGGACTGGCTCCTCGCCAAGACACGCGGCACGACGGCGCTGCCCGTGCTCGAACTGACCTATGGCCGGATCCTGAAGGAGAGTCTCGTCATCATGCGATACCTCGACGAGTGCTGGCCGGACCGGCCGGTCGCGCAGGTGGATCCGTATCGGCGTGCGGTGGAGGGCATGCTCACCCGCATGGAAGGCGACTTCACGATGCGGGGTTACACGTGGGTGATGAATCAGGATCCCGCCCGGCGCGAGACGGAACGCACCGCGATGCTTGCGCTGTATCGCCGCATGAACGACTTCCTCGTCGAACACGCGCCGGCGGGGCCATTCCTGTTCGAGTCGTTCGGCTGGGCGGAAGCCGTGTTCACGCCGCTCTTCGCGCGGTTCTGGTTCCTCGAGTACTACGAAGGCTTCCAACTGCCTGACGAGCCTGCGTACGCGCGGGTGCGGCAATGGATCGATGCGTGCCTCGCACATCCTGCGGCTCAGCAGGCATCGAAGGAAGAGATCGTGAAGCTCTACTACGACTACGCGAAAGGTGCAGGCAACGGCGCGCTGCTCCCGGGGCGGCGCGTGTCGTCGTTCGCATTCGCACCGCACTGGCGGGATCGGCCATGGCCCCCGCACGACAAATACGCGGTCAGCGCGACGGACGAAGCCCTCGGGCTGGTGGCATGACCTTGCCCAACCCGGACACCGAACCCACCCGTGCCGACATCGACGCCACGCCTGGTCCGCTGCTGCTCGAGTTCGGCACCGACTGGTGCGGCCATTGCCGCCGCGCGCAACCGCTGATCGCCGAGGCCTTGGCGCGGCATCCTGGCGTCCGCCACGTCCGAGTGATCGACGGCCCGGGCAAGCCACTCGGACGTGCTTTCGGCGTGAAGCTCTGGCCGACGCTGGTGTTCCTGAAGGAAGGCCAGGAAGCCTCGCGACTCGTGCGACCACCCAGCGCCGTGGAGATCGTGGAGGCGCTGGAGGCGTTGCAGCGGTAGTGCAGTCACCGCGAGCGCCCGCAGACCCATGGCAAGGGCGCGTTCCTGGATCCGCCGCTGCGCCCAAGCCCACGCCGCGTCGAGCGAAGCTCGACCCACGGAGGCCTCTCGCCACTGGATTCTTCGACGCTGAAAACAACCCCCGTGGGTCGGGCTCCGCCCGACGCCCGCGCTCCTGGATCCGCCGCTGCGCCCAAGCCCACGCCGCGTCGAGCGATGCTCGACCCACGAAGGGCTCTCGCCTCTGGATTCTTCGACGCTGAAAACAACCCCCGTGGGTCGGGCTCCGCCCGACGCCCGTGCTCCTGGATTCACTGCTGCGCCCAAGCCAACGCCGCGTCGAGCGATGCTCGACCCACGAAGGGCTCTCGCCTCTGGATTCTTCGACGCTGAAAACAACCCCCGTGGGTCGGGCTCCTGGATTCACTGCTGCGCCCAAGCCCACGCCGCGTCGAGCGATGCTCGACCCACGAAGGGCCGTCACGACTGGCTGCGTAGTCGCTGAAAACAACCCCCGTGGGTCGGGCTCCGCCCGACGCCCGCGTGCCTGGATTCGCCGCTGCGCCCAAGCCCACGCCGCGTCGAGCGCAGCTCGACCCACGGAGGGCTCTCGCCTCTGGATTCTTCGACGCTGAAAACAACCCCCGTGGGTCGGGCTCCGCCCGACGCCTGCGTTCCTGGATCCGCCGCTGCGCCCAAGCCCTCGCCGCGTCGAGCGATGCTCGACCCACGGAGGATCTCGCGGCCCTCGCCCTTTCTTGCATCCCCATCGCCCGCGTCCAGGCAATACCGCACAATCCGGCCGTGAACCTCGCGCCCGGCCTTCGACGGCATCGCCTCCACCCTTGGCAGCCCGGGCGACGCGGGTCGCAAGCGGGTCGCGTCACATGCCGCCCGCGCACCCTCACCGTATTCCAGGAGACGACATGCAACAGGCAGTGATCCTTCGCACGCCCGGCGGCCCCGCCGCGCTCGGCATCGAACCCATCGAGGTCGGAGAACCCGGCGCCGGACAGGTCCGGCTGCGCCAGACCTACGTCAGCGTGAACTTCCACGACTGCTACGTGCGTTCCGGCCTCTACAAGACGCTGCCGCTGCCCGGCATCCCGGGGCTCGAAGCAGTGGGTGTGGTCGAGGCTGTAGGCGCCGGCGTCACCAGCGTGAAGCCCGGAGACCGCGTCGCCTATCTGACGCGCGCCTACGGTGGCTACGCTTCCCACCGGCTCATCGACGCGGACATCCTCGTGCGCATCCCCGATGGCATCGAGGACCGCGTCGTGGGCGCCCTCTTCCTGCGCGGCCTCACGGCGATCATGCTCGTGGATCAGGTCTTCCCGGTGCGGGCGGGCCACACGGTGCTCGTGCACGCGGCGGCGGGTGGCGTCGGGCGGCTCGTGTGCCAGCTCGCGAAACATGCCGGTGCGACAGTGATCGGCACCGCGGGCAGCGAGGCGAAGGCCGAGGTCGCGCGCGCGAGCGGCTGCGACCACACGATCCTCTACCGCTCGGTGGACTTCGTCGCGAGCGTCCGCGAACTCACGAACGGGCGCGGCGTGGACGTCGCCTACGACGCCGTCGGCAAGGACACCTTTCAGGGGTCCCTCGAATCGCTGGCGATGCGCGGCCACCTCGTGAACTACGGCCAGGCCTCAGGCCCCATCGCCCCGTTCGAGATCTCGCAGCTCTTCGCGAAGTCGAACTCGGTCTCCCGGCCGGCGGTGTTCCACTACTTCACGGGCGACGACCGCGAGCCCATGGCGAAGCGCTTCTTCGGTGCGTTGGCGGACGGCATCATCACGGCCGACCAGTCCCACGAGTACGCGTTCGCCGATGTGGCCAGGGCGCACGAGGATCTCGAGGCGCGGAAGACGACCGGGGCGGTGCTGCTGAAGGTGTGACGACCGGTCGGGGGCGACGGGGTGGGCCGCGGCTCAGCTGCCGCCTTCCTCCTCGCCCCCGACCGGCCAGCATTGACACACCCGCCGCCGTCGCCTTAGCTTCGACCTCGCGTCGAACCGCCCTTCGCGGTCGCGCGTCTGCACCGGGGTCCTGCCATGCGCGGTACATCGATCCTCACCGGAGACAGTCACGCCTTGCCCACGGCGCGGCTTCCCGCCGAGCGCGTCCGCTCCGACGCGCTGCTGGAACTTTCCACCGACGATGTCCGCCCCACGGAATCGCTCGACTACTGGCGCGAGATGGTCCTGCGGCTCTTCGCCGACGTGCAGATCGCAGCGAAGGTCGAGGACGGCTTCCACGGACACATGCGCTCGCGTTACCTCGGCGGGATGCGCATGACCGTCGTCGACGCGACGTCGCAGGCCGTGGAACGCCGCCATCGCGAGGCGCGCGCGCAGTACGAGGATTGCTACTTCGCCGTGCTGATGCTCGACGGTACCCAGCGGCTGGAGCAGGACGGCCGGCAGGTGCGGCTCGCGCCCGGCGACTTCGCGCTCTACGACGCCGCCCGGCCACACAAGCTCACCTTCAGCCGTCAGTGGGGCGAGATCATCCTGAACATTCCCCGCGCGAGCCTCGACCGGGAACTGGCGGGTGCCCGCCACTGCACAGCGACGCGTGTCGCGAGCGACCACGGCGTGGGCGCCCTGCTTCGGACCTACCTGCACAGCCTCGTGGACGAGATGGGCACGCTGCGCACCGATGAACTCGCCAGGCTGTCGCAGCACACGGTCGGCCTGATCGGCACGGCACTCGCCGGCATCCGCCCGGATGCCACGGCCCTGCCGGGCGGACGGCAGCACTCGCTGGTCCGCGCGAAGGCGCTCGTGGAACAGCATCTGACCGATCCACTGCTCGACACCGCGACGATCGCCGCCGCGCTGCACCTGTCCCCGCGCTATCTCAACAAGCTGTTCGAGGAGGAGCGCACCTCGCTGATGCGGTACGTGTGGGGCCGGCGGCTCGAACGATGCCGCGCGGACCTCCAGGACCCTGCCCGCGCTGCGCTGCGCATCGGCGACATCGCGATGCGCTGGGGCTTCAACGATCTTTCACACTTCAGCCGAGCGTTCCGCGAGCGCTTCGGGCAATCCCCACGCGACTGCCGCCGGACGGCGGGGATCGCGGCGCCCACCGATTGAGTTCCTCGCACCACGCCACATCCACCGCGCGACGCCAATGCACATCGAACCCGCCACACCCTCCGACATCCCGCGTCTCTGCGAACTGCTCACGCTGCTCTTCACGCAGGAGGCCGAGTTCACTCCGGACACGTCGAAGCAGGCTGCCGGGCTGCGTCAGATCATCTCGTCCCCGTCGGTCGGCAGCATCCTCGCGGCGCGGGATGGGCAAGCGATCGTCGGGATGGTGAACGTGCTCTTCACGGTGAGCACGGCGCTGGGCACGCGGGTGGCTTTGCTGGAGGACGTGATCGTCGACCCCGCGCGGCGCGGTCAGGGTTTGGGCGGCCAGCTGATCGACGCCGCCATCGCGTTCGCTCGCGACGCGGGTTGCCGTCGGATCACGCTGATGACCGATGGCGACAATGTGGACGCCCAGCGCCTCTACCGCCGACACGGCTTCGAGGCATCGACGATGCTGACGATGCGGCGGGGCATATAGGACGGACGCAGTTGTAGGAGCGGCCCATGGCCGCGAAAGCGGTGAATGCAGGGAAGCGCTTCCACCAGAACAGACGCTTTCGCGGCCATGGGCCGCTCCTACAGGAATCCGTGGCTTCGATCCCGGAAGGTGGATGCACCGGATCGATCGCCTTCGCGGGCATGGCCCGCTCCTACGAGGATGCGTCCACCGCCTACACCCCGAACTGCAACTCCGCCAGACGCGCGTAGAGCGTGTTCGAAGCCAGCAACTCGTCGTGCGTCCCCGCACCCACCAGCCGGCCGTGATCGATCACCACGATCCGGTCTGCGTTGCGCACCGTCGCGAGCCGGTGCGCGATCACCAGCACGGTGCGGCCCTGCATCAGCCGCTCCAGCGCCATCTGCACCATACGCTCCGATTCCGCGTCGAGCGCGCTCGTCGCCTCGTCGAGCAGCAGGATCGGGCGGTTCGCGAGGATCGCGCGTGCGATCACGAGGCGCTGGCGCTGGCCGCCCGAGAGCCGCATGCCGCGTTCGCCCAGATAACTGTCGAAGCCCTGCGGCAGGCGTTCGATGAACTCGGTCGCAAAGGCGGCCTCGCACGCGGCAGCCACTTCGGCATTCGACGCGTCGGGGCGACCGTAGCGGACGTTGTCCCACACGCTTGCCGCGAAGATCGCAGGCTCCTGCGGCACGACGGCAACGCGGCTGCGGACCTCTGCGGGGTCGGCCTCGCGGAGATCGACACCATCGATGCGGACAGCGCCCGCCACGGGGTCGTAGAAGCGCAGCAACAACTGGAACAGTGTCGACTTGCCGGCCCCTGACGGTCCGACGAGCGCGAGCTTCTCGCCCGGGGTCACGCGGAGAGTGAAGTCCACGAGTGCAGGCGGCTCGGGGCGCGACGGATACTCGAAGCGGACGGCGTCGAACGTCACCTCACCCTTCGACGGCTTCGGCATCGGCTTCACCACCGCGGGGGATGCGATCGCGGGCTCTGCGGCGAGGATCTCGACGAGCCGCTCGGCCGCGCCTGCGCCGCGCTGCAGGTCGCCCATCACCTCGGACAGTGCGCCGGCAGCAGACGCCACCATCGCCGCGTAGAACACGAACGCCGAGAGTTCACCCGCCGAGAGACGGCCGGCCAGCACGTCGTGCCCACCCACCCAAAGGATCACGCAGATCGCCGTGAACACGAGAAAGATCACCGCCGCCACCAGCGAGGCGCGCACACGGATGCGCTGCTTCGCCGCCGCGAAGGTTGCCTCGATGCGTTCGCCGAACGCGAGGTGATCGGCGCGCTCGTGCGTGTATGCCTGCACGGTGCGGATCTCGTGGAGCGTCTCGTCGACGTAGCTGCCCAGATCCGCGACGCGGTCCTGGCTCGCGCGCGACAGCTTCCGCACACGCCGCCCGAACAACACGATGGGCCCCACGACGAGCGGCACGCCGCAGAGCACGAGCAGCGTCAGCTTCCAGCTCGTGAAGAACAGCATCACCAATGCGCCGAGCCCGGACAGCGCATTGCGCGCTGCCATCGACACGCTGGTACCCACCACCTGCTCGAGCAACGCAGTGTCTGCGGTGAGCCGCGAGATCAGCTCGCCGGTCCGCGCCTCCTCGAAGAACGCGGGGGATTGGCGCAGCAGTTTCGCGAAGACGTCGCGGCGGAGATCGGCGATCACGCGCTCGCCCAGCCACGACACGATGTAGAAACGCACGTACACCGCGGCCGCCATCACGCCGACGACAGCCACCATCAGGAAGAGACCCGTGTTGAGCGCAGAGGCATCGCGATTCGCGAAGCCCTCGTCGACGACGTGCTTCAGACCCTGTCCGGTGAGCAGGAACGTGGCCGCGGCGACGAAGAGCGCGAAGAGCGCGATGAACAGACGGGTGCGGTGCGGATCGAGATAGCGCCAGAGGAGCCCGAGATTGGAAAGGCCCGCGCGAGCGGCGGGCGGGGGGGCTTCGGTCATCGATGGGTTCCGTGTTCGGGGTGTTGCGGTACTTCGAGGGATTCGAGGAAGGCGCGTGGTCGTGGTGCCATCGGGCGACCGCCAGGAGGCCAGCCGATCAGGAGTCGGACCACGCTGGCAGCTTCGGGATTGGGTCGACCATCCTCCGGGGACCCGCGCCAACCGGGGCGATACGCTGCTTGCTGGCGAACTCGCCACGCAGTGCCCGTCAGGAGATCCCCGGCCTCCGCGGACACGCGCTCGCTGCGGAGATGGCGCTGATCGAATGGTGACGGGCTGAGCATGGGATTGAGCGGTGTCGGTCTTGAATGGTACGGCCTGCAAGCGGCTCCTGTCGATGAAGGCACAGACGCCGCCGCTGGGCGCCCACCCCAGCACCCGTGGGTCGGGCTGAAGCCCGACGCCCGCGCAACGGGAGCGACGTCGGCACCCATGACCTGTGCCGCGTCTAGCTGCAACTCGACCCACGACACCACCGCCAGATGACCCCGCGGCGGGGCGTGCGGCGCAACCCCATTGCCCAAGCCTATCGCCGGGAAAGTCACATTCGATTGGATCAACGGGCAAGTGCGCGCGATCCTGCACATGTCGATATCTCGCAAGCTAGAGGAGAACGCCATGCACATTCACACAAAGTCCGGGGCCCATCTCGCCAAGACCATGAGCTTCGCGGCCGTCCACTTCAGCGTGGCGTTCTCGCTCGCCTACCTGCTCACGGGGAACTTCGTGTTGAGCGGCACCCTCGCGATCGTGGAGCCGATGGTGAACACGGTGGCGTACTTCTTCCACGAGGTGGTGTGGGCGCGGTGGGGTGCACGCCGCAAGGGGTCCGCCGTCCGTGTGCAGGCGGCGTGAGGCGCGCGACGCAACGGCGACCATGATGGGTGCGCTTCAACCGGAACTCTCGCTCTCGCGGGCATGGCCCGCTCCTACAAGAAGCGTGGTCCGACCCCGCGGCGGCTGACGCATCGACGCGGGATATACAAGGGGCCCTCCCCGTGTTCGTACTCTTCGCGGGCGACCCGCCGTGGGCCATCGACCCGAGAGGCGGGCATGTCCCGCTCCTACAGTTCGTGGTGCACCGACCGGGGCGGATCGAAGCGGCGGTTCCTGTAGGAGGGGCCCATGGCCCCGAAAGCGGTAGATGCTGCGGTAGCGCTTCAACCGGAACAATCGCTTTCGCGGCCATGGGCCCATGGCACT
>LNFM01002773.1_pt1 | contig 36009 bp, 40 predicted proteins | sample 596031 | NCBI WGS metagenome assembly LNFM01 (sample SAMN04254537, study PRJNA301005) | activated carbon metagenome | isolation source: dual media filters at the Ann Arbor, Michigan drinking water treatment plant | place: USA: Ann Arbor | reverse complement strand
GGCAGGCGTTGCTGCCGAAACCGGGGTGATCATGCTGATCTACCTCGACCACGCCTTGGCCGAACGCCGGTCCGAGGTTTCCCGTGAAGGCCGCACCTTTACCCGCGCCGACCTGAACGCCGCGATCATGGTGGGCGCGGTAGAGCGGGTGCGCCCGAAGATGATGACCGTGGTCGCCATCATGGCCGGCCTGATGCCGATCCTCTGGGCGAGCGGCACCGGATCCGAGGTGATGAGCCGTATTGCCGTGCCGATGATCGGCGGCATGGTGTCGTCGACAGTTCTAACGCTTGTAGTGATTCCCGCGGTCTATGCGCTGATCAAGGGCCAACAGCTGAAATCAGCCTCAAGGAATGATAGAAAACTTGAGGGGAAGCTGATGCACGACGTCGGTTAAAGCTTACCCGCCGATGTCACGGCCAATGCGAGATTGCGATCCATCTCATCTCTGGGTTTCGGGAATGATCAGCCGTTGCCGAATCGGGCAGCAGCTTGAACTACTGCCAGCCAAGCAGCGGACTTGGCACAGTAGATCGGTCGAATGCTGTTTAGCTCAGGCATTCGCTTTTTTCGCGGGCCCACAAGATTCAAGATCGCATTGCGCCCCTTCGGAGAAGTTCGGAACCTGCGCCTGCACGCGTCTGTTTCTTTGCCGCAGCCAGACGGCACCGCCGGCCAGTGCGGCAAGGGCGATGCCACCGCACAGGATGACATCGAGGCTCAGGCCCGCCAGCCAGCCGCCACCGGCACCACCAGTGCCGACCAGACCGGCGGCGATCAAGACCGGCCAGATGATGGGCACGACCAGTGGCACACAACAGGCAGCGCAGGCGGCCACCGTTCCGGTGATGGCAAGTTTTCGCGAGACCATGGAATCCTCCAGCTTGATGGCTTGCTTCGGCGTAGCACTTAAAGCTACTTTAAGAGCAAGATGAATTTTCAAGGTGGCTGTGATGTCCCTCTCGATCGGTCAGGCGGCAGACAAGTCTGGCTGCACGCCAGCCACAATTCGCTACTACGAAAGCATCGGCCTCTTGCCACCGACGCCGCGCAGCGACGCGGGCCGCAGGGCCTACGGCTCGAAGGAAGTGGCGCGGCTTGCCTTCATTCGGCGAGCTCGCGATTTCGGATTGGGCATACCGCAGGTCCGCGATCTGCTGGCTGCAGCTCAGGCTCCCGCAACGGCCTGCGTCATGGCGCGCCCGGTCGTCGAGGAACACATTCGCGCGCTGCGAGCCAAACGTGCGGAGCTCAAGGCGCTGGAGGCCGCTCTCGCTGCGATCCTTGTCCGTTGCGATGAAGGCTGCCGTGGCGGGAACCCGGGAGCCTGCGCCATTTTCGATGATTTCCATTTGCCGGGAGCTGCCTCAACATGACGACCATCCTCATCTATGCCGGGGCAGCCTTGGCCGAAATCGTTGGCTGCTTCGCGGTCTGGGCCTGGATGCGTCAGGGCGCGAGCGTATTGTGGTTGGCGCCCGGTCTAGTGAGTCTTGCCATTTTTGCCTGGCTCCTGACCCTTGCTCCCTCAGATTTTGCAGGGCGGTCTTATGCGGCATATGGAGGCGTCTATATCGCGGCGTCGCTCATTTGGCTTTGGGCCGTTGAGAAGCAGCGCCCCGATGTTTGGGATGTGACTGGGGGCGCAATTTGCCTTCTCGGTGCGGCAATCATCCTACTTGTTCCAAGGTCAGTCTGACCAAAGATCCTAACTGGTTTCGAAGTTGCGATGCGAGCCTCGCTAGAGATCGGTGCTGATTGCTTTATCGTCCAGAGAGATCACACCGTCTCCGCGAAAATGGATTGTCTGCACCACTGGACGACACTTGCGACATCTGTTGGCAAGGCCAATGCCTCCTCGCCAGCAAAGGCCAAAAACGCCGCGAGGTTGAGGCCGTTAACACCCACAAGAATTGGAATACCCAGATCGACTGCATCGCCTATGACGGGGACCAGACCTTTGCCTTCTGCCTCACGCTTGCCGAACTTGTTCACAATGAGCATGTCAGAGCCGGATAGGCGCTGCTGAACCTCGGCGACCGATTGCTCAAGTGCGCCAGAGTCGAGTGTGCAGCCTCTTGCGAGGTCGCCGCGATCCTCACTGATCCGAACGACGGGACCCTGAGGAAGGATCATCAGATCCATGTCGCATTTGCGCCGATCTGGGCGTTCGATATTCGACTGCACCGTTCCGGAAAGGCGCAGTCCGTCCGTATGCAGCTGTTGGGCGACGGCTGCGATGAGTGCATCGGTCCGCCCACGACCCTGAAGTGTCACATAAGCAAGTCGCACGGCAGCCTCTCCTTCGCGATGGAATACACAATGCGCCGCCGGTAACGATCCGGCGGCGCATAACTTCGCTGCTAGAGTTCCACTTCCCACGATTTGTAGGAAACGGCTGCCGAGGCCGGGGTGGCATCGGAGATCTTCCGGATATTGGCCCAAGTCGCCTTGTAGTTCGGCAGGATCAGCTCGTTGACACCCGCGTTTACGATATTGCCCTGCGCACCATTCGGGGCACCAAAGACCATAAAGGTCTCGTTGCGTTTGGCCGTCGGCTCGGGGTATGCCAAAGCTTGCGTTGCACCAACGTCGTTGAACACCTCGACCATGTCACCCGCCTTGATGCCCAGTTCGGCCATGTCGTCGGGGTTGATCTGAATGAACGGAACGGGGAAGCGGTCCATGACGAACTCGTTGCCCTGATCCAGGAACCAGTTCTGCCAGTTCATGTTGGCGCGACCGTTGTTGATGAAGAACCTATGGTTCGCCTGTTGCTGCGCCTTGCCAGCCGCTTGCCAACCACGCCACTCACCCATGCAGAATAGGGCCTTGCCGTCTTCGCGGCCATGCCGCTTAAACACGCCATCTTCATAAAGACGGTTGGTCCCGACCAGTTTGCCATCGGCAAAACCGGTCACCGGCTCCAGCACCCCGTCGTTGCCCATGGCGCGGAGGCGTTCATAGGTGACCTCGGGGTTGCCCTTGTTGTAGCCGTCCATGAAGGCGTCTTCCTCGGATGCCCAGTCATAGCCTTTGAACTGGTCGGCATACTCGGCCCGGCCTTCTGCGCGCAGAACACGCTCCAGCGCTTGGGCCAATCCGGCGGCAATCATGCAGTCTGGTTTGGCCGATCCGGGGGCATCCATATACTTTTCGGTCAGACGCAGACGACGTTCGCCGTTCATCGACGTCAGGTTCATCTCGCCGGATTCCACCGCCGGAAGGATGACATGGGCCGCCTGGCCGATCTGGCTATGGATGATGTCCACATCCACTACGAACAACCCACCTGCGTTGATCGCGCCGACAATGGCATCGACCATCTCTTCGCGCGTCGCCCCGGCGCGTGCGTCCATGGCTTCCTTCACCATGTTTGAACGCCGGTTGTAGACGCGCTTGAACTCAGAGGCGTTCAGCGTGGTCTTGAAGTGGTCGTTGGCCCAGATGTGGTGGACCTTGCCGCCGCCCGCGATGATCAGCTGGTCGATGTAAGGGGCAGGGCGGCCGACATGGGCATCGGACGGGCGGTAGTAGCCTTCCTGGTGTCCGCCAAGACGGCAGACACCGCCGCCTTCACGACCGACATTGCCTGTTGCCAACCCGATGTTCAGCAGACTTCCGATGGCACGATAGTTGTCGTTGCCCCAGATGATGCCTTTCTCGTAGCCGGTCACACATTTGCGGCGGCTCCCGTCTTCCTTCGGTTTGGCGATCCATTCCGCCGCCTGGATGATCTGCGCCTCGGTCAGGCCGGTTGCTGCGGCGCCATCGGCCAAGCTCATTTTGCAGGCGACGCGGGCTGCCTCGAACGAACCAAGGGAGGCCGGATAGGCCGAGTCAGCCGCCACTGCCACATCGCCCTGGAAGGTAGACTTGGCGATGAAGTCTGCATCGACCCAGCCTTGATCCGCGATGTATGTGAAGAGCGTGTTGTGCAGCGCTACGTCCGAACCGGTCGTGATCGGCAGGTGCAGCACGTTTTCAGGGCCTGCCACCTGTTCGCAGCTGTCAACCGTCACGGTGCGGCGCGGGTCCGAGATGACGACCTTCGCCCCGTTCTGCATGCCCTTGACCATGTGGTTCAGGAAGAGGTTGGTCTGGCATTCCATCGGGTTGGTGCCGACAAGGAAGATGGTGTCGGTGACTTCATAGTCGGCGTAGTTGTAGTTGAGCTCGTCCACACCCATGTCTCGGCTGGAATGCACCTCGGACATATAAGCCGGGCGGTTGTGGATGCGGCAGTGCCTGACCTTCATTGACTCGAAGTAAAGCTTGCCGGTGCCCCAGGTGTTTTCATACCCGCCAGCCGAGCCGCCATGGTCGAACATCGAGACGTAAAGATCGTTCTCGTTGTCTTTGTCGATGACCTTTGCAGTAACCCGGGCAACCAAATCCAGCGCATCGTCCCATGACGTCGGCTGCCAGGTGCCATAGCGCCAGACCATTGGTTCGGTCAGACGCTGCTTCTGTGTGCCGGTTACATCCGACCGACGGTTTTCGGCCATCCGCGCGCCGCGGATGGAGCCAAGCCCAGAGTTCACCTGGCAATTCACATCGGGCTTGATCACCAAATGCACGTCGGCGCCGTTCTGCTTGACGACGTTATACATCGACGGTGCATACCAGGCTTCGGTTTCCGCGCCCTGTTGCTTGGACAGATCTTCGCCCATCCAGTTGCTATCGGTCGTGCCCTGCTTTTTCAAAGGCCACGTGTAGGCTTTGTAGCCGCATCCGACGATGCAGTAATGGCAGGTGACGTTGTGTTCCTTTGCGCCTGCGGGAATGATCGGCAGGCGGTCGATGTTGCGTTTGTAAGCCATGATCGCCCCCTTACCCTTGCAGCACGTTGGACAGACGGCCGTAGATCAGCTCGTCTGCGCCTTCGGCATAAATGTCGCCCTTGTCGTCCACGCGCAGCGCGAACTGAGGCAAATTTTGCGTGGCATGGCCCCAGACCTGCTGGCCGCCCTTTTCGCAATCGAAGCGCGAAAAGTGGCCAGGGCAATTCAGCGTCTTGTCGGCCCCGTGGTAGGACATGACAAACCCCTTGTGCGGGCACAGCACCGAATAGGCGACGACATCGCCATCGGGCCCGGCACCGCCTTCGACTGCGGTGCCTAGTTTCAGCAGGACGCCGGGGCTGTCGGAATCGGGATAGCCGATGTCCAGCGGCTCATTCACCTTGAGATCGGCGAGGTTCGCCAGTTTGGTGGACGGGTAGTCCAGCATTGCGCGCGCCGTCTGCGCTTGAGCCTGCCCTGCAGGCATGACCGTTGCCGCCGCAGCCCCTGCAACGCCGAGAACACCCCCGCGCAGGAACTGACGGCGGCCGACATCGACCAACCGGTTGCATTTCATGGTAGCTATTCCTCCCTTGGCTCCCTTGTCCAAAGGTAGCAGGGGACAGCTTCGGTCTGGTCGGCTGAATGTCTTGCGTACCCGTTTGCAAACCGCTCAAAAACATAGCTTATTTTCAGATGTTCGGGTTTCCGAACATGCCTATGACCAGAAGTCAGGCGCTTGCCCATTCAAAGACCAAGCTTCTGCATCTTCTCCCACAGCGTGGTCCGGGATACCCGCAGAAGCTTTGCCGCCTCGCCGACCTGGCCCCCGGTTCTCTCCAGTGCAGCCGTGATTTGCGACCGCTCGGCCGCATCTCGCACCTCGGCAAGGGATCGTAGCCCTGCATCTCCGGCGCGCTCTGGAAACAGGTCCGATGTCAGCACAAGATCACCAACTGCAGCCTCGACAGCGCGCAGCAATCTAGCGCGCAGCTCGCGTCCATTGCCCGGCCAGTCATGTGCTCGAATTGCCTCTTCGGCGGAAGCGGCAATCCCGGTCAGCGGACTTGCCCTGCGGGCATTCATCGCGGGAAAAAGCCGGGCCGCAAGCCACACGGCATCTTCCGGCCGCTCGGCCAGAGCCGAGATGACAATTTCATGAGAGGTCAGGAGCGACTGAAGGTCGGACCGAAAATGATCAGCCCCCTTTTCCTCAAGCCGCAACCCGGCTGTAGCGATGACCCGGAAGTCTCTTTCTCTGAGACTGGCCAGCAGCAAGTCCTGGCAATCCGAAGGGAGGCGACCAATGCCGACAATGATCAGGCTTCCCTCACCGACATCGACGATGGCCCTGGCGAGCGTCTCAATTTCAACTGGCCCGGCCAAAGCGTCGAGGACGATTGCAGGGGCCGCGCGTCGGTCGGAATGATCGTGAATGCGCCGGGCAAGCCGGAGTTTACCAAGCCCAGGGCCACCCCGCAGAAGAACAGGTGAAGCGCGGCCTGCCGCATCGCTCACTTGCCGGTCGACTGCTCGGGCTGCGTCGGAAACACCGGTTTCGGGGGGCATCTCCTGATCGGCGCGCGGCAGCATCACTTGGGTCAAGCGGGTCAGGAACCGGCCGATGTCGAAGGGCTTGGCGATGTAATCCAACGCGCCGGAGCGGATCAGACGCACCGCTTGATCAATTGACCCCTGACCCGTGATGAACAGGAACGGCGGTGGGTGCCCAGTCCTTGTCAGGGTCTCGTAGAGGTCCTCGCCCGTGCCATCTGGCAGCCGGATATCGCAGATAACGGCATCGACCGGCTTTCTGGGCGTGCGGATCGCGGGCAGGGCGCGCAGGATATGGCGGTGCCAGTGAACCTCGGCGCCCTCCAGCTCCAGACGCTGCACGAGCGATGCGCCCATGATTTCGTCGTCCTCGACCAGGACAATGCGTCTGCCTTCAAGCATAGCTAATGTCCTTCATAGGTAGGTTGACGCGGACGTGTGTCCGGGCGTCTTTGCGCTCGTGCTGGATTTCCCCCCCAAGCCCGCGCACCAGATCGTGCACGAGGCGCAGACCCACGCCGCCGCCCGGCGGCAGGGGGCCTGATGCCAGCAATCGGTCAAGATCGGCCTGACCCAAGCCAGGACCACTGTCTGTAACCTCAATGGCAAGACGGTCCTGTTCCGCAGCTACGGATAGACCCACAATGCCATTCTGTCCCGCCGCGGCGCCCGCGTTGAGAAGGAGGTTCAGCACCACCTGACGTACGGGTGCGGCCGGAAACCTTGCCAACTCATCCAGTCCCGCTCTGACTTTCCAGTTCAGAGATTGCGCGCGGCTGGATACTTCCGGCTCAAAGAGAAGCCTGAGGTCTTCCAGGTCTTCGCGGCGAAGCGCCTGGCCAATGCGGTCTAGTCGGTTCTCATCAAGAATCGCGCGGGTGACGTCTCGCAAATGCGACAACCCACGTAGCATCAGCTCTGCGGATTGGCGCACAACCTCTGGACGGTCAGAATAGGTGCGGATCGTGTCGGCTGCATTGAGGAGACCACCGAGCGGGTTGTTCACCTCATGCGCCAGCGAAGACGAAAGGCGCCCGAGGCTGACGAAGCGTTCACGCTCGGCCAGGCGACGCTCGGCCTCGGCGCGGCTTTCGACAGCCGTGGTCATCCGATTATACGTGAGGATCAGACGCGACAGGCCTGGGTCGCCGCGGGGAATATCCGCTTCAGAAATCGGGCGGGGCGCGCCTTTGGAATCGTCCATCGCCAGCACCAACGTGCCGACAGGTCGCAGGATACGGGCAACTGCCAGCCAGCCGCCGAATGCCAGAACGGCCGTTGCCGCCGCGTTTCCGAACAAGAGCCACATCGAGACATTGCGACGCTCGGTCAGCAGGTCGGTCACATCAAGCTCGGTCACGATCTGACCGATCTGGCGTCCCTGAAAGAGGAGCGGTGCCATGACCCGAAGCGTGGAGTCACCGGTCATCCGGATGGCGTCCGGTGGAACGGCATTCACCTCGGAACTCGCGACCTCATCCCCCACTGGCGCACGGCGCGGATCGGTTGCAGCAAGGATGCGCCCGCGCTCGTCCGCCACGATCGACAGCAGCAAGCGTTGACTGTCATAGGCCGAGCGGGCCCGGTCCAGAATGTCATATATCTCCCAGACATCCTGCCGCAAAACGGAGGGCCCAAGGGCCACGGACAAGCCTTCGACATGCAGCCGCGCGGTCTCTGATAGACGCGCATCCTGAACGCGGCCCAAGGCCGAAAGGACGCTTTGGCTCGCAAGAAAACCCAACAGGACCATCAGGCCGGCCATCACAAGTGGCACGCGCAAAGTTACGGGCAGATCGCGAAAGCGGGGCACGACTGTCATCCGTTCGCCAGGATTGCCATGCGGGCAGCGATCCCGTCGAACAGCGCATCTTCTCCCGGAATAATCCCGTCAAGGCTCAGAAGCTTCAGCGCCTGCTTGCCGAGTGTATTGTCCGAGAGAGCCTGAAGGGCAGTCCGGCACGCCTGAACTGACGGCTCGTCCATGCGATCCTTCCGCGCGACCATTGGGGGGAAACCCAGCCATTCCGAACGGGCAATGACTTTGGTTTGGGCCGTCAGCTCGGGCTCTGTTACACTAAGGGCTTCCCACACATAGCCGTCCACGCTGCCGGATCGCGTCAGGCCTCCGGCGACTGAGCGAACCACGTTGCGGTGGCCATAAGTGAAGATCACCCTGGAAAAGAACTCCTCAGGCGTTTGGTGGTAGCGGGCGAGGTCGGAAGCCGTGACGAGAAAACCGGAATTGCTGTCAGGATCTGAGAAGGCGTGCGCAGCACCACGCAGATCTGACAAGGTCGTTGCCGCGTCGTCCTTGCCGACGATCAGGTAGGATTGATAGAGCGGCTTTCCTCTCCAGACCGGTACGCCGAGCAGCGAGAGTTCGGTCCGATGTTGAAGATAAGGAAAACCGCAGGTCCAGGCGGCATCTACGGAGCCGTCGAGCAGGGCGCCAGAAATTTCCTGATAGGTTCGGCGCTGAACGAGTTCGATCTCTTGTCCCATGCCTTGCGATAAAGCCAGCCGGAGGGCATCGATGACTGCGGCGTCATTGTCGAGGAAGACTGGCGTGAGGGCAAACTTGAAGGGCGCGGGGCCTTGAGCCCAGCCTCTTGTAGCGACGAAAGGCGCGGCCAGGGCAGCCGCACCAAAAAGCACCGCACGGCGTGTGCTCTGCATCTCTGTCCTCCTCGCAGCGCGTCTCCCCTCGCACCAACTTCGACGTCCTGCATCCCTGAACAAGCTTGTCCTGTGGCGCACGAAATCGTAAATCGACGATACACGGAAACGGATTGGCTTGGAAAGCGTCCAGATGGCAACAGACGAAACGACCACCGCCGCTTTGGCAAAAGCGCTTGCGCATCCGGCACGTATCCGGATCCTCCGCCTGCTTCAGACGACGCCCGGATGTATTGGCGGTGAGATCGTCGGGGCGGTCGGTCTGGCGCAATCGACGGTGTCAGAGCATCTCCGCATCCTGAAGGCTGCGGGCGTGATCACCGGTGAGATTGACGGACCGCGGATCTGCTACGCGCTGAACCCGGCCGCACTCGCGCCGCTTGCCGAACTGATCATGGGCCTGACCCCATCACCCAATGGAGCCTGCTGCATTCCAGGCGCGAGGGAAAGCGCATGAGTCTCTTCGAACGCTGGCTGACCCTTTGGGTCGCCCTGTGCATTCTTGCGGGCCTGCTTCTTGGCAACCTGATGCCCGATCTGTTCCGTGCCCTGGCCAGTCTTGAGTACGCCTCGGTCAATCTTGTCGTGGCGATACTGATCTGGGCGATGGTCTACCCGATGATGATCGCCATCGACTTCGGGTCGCTGAAGGACGTAGGGCGCAGACCAAAGGGGCTGGTCATCACGCTGGTCATCAACTGGCTGATCAAGCCGTTCACCATGGCCGCCCTTGGCGTGCTGTTCTTCAACCACCTCTTTGCTGGTCTGATCGACCCGGCCAAGGCCCCGGAATACATTGCAGGCCTGATCCTCTTGGGCGCAGCCCCCTGCACCGCGATGGTCTTTGTCTGGTCGCAGCTGACCAAGGGCGACCCGAACTACACGCTGGTACAGGTCAGTGTGAATGACCTCGTCATGGTGGTGGCCTTCGCCCCCATCGTGGCCTTCCTCTTGGGAGTGACAGATATCAATGTCCCCTGGGAGACGCTGATGCTTTCAGTCGTCCTCTACATCGTCATCCCACTGATCGCTGGGGCCCTCACGCGACGCGCCCTGATAGTGCGCGGGGGTGAGGCGGCCCTCAGCGACTTTACCGCCCGGATCAAGCCAGCCTCAGTTCTCGGGCTCTTACTGACCGTCGTGCTTCTGTTCGGGTTCCAAGGGCAGGTGATCATCGCAGAGCCCCTGCTGATTGCCCTGATCGCCGTGCCGATCATCATCCAATCCTATGGCATCTTCGCGCTCGGGTATGCTTGGGCTTTTGCGTGGAAGCTGCCGCACAAGGTGGCGGCTCCTTGCGCGCTGATCGGGACGTCGAACTTCTTTGAGTTGGCGGTGGCAGTGGCCATCGCCCTTTTTGGTCTCAACTCCGGTGCCGCATTGGCCACGGTAGTCGGCGTCCTTGTCGAAGTGCCGGTGATGCTGACGCTCGTAGCCTTTGCCAACCGCACTCGCGACAGGTTCCCAGCATGACCGATACGCCCAATATCGACGACGCGCTACTCCCCGACATTGACGAGGCGGCGCTGCTGAACCCGCAGCACAAAACCCATGCCCCGCGCATCCTGATCCTCTACGGCTCGCTTCGTCCGCGCAGTTTCAGCCGACTGTCTGGTGAAGAGGCCGGATGCATCCTTACGCGGCTTGGGGCGGATGTGCGGTTCTTCAACCCCTCAGGGCTGCCGCTGGTCGATGACGGGGTGGACGCGACGCACCCCAAGGTCCGCGAGTTGCGCGATTTGGTGGCATGGAGCGAGGGGATGGTGTGGTCCTCGCCCGAACGTCACGGCGCGATGACGGGCTTGATGAAGACGCAGATCGACTGGATCCCGCTGTCCGAAGGCGCGGTTCGGCCAACCCAAGGAAAGACGCTGGCGGTGATGCAGGTCTCGGGCGGGTCCCAAAGCTTCAACGCGGTCAACCAGATGCGCATTCTGGGGCGCTGGATGCGGCTGATCACCATTCCCAACCAGTCGTCTATCCCAAAGGCGTTTCAGGAGTTTGACGCCGAAGGCAGGATGCGCCCTTCGCCGCTTTACGACCGAATCGTGGACGTCATGGAGGAGCTGATGAAGTTCACCCTGCTGACCCGCGACCGGGCTGACTACCTTGTGGATCGGTATTCCGAGCGCAAGGAAAGCGCCGAGGCCTTGATGAAGCGGGTGAACCTGTCGGCCGCTACCTGATCAGGCCGCCCTGTCGCAGGGGCGGCCTTCCAGTTGCAGTGTGACATTGGCGATGCCATGCGCCTCGGCCAAGGCATCGGTCACCCGGTCGATGAAAGCGTCAGGGTCCGCGCCCTGCCAGACCAGATGGACAGCCAGGGCGGTGTGCGTAGTGGACAGCGGCCAGATGTGCAAATCGTGCAGACCCCGCACACCGTCCTGCTGCACCAGCCAATCGGCAATGGCGGCACGGTCGATCTCGAACGGCACACCGTCAAGGCTCAGGTGCAGCGCCTCGCGGAATAATCCGGCGGCGGTAACGGCGATCAGCAGGCTGACCGCAATCGCCACGGCGGGGTCGAGCCAGTTCCATCCGGTCACCATGATCCCGGCCGCTGCCAGCACCACCGCGCCCGAAACCGCCGCATCTGCCGCCATGTGCAGGAACGCGCCTTTGGCGTTCAGATCCCCCTTGCGCGAAGACATGAACAAGAGCGCAGAGCCGGTGTTCACCCCGATCCCGATCAGGGCGACCAGCATCACCGTCAGGCCGGGCACGGCGACCGGGTCAGAAAGCCGATGCACCGCTTCCCATGTCACCGCACCGACACCCACAAGAATGGCGATGGCATTGAGCAACGCGGCAAGGATCGTGGCGCGCCCCAACCCCCAGGTGTGCCGCGCCGTCACCACCCGCTTGGCCAGCACCGCAGCCCCCCAGGCGATCAGCAGCCCGGCCACATCCGTCAGGTTGTGCGCCGCGTCGGCCAAAAGGGCGAGCGATCCCGTAATCCAGCCCCCAGAACCTTCCACGAGAACGTAGGCCGCGTTCAGGCCAACGGCCCAGCGGAACGCTGGACCAAGATCGGCGGGGCGGGCTGTGGTCATGATCATGGGCCATTTGGTCAGACCTTTCGGGTCAACGTGCCTTCCAGTGGCACCGCCCCGGACAGCGTGTTCGAGATGGTGCCGTACTTCAGGATGTTGCGATGCAAAAGGTCCAACCGCTGATCCGTCTCGGCACTGTCCACGGTGATCTGATAGCGGATCAGCGTCAGCTTGGGTGGTGCGTCTTGCCGGATCGCCTCCAGCGCAACCTCGGCGCCGTCGATCTGGAATTGCAGCATCGGTGTCACCCGCTCGATCCCCTTCAGCATGCAGGCGGCAAGGGCAGACAGCAGCAGTTCCACCGGGTTCATCGCATCGCGCCGCCCTGCCATGTCGGTGTCGAGTACAACCTTGGCCTCTTTGGCCACCGCAAGGCTGCCGTGGCTGTCGATGCGGCGGGCGGAGACGCGATACTCCGTCATAGCAGGCGCCCGATTTCTTCGGCGGTCAGCACCTTGCCCGCCGACAGCACCTTTTCATCCACGGCCAGGCCGGGAGTGGACATGATGCCGTAGGCCGCGATTTCGGCAAAGTCGGTGACCTTGACGATCTGGGCATCCTTGCCTGCGGCATCTGCCGCGGCCTTGGCGTTCTCTCCTAATGTCACGCATTTCTTGCAGCCTGAGCCGAGGATCTTGATGATCATGATCTGTCCTTTTAGATGAACCAGTGGGTGATGGCGTTGAAGGTGAAGCCGATGGTCAGGATGCCCACCGTCACCACGCCGGTGAAGGTGGCCAGCAGCGGCAGCTTGACCACGCGCTTGAGCATGATGAGCGAGGGCAGCGACAGCGCCGTCACCGCCATCATGAAGGCCAGCACGGTGCCAAGGCCAACGCCCTTGCCCACCAGCGCTTCGGCTATCGGCAGGGTGCCGAAGATGTCTGCGTACATCGGGATGCCCACCAAGGTGGCGACCGGCACTGCCCACCACTTGTCCTGACCAAGAAGCGCAGAGATCGTCTCGGCAGGAACCCAATTGTGGATTGCAGCACCGATACCGACGCCGATCAGCACATAGGGCCAGACCTTGCGCACGATATCCATCACCTGATCGCGGGCGAAGGCTACACGCCCGGCCCGGGTCAGGGTTTCATCTGCGTCCGTGACCGGCACGTTGCGCACGAAGGCGGCGACCTGATCCTCCATCCCCAGCTTGCCGATGATCGTGCCGCCGATGATCGCGACCAGCAGGCCGACGCCCACATAGGCCAGCGCGATGGGCCAGCTGAAGATCGACGCGAGCAGGATGACTGAGGCCATGTCGACCAGCGGCGACGAGATCAGGAACGAGAACGTCACCCCAAGCGGCAAACCGGCAGCGGTAAAGCCGATGAACAAAGGGATGGAGGAGCAGGAGCAGAACGGCGTGATGGTGCCCAGAAGTGCGCCAAGGATGTTTGCGCCGATCCCCGACCGACCGCCAAGGATGCGTCGGGTGCGTTCGGGCGGAAAATAGCTTTGCACGTAGGAGATGACGAAGATCAGAACCGAGAGCAGGATGAATATCTTGATCACATCGTAGACAAAGAACTGCACCGAGCCGCCGATGCGCGAGGCCGGGTCCAGCCCCACCGCCTGCACCCCTGACGTCACGAGATCGGACAGCCACTGCATCCGCAAAAGCTGGTCGTTCATCCAGGCAAAAACGTTCACGCCATCACCTCTTCGACCAAGGCAGCAGCCAGCAGGGCGCGCAGATGCGGCGGCAGGTCTGTCCTGATCCGGTAGCGCACCCATTGCGCATCTCGCCTGTCTACCACCAGCCCGGCTTGCTTCAGCACCTGCATGTGCCGCGACATCCGGCTTTGCGTCGCGCCCAGCTTGCGCATCAGCTCGCAGACGCAGTGTTCCGAGCCATCAGACAGGAGACGCATCGCCTCAAGACGGGTTGGCTCGGCAAGGGCGGAAAGGACGGAGACGATCATCAGGGAACTCCACTTCATGCGCATCTGCGCATAAGCGGGCAATGTCCGCAGTGATCTGGATCAATCAGGCTGGCATTTCGACCCGGGTTGTCATGAAACCTTCATTGGACGCACCCATTTAATTCCTTTAATCGGGAAGTATGGAACAGAATCGCGCCGCCCATGCCTTCGCCACACTCGGCCATCCCGGTCGGATGGCTGTCTTTCGTCTCTTGATGCGCTTTGCCCCGCAGGGCGTGCGGCCGACCGAGATCGCCGAGGCGCTCGGGATGAAACAGAACACGCTGTCGCACCATCTGGCAGACCTGACGGCGTCTGGCCTCGTGCAGGTCACGCGGGTCGGCCGGTCCCTCTACTACGCCGTCGATCTCGACACGACCGAAGGATTGATCGGCTACCTCGCCCTCGATGTTGGTCGTGCCCGGCCCGATCTCCTTGCCCCCTTGCTCTCTGCCCCAAAGGACGCCGCCCAAATGGACCCGAATATCCCCGACACCGACTTCGACGTACTTTTCATCTGCTCAGGCAACTCGGCCCGCTCGATCTTTGCAGAGGCACTGCTCCGCGATCTGGGCAAGGGTAAGTTCCAGGCCTTCTCCGCCGGAACGCGCCCCAACACCGAGTTGAACCCCTTTGCTTTGGAAATCCTGAAGCGCAACGGCCATGACACTTCTGTCTTGCGGTCAAAGCACATCTCCGAATTCCAGCGGCCGGGCGCTATCGTGATGGATTTCGTCTTCACCGTCTGCGACACGGCGGCAGCCGAGGAATGTCCGCCTTGGCCGGGTCAGCCCATTACCGGCCATTGGGGCTTGCCAGACCCGGTGAAAGCAACGGGAACGGACGCAGAGAAGGCGCTTGTCTTTGCTCAGACCTACGCTGGCCTGCGGCGGCGCATCATGACCTTCGTCGAGCTGCCTTTTGAGTCACTTAGCCGGATGTCTCTCCAATCCCGTGTTGATGCTATCGGCACTGATAGCAAAGCAAAGGCCTGACCCTCATGACCCGCATCGCCCTTAACGGCCTTGGCCGCATTGGAAAGCTTGTCCTGCGCGACCTGATCGACACCGGTGCCGGCGGTGAGATCGTGCTGCTAAACGATCCCGTCGGCGATGCCGAACAGCATGCCCTGCTTATGGAATTTGACTCCGTCCATGGCCGCTGGCGCACGCCGGTCGCGGCCGGTGAAGGAGCACTGGTTCTGAACAGCCAGACAATCCGGCTGACGCATGAGAAGACTATCGAAGCGCTGCCATTGTCGGAATTGGGCGTTGATCTGATCATCGACTGCACGGGGGTCTTCAAGACTGCCGCAAAGGTGGCGCCTTACTATGCTGCCGGGGTCAAGAAAGTGGTCGTCTCGGCTCCGGTCAAGGATGGCGGCGCACTGAACCTGGTCTATGGCGTCAATCATCACCTCTACGATGGTTCGCAGACACTGGTCACTGCGGCCTCTTGCACGACGAACTGCCTTGCCCCGGTGGTCAAGGTGATCCACGAGGCGCTTGGCATCCGCCATGGGTCGATCACCACGATCCATGATGTCACCAACACCCAGACCATCGTGGACCGGCCCGCCAAGGACATGCGCCGTGCAAGGTCGGCGCTTTTGAACCTGATCCCCACCACAACAGGCAGCGCCACGGCGATCACCCTGATTTACCCTGAACTGAAGGGCCGGCTAAACGGTCATGCCGTGCGGGTGCCGCTCTTGAATGCCTCGCTCACCGACTGCGTGTTTGAGGTAGAGCGGGCGACGACAGCCGAGGAGGTGAACGCCCTGTTCAAGGCTGCCGCAGAAGGCCCGCTAGAGGGCATTCTGGGGTATGAGACGCGCCCGCTGGTATCCTGCGACTTCACCAACGATCCGCGGTCGTCGATCATAGACGCGCTGTCGACCATGGTCATCAATGGCACGCAGGTGAAAATCTACGCCTGGTATGACAATGAGTGGGGCTATTCCTGCCGCCTCGCCGACATCGCGCGGATGGTCGCGGGGGCGCTGTGACCGAAGCCGTGACTACGGCCGCCCCGCCGCCGAACCCGCTTCGCGCCTATGCCGCCGTTACAGCGGCCTATTGGGCCTTCATGCTTTCCGACGGCGCGTTGCGGATGCTGGTGCTGTTGCACTTTAACAGTCTCGGCTTCACGCCGCTGCAGCTTGCGTGGCTGTTCTTGCTGTATGAGGTGGCGGGGATCGTGACGAACCTTGCAGCAGGCTGGTTGGCCGCCCGCTTCGGGCTGGCTGCAACGCTGTACGGCGGTCTCGCGCTGCAGATTGGGGCGCTGGTCGCGCTCGCCCAGCTTGATCCCTCGTGGGGAGTTGCGGCTTCGGTCGCCTTCGTCATGGCGGTGCAGGGGGTCTCGGGCGTGGCCAAGGATCTGGCCAAGATGTCCTCGAAATCCGCCGTGAAACTGCTGGCGCCCAAGGAGGACGGTGGCCTTTTCCGCTGGGTGGCGCTGCTGACCGGGTCGAAGAATGCGGTGAAGGGGCTGGGCTTCTTCCTCGGCGCGGCGCTTCTAGCTCTGGCAGGTTTTCAGACAGCGGTCTGGGGCATGGCGGCGGTGCTTGCGGTCATCCTGCTTGCCGTTGTTCTGTTCCTTCCCGCCGGCCTTCCGGGTCGGATGAAATCGGACGAAGCCTGGGGCGGCTGGCGGTCGAAGGATTCCCGGGTGAACCGCTTGTCGCTGGCCCGCATGTTCCTTTTCGGTGCGCGCGATGTGTGGTTTGTCGTCGGCATCCCGGTTTACTTCCAATCCGTACTGTCCGACGGCACGGCCGAGGGGCGGCGCGAGGCGTTCTTCCTGATCGGCAGCTTCCTCGCGTTGTGGATCATCGCCTATGGCGCGGTACAGGCCTTTGCCCCCCGGCTTTTGGGTGCCAAGGCTCAGCCCGAAGTTGAGACAACGCGGAAAGCCATTCTCTGGGCCGGACTTCTTGTGCCGATCCCCTTCCTGCTCGCCGGAGCCGCTTGGGCGGCGGGTGAGCCATCACCTTGGCTGACCGCCACGCTGATCGGCGGCCTGTTGCTGTTCGGCTTTGTCTTTGCAGTGAACTCCTCGGTCCATTCCTACCTTATCCTCGCCTTTGGATCGGCGGAACGGATCACGCGGGATGTGGGGTTCTACTACATGGCCAACGCCGCAGGCCGGCTGATAGGCACGCTGCTCTCGGGCCTGAGCTATCAGTTGGGCGGGTTGCCCCTTTGCCTTACCACGGCAGGCGTGATGGCACTGGCCAGCTGGCTAGCTGCACGCAGGCTCAGGTCCGCCTGAACAGGAACAGCGCCGCCGTCGCCAGAACGCCGACCCCGGCGGTCAGCCAGATCGCCTGCAATCCCCAAGCCGCCAATGCCGCACCGAAGATCAGCGGGGCGGCAGCTTGAAGCAAACGGGCGGGCGCATTGAGCCAACCCAAACGCGCGCCATAGCCCGCTGCCCCAAAAAGGGCGAGCGGCAAGGTGCCTTTGGCAATCGTCAGGATACCGTTGCCCGCCCCGTGCAATATGGCAAATCCATAGGCGGCGGGGCCACCGAAAACCACCAGACATACCGCGGCCAGCGGATGGGCCGATGCCGCCAGTCGGGCCGATGCCAGCGGATGGAACCGCCGCAACAACCCGAACTCCAGTATACGCGCCGCTACCTGGGCCGGGCCGATCAGGGCGCCTGCAGCGATGGCGACGGCCGTGCTGGCCCCCGCTGCCTGCAAGAGCCCTGGCAGATGTGCGGCCATGGCGGTCGAATTGAACCAAGTTGCCGCAAAGACAAAAGCCAGCAACCAAAGCGCTAAGCGTGGGGGAGGTGGTCCCTCTGCCGCGTCTGGCATTGGGGCAGCGATCTTCTGCGATCCTCTGGGCAGAAGCGCGTTCAGCGGCAGCGCAAGAAATAGGTGGATCAGCGCCCAGCCAATGCAGGCTTCGCGCCAGCCCCAGCTTGCCAGCATCAGCCCTGATAGGGGCCAACCCACGGTGCTGGCAAATCCGGCAATCAGGGTAATGCCCGTGATTGGCCCCCGCGCCTCCTTGCCGTAAATGCCCGCAAGCGAGGCAAAGGCCGCCTCATAAAGCCCCATGCCCATGCCCAGCCCGATGATCGCCCATCCGGAGAACAACACGACCGGCGAAGGGGCTGCTGCCAGCAACGCCAATCCGGCGGCAAAGATCAGGTTTGAGAGCATCAGGACGCCCCGCCCGCCGATCCGGTCTATCCGCGCGCCCGCCCATGGCCCAATCGTGGCCGAAACCACCATGGCCATGGAAAACGCTCCGAACACCCAGACAGGCGACAGCCCAAAGCTGGAAGCCATCGGTGCGGCCAGAACGGCAGGGATGTAGTAGCTGGACGCCCAACCTATCGTCTGGGCAATGCCAAGGCTCGTGACAATCCAGCCGCGACGGGCGGGCGGCAGGGTCAACAGCATGCAGAAACCTTGTCCGGTTCACCCTTGGTCCCGCAGCCGCAACCCGACGTGCCGCTTTCCTTGGCCACCTCATCCTGAGCACAGCAGGCATCCGCCCGCGTCTTGGCCGGCCCGCCGCAGCAGCCTGAAGCGACGACCTGCAGTAATTGAGGACCTGGGCCGTTGCAGACGCCCGTCTCGGGCAAGTCAAGTTCAACTCGGGCAGCGGCGGCGTGATCTCCGGCAAGCGCTGCGACGATCGACCGGACTTGCTCATGTCCTGTTGCCAAAAGGAAAGTCGGTGCCCGGCCATATGATTTCATACCGGCGATGTAGAAACCGGGCTCGGGATGGGCGAGTTCCTGGGCCCCATGCGGTCTGACCGTGCCGCAAGAATGCTGGTTTGGGTCGATCAGGGGAGCCAGAGTCGGCGTGCATTCCAGTGCTGGGTCAAGAGACACCCGAAGCTCTCGAAAGATGGAGAGGTCGGGCCGAAAGCCGGTCGCAATTACCAATTCATCAACTTCAATCTGCCTGCCATCCATCGCGGTCGCTTTCAGCGGGGTGGCTCCTTCGACGGACGCAAGGCGGAAACCGCTTTCCAGCTTGATGCGGCCTTCCTTTACCAGCCGCGCAAGCTCGGTCCCAAGGGCACCCCGCGCGGCCAGCTGGTCAGCCCCTCCGCCGCCCAAGGCCCGCGTGATCGTAAGGGCGCGGCAAAGCCAGATCACTTGCGTAGCTGGCAGATCAGACAGGGCGATCAGCGTTCCAATGGCCGAGTGCCCGCCGCCAAGCACCGCAACCTGCTTACCAGCAAAGCGCGACCTGTCCTGCCCAGCCACGTCAGGCATTCCATAGCTGATCCGCGCGTTGCCGGTTTCGCCCGACACAGGGCGACCCGCGCCGCCCGGGTTCGGCTGGAACCATGTCCCGGTCGCGTCGATCACGGCATCTGCGCGATGCCATTCTCTGCCGGCTGCCCCTTCGGTCTCGATCACGAACGGCGTTTGCTCACGGCCCGTATCCTTGACCTTGTCGATCCCCTCGCGCGAGACCGCCACGACACGGCGACCAAGACGGAGCCACGACGAAAGTGACCGACCGAGCGGTTCCAAGTAGTCCGTTAAGATATCTCCCCCGGTCGGATGAACCTCCGGATCCGGTCGTTTCCAGCCCGCCGCCTCAAGCCTGCGTGCTGCGGCCGCATCAATGTTGTAGCGCCAGTTTGAAAACATCGGCACGTGGCCCCAAGCCCGGACAGCGTGACCGACGGCATCGCCTTGCTCGAGAACCAAGGGGAGCATGCCGCGCTCTAGAACATGCGCGGCGGCGGCAAGCCCGACCGGTCCCGCCCCAAGGATCGCAACTGTCTTTGTCATTCCACTGCTCCTGTTCTGCTAGAAATATCGAAATATAGAGGCTGAGGACATGCCCTCACTTGCTCGCGATGCAGGCATCGGCACAGCATTCGGCAGCCAGATCGTCGATCAGTCCGCGCATCACAGTGTAGTTCGTACGGCAGATCAGTGAGGTGCCGGCCCGCTCCTGCTGGATCAGATCGACCTGAACCAGCGCGCGGCAGTGGTGTGACAGCGTGGAACCAGGAATGCCCAGCTTTTCCTGAATCTGGCCCATCGAAAGCCCGGTCTCGCCCGCACGCACAAGCAAGCGATACAGGCGCAAGCGCGTCGAGTTTCCAAGAGCGGCGAGGCGAGATGCCGCAAGGTCGATGTCCATGGAGGTTACTCCTTCTACTATATTTCTAGCATTATAGAAATACAGTGCAAGCGTGTTTTTCTAGCCCTCTGATCGACCAACAGTTCGACAAAAGGGAGCGCCTTTGATGCTCACCACATTGACATGCCGTGCTGTGCGAGCTTCGCCAGACGGTCACGGGTGCGGTTCAGGGTCAAACAAGTATCTGGAACGATCAATGTTACGGCGCACAGAACTATTTGGGGATTTCCCCTGCGGTTACGGCCCGACCGTGGACAGCGAGGATTGCAGCGAATCTTGGACAGCCGAACTGTCGGACGACATCCAGGATACGAGCATCGTAGGCGGGCTGACCGATCAGCCTGCACAGATCCGATGCATGAAATTGTCGGTTGGAGCTTGGTGCGGCGCGGATTTGATCATGAAGCTCCTGCATTTTGGGATCTTCTTTACGCGTCTGCTCCGGCCATGCCGTGGTCCTCGGAGCTAATTTTGGTGATGACGCCCGCCACTTCCGCATGAATCCCAGAAGATATCCTGCCGGCACCTGCTCGTTGCCCCTTGCCCTGTTGAACGCGCGAAACGCGTCCCAGATGACCTGCGTATCGACATTCCAACAGGGCAGGGCGGTCTTAGCAGCTTTGATCATCTCTGCCCATGGCGTGCGGTGGACGTTTGACCCAGCCCCGATCTCGATCTTTCCGGCGAACATCATTTTGTTCTTAGAATCTCTAGATAGTGATGTGTCATCTGTGGCTGACACGAGATCTGGCTCAGTTGCAGGGTTATCCACAGCGCCAAAGCGGAAGAGCCAGGGTGCGAATTTGCCATGCGGCTTCCACCGAATTAGCCCTAGGGCAGATGCCGCCAATTCAGCCAGCAGTCGGGCCAAGTGCTGGCGCGACACGCCCATCTTGTCCGCAAGACTGCCAAGCGTGAAGGCAGCAGTTCCGCGCTCTAGCCCGTTGTAGCCTTCCTTCCAAGCGATGCCGTCAAGGATGATGGTCGCAAGCTTATGGCTTGAGGCCGAAAGGTCCGCTTCTGTGATGCGGCGCAGAATGGTGCCGGTGGTCAGTGTCATTTGCATGTCGTCCTGTCTTGCGGACGTCAGACGATCGAGCACAGAAAATCGTTCGGACAAAATGCTTTGCCGGTTGAACGGGTTCTTCACTCGCGATAGATTTCTTGTGCAACGAAGAAATCAGCGCGGCGTCGGGCCTATGGTCTGGCGTCGTTTCTGTTTGTGAGTGTTGGTTTCCGGTCAGGCTATGGGCGGAGAACGCTTCGGTTAGTAATGCACCTCCTCGTGGCCGTAGGTACCCTCATAGTCCCGCCATTCGACAAAGACCGAGCGATGCCAATAATTGCCGCAACTGGCTGGAATGCCGAAGTCAGAGGCCGCTGGAACAGCCGATATGTTGCTCCGACGCCTGGTGTAGTCACCCTGTTCGCCGTAGCTGCCCACGAAGACCGTCCCCCAACTGTTGCAGTCGCCATCAGAACTGCGGCGCTGTTGGTAGGTGATCTCAAACACTCGGATCGAGCGGACGAAGTCGAAAGCCGCGTCGGAAATGTCGACATCTGCCTGCGCGTCGACAAGGATTGGCGCGGCCGCCACACCCGGCAGCGACAAGGCTGGCGGAGGCATATCATCCCGGAATGCGATATCGAAGAGACGCTCAATCGCCCGCTGCTCGCTGTGGAAACTCGCCCGCATCGGGCAGTTCCAGATCTGTAGAGGTGGCTCAATCGGCCAGGGCGTGATGCGACGAATGAAGACCGCCCTAGCATGGGCACACTCAGCAGACGCAGGCCAGCCCCCGGCGAGACATAGGAGGATCGCGCAATCGACAGGGTATGCCGCTGCCGGTGTGATGGTTGCGGTAGAGAGGCCAAAACCAAGAAGCAGGGCAGGGAGGAGAGGTTTCACGGGAGGTCCTTCTGAGCTGGCTGGATGTTGAGGAAGGTTGAATAGGCCTCGGTGGCCAAGCGGGCGTCCGACAAAGCGCGACTGCGCTCTGTGTCGAGACAGGCGATGTGGGTGCTGACGGCCGCAAAGTAGGCCTCGAACTCAGCGGCGATTTCCGCGCGGTACTCGGAGAGGACCGCTTCGGGGAGGTCCGTGATCGGCACTTCTGGCGCGAGGCAGCGAATCACCTCAGGTTGTGCGAAGGCCGCGGAGTTCACGAAACCGACTATGCAGAGCGCGGACAGAAGCCGCGCTCGTCGGTTCGTCGAACGAGACTCGCGGGCCCCCGCGACCTCACTCGGCACCTTCAAGACGGTCAATGTTTCTAGGCCTTTTCTCAACTTCTGAGTCTCACTTCCGGGCTCCACTTTTCCGACCGACAGTCACTGCGGCGGCGGGGTTGATACGATGGGCCAACCTGCCACGCGAAGGCACATTCAATCTTCTTTTATCGTGTTTGTCATTTTTGTGTTGAATGCGCCATACTTTCTGTTAGGCATCGCTTCACAAAGAAATCCGCGATACAACGTTCCCAACAGATGATCCGAGGGGACCTCATGAATACCAAACGGCGTGCATTGCCTGTTTTGCTGGAACGCGATTTTCGCAGACTGGCGGTTACCGAAGGAGCGACTGTTGAGATCGAGTGTGTTTCAGCGCCCAACCCCGAGAGTCGTTTCACGGGGGAGTGGCTGTTCTACGTCGTCAGCCCCACGGGCGAGCGCTTCCTGCTGGTCACTGCTCTGGCACGGGAACGCATCGTCAACTCGCCGATCGGCATGTTCGGCCTCGCCTTTGGCAAGCTCAACCTCGACCATCTCGACGTGCCTGCTGCCGTTGGCGCTGTCTGCACTGGCATGCGGAGCTTGCCCGGCGGAAGTGATCCGGTGGAATGAGCCGGAAGGGCAGGGGGGTGACGTCCAACCTGCCGCGCTGGATACATCCGTCCTGCGCTATAACGGTCAGGGGCAGCTGATTGTTCCCGTTCGTCCTGAGCAGGTTGAAGAAGACACCCGGGAAGGGGAGGGGGCAGAAGCGACAGCGGATGTTTCCTACAGCACCAAAGGGGTTGCAGCCCCACGCGATGTCTTGCCGTCAATTCGGCTTATTGCCACCCGCTATCAAGACCACCCAGCTCTGGCGCGGCTGGACCTTACACCTGCTGAGTGGTCCGCCTTCTTCCAGGCGATGATCAAGGTCGAGAGCAACTACACCCAAGGCGCTGTGAGCCATGCGGGCGCCCTTGGCCTCGCACAGTTGATGCCCGGGACAGCTGATTACCTCAACGTAGATCCTGCCGACCCCATCGAAAACCTCGACGGCGGCGCGCGCTATCTTCTCGAACAAATGGCCGCCTTCGGCAGCTTGGAGTTGGCTCTTGCCGCCTACAATGCCGGGCCTGAAGCCGTGCGCAAATACGAGGGCGTGCCACCCTACGCTGAGACCCAATCCCACATCGTCAAGGTGATGGCGGTCTATGACCGCATCCTCACCGAACTCTGACTCAAGAAGGACAACTCCAATCATGCGTAACGAACACGTGGCTCTTCTGGGCCTGAGCCTTTGTACCCTTTTGATGGCGCAAGCTGAGCCCGCACTGGCGCAAGTGGTCTTCACCAAGGCCGAAACCGTCGCAACCGGCGTTCTGGCCTCCTTCCGGGGCACCCTTGCGACCGCCTTCTTCGGCATCGCCTTCGTGGTGACTGGCTTCCTCGCGGCCTTCAACCGGATCAGCTGGGCCTGGGTAGCCCTCGTCGTGGTCGGCGCCTTCCTCGTCTTCGCCGGCCCCGCCATCGTCGCAAACCTGCGTTCGTCCTTCAGCTGAGGCAGGACAAAAACCATGGAGAAAAGCGCGGTCATCCTCGGGCTTTCAAGGCAAGCCAAGTTTCTTGGCCTGCCGATGCCCTATGCCATGGCAGTGGGAGCGATGACCGTGCTGCCCTTCATCCTGTTCAAGCCGGTCTGGTGGTTCCTGACCGCCCCGATCTGGTACGGGCTTGCGCGCCTGGCTACCAAGGTGAACCCGAACGGGCATCATGTCTTTGCCGTCATGATGCAAGTAACGCCGATCGCCATTCTCCGGAAAGGGCGGCGTCATGTTTCTTGAGAGAGAAGGCCTGCGGGGCAGGGCGCGGGCGCTGATCCCGGCTGACCCGAAGATCTATGCGCATCTGCCCTATGTGATCGAGCTTGATGACGAAGTGGTGCGCACTCGCGACAACGGGCTGATGATCTCGCTGGAGGTGACTGGCATTGACGGTGTCACATCCGGGTCTTCGGCGGTCACCGCCTTGCGGGCGGGGTTCGCCCATCTCCTCGACACGCTGGACGAGCGATTCAGCTTCTATCTGCACCGCATGATGCGCCCGGCCCAAGCCCAGTTGAAGCCGATCCACGGCCAAAGCTTTGCCGCCGATATCGACCGGGCCTGGGGTGGTGAGCTGCAACGCCGCAATTTGCAGGAATCCGTGCTGATCCTGACAGTGGTCCGGCGGCAAGTTGCCCCGCTCGCGGTGCCGCTCTTTGGCAAGGCAGCGGCAAAGGTCTGGGGCGAGGACACCGACCGTCGGTTGGAAGAGTTGCGCGAAGTGGTCTCAATCCTTGAGACCGGACTTGGAGTCAAATCCCATCGCCTCAAGATCAGCGATGGCAGCCTGATCGGCTTTTATGCCTCGCTCCTGACCGGCGAGTTGCGCAGTAAATCGCGCAGCCCGTTTGGCATCATCGCCGAGGATGCCAGCGATGCCGCTATCCGCTTCGGCAAAGGCCAGTTCACAGTGGAGGAGGGGGCAGACACAACCCGCGTCGGCGCCGTCCTCTATGTCAAATCCTACGCCACCTCGACCTGGCCCGGCATGCTGGATGCACTTGGGGCCAGCCGCGACACCATCATCGCCCACAGCTACACGCCAATCGAGCGCGGCAGCATTACTGAACGGGTCAAACGCCGCGTGGCCCAAATGCGGGCCTCCGAGGACATCGCCGCCACGATCGAGGCCCAACTCTTTGAGGCCGCCGACAAGTCTGAAAGCGGCGAGCTCGGGTTTGGCATCCACCAGATGACCATCACAGTCTTTGCCGGCGATCAGGCTGCTCTCGATACTGAAGTGGCCCGCATCCGCGGTATCGCGCACCAGAACGGCATGCGGCTCGTCCGCGAGGTCACAGCCCTAGAAGCCGCGTTCTTTGCCATGCACCCCGGCAATATGGACTACCGGGCACGGGACATGACGGTGTCGTCCCTGAACTTCGCTGATATGGCAGCGCTGCACGCCGCTGATACCGGCACAGAGGCCGCGCGCCTCCCATGGCAAACGCCGCTGACGTTGTTTCAAACTTTGCAGGGCAGTCTGCATCGGTTCAGCTTCCATGAACCCGGCGACCCAAAAGCGGAGCCCACCAACGGCCACACGCTCGTCCTGGGAAAATCCGGTGGCGGCAAGACCACGACCGTCGCCTTCCTCGTAGCTCAAGCTCAAAGGGCAGGGGGCCGGACTATCATTTTCGACAAGGAAGCTGGGCTCAAAATGGCCGTTCGCGCCCTTGGCGGTCGCTATGCCGAAATACGCGCCGGGCGGCCAACCGGGTTGAACCCACTCGCCACGGAATCCGGTGAGCGTGGTGAGGCATGGTTTCTCGATTGGCTGGTGGCGCTTCTGGAACAGCGCAGCGGTCCAATGACACCGTTGCAGTCCGAAGCTCTGAAATCCGCGATCTCTCAGAACGGCAAGGCTCGCGAAGGTCTGCGGAATTTCCGCGCGTTTCAAGAGCTGTTCGGTGATGTCGGTGACGGGCTCGATCTGGCGCAGCGCATCAGCGAATGGGGCCCGGAGGGCCGCTATGGTTGGGTCTTCGGCGAAGCTGAGGAACCGGTGGTGGATTTCACCAGCCATGATGTGACCGCCGTCGATCTCACAGAAATCCTCGATCTCGGCACCGAGCGCACCGCGATCCTCGGTTATCTTTTCCGCCGGATTGAGATGCTGATCGAAGAAAAGCGCCCCACGCTGATTCTGATCGACGAGGCTTGGAAAGTGCTCGACGACGAGTATTTCGCCAAGAAGCTCGCCGAATGGCTGGTGACTGCGCGCAAGAAAAACGTCGTTGTCGTGATGATGACGCAATTCCCGAGCCAGATCCGGGGTTCCAAAGCCCGCTCGATCTTAGAGGCACTGCCGAACCAGCTTCTGTTCGCGAACGGCGAAGCGGCAAGTGCCGACTACGATGGGTTCCGCCTGACCGATGGTGAGCTGGACTTCGTGCTGAGCCCGATCCCGGGTCAGCGGATGGTCCTGTCACGCACGCCACGCAGCTCAACCGTGCTGAACGTCGATCTCAAAGCCCTGGGGCCGCTTCTGACGGCGCTTGGCGGTGGTCAGGCCGGGCTCAATGCCTTCGGGGCTGACTATGCCGCACGGCCCAAATTCTGGAAGGAGTGATTATCCAATGAAATCAGTATATTACATAACCTTGATTATCGGACTCGGAGGTTCAGGGCTTGCGGGCTGCACTGGCGTGCCGATTGCCAAGACCAATTGCTGGGCCACCGCTGGTTCTACTGTGACCACTTCCACCAAAGGCGCAAGCCCGGATGCTGGCCTTGTCTCTCGCAGCAACACATCGAGCCTTGATGTCATTCCCTGCCGCTAAACTTCAACGCTCGGCTAGGGTCTTTGCTCTAGCAACTGCGGCGCTGCCGATGATGGCGGCGGCGCAGGGCGTGCCTGTGGCCGATGGCAAGTCGATCGTCCAGCACGTTCTGGAAATCGCGCAGATGTCCTATCTCACCGGCGGTCGCGAACTTGAGGCCGACAAAAAGCGCCGCATCGACGAATTGCACCAGGACCAACTCGATGCGCTGGATGCCACGCTGGCGATGATGACGGGTCAGACACCGTGGATCGGTGATCTCGAAGTGATCCCCGGTGCTGAGGCCGAAGTCCTCTATGCAGTGGAGGACAACAACCCCTACGCAGATCGGCTCTTTGGCGATGCCAAGACCAGCATCGAAGAGATGATCGTGGCAACCGCGCAGAAATATGCCGGACACCCCGGTCTTGCCCGCGCGGGGTTGAACCCCGTCGAGTTCCGCATCTGGTTCCAAAGCCTCGTGAAGCAGGAGTCCGGGTTTTCCATCGGGGCGCGCAGCCCAGTTGGGGCCTTTGGTCTGACGCAGGTGATGCCGGATACGGCCAAAGGTCTCGGCATTTATCCCGCTTACTATGACGACCCGATGCTACAGCTTGACGGTGGCGCGCGGTACTTTCTGACGCAGTTGAACACCTTTGGCTCGGTACCCTTGGCGCTTGCGGCCTACAACGCCGGCCCCGGCAATGTCACCAAATACGGTGGCATCCCGCCCTTTGAGGAGACGCAGAATTACGTCGTCCGCATTACCGGGTTCTTCAATGCCTATGCTGGCAAGATCACTGGCGTGGATCAGGTCGGCACTTTCGATCCACGCGACATGGCGATCGCCGAGGCCAGCAACACGGCTGACGCAGGCCTGCACTATGGCATGGCCGCCTCTCTCGAGATCGAGGCGTCGCTGAAGCGCCTGCGCGCCATCATCGAGCGCATACCCACGACCAAATCGACCAAAGAGGCGCTGGACCTCAACAGCTATGCCCGGGCCGAAGCGGTCCGCATCGGGCTCATGGTCGAGCGGGTCAAGGCGGCCCGCGTAAAGGTCGATCAGGCCCGCTATGCCCTCTGGCTGCAGGCCTATGCCATCGACGCAACATTCATCAAAGTGAAGGGTGGTTTCGAATGATCCGCAATCTTGTCCGGGGTCTTGGCCCTCTTCTGATTTCCGCCGCTATGCTATCCCCTGCCCTCGCGCAGGGCGTTCCAACAGTTGACCTGACTAGCATCGCCAAGATCGGGGAGGTGCTGACCGAGGCCAAGCTGCAGGTGAAGGAGATGATCGCCTCCAACCTGAAACTCGATGAGCAGATCCTGAAGCAGATCGAACAGATCGCCACGCTGAAGGCGCAGCTTGACGCCTTGCGCAACGGGCTGACCCTAGAAGCCTTGGGCATTCCAGACCCGGACACCTTCTTTGACGACATCTTGCCCGACGTTGCTGATCTGACCGGCGGGCTGATCTCGGCGAAAGATGGCAAGTATTCTCTGATGACCACATCGGGCAAGGTCGGCGACAAGCCCGCCGCGCAATATGTCTCAGAGTTCTTCGCCTCAGCGGGCCTCGATGTGGCCACCGTCGACACGCTTGCGAACAGCGAAGACGAAGGCGCTGCCCGGATCGGCACGCAAGCCAACACCGCCGCCTTTCTCTCGGCAGCCGCAGAAACCTCCTCGGTCAAGGCCTCGGAAAGCCTCGAACGGGTCCACGAGCTTGTTCAGGAAATTCCGGATACCGAAGGGCTGAAGGAGGCCATCGATCTGAACACCCGCGTGACGGCAGAACTGTCGATTGCACTCGCCAATATCTGGAACATGGAATCCGCCCAGCTGATGGGCATGGGCGAAGCGGGCGTCATGGATGCCGCCACCGCAGCCGAAGAGCAGAAGTTCATCAAAGTCCTCGGAGGAGAATGAGCATGGCCAACGCTTTCAAAGCGCAACTGATGGGCGGTGCCTTTGGGCTGATCGCAATCATCTCAGCCGCAGCTTGGGCCGAAACCCCTGCCCCGGCAGACATTTCCGAAGAGGACACCTATCTCGACGTTTTGCCCAAGGTCGAGATTCCCGACGACGTCCAACCGATACCGGGAGCAGTAAACGAAGAATTCCGCAACTGCCGGGCAAATTGGCCGGCTGAGTATGAGCTGTCGCAGAAGGGGCCAGAAGCCCGCGCCTATCGGGATATCTACGGGTTTATCAAAGTAAGGAATGTGCTTCAAACTCAGGACTGTTCCTGTGCCGGGAAGGTCGCAAGCTGGGAGGAAGTCGAATCCCTGGCAGCCGGCTTGCGGAGGGCCAAGTCCGTCGAGCGTTTGACCTGGCAGCAAACGCTCGAGGTCTTTGAAGCATCGAATGCCCTATTCCCGATCGCGGAGACCATGTGCGGGGGCAGCTTCTGATGGACAGCGTCTCGACCATACTGGCGACGCTGGACTCGGCGATCACCTCCGCTGGTCGCCAGTACTTCGAGGCGACGGCGGGGGCGATCGGGCCACTCTATACCAGCCTGTTGACCCTCCTGCTCGTCATGGTCGGGATCAACGCGGCCTTGAATGTTTATCGAATTTCCATGCGCGACGCGGTTCAGCTGTCGTTCCGGATCGTTATGGTCCTGATGTTTGGGCTGACCTGGTCAAACTTCACCCAGATCTATGAGGCCGCCAGCAACGGCTTGAGCGCGCTTGCGCTAGAGTATTTCCGCTTGGGTGGCAGTGGCGTTGGGGCCTCTGCCACGGCGGCGATGGATGACATGGCCAATATGATGGCCGGGAACGTGGATTCCGTGTCTTCGGCCATGTCCTCGATCATGCGGGGCTTTGTGGCCGCCGTTCTCTATGTGGTCCTGGGTGTCTTGATGGCGGTCTATGTCTTCATCGTCGGCTTCTCGAAGCTCATGATCGCCTTCCTTCTCGGGGTCGCCCCGATCGCCATCGGCGCCACGATCTTTGAGAAGACCAAGGGCATATTTGAGGCCTGGCTCTCAGCCATGATCGGCTATCTAATGTATCCGGTCGCATCTGCGGGCGTTATTGTTGCCGTGGTGACTGTTGCCCATGACGTCTTTCGAAACGCGGATGCAGTCACCGACCTCGGCTCGATCCTCGGCTTCTTCGTCATCGTTTTCGTCGGGATATTTGCCTTGATGGCAATCCCGAATGCCGTGACGCACATCACCGGCCAGATCAGCCTCGCGAGCATTGCGCCACAGGCTCTGCGGGTTGCGGGCAAGCCGCTGGAAAAGGTTTCCGACTACTCGGCGCGCCGGATGAATGAGGTGCGATCGGGCTTCATGCATGGAAAGACCGAACACCACCATTTACGCGATCAGGCGCGGTCCGATGCCGAGCGAGGCCAAGCCGCAAGGGCGCGTTTGGGTCAATTCATCCGCGACAGTTAACGCTGGCGAACTGGCCCACGCCGCACAACTGCCGACCGCGCAAATCCCTATTTCCGGAGCAAGACAATGACAGGTTCACCCCCTGAATTGAGAAGTTTTCTCGAAGCCGAGATGTTCTACGGCGTCAAAAAGCGCGAGCGCATTGCCTATGCCGTAGCCGGCGGCGGGTTGGCCATCGGCCTCATGGGCATGATCGCAGTCGTCACAATGCTCCCCTTGAAGCAGACCGAAGCCTTCCTCGCCATCGTCGACAAAGACACCGGGGTCGCTGAACGCGTGGTCGCTGTGGAAAAGGCCGGGATCGAACAGGCTGAAGCCATCCGCCAAAGCCTGCTCTTTGCCTATGTCACCGACCGCGAAACCTATGACCAGCACGACAATGAAAGCCGCATTCTGCGCGCCTACACCTGGTCTGAAGGCAATGCCCGCCAAGGCCTCGTGAGCCTTTGGACGGAAGGCAATGCCAACTATCCGCCAAAACTCTATGGTCAGAATTCCAAGGTGGTCATCGACATCCTATCGATCACGCCGGTGACAGACACCACTGCCCAAGTGCGTTTCACCAAGACCTGGGTTTCCGATGGTGAGGGTGTGCCTGACCGGATCGGCAAGTTCACCGCGACCGTCACCTATCGCTTCGAGCCCTCCAAACAGACCGCGCTCGATCTCGTCTGGCAGAACCCAACCGGGTTTCTGGTGACGGATTACCGCATCACAGCAGAAACCCTGGCCCCAACGGAGGAATGACATGACCCATCCACTGACCCTTCCTGCGCTCGGGCTTCTGATCTCGATGACTGCCCTGCCCGCCTTGGCCGAGACATCGCCCAAGCCCGGCAGCCATGATGCCCGCGTGACCTATGCCACCTATCAGGAGGGGCAGGTTTACCGGATCAACACGCGCCTCCGGAACGTGACGCTTGTCGAACTTGGCGAGGGTGAAAAAATCCAGTCCATCGCTATCGGCGATCTCGAAAGCTTCAAGATCGACAAGTTGGAGCGGGCGAACCTCTTCATCATCAAGCCCGTCGTTGCAGGAGCCACAACCAACCTGACGGTCGAGACGCAGCGCAACATCTATTTCCTGCAAGTGACAGAAGGTGGCCGTGGAGAACCGAACTATTCGGTGAAGTTCACCGTGCCGGGCAGCACGCGTGCCTCCACAACCGGCAGCGAGATCCCCGCCTCCTTGCCCATGACCTACAAGATCATGAAAAAGGGCCGCACCCTGCCCGGCTTTGCGCCGGTGTCGATCTCGGATGACGGGCGGAAGACCACATTTGTCATCCCACCCGGTGCGCCGATGCCGACGATCTTCCGGGCCGATGCAAAGGGGCAAGAATACTCAGTCAATTCCTCTGTGCGCGGCACAACCATCACGGTCAGCACGCGCTCTGAGCGTTGGGTTCTGCGCTATGGCGAAGAATATGTCTGCGTCACCGCCGAGCCGGGGGTCAGCCAATGACCGACGAGACCCAGGCCGAAAAACTCACCGCCCGCATGGAGCGTATGAAACCCTCCGAGGCCCCAAAGCGCCGCCGCAGCATAAACCCCTACGCGCTTTCCGCCGTGACTACCGTTGCCGGTGTCGGCGTCGGGGCCTGGCTGGTGCTGGCCGCACCCGATGCCCCTGCCCCAGCACCCGCGATCGAGACCGCTTCGGTCAGCGATTTTCAGGGCGATGGCACGGGCACCGATGGCTTCAGCGTTTCGCGGCCAAAGCCGCAGATCGTCCCGGCGGCACCAGACACCTCGGAGGCAGAACGGCTGCAGGCCGAGATCGAGGCGCTCAATGCCCAGATCGCCGATCTGAAAGCCAATCCGGTGACCGTCACTGACGAGGCGGCACTGGCAGATCTCAAAGCGCAGGTTGCAGCCCTTGATGCCGATGCCAAAGCCCGGGCTGCAGCCCTCTCCGACCTTGAGCGCGAAAACATTCGGCTGCAGACCGAACTTGAGACCAAGGCGCTGATCGATGGCGATTCCGAGGCTGAGGCGGCGCGCGCCCGGGAAGAAGAACTGGCCCGACGCAGGCAAGAGGCCGAAATGCTGAATGAGGCGCAAATCCATTCCGACATGGTAGCCTTGCGCTCCAGCATGGATATGGGCGGTGAGGCTGGCGCAGCAGCAGCACCCGCCCCGGGTGCGCCCGGGCAAGCCGCAACCGGCGATGATGCGTTTCGCAGGGCCGGGGCCAAGGCGGCCGAGGTTCGGCAGGCGGAGGTTATCGCCGACCCCGCCCACACCGTGATGCAAGGCACCTTGATCGAAGCGGCCCTCGAGACCGCGATCAGCACCGATCTCGCCGGCAACGTCTCGGCCATCGTCAGCCACGATGTCTGGTCGTTCGACATGTCCCGCGTGCTGATCCCGCGTGGCTCGCGTCTCTTCGGACGCTACGATTCTGAAGTCGATGCCGGTCAGCGGCGTGTGCTGATTGCCTGGGACCGGCTGGTCACGACCGACGGCCAGTCCGTCACACTCGCCGCCTATGGCACGGACCGCATCGGGCGCTCGGGTCTGCCCGGGACCGTGCGAAACCATTTCCTTCAGCGCTTTGGCACCGCCGCGCTGATTTCCCTGATCGGTGCCGTGCCAACACTGGCAGCCGACCAATATGCGGCCAATGAAGTGGCCTCAGACACCGCCGAAAACGTCGGCACCGATCTTGGTGAGGCGGTCAACACCGTGATGGCGGACTATCTCAGCATCCCGCCCACGATCAGCGTCAACCAAGGCGCGGTGGTGATGATCCGTGTCGATGCGGATCTGGCGTTCTACTGATGAGCTATCTCGACACCTATCTCGGGCAGCTCGATGGCGCCTTGTCAGACCCCGCCGTCATGGAACTGGCGATCAATGCCGATGGGTCGATCTGGCTGGAACGCGCGGGGCAAATCCATATGACCCCAAGCGGTCTTGCCGCCCTGCCCGCGCGGTCCGTGCGGGATCTGGCCTCCCAGATCGCCAATTCGACCTCGAATACCTTCACGGAAACTGCGCCTCTGGTCTCCGCAGCGGTGCGGTATCGCGATCTGATGCTGCGCTGTCAGGTTGTGGGAAGCCCTGCTGTCTCGGGTGGCACGGTGATTGGCATCCGGGTGTTTCGCTCTCGGCAGGGAGGTGTTCGGCGCGTGGCCAAATCTTTCAGCTTTCTGCGCGGCCAAGAAAATTCCCTGGAAGAGGAGCGCCGCGCGATGGTGGCAGAAATCCGCGCCGGATCGGAAGGGACGGATGTCGAGGCCTTCCTCGGCAAGCTGGTGTCCGAGCGGCTGAACGTCATCGTTTCTGGCGGCACCTCGACCGGCAAGACCGAGTTGGGCCGCAAGCTCTTGGAAATGGTCGCCTCCGACGAGCGGATCGTCACCATCGAGGATTCCCTCGAGCTTCTGCCCGGTCAGCCCAATACTGTCAGTCTCATCGCGCAGCGTGACGAGGGCTCACCTCGGTCCGCCGACAAGCTCTTGCAGGCCACACTGCGTTTGCGTCCGGATCGGATTATCTTGGGCGAATTGCGCGGGTCCGAGGCCGCGACGTTTTTGGACGCGATCAACACTGGGCATTCGGGCTCCTTCACCACGCTTCACGCCCATTCGGCCCGCAAGGCCATGGACCGGCTGGCGCTTCTGGTGATGGCCCAAGGCACCAAGCTCAGTTTTGGCGAAGTGATCCGGTACCTTCAGACCTCGATCGACGTGATCCTGCAGATGGGCCGCATCGGCGATCAGCGCGGGATCATGGAGATGTATTTCCCCGGCCTCGACGACTGACATCGGGGCAGCGCCCGCCTCCCCTTCCTTCCCTCTTTCCGGCTCTTTGCCCGCAGGTAATCCATGGAAATCGACATCAATGCAGGCGCGGCGCGCCCGGGAACAGAGCGCAGCGATGCGGAACGTCCGACCACAGACCGACCTAAGGAATATTTCTCAGTTCGTCTGACCATGTCGGGCGCTGCGCAGGAATTCGAAGACCCGCGCCAGGCGGGCGAGGCCTTCTTCCGTTCAGATCCGGCCGAGCGGCCCTCGGTGGCTCATATCAATGGCAACACCGCGCGCACCATGGCCCGGACAGAAATTCACGGCGTCCATGAAACGGGCGAAACGCGGTATTTCAAAAGCCTGCCAGACTCGCATGCACCGGATGCCGAGTTTCGAGCTGGGTTTCTGAACGCGATGGAAGCCTCGCTGACAGAACGGTTGGGCAAGATCGAGTGGGGCAAAGATGGCCCCGCTGTGACCGAGCGGCTTGATACAGGGCTGACGGATGATCTCGAGGCCTTCGCCCGCCGCGCACCTGTAAAGGCAGCGACGCTTTGGTCCGATCACAGTGAGGCCGTCCCGCCCGGGCCGACATTGCGCGCGGCGGTGCAGGCCCGGGAGGAATTGGCGGATCGAGAGGTGGCCGCGTATCAGGATGCCCTTGCCGAAAAGCCAGCCATCATCGCCACGGGCGACTGGGTCACGACCGATGCAAATGCCGAATTGCGGCCCGTGGCGGTGGCAACCGACCGAGGGATTCACACGGGCTACGAGGCAAATCTGCCGGGAGGGGAGAATGAACTCACCGTTTCGGAGCGCACGTTCCCGAATTCCCGCGAGGCCCTGCGTCATGCCTATGACTTCTATGAAGGGGGCGAAGAAGGGCTTGAACTGGCGGTGAAGCGCGCGGCTGAGATGGACCGAGAGTTGGTGGAAGAACCCGACCGCGGGCCGGAAGGGCTTGTCCTTGAGCATCGGCCACAGCCCGAGTTCGCCCGCCCCGAGACCGCAATCTACGCAGGCGACGAGGCGCAGCTCGTCCTGACTCTAGGCCGGGACAATGAAGAAACCCGCGATCTCGCCGAGCGGCTCGTCGCAGATCCGGAATTTCGCAAGGTGGTGGCCGAGCATATCCCTGATGCGGACGGCACGCTTGGCAGCGGTCGCTTTGTCGACGGCGAAGGCTCCGCAGGATTTCTACCCGACGAGCTTTTGGCCGTTACCTCCTATGGTCGCAATGGCGGCGCCGAAGTTCTGGCGAAATTCCCCGATGAGGGTCCGCTCAGTGAAGCCTTGGCCAAGCATCTGACGCATAGCCCGGTGATGGCGGCCTATGTCGAAGAGGAACAGCAGCGTAGCGATTTTTCTTCCGACCCGGCGCGGGCAATCTCGGCCTGGGTGGCGCAATCAACCGCGCAGATCGACAGATTGCCGTCGAACCGACAGGACGACCTGCGATCTGAAATGGAGGGCATCGCCAAGGAAGCAGCGGCGGCCTTTGGGCTGGATCGACAGCAGTCGGAAATCGAAGCCCCGCCCCGTTCGACACTGTATAGCACCACCATCGGCGCAAACACGTTGGCGATTGCCGGGGCCGAGAAAGACCTCGACGAAAGCAGTGCCAAGATGTTGAGCGCTACTTTGAGTTTACATGCGAACATCGCTGGGATCGATTTCAAGAAGCTTGAGACGCGACTCGAAACTGGGGCGGCCAACGCCCGCGAAGAAGAGTCGTGGGTGAAATCCGATATTGCCGATGTCGCCAAGCGGCATGGCTTTGATCTCAGCAGCGCCCAAGGTCGCAGTTCGGCGGCCGAGCGGGTGGATCGTTTCTACGAGCGTGCAGCCGAATTGATCCAGTCCGCCCGCAGCATTGAAGTGACCCGTGGACCTGACCCGCTGGTGGAGGCTTTGGGTTCACTGGCGCGCGTCCATGCCAGACAGGGATCCGTCGCCTTCCGAAACGAAAATCAGGCGCGGGATTTCGCGGAAGAAATGAAGGAGCGCTACGGGGCGACGGTGTTGAAAGACATCGCCGCTGGCCGGACCGAGGCACTGGAAAAGGATGTACCGGACCCCGCCGCTCGGATGGCGATGGCCGTCGCCGTCGTCTCCGCTGCCA
>LNFM01002771.1_pt1 | contig 36022 bp, 33 predicted proteins | sample 596031 | NCBI WGS metagenome assembly LNFM01 (sample SAMN04254537, study PRJNA301005) | activated carbon metagenome | isolation source: dual media filters at the Ann Arbor, Michigan drinking water treatment plant | place: USA: Ann Arbor | reverse complement strand
GCGGATCACTGCAAGCTTGCTGCGATCGTGGAGTTTATCCACACCGCCACATTGCTGCACGACGATGTCGTCGACGAATCCTCGCTACGCCGAGGACAGGCGACATCGAACGCGCTCTTCGGCAACGCCGCGAGCGTGCTGGTCGGGGACTTCGTCTACTCGCGCGCGTTCCAGATGATGGTGGACATAGGCAACATGAGAGTGATGCAAATTCTCGCCGATGCGACCAACGTGATCGCCGAAGGTGAAGTGCTGCAGCTCATGAACTGCCACGATGCTGACGTCGACGAGACAGGCTATCTGCAGGTAATCCGATGCAAAACGGCGAAGCTTTTTGAGGCAGCAACGCGCCTTGGTGCAGTGATTGCCGGTGCAAGCGCCCACGACGAAGAGGCGATGGCCGCGTATGGCATGCATCTCGGGACCGCTTTTCAGCTTATCGACGACGTGCTTGATTATTCAGGCAGCGCCTCGGAGATGGGAAAGAATATCGGCGACGATCTCGCCGAAGGGAAATCAACGTTGCCGCTCATCTATGCCATGCGCAGCGGCACGCCGGAGCAGTCTGCCCGTATTCGCGAGGCGATCGAACGCGGCGGTCTCGATGAACTGGCGCCGGTCTTGGAGGCCGTGCGGCAAACCGGGGCGCTCGAGTACGCGCGGCGCCAGGCGCAAGCGGAGTCGAGAATCGCGTGCGAGGCAATCTCCCATCTTCCGCGTTCAAATCAACTGGAGAGTCTGCTAGAATTGGCCGCCTTTGCGGTAGAGCGAAACTTCTAGTGCGCGTTTGTCAGACGTTTCAATCGATCGTCGAAGGGACAGCCGAAGACCCTGGCGCGCGGTGCTCCCGCGCGCTTTGCCGTAATGCGGCTTCCAGAGAGCTTTTCTCGCCGTCGGGGTGTAGCGCAGCCTGGTAGCGCACTGCGTTCGGGACGCAGTGGTCGGAGGTTCAAATCCTCTCACCCCGACCATTCTTTCCTCCCGAGCTGTTCGTCGTCGAACAGCTCTCGCGGCTTATTTCGCGCGGGTCAATTCGCGTACCATACGCCGATGCGATCGGAGCAATTGTCCGATCGATCTTCGACGGGGCATCGCGTTGGCCAAGATTCTTCTGCTCGTCATGGTTGTTGCTGCGGTTTACTTCGTTCTCCGCGGTTACGCTCGCTCCATCGGCCGCAAAGACAAGGTCGATGCCGGCACCGACATCGCGCACGGCGAGGACATGGTCCGATGCAGCCACTGCGGCGTCCATCTGCCGCGCAGTGAATCTGTGATGGTCTTGGACGAGCACTACTGCTCCGAGGAACACGGGAGCTCGAACGGACGCCACTGAACGACATGCTTCGCAAGCGAGCTCTTTGAATCTCATGAGCAAAGACGGTCGTATGCTCGCCATGAGCCGATTCCCCGATACGCATTGGCGATCGCTGCAGTTGTTCAACGCCTATCGTCTCGTCGTCGCGCTGCTCATGCTCATGGCCATCGCAATCCTGGAAGCCGATACGTTCCTGGGGTGGCGAGATCGCCGGATGTTCGTCTATGCGAGTGTCCTGTACGTGTTTTTCGCCTTCGTATGTTTCGTGCCTGCGCGCTTGAGGCGGCCGGAACTCGATTGGCAACTTACGCTCCAGGTCGCTGCTGACGTGGGCTTCATCGTAATTCTCATGCATGCAAGCGGCGGCATCGTGAGCGGACTCGGATTGCTCCTGCTTGCCGTGCTGGCGGGGGCCGGCATGATCAGCCGTGGTCGCCTTACGCTGTTTCATGCGTCACTTGCCACGATAGGCATCCTGTTGCAGCACACCTACCAGGTGCTAAGCGGCGAAGGGTTGAATACCCAATTCGTTCAGGCGGGCTTTCTGTCGATCGGGTTTTTTGCGACGGCTTGGGTCGCGCACGTGCTCGCGCGTCATACTACGGAGAGCGAGCGTCTGGCCGCCCAGCGCGAGGTAGACCTCGCAAACATGGCGCAAGTAAATCAGTTGGTGATCCAGGATATGGATGCCGGGGTGCTTGTCGTCGATGCGGACGGCCGGATCCGGAGCCGCAACGCGAAGGCGGAAGCCCTGCTGGGCTCGGCAACCGACGAGCACCTCGGCGCGTCCTTGCGGGAGCGGGCGCCGGCGTTGGCTGCGCGGATCGCGCGCTGGAAGGCGAGCGCCCCGCAGGAGTCCGAGCCGCTGACTACGCTCATTGCAGGCAAGCCCGTAAGTGTGCGCTTCGTGCCTGTCGGTCGTCACGGGACTGTCGGCGCCGTATTGTTTCTGGAGGACCTTACTCGAGTCCAGGCGCAGGCGCGGCAGATGAAGCTCGCGTCGCTCGGACGATTGACTGCCAATATCGCGCACGAGATTCGCAATCCGCTGTCCGCCATCAGTCATGCGACAGAACTGCTGCAGGAAGAAAGCGGCCTTGATCCGACGGCACGGCGCCTACTCGACATCATCCACGACAATACCCAGCGCCTCGATCGCATGGTTCAGGATGTATTGCGGCTCAATCGGCGCGATCGTGCGCACGAGGAGCAATTCCCGGTCGAGGCGTATCTGCGATTGTTTGCAGAACAGTTCTGCAGCATCGAAAAGGTCGAGCTGGACGTACTGCGGCTTGAATTCGTCACCTGCGCGACCGTCGTGTTCGATCGCAGTCACCTCAATCAAGTGATGTGGAATCTCTGTCGGAATGCCCTGCGTCACAGCCGCCGTCTGCGTGGCAGCATCTGCGTGCGCGTCGATCCGGGGACGCGTCCCGATAGAGTAAGATTGAGTGTCATCGACGACGGCCCGGGTGTAGCGCCGGAGCATCGTGCCCATCTGTTCGAGCCGTTCTTCACGACGGTCGCGACGGGGACTGGCTTAGGGCTCTACATCGCACGCGAAGTCTGCGAAGCAAACGAGGCGTCGTTGGAATACATCGAGTCCGCGGCAGGCGGATTCTTCAGTGTAGACTGTCGGAGAGTTGAACCTGGCTGAGGCAGAGACAAAACTGCGGCGCGTTCTCGTGGTAGACGACGAGGCCGATATTCGCGAGCTGCTTTCGATGACATTGACCCGCATGGGGCTCGATGTCGATGCGGCCGGTACGGGCTTCGATGCCGAGCAGTTGCTGCAAAAGCATAGGTATGACCTTTGCCTTACCGACATGCGCCTGCCCGATGGCAACGGCCTGGATCTTCTCGCTCACGTCGGGCGGCACTACCCGAGCACTCCTGTGGCTGTCATCACTGCATTCGGCAGCGCCGAGAACGCAGTGGCGGCCTTGAAAGCTGGCGCTTTCGACTATATCGCGAAGCCAGTCGCACTGACGCAGTTGCGGGCACTCGTCCAGTCCGCACTCAAGCTGTCGTCGGGGCACCCGCGTAGCGTCGAAGATGCAGAGGCAGCAAGCAAGTACCCGGAGCTACTCGGTACTTGCGAGGTGATGCAGCAGACGCGAGCTGTCATCGGCAAGCTTGCGCGCAGTCAGGCACCGATCCACGTGCGCGGCGAATCGGGGAGCGGGAAGGAACTTGCCGCGAGATTGATCCACGTGAATAGTCCGAGACGCGACAAGCCGTTTGTCGCGGTGAACTGCGGTGCGATTCCGGAAACGCTTATGGAGAGCGAGTTCTTCGGTTATCGCAAGGGTGCTTTCACCGGGGCGGATGCCGATCGGGACGGATTTTTTCAGGCTGCTGGAGGTGGCACCCTGTTTCTCGACGAGGTGGCCGAACTACCGGTTTCGATGCAAGTGAAGCTGTTGCGTGCCATTCAGGAAAAGAAGGTGCGTAAAGTCGGTTCCACTCAGGAGGAGCCTGCCGATGTCCGCATCATCAGCGCAACCCACCAGAACCTCAGTGAGTGTGTCGAGGCCGGGAAGTTTCGCCAGGATCTTTACTATCGACTCAATGTCATCGAACTGCGCATGCCGGCGTTGAGGGAAATCGCCGAGGACATTCCAATGCTTGCCGAAGCGATAGTTCGCCGGCTTGCGAGCGGTACGAGGGACGAGATGCCGAGGCTGTCCGTGGAGGCGGTTGCGGCCCTTCGGGCATATCCGTTTCCCGGCAATGTCCGGGAGTTGGAGAATGTCCTCGAGCGTGCCCTGGCACTGACCAGTGCTGATACGATCGAAGCCGCCGACCTGCAATTGGCCCCGGCGACCACCATATCCGGCGCACCGCCGATCTCCGGGCCGATTAACCTCCAGGATCATCTCGATCGCGTCGAACGCGAGGCAATCCTGGAAGCGCTCGAGAAGACCCGGTTCAACCGTACCGCAGCAGCGAAACTCCTGGGAATAACGTTTCGGGCACTGCGCTACCGAATGACGCGGCTCGGCATCAACGAGGAACTGGGCGGCGGCCGGGACTGAATTGATGGTCGACCTGGCCTGCACCCCTTTCCCAGGATTTACTATCGACCAAAATGGTTGGGTGCCGGGTATTCGGCAAGTGCCATCGCCGAACTGTGACGAGCGCCCCGCAGGGCAGCCAGTCGAACTCATCGTCATCCATGGCATCAGCCTGCCCCCTGGCGAGTTCGGGGGGGCAGACGTCGAACGGCTGTTCCTCAACGCCATCGATTCCGATCGGCACCCGTATTTTGCGCAACTCGTCGGCTTGCGCGTCTCGGCTCACTTCTTCGTGCGCCGCGATGGTACGGTGGTCCAGTTCGTATCCTGCCTTCGGCGTGCCTGGCATGCGGGCCTGTCTCGTTGGCGTGGGCAACCACGCTGCAACGATTACTCGATCGGCATCGAGCTCGAGGGCACGGATCTCGTCCCCTATGAGTCCTGTCAATACATCGTCTGCAACGGACTCATTGCCGCCGCCCGTCAGGCCTTTCCGATTCGTGGTGTCGTAGGCCACAGCGATGTTGCGCCAGGGCGCAAGACGGATCCGGGACCGTGTTTCGACTGGTCGCGGATCGAGGGCCTGTCTCCCGGTTAGCGGTCCTCGCAAACCGCTTCCGGGGCGCTCTGCGCGCTTGTGCGCGACAACTTCGTGCGGATGCTTCGAAGACCGGCGACGAGGGGTTGACATCCGATGCTCGGCTACTACAATTAGTCGCTTCTCGCCCAACCGGCCACAACATCTTGTGGTTTTCTTCCGGATGAGTGCGGTTCCCACAGCGAATAGAAAACAAAAAGCCAGTTTCCAGGAGACCCTGTTCATGCATGTTGCTACCGAAACCAGTACTGCCGTTCCGCACCTCGGTGTGACCGTTACCTCTGAGGGTGCCGGTCGCGATCCGAATCTCGCTGAGTACAAGGTGATTCGCCGCAATGGAGCAGTGGTCGGTTTCGAGCCGGCAAAAATCGCAATCGCGATGACCAAGGCCTTTCTGGCCGTCAATGGCGGCCAGGGGGCCGCATCGGCGCGGATCCGCGAACTGGTGGCAACACTTACGCAGACGGTGGTGAATGTGCTCGTGCGGCGGCGTCCCGGAGGCGGTACGTTCCACATCGAAGACATCCAGGATCAGGTTGAACTGTCTCTGATGCGCGGCGGTGAACACGAAGTGGCCAGGGCCTATGTGCTGTACCGAGAGGCACGTTCGCAGGAGCGCGCGCGCCAACAGACCGCCCACGCACAAGAGGCGGCACGACCGGTCGTGCATGTCGTGGACGGCGCTGAACGCCGTCCCCTGGACGTCGTCGCCTTGACTGCACTCGTCGGGGAAGCGTGCGAAGGCCTCACCTCGGATGTGAGCGCGGGCCCCATCATCGAAGCAACGCTGAGGGATGTTTACGACGGCATCTCGCGCGCCGAGTTGCGCAAGAGCACGATCCTTGCAGCCCGGTCTCTGATCGAATCCGAGCCTGCCTACGGGTTCGTGACAGCCCGGCTGCTGTTAAACAATCTCCGACTCGAGACCCTCGGACGCGAGGTCAGCCATGCCGGAATGAAGCAGGGCTACGCGGAGGCCTTTCCGCAACTCATCCGTATCGGCATCGACGCGGAACTGCTCGATCCTCGCCTGGGTGACTACGACCTGACTGCTCTTGGGGCGGCGCTCGATCACAACCGGGATCTCAAGTTCGGCTACCTCGGACTGCAGATCCTGTACGACCGATATTTTCTGCATATCCGGGAGCGCCGCATTGAGCTGCCTCAGACTTTTTTCATGCGCGTCGCCATGGGATTGGCGCTGAACGAGAAGGTCGATGAGCGCGAATCGCGTGCGATCGAGTTCTACCACATCCTGTCGAGCTTCGATTTCATGAGTTCCACGCCGACCTTGTTCAATTCCGGGACGCGGCGTTCGCAACTGGCCAGTTGTTACCTGACCACCGTGCCGGATGACCTCGACGGCATTTACGAGTCCATCAAAGAGAACGCCATGCTCCAGAAGTTCGCCGGCGGCATCGGCAACGACTGGACCTCCGTGCGCGCGCTCGGCGCCCATATCAAGGGTACGAACGGAAAATCGCAGGGCGTGGTGCCTTTCCTCAAGGTAGTGAACGACACCGCCGTGGCAGTGAACCAGGGCGGAAAGCGCAAGGGGGCCGTATGCTCCTATCTCGAGACTTGGCATCTCGACGTCGAAGAATTCCTCGAGCTGCGCAAAAACACGGGCGATGACCGTCGACGCACGCACGACATGAACACGGCGAACTGGATTCCCGATTTGTTCATGAAGCGCGTCATGGAAGGGGGTGAGTGGACGTTGTTCTCGCCGTCCGACGTCCCGGACCTGCATGAGAAGCACGGACGCGCGTTCGAGGATGCCTATGTCGCTTACGAGGCGAAGGCGGATCGCGGCGAGCTGGGCTTGTTCAAGCGCATTCCGGCCGTACAGCTCTGGCGCAGAATGCTCTCGATGTTGTTCGAGACAGGGCATCCGTGGATCACATTCAAGGATCCCTGCAACATCCGCTCGCCACAGCAGCACATCGGCGTGGTGCACAGTTCCAATCTCTGCACCGAGATCACGCTGAACACGGGGGCGGATGAAATCGCGGTCTGCAATCTCGGCTCCGTGAATTTGCTGGCCCATCTCGACAAGGAGACCCGTGCGCTGAATTTGGAAAAGCTGCGCCGAACCGTGTCCACGGCCATGCGCATGCTCGACAACGTGATCGACCTCAATTACTACTCGGTCGGCAAGGCGCGCAACTCCAACTTCAAGCACAGGCCGGTAGGACTGGGCATCATGGCGTTCCAGGATTGCCTGCACGCGCTTCGGATTCCGTACGCATCCGAGGAGGGTGTGGATTTTTCGGATCGCTCCATGGAGGCGGTTGCGTATTGTGCGTACTGGGCGTCGACCGATCTCGCTGCCGAGCGAGGCCGTTACTCCACATTTGCCGGTTCGCTCTGGGACCGGGGCATCCTCCCGCACGAGACCCTGGACCTCTTGCGCGAGCAGCGTGGCGGCTATGTAGAGTGTGATCGATCGACGCGACTCGACTGGGAGGCGCTGCGCAAGCGTATTGCCCAGGTCGGGATGCGCAATTCCAACTGTCTTGCGATAGCACCGACGGCCACGATCGCGAACATTACCGGCGTTTCGCAATCGATCGAACCCACCTTCCAGAATCTTTACGTCAAGTCGAATCTGTCGGGCGAGTTCACGGTCGCGAGTCACTTCATGGTGGAAGACCTCAAGCGCCTGAACATGTGGGACGAGGTCATGATCGCAGACCTCAAGTACTTCGACGGCAGTGTGGCCAAGATCGACAGAATTCCGGCCGAGGTTCGCAGGCTTTACGCGACCGCGTTCGAGGTCGAACCGGAATGGCTGGTCGAAAGTGCCGCCCGTCGTTCCAAGTGGGTCGATCAGTCGCAGTCGCTCAATCTGTACATGGCAGGTGCTTCGGGCAAGAAGCTCGACGATACGTACAAGCTTGCATGGCTGCGCGGGCTCAAGACCACTTACTACCTGCGAACCATGGGGGCGACGCACGCGGAGAAGTCCACTGTCCGTGCCGGTTCCCTCAACGCTGTGCCCGGCGCGAGTGAGCCTGCGACCGAGTTGAAGGTGTGCTCAATCGACGATCCGGAATGCGAGGCATGTCAGTGATCGATTTGCGACACGAACCCACAACGACGAACCCGGCCGACCACGAGATATCGGAGCAAAACTGATGCTGCAATTCGAACAAGAGCCACGAAACCCGAGCGTACCGTTTCCTGCGACAGGGCGCGGCTCGCCAGAACCTGCCGCGTCGACGGCCTTTCGCCGCATATCGGCTGACGACAAGCGAGTCATCAACGGGCAGACCGACGTCAATCAACTGGTCCCGTTCAAATACAAGTGGGCTTGGGAGAAGTATCTCTCAGCCTGCGCGAATCATTGGATGCCCCAGGAAATTCCGATGAACCGCGACATCGCGCTTTGGAAGGATCCCAACGGGCTTACGGATGACGAGCGTCGGCTGATCAAGCGCAACCTGGGTTTCTTCGTAACGGCCGATTCACTCGCAGCGAACAATATCGTGCTAGGGACGTACCGGCACATCACGGCACCCGAGTGTCGGCAGTATCTCCTTCGGCAGGCGTTCGAAGAAGCCATCCACACCCACGCATACCAGTACATCGTCGAGAGTCTCGGCCTGGACGAAGGCGAGGTGTTCAATGCTTATCATGAGGTCGAGAGCATTCGAGCGAAGGACGAGTTCCTGATTCCGTTCATCGACACGTTGACCGATCCTTCGTTCAGAACCGGAACGCCGGAGCGGGACCAGGAGTTGCTTCGAAGTCTGATAGTGTTCGCCTGCCTCATGGAGGGGCTTTTCTTTTATGTCGGTTTCGTGCAGATCCTTGCGCTCGGTCGCCAGAACAAGATGACAGGTGCGGCAGAGCAGTACCAATATATTCTTCGCGACGAGTCCATGCACTGCAACTTCGGCATCGACCTTATCAACCAGATCAAATTGGAGAACCCGCACCTGTGGACGGCCGAATTTCGAGAGGAGATTCAAGGGCTGTTTCGAACCGCAGTCGGCCTCGAGTACAAGTACGCGGAAGACACCATGCCGCGCGGCGTGCTCGGCCTTAATGCGCCGATGTTCAAGGAATATCTGCGCTACATTGCCAACCGTCGAGCGCAACAGATCGGTGTCGATGCGCTCTTCCCGGGCGTTAACAATCCCTTTCCGTGGATGAGCGAGATGATCGACCTCAAGAAGGAAAAGAACTTCTTCGAAACGCGCGTCACCGAGTATCAGACGGGCGGGGCGTTGTCTTGGGACTGAGCCTGACCAATCTCAGGCGATGGGGACGCAGACGCCTGCGTCCGATGGTGGAAGCATGTCGAGCCGAGCCTGATTATTCGCTTTGGCTGTTGTTCGACGACGGGCTTGAGGGGCGGGTATACCTCGGCGATCTCGTGGATATTGTCGATTTCAGTGCTTGGCGCGACATCGACCGGTTTCTCGACGTCAGTGTGGATCCGGAAACGGGGGTGGTGCAGTGGGACGATGGAATTAGCCTGGATTCCGCTGCACTTTACCGGGATCTCGCAACCCGAGTACACGCCGCATTGCAATGACATCGCTTTGGTAGGGCGATGGTTCACCGACGGGTTGTGCACGAGTGGAGGATGGATCCATGGCGGCAAGGAGCGGTGCGAGCAAATCCAGGGCAGCAAAGCGTCCGAAGCGAGTTGTTCAGCCCAAGCGGCACTCGGTGCGCTCGGCGACTAAGACAACTCAAAGCCGAGGTACGAAGTCGACGGTAAAGGGGCCTCGAAAGAAGGCGACCCCTCCACGAAACCGCCCGCCGGAAAAGTCGGCTGGCACGGCGTCGAGCAATCGAGCCGCATCTGATAAGTCTGGATCGCGCGCCTCGACGAAAGCGAGACGTCGGTTGGACTCAGCAAAGAAAAAAGCCGCGGGCACAAAGCCCGCGGCTCGTAAGGCGGCTAAGAAACCAGCAAAGACAATAGCCGCGAAGAAGACCGCTCCCATCGATTCGCTTCTTGCAGAGGATGATCGCCATCCCGTCAAACCTGAAGAAACCGTTTCGGCACCTGCGGCTACCGGGTCATCCCGACAACCGAACCTGCTACCCGCTGCCTGGCCGTTTCCGATGGGCAACCGATCCTGAGAGGCGTCTTTCGCGGATCGGCGATGGACGAAAGCATAACAGATTTCCCTGGCCCGGCGGACAAATGTAGGCTGGCCGAGATGTCAAATCGAGAGGATCTCACAATCCGGACTGACGTAACTCACTGAAGATAATATAATTTTTCCCGGTAAAGGATTCCACAAAGTAAAATCCACTTTGATTGTGCATTATGAAATACATTGTTGTAATGCAATATCCGTTCAGGTTGAGTTCCACGCCAGGCTTGACAACCGCATGAAATTGCGCGGGGGGTCGTGTTGGTTGCGTCGGCGTGCGATGCGATCAGTTTTCGATCGAATGATCATGGAGCGCAAGCGCGTCAGTTCCAGCACACTTTGTTCGGTCGGCTACGACGCGAAAGCGCGGGTGCTCGAGGTCGAGTTTTCCGGGGGATAGATCGTTCAATACACGGGCGTGTCAGCCGATGTTTATCGCGAGCTGATGAGCGCTTTCTCGATCACGAGTTTTTTCCGGGACCGGAGATTAGACGAGATTTACGGCACCCGACGTGTGGGGTGATCGAGAACTCACCGGGTTGCAAGTGCATGAACGATACGCTCGACCAATTCGGCGAATCCCGAACCGCCGCGCTCACGCGTGATGAATCGCGGCAAGGCCAGCATGTGTCCGGCGAAATCCGCGACGTTTGCCACACCCACTGTGCAGTCGAAGTGGCGAAACATCGGTTCGTCGTTTGGCGAATCGCCGATATATGCGAAGCGATGGGCGACGCTGTCTCGTTCGCAGCCGAACGCCTGAACCAGCATGTCTAGGGTAGTGGACAATTTGTCGTAGGCGCCGAACCATCCGTTCACATGGATGGAACTGATCTTCACCGTCATGCCGTGTGTCGTCATGATCTCGACGATGCGCGCGATCGCGGTATCGGGCAGGCGTGGTACGTCCTCGCAGAAATCGATGGCGAGATCCGCTTCCCGATAGAGTTGGTCCGCCGACACGTTCGCGCCGGGCACTTCGCGCAGTATTTCCGTGCCGATACCGCGTAGTCGGTGGCGATCCGACCGTCGAACTTCCTCGTTCTTGGCGAACCAACGCGTCATCGTGCGCGTTGAGTGATCGTAGCGGAACCAGAATGCGCCGTTCTCTCCCACGACGGCATCAACCGGCCACATTCTTGCGATGTGGTCGCACCAGCCGGCGGGCCGTCCGGTAATCGGAATGAAAAGTAAACCGGCCGCCTGAAGCTGCTCCATGGCCGAATAGGCATCCGCGCGCAGCTTGCCGTCCGTCGTGATCGTGTCGTCGATGTCGGCGAGCACACCGCGCAGCGAGGAGAATTGCTCGGTCGGACAATCGGTGAGAGGTCGCATCAGTCGGCTGAGTCGGCGTTGTCGTCGGCGTGCGGCGCACGCACGAACCCGAGGTACTTCGGTACCTCGCTGCTCGATATGGCGTGGACACTCGTGAAATCGGATCCGTAAGGCAAGCGCAACGATGGGTCCGAGCCAGCTGCGACGGACTCGATCATCAGCAGCAGCGTGTCTTCGTCGGGGGTATTGCCAGCGTCGTCCACCAGCCGATTGGCGACGGCTTCGGCATCGCGATCGTCGAGTATGCCTGCGCCGTGCTCCGTTTCCAGAATCAGAACTCCGCTTTCGTCGAGCCAGGCGCGGTCGACCCGGTCAACATTCAGCCCGGTGTGCGTGACGAGCCGACCAGCCTCACGGACACGCAGCACCCAGGGGGCGTAGCTCAGTTGAACGAAGACGCGCTGCGGGCCGTTCTGGAAAAACCATCGTCCCGAGTCGTCATGAGCGTAGTTGCGACCGATGAAGTCATTTAAAAGCGAATTGCCGATTCTTTCCCCCTGCAAGAGCCAGTTGCCGCGCAAGTCGAGCGAAAGCCACCCGAACACCGCAGGAACATTGGGCCACTTCGCCATGGCCTGGCGGACAAGTTCATCCATCGTACTGCTTCGTCGTTGAGAGGGTCGATCGGAAGGAACAGCCTGTCGACAGCCATGCAATACGTCGTTGCCCCATCAATCTTCGTCCCCGTGAGTACTCTTGTGTTCCGCTGCGATCTGCTGTTGTATTGTGGGTGGAGCCGGATCGTAGTGGCTGAACTCGATCGAATAAGTGCCTTGTCCGGCCGTCATCGACTTCAGACGGCTCGGGTAGTTGCCGAGTTCGGAGAGTGGTGCTTTTCCGGTAATCAGGATGGCTCCTCCAGGCAGGCTGTCCGTGCCGTTCACCTGACCTCGCCTGCTCGATAGATCGCCCGCGATGTCGCCCATGCAGTCTTCCGGCGCCGTTACCTGAATATCGACGACCGGCTCCAGCAGCATGGGCCGCGCCTTGGTGATTGCATCCAGGAATGCACGCTTTCCGGCCGCGATGAAGGCGACCTCCTTCGAATCGACGGCGTGATGTTTGCCGTCGTAGACGGTCACTTTTACGTCTTCGACCCTGAATCCCCCGATTGGGCCTGACGCCAGAACCTGTTGTATCCCTTTCTCCACCGCAGGAATGAACTGCGTCGGAATCGCGCCGCCTTTGACCTCATCGACGAATTGATAGCCTGCGCCCCGAGCCAACGGTTCGACACGTAGGAAAACCTCGCCGAACTGCCCTGCACCGCCGGTTTGCTTCTTGTGACGATGGTGGCCGTCGGCTTGCGATGTGATCGTCTCCCGGAACGGGATCCTGGGCGGCTTCGTATCGACTTCGAGGTGGTACTGGCTGGCCATTTTCTCGAGCACCATCCGCAGGTGCAGTTCGCCCAGTCCACGAATGACCGTCTCGTGCGTGACCGCGTTGTGCTCGACGCGAAAGCAGGGGTCTTCGGCAGCGATCTTGTGCAGCACTTCTGAAATCCGCTGTTCGTCGCCGCGCCGTTTGGGCTCCACCGCGAGCCCGAACATCGGCCGAGGAAGTTCGACGGGCGTGAGATGAATGTGATCTTCGTCGTGCGAGTCGTGCAGTACACAGTCGAGAGCGATCTCTTCTATCTTGGCGACGGCAGCAATGTCCCCCGGCCCGGCCTTGGCGACCTCGACGTGATCCTTCCCTTGCAGCATGAGCAGATGACCGACCTTGAACGGCTTGCGGCCATCGCCGATGAAGAGCTGCGTATCCCGCGTAACCGTGCCCTGGTGAATCCGAAATACCCCGAGTTTCCCGACGAACGGATCGACGACCACTTTGAATACATGGGCCAGGACGTGGCGGGCCGCGTCAGGCTCGGCCTCGATGGGTTGAACCTGCGGACCTTCCCCTCTCAAAAAGGGCGGGGGGTTGCCTTCGGCCGGGTTCGGCATGAGCTTGACGATTACATCGAGCAGTTCGGGGACGCCCGCCCCGTTGCGTGCCGAAACGAAGCACACGGGAACGAGATGTCCCTCGCGAAGTGCAGCCTCAAAGGGGGCGTGAAGCTCCTCCGGGGCGATCTCTCCCTTTTCGAGATAAACCGCCATCAACGCTTCGTCGACTTCGACAACTTGATCGATCAGGGCCTGGTGCGCCGATTCAACGGAGGAGAAGTCGGACGCCCCCGATGGATTGAAGAAGCAATCGACGACTTGTTGGCCGCCGTTGGCCGGCAGATTGATGGGAAGGCACTGCTTGCCGAAGATTTCCTGGATCGTTTCGACGAGCCCTGGAAGATTGACGTTCTCGCCATCGATCTTGTTGATCGCGATCATGCGACATAACCGGCGCGTCTCGGCCCACTGCATCATGCGTCTCGCAACCGGGTCGACGCCGTTCTGCGCGTTGATGACGACGATCGCGGTCTCGACCGCTTCGAGCGCGCACAGGGCTTCACCGACGAAATCCGGAGCGCCAGGCGTGTCGAGCATGTGGACACGGGTCCGCAACCAGTCGAGGTGGGCAACGGCAGATCGAATCGAGTGCTTGTGTTGTTTCTCCAGCGGGTCGAAATCGCAGACCGTCGATCCGCGCTCGATACTGCCGGGGGCGGCAATGGCCCCGGCCTTCGCAAGCAGGGATTCGATCAGGGTGGTCTTGCCCGAACTGGCCGGCCCCACGAAAGCAATCGTTCTGAGATCTTTGGGTGCGAACGTCATGATGCGGACCTCCCCCTGGATTGCCGATCTCAGTATAGAGACGGGGTGCCGGAGCAGCAAGCCACGCATCGATCATGCCCATCCGCACTTAACCCGTTCGGACGAGACGTGCGTTTGCCATCATACGGCGCCGTAGCTGGGAAGCGAGCGCGCGCGTAGGGTGCGCGCGACCACCCGTAAACAGACGTGACCGTTTGCGCTCCGAAATACGTCGGGCATGATGATCCTTGGTTTCGGTATTGCTTCTTCGGTGGTTACCCGCGAGTCAACATGCGGTATCGAGGGAGGTATTGCCGGACCTGCGGGGCTTTCGCATACTGTCGCGATGATCAGGGAGGATATGTCTCAGACAGACGAGGCGCTCATGCTCGACTACGTGGCGGGCAGCGCCGCGGCGTTCGATCGACTCTATGCGCGGCATCGCGGGGGGCTTTATCGCTTCATTCTTCGTCAGTGCAAGGTGGCTCCAGTGGCCGAAGAGCTCTTCCAGGACGTGTGGATGAGCGTCATTCGTACGCGCAAGTCGTACACGCCGAGTGCGCGCTTCGCCACGTTCCTGTACCGAATCGCCCACAATCGACTGGTCGATCACTTTCGGCGTTCGATTCATCGGCCCAGTTTGGCGGATGGATCCGAGAGCGACGAAGGCGAGGATGCGGTGACGTCCATCCCCGCCGATCCTCGGGGGCAGCCCGACGCGTTGCTCCAGAGCAAGACCCGATTGGAGCGCTTCCATGCGCTCCTCGCAGCGTTGCCTGATGCACAGCGGGAGGCGTTCGTAATGCGTGAGGAAGGGGGGCTCAGCGTTGAGGAAATCGCGGCTGCGACGGGAGTTAACGCCGAGACCGCGAAAAGCCGGCTCCGCTATGCAATCGCGAAGCTGCGACGTGGGCTCGAGGAGATGCGATGAGCGACGATTTCGATCGCGATCTAGCGAAATTGTACCGGGCTGGCGCTTGTGAGGAGCCGCCCGCATCGCTGGATCGGCGCATTGCGAACGCGGCGCGAAAGGTGGAGCGTGCCCCGATCTGGCGCCGGTTCTTGCGCGCCTGCACGGGGTGGCAAGTCGGTTTCGGTGCGTTCGCGGTTGTCGTATTGTCCTTCAGCCTGATCGCGGTCATGCACGATCAGACATCCCTGGCACCGGAGGCCGGAGCGCCTCCCTTGGCAGCGCCGGCGCCTTCCCGGCCGGCATCCGATCTCGCGCCGCGGATGGAGCCCGAAGGCGTGAAGGCGCCTTCATCAGCTATTTGGGAAGAACAACGACGACAGACACAGAACACCGAAGTCCGTGCGGACCAGGCATCGCCGAGAGCCAAGCGCGAGCAGGAGGCGGTGCGTCGTGCCCGATCGACCGACGACATGTCCGGGAAGCTCGCGTCGATCCCGGAGCCCTTGATAGACCGGCACGCAGCGCCAGGGTCGAGCTCGGATCAATTGGGATCGGCGCGGCAACGCGAGCTGGGGGCGCCGCCGTCTGCCGCATTGCCCGTCGCGCCGGAAGCAGCGAGGTCGGCGGAGCAAAGCTCGGTACCGGGTGAGCCCCAGGCCGTTCCGAGTGCTCCGCCGCGAGTGACGCAAGCGGCGCCGAAGCGCTTTGACCCTAACAAATCGAAGGGGCCGACCACAGAGCCTCCCGAAGCATGGCTCGGTCGCATCGACAAACTGCTTCGCGCCGGAAGTGAGCAGGAAGCGCGGGCAGAGATGGGCAGTTTCCGACTACGATACCCGACCTATCCGATTCCCTCGAATTTGAAGCACCTCGTCGACGCGTCGAATCAACGTGCCGACGAGCCTCCCACACCAGAAATTAGCCCTTGAGCGATCATCGCGTTGCGAGGAGGCCCGAGGTCGACCGGGCGCCTCGACCTTCATGGCGGAGGCATATCCTTTTCGCATATGCTGCAACGCAGCAACAAACGCTTGCCACCATGTCGTCGCTCTGGCACACTGCGGGTCCGCTTCATCGAAGCGAACCACAATAAGTAGTGCTCGCAGTTCGATTTTCCCACTACATATTGGGGTAGTCCTGCTCCTAGCATGTCCTGAACGGGGGGGTGGACGGCCTGCTCCAGGCGTCTGCGCAGGATGAAACGCGCCCAGTCGGCGCATCGGATAGAGAGGCAAACTACGATGGCTGGATCGATCCGCGGTATCGCATCGTCCGTTCCCGCAAGTTTCTTGATCCCGAAGTCCGGGATTCGGATGTCGTTGGTGATTGCATGCAGTTTCGCGATTTTGATTTCACTCCCGGGTTGGCTCCGGGCGCTGGAGAGCGGTCCGAGATTCCTTCATCTCACGCATCCGGCCGGAACGATGTCGGGAGGGATGTCCCCCGGTTTGGGCATCATGTCGGGTGGGACGGGCGGCGTGGCCGATCTCGGTCCGCAGCACCAGGTCCTCGCCGACTATCTATCGCGGCGTTATCGGGTGTCCAGCGAAGCACTGGAACGGTTCATCCGGCTGGCGTACTCCGCAGGTCAGATGACCAAGATCGATCCGCTCTTGCTTCTGGCTGTCATGGCCGTCGAATCGAGCTTCAATCCGATCGCGGAGAGCGGCATGGGCGCGAAGGGACTGATGCAAGTCATTCCGCAATACCATCAGGACAAGCTGAGGACCGTGCAAGGGGCTGAACTCAACGTCCTCGATCCGGAGACGAACATTCTGGTCGGTGCCAAGGTCCTGCGTGAGTATGCGAGCAAGACGGGTGGAAATTACGCTGCGGCACTCGGGATGTACGTAGGCGCCGGGCCGGATCCAGCCCATCCGTACGCGAGCAAAGTGCTCTCCGAACGCGAGCGCCTCGAGGCGTTCCTTCGCCGAGCGTTGGAACAGTCGACTCCTCGCGCCTTGCCTGTGCAGGCGCGGACCTGATCACGTAGCGCACGGAAGTCGTGCGCCTCGTGTGCCGCGTCCTTTTTCGGCGCACGACTCCTCGTATGCTGCTGGACCTTCATCCGTGTTCGGCGCAGTATCGCGGAGGGCATCCGGCACGTGTTCGCGCCTGAAGCCTCTGGGGCTCTCTCAGCATTCACTCGCGTGCAAGGAGAACGGATGGCGGACGACCACTGGTCCAAGGATATGCTTGAATTCATGCAGAAGATGTGGAACCCGATGGGTTTTCCACTTCCGGGCATGATTGCGCCGACCGTCGATCCGGAAGAGATCGACCGCAAGCTCGCGGAACTTCGCAGCGTCGAAAGCTGGCTCAGGATGAACCTTGCGTTCGTCGAGATGACGGTCAAGACGCTCGAAATGCAAAAGTCGGCACTGGAAACGCTTTCGGGCAAAGCACCCGAGACGCGGCGCGACGATGGCAAGTAACCTTCGGCGGCAGGAACGCCCCCGGTCAGGCGGACTTCTGGCTGCCGAGTCTCGCCTTCATCGCGTCGGTCGCTCGCAATAGCGCTACCAGGATGCCTGGTTCCCAGGCCGAATGCCCTGCATCGGGGACGATGACGTATTTCGCATCCGGCCACCGGCTTGCCAGTTCATCGGCACTCGCGATCGGACACACCGTGTCGTATCGACCTTGAACGATGATGCAGGGCAAATGGCGTATGGGTTCGAGATTGGACAGCAGGGCGTCGGGCGCGAGGAATACCTCGTTTACGAAGTAATGTGCTTCGATGCGGGCGAGATTGAGTGCGCTCTGACTCGGCTCCCATGCGGCACCGAGCAACTTGCCGGGTCTAAGCGTGGAGCAGGCTGCCTCATAGGTGCTCCAGGCGCGAGCGGCGACCATGTGAATCTCGGGATCGGGATCCGTCAATCGTCGATGAAACGCGCGCAATAGATCGGTCCGTTCCGACGCGGGTAGGACGCCGACGAACTCGCGCCAGGCTTCGGGAAAGAACTGCCGCATCCCGTACAAGAACCAATCGATTTCGCTCGGGCGGCCGAGGAATATGCCTCGCAGTACGAAGCCGAGGCAGCGTTCGGGATGGACTTCGCCGTAAGCCAGGGCGAGTGTGCTTCCCCACGATCCGCCGAAGATCAACCAACGCTCGATCCCGAGATGCTCGCGTAATCGCTCCATGTCCGCGACCAGCAAGTCTGTCGTGTTGGCTTTGATGCAGCCGGCAGGCGTCGAACGGCCCGCGCCACGTTGGTCGAACAAGACGATGTGATACGCCGCCGGGTCGAAGAATCGTCGATGATCGGAGGTGCATCCTGCGCCGGGTCCGCCATGGAGGAACACCACGGGCAGGCCCTCGGGATTGCCCACGGATTCCCAGTACATGCAGTGACCGTGGTCGAGCGGCAACATACCGGACGCCAGGGCGTCGATGGCGGGATACAAGTCGGCAGCGCTGGAGTCCATGACTTCCGTCGTCCTGCGTGGGTGGCGTCGCAGGGAGTGCGCTGGAATGTTAGCATGACGCCCGATGAGCCTACCCCTGTTCACCGCCGCGTTCGCCTGTTGGCGTGCAACCCATGAGCTGGTTGCCGAGGGGCCCGCATGCAAGCTTCCGACCGAGAGCGTCGTGAAGCTGAGCATCAAGGCAATTCCGGAGGCACGCACGGCCGACACGCTCGGCGCCGAGCGTGAAGGTACGGGGGTGGTGATCGGCGCCGACGGACTGATCGTGACGATCGGGTACCTCATCATGGAAGCAGACTCGGTGCTCGTCATCACCCATGATGGTCGGATTTTTCCCGCCCTGCCCATCGGCTTCGATCAAGTCACCGGATTCGGACTATTGCGTGCCGTTTCGGCCGTCGCAGCGGCACCCATTCCGTTGGGAAGTTCTCAAGCATTGCGCGAGTTCGATCAGGTCTATCCGGTCACTCACGCGGCAGCCGGTGGTGCAAGTACCGCTTATCTCATTTCTCGCCGCAGCTTCACCGGCTACTGGGAGTACATGATCGACGACGCGCTTTTTACCGCGCCACCGCGGTTCGATCATAGCGGTGCGGCCCTGCTGGACCGGGACGGGAAGCTCGTCGGCATCGGCTCGCTTTGGGTGGGCGATGCGCTCAATGCGAGCGTGGCTTTTCCGGGCAACATGTTCGTTCCCATCGACCTTCTCAAGCCCGTGCTGGACGAACTCGTCAGCAGCGGACGGCGTCGTACACCGGGCCGCCCTTGGCTCGGCATCTATTCGGAAGAGATCGAGGGGCACGTGGTGGTCACGCGCGTCCTTCCCGGGTCGCCAGGGATGGAGGCTGGGCTCAGGCGAGGCGACGTCATCCTGGGGGTGGCCGGACATTCGATCGGCGGGCAGAACGAGTTCTACCGAACACTCTGGGCGAGCGGACCGGCCGGCGAGGAAATCGAACTTCACATCCTCCGGTCGAAGACCGTCCAGCACATCACGGTTCGATCCGTGGACCGTGCCGCCTTTCTGAAGGTAAGGACCAGTTCCTGAAACGAATGGCCAGGGTTCGATTGGCCCGTTACACCATTTTGATAATCGTATTTCTCGTGATACGGATCCTTCGGGCAACCGGGCTCGACATATCAATCTCGGCAGAGTCATGGACGACAACGATCGATTGAAGCAGGCAGCACTCGATTACCATCGCAATCCCGTCCCGGGGAAGATTGCGGTGACGCCGACCAAGGGTCTGGTCAACCAGCGCGATCTTGCGTTGGCCTACAGTCCTGGCGTCGCGTTCGCCTGTGAAGCGATCAAGGCGGATCCCGCCGAGGCACGCAACCTGACGGCGCGCGGAAACCTCGTCGGGGTGATCACCAACGGCACGGCGGTGCTCGGACTGGGTGCCATCGGTCCTCTTGCGGCAAAGCCTGTCATGGAAGGCAAGGGGGTTTTGTTCAAGAAGTTCGCCGGCATCGATGTCTTCGACATCGAGGTGGACGAGCGGGATCCCGACAAGCTCATCGAGATCATTGCGGCGCTCGAGCCGACGTTCGGGGGCATCAACCTCGAAGACATCAAGGCGCCCGAATGCTTCATCATCGAGCGTACGCTGCGCGAACGCATGCGCATCCCGGTCTTTCACGACGATCAGCACGGTACGGCGATCATCGTGGGCGCGGCGGTTCGCAACGGGTTGCGGGTCGTCGGCAAAAATATCGGCGAGATCAAGCTCGTGGTGTCAGGTGCCGGCGCGGCGGCGCTGTCGTGTCTAGATCTGCTCGTCAGCATGGGGGTCGATCCGCACAACGTCTGGGTGACCGACATCGCAGGGGTCGTGTACGAGGGCCGCACGGTCGAGATGGATCCCTTCAAGTCACGCTACGCCCGCAAGACGCAAGCGCGTACGCTCGCCGACGTGATCCTCGGCGCCGACGTATTTCTGGGGCTCTCCGCAGGCGGCGTGCTCAAGCCGGAGATGGTCGAGAAGATGGCGCAGCGGCCGTTGATCCTCGCACTGGCGAATCCTGTGCCGGAAATCCTTCCAGACGTCGCACGTGCCGTGCGTCCCGATGCCGTCGTTGCAACCGGACGATCGGATTTTCCGAATCAGGTGAACAACGTGCTGTGCTTTCCGTTCGTATTTCGCGGCGCTCTCGATGCGGGTGCGACTCGAATTACGCTCGAAATGGAATTGGCTGCCGTCGAGGCGCTTGCAGAACTGGCGCATGCCGAGCAGTCCGAGGTCGTCGTCGCAGCCTATGGAGGACAGGAGGATCGCTTCGGCCCGGATTACATCATTCCGCGGCCATTCGATCCCCGTTTGATTGCGACCATCGCGCCTGCGGTGGCCAAAGCGGCAATGGAAAGCGGCGTCGCCACCCGACCCATCGAGGATTTTTCTGCGTATCGCGAACGTTTGTCCGAGTTCGTTTGGCAGTCGGGCCTCATCATGAAGCCCGTGTTCACCGCGGCCAAGCAAGCGCCGAAGCGCGTGGTTTACTGCGAAGGGGAGGATGAGCGCGTCCTGAGGGCAGCACAGGAAGTGGTGAACGAACGCATTGCCCGACCGATTCTCGTCGGGCGGCCCGAGGTGATCGGGGTGCGCCTCGACCGGCTGGGCCTGCGCATACGCACGGGTGTCGATTTCGATGTCGTCAATCCCGAGAGCGATTCCCGATTCAGGGAGTACTGGACCGAATATTTCGAGATCATGCAGCGCAAAGGCGTGACGCAGGATCGCGCCAAAGAGCAGATTCGTCGCGATACCACGCTGATCGGCGCGATGATGTTACGGCGAAGCGAAGCGGATGCCATGCTTTGCGGTACGGTGGGCCCGTATCAGCGCCACCTCAGTGTCGTCGCGAACGTGATCGGTCGCCGCGAAGGTGTGCAGGGCTACGCCGCAATGAACATGCTTCTGCTGCCGGGCCGTACCGTCTTCATTTGCGACACCTACGTCAACTTCGATCCGTCGTCCGAGCAGATTGCGGAGATGACCGTCTTGGCCGCCGAAGAAGTCCGCCGCTTCGGACTTCTTCCTCGGGTTGCGCTGTTGTCGCATAGCAACTTCGGCAGCCTGGATACCCCGACCGCGGGAAAAATGCGGCGCGCACTCGAAATGCTTTGGAAAATCGCGCCGGACCTCGAGGTAGAGGGCGAGATGCACGGGGATACGGCCCTCGACGCGCAGTTGCGATCGCGATTGTTTCCCAATGCGAGGCTCTCCGGTCCGGCGAACCTGCTCATCATGCCCACCCTCGACGCCGCAAACATCGCCTTCAATCTGCTCAAAGCCGCGACCGGCGATGGAATTACGGTCGGCCCGATCCTCCTGGGGGCGGTGCGTCCGGTGCATATTCTGACGCCGTCGGCGACAGTGCGTCGTCTTTTGAACATGACTGCGTTGAGTGTCGTAGAAGCCGGCGCGCTGCGCGAGAAGGCGTAGCCGAAGTCGGATCGGACACCGCCGCAGACGGTCGCGCTACAATCCACTCACGATGCGGATCGACAAGGAAGGAAGCATCGCCGGACTGGCGAACGAGGCAGACCGCCGTTTGGGGGTCGTGCCCGATTTCACCCGGCATGTGATCAGTCAACGTCTGGCTGATCCTCATGCTCACCTCAGCAGTTCGGAGGAAGATCTGTGGCATCGAGATCTCATCCCGGAAGGAATGCGATTGCGCCACGCCGCCGTGCTGATGCCTTTGGTATCGCGGCCGGCCGGCGTTCACTTGCTCCTTACCCAGCGCACGAGCCACTTGAAAGGGCATGCGGGGCAGATCAGTTTCCCGGGTGGCGGCGTCGAACCCGCAGATCGTGACCGCGCGGATACTGCCTTGCGCGAAACCGAGGAGGAGATCGGCCTGTACCGAGATCGAATCGAGATACTCGGCGCCATGCCTGACTACGAACTCAACTCAGGTTATCTCGTGACCCCGGTGGTCGGATGGATCGAACCGCCCTACCAGGTCAACCCCGACCCCTACGAAGTGCAGGATGTGTTCGAGATTCCGCTGCGCCATTTTCTCGATCATCGCAGCTTTCAGCGCCGACGCTACGAGTACGACGGTATGGTCCGGCGCTACCTGGCTGCGCCCTACGAAGGCCGATATGTATGGGGAGCCACGGCAGGCATGCTGTATTTCTTCTTTCAACTGCTGCGTGGCTGACGCCATGGGAGCCGCCCGTGGTCCGGTGACTCCCGCGGTTCGCGTGTTGCGGGCGGCGGGGGTCGCCTACACGGAGCATCTCTACGACTACGAGGAGCACGGGGGGACGCGCGTGAGCGCGCGAGAACTCGGCGTGGATGAGCATAGCGTCGTCAAGACGATCGTCATGCAGGATGAGCACAAACAACCCCTCATTGCCTTGATGCATGGAGACATGAATGTCTCGGCGAGAAACCTCGGACGCTGCATCGGCGCCAAGACGATCGCGCCGTGTGATCCTGCGGCTGCACAGCGTCATACGGGCTACATGGTCGGAGGGACATCACCTTTTGGCACACGCCGTTCGATGCCGGTGTTCTTGCAGCAAACGATCCTGGGTCTGCCGCGTATCTACATCAATGGCGGCAAGCGCGGATTTCTGGTCGGCATTGCACCGCAGGTGTTGCTCGACTTGCTAGCGCCCACGTGCGTTGACATTGCCGCGCCACGGGAATGAGGAAATGTTGTCGAATCTTCTAAACCGTTGCGGCTCACCGCCGATATGCAAAGGCAGAAGGGTCCGAATGCGGCTCAGGTGGGGAGAGGACGGCAATGATGAAGCGAATTTCAAAGCGTACGGCAGGGCGCACGGCAGCACGCGAGCGCGGAAACGCGCGATCGTGGCTGGGAGCAGAGATCGAGCTCATCATTCGAGAGCGCGAACGTTTGCTGCAGACGGCCGGCGCAGCGGCCTCACTGTTTTCTGCCCTGGATCCACGACTGTTGCCGCGGGAAGCGAGGGAATCTGCGCGCAACCTGGGCATGATTCTTCAATCGCTGCCCGAAGAGACGCTCACCGATGCCATCGAAACGGCTGTCGTGCGGCGCGAGGTGTCGGCAGCGTACTAAACGGGGCACATTGCGATGACTTGAACGGGGCCGTATGAATACGCCGGCACCGCGCATCGGTATCGTACTTACCGGCGGTGGTGCGCGAGCTGCCTATCAGGTAGGCGTGTTGCGCGCGATCGCAGACTTGATCCCGAGGGACGTTGCCAATCCGTTTCCCATTATCAGCGGGACATCTGCCGGCGCCGTCAATGCGGTGGCGCTTGCCGCGGATGCAGCAAACTACCGCCGTGCCGTTCTGCGCCTCCAGGCCGTCTGGAAGAATTTTCGACCCGAGCACGTTTATCGAGCCGACCTGCCGGGCGTACTGAAGAACAGCACCCGCTGGATGATCGCTGCGGTGACGGGCGGTCGGGGGCGCGAGCCCGTTGCGCTTCTGGACAATGGCCCGCTGCGCGAACTGCTTGCGCAGCGCATCGAGTATCCGGCCATTCAGCGAGGGATCGATGCCGGTCATCTCGAGGCGCTCGCACTGACCTGCTCCGGCTATACGTCGGGGCAGTCGGTCACGTTCTTTCAGGGCGCATCGGGTGTTCGGCCATGGCGACGAGCTCGCCGCATCGGCGTCCCGACGGCCATCGGGATCGAGCACCTGCTCGCATCGTCCGCGCTGCCGTTCATTTTTCCTGCGGTGCACATCAATCGCGAGTACTTCGGCGATGGCTCGATGCGGCAAATCGCGCCGGTGAGCCCGGCGCTACATCTGGGCGCGGATCGGGTCCTGGTCGTCTCCGTCGGGCGGCAACAGAACGCGACGGCCGCGGAACGTCCCCAGTCCGAGGGATATCCGACCCTCGCACAGATCGCAGGCCACGCGATGAACAGCATTTTTCTCGATTCGCTGGAGGCGGACCTCGAACGTCTCCAGCGAATCAACCGCACGTTGAGCCTGTTGCCGGCAGAGGCCATTGAGTCCGGCCGAACGTCGTTGCGTCACGTGGACTTCATGGTGATCTCCCCCTCGGAGGAACTCGATAAGATCGCCCTGCGGCATATCGAGGAGCTGCCCAGGACAGTCCGCGCGTTGTTTCGGAGCGTGGGCGCCACACAGCGCGGCGGATCGACGCTCTTGTCGTATCTGCTCTTCGGTCGGCGCTATTGTCGGGAGCTGATCGCGCTGGGCTATCGGGATGCGATGGCCAAGCGCGACAACCTGCGTGGTTTTCTAGGTTACGATGCGCACTGGTATTGCGAACTGCGAAACACTGCTGCATGAAACCCTACTCCGAAGCCTGCGAACGAAATGCCGGTCCGATCATGGAGATCCTGGAGAGGGTATTTGCTGATCGGCGTCAAGTCCTGGAGATCGGCAGTGGCACGGGGCAACACGCGGTTCGCTTCGCTTCCCTGTTGCCCCATCTCGTCTGGCAGACGAGCGACCTGATTGACGCGCATCCGGGTATCCAGGCATGGCTCGCCGATGCCCGGCTCTGCAATGCAAGGGATCCGATCGCACTCGATGTTCGCGACCACGCATGGCCCGTCGGTCGCTACGATGCGTTCTTCAGTGCAAACGTGATCCATATCGCGGGCTGGGAAGCGGTTCAGTCCCTGTTCCGGGGAATAGGACGTCATCGCGCGGATGATTGTGTCGTCGCGTTCTACGGGCCGTATAACTACGATGCGCAATACACCTCGCAGAGCAACGCTGAATTCGATGCGTGGTTGCGGCAACGGAATCCGGAGAGCGGAATACGTGATTTCGAGGCCGTCAACGCTCTAGCGGTCGCGGTCGGTCTGACGCTCGTCGAAGACAACGCGATGCCGGCAAACAACCGGCTCCTCGTCTGGCGCTGATGCACGCTCATACGCCTCCAACGCATCGCGTGCCGCGCTTTGACAGGTCCAGTCGGTGGTGTTACGGTGATTGCTCCCACCAGTGGTGATTTGCCATGAGCCGCGCTTTTGTCAAGGAAGTGGACGACAACCTGCCCTCGGACGAATTGCCCGAGCGGCCGCAGAGTCCGCACCCGAATTACGTTACGCCGCGAGGCCTGGAACTGCTTCAGGCGCGTGCGCACGAGCTTCTGACGGAGCGGGATCAGCTCGCCGCGCAGGATGATCCGATGTCGCGGACACGTCTGCTCGAAGTCAAGCGCGATCTGCGTTACTTTCAGGGGCGAATCGAGCGCGCGATTCTTGTCGATCCCGCCGGGCAGCCGAAGGACGAAGTCCATTTCGGTGCCGAGGTGGATATCGAAGATGCGGGCGGCACGCGCTCGACCTATCGCATCATCGGCGAGGACGAGGCCGACGTTCACGCCGGCAGCATCTGTTGGGCTTCGCCGCTGGGCAAGGCGCTGATCGGCTTGAAGGTGGGTGATACCTTCGTATGGCAAAAAGCGGGGCAGCCGCTGGACGTCGAAGTCGTCGCGATTCGCTATGGGCATGCCTGAGCGTCGACGCCCGGGAACCGCGGCGCTGATCGCCCGAAAGCATGACGGAGCGTGCATGCGTCCTGTCATGAACGGAATCTTGCTGCTGCTCGGATCGTGACTCTGCTTGCACTGATCGCGGCGTTGCTGGTCGAACAGGCGCGTGCGCTGTCGGCGACCAATCCGGTTTTTCGCGCGTTTCGCGCTTACGCCAGGTTCATCGATCGCACGTTCAATGCCGGGACGTACCAGCAAGGCGTGCTTGCGTGGTTCTGCATCGTGGTGCCGATCGTCGGTGCGGTCTTCTTGACATCAACGCTTCTGCATCGATTTTCGCCTGTCGCATCGCTCCTCTTCGATGTCGTGATTCTTTACCTTACGATGGGATTCCGCCAGTTCAGCCACGCCTATACCGACACGTTGAGCGCCCTTCGCGCAGGCGATCTGACCCGGGCGCGAGCCAACATCGGGAGCTGGACCGGCCGGCCGACCGAGCAGATGGAAGCGACGGAGATCGCCCGCATCTGCATTGAACGCGGATTGTGCAGCGCGCATCGGCACGTGTTCGGCGTGATCGCGTGGTTCGCAGTGTTCGGTGCATCGGGCGCCGTGCTTTTTCGTCTGGTTGCCATGCTGCGAGATCACTGGGGCGCGCGGGACGAGAGCGATGAAGCACCCTTCGGAGCGTTTAGCAGGATGGCGTTCGACGTCTGCGACTGGGTGCCCGCACGGATCACGGCTGTCTCGTTTGCCGTCGTGGGTGATTTCGAAGACGCCCTGTTTTGCTGGCGAACCCAGGCAGATGCGTGGCCCGACGCCTCGGAGGGTGTCGTATTGGCGAGCGGCGCCGGTGCGCTCGGGGTCCGATTGGGGGCCAGTCTCGCCAATACGGATCCCATGGAGTTGCGTTCGGAACTCGGCATGGGCGACGAAGCCGATGCCGAACTCATGACGAGTGCAGTGGGGCTCATCTGGCGTGCTCTCGTGCTCTGGCTCTTCGTGCTGCTGCTCGTAAGTGCGGCGAGCTGGCTCGGCTGATCTCCGAGCGTCGAGATCGTGTTCAGCCGACGGAGTCGTGCCGTCCGATCGATGCCAGTATGCGTCGGTAGCTGGCGAGACGCGTCGGCTCGATTCGACCCGCGCGCACACCTTCGTCGAGCCCGCAGCCTGGCTCACCGTCGTGTCGGCAGTTGCTGAACCGGCAATGCCCCAGCAGCGGACGCATCTCCTTGAAACAACTCGCCAGGTCTTCGGGGAGCACATGGCTCAGCCCGAAGGCGTGCATTCCGGGGGAATCGATGAGGTTGCTCGACGCATCCAGGGCGTAAAGTTGGGCGTGCGTCGTCGTGTGTCGGCCTGCATCCCGAAAGGCGGAGGTATCGCCGACGCGGGCAGCGGCCTGCGGAACGAGCCTGTTGACGAGCGTTGATTTGCCGACACCGGATTGCCCGACGAAAACACTGGTGTGTCCGCGCAGTTCGTCGAGGAGTCGGTCCAGGACCGAAGATTTCGACGAAGTCGCTGTTCGATAGCCGAGGGCGCGGTAGGAATCGAGAATGCCTGCAATCGAGGCGCCGTCTCGGGGGGCGAGATCGATCTTGTTCAGCAGGAGCAGAACGCCGATGCCTGCGTGCTCGGCGGCGATCAGGCAGCGATCCAGAAAGTCGATATTCGGCACGGGCGACACGGCCAGGACGATGACGACCTGATCTGCATTGGCAGCGATCGCTTTCTCGCGCTTGGCGTCGGAGCGGTAGACCAGGCTCGTGCGAGGCTCGACATCCTCGATGACGCCTTCGCCGGGGCCGGTGGCGGCAATACTGACCCAGTCTCCGCAGACGATCCCGGTGCGGCGCCCGCGCGTCACGCACGAAAGGGTCTCGCCCGTCGGTGTTTCGACCAGGGACCGCCTGCCGAAGGAAGCGACGACGCGTGCATGGGCGATCTTCGAGGCGTTCTCAGCCACGAGTGTCCCGAGCAAACGCTAAAGGTTGAACAAGGCGTCTAGCTTGGCCGCGCAAATGAAATCGTTCTCCGAGATACCCGCGATCGCATGGGTGTGATACGCGACCCGACAGGTGTTGTATCCGACGGTGAGGTCGGGATGATGATCTTCGCGGTGCGAGATCCACGCCGTGGCGTTCACGAATGCCATCGTCTGGTGGAAATTCTCGAACGCGTATGTCTTGGTAATCACGCCATTCTTGCAGACCCAACCTTGGATGCGGTTCAGCAAAGCCTCGATCTGTGGCTCGGTCAGCGGCGATGCGTTGCGGTCGCTGGGTTGGCAGTGACGCTTCACGAGATCGATGCTTTGGGACATGGCGCCTCGATGCTGTTCGTCAGCCGCTCGCCGGGGACTGCTGCAATCGCGCGATGCGCGTCGAGGCAGGCGGATGCGAATCGTAAAAGGCGGAGTGCCACGGATCCGGCGTGAGGGTCGAAGCGTTGTCCTTGTAGAGCTTGACGAGCGCACTTTCCAGATCTTTCGCGGATGCGTGCTGCGTGGCGTAGTGATCGGCCTCGAACTCGTGCTTGCGCGAATAGATGCCGAACAGCGGTTGAAGAAGGAACGTGAATACGGGCAACACCAGGAAGAACAGCACGAGGGCCATTGCTGTCGACGGCGTTTCCACGCCCAGCGCCGAGTAAAACCAAGGCTGCTGCATCATCTGCCCAAGCAGCCAGAAGAACCCGAGCGCGGCGGCGAACAGCCAAACCATGCGCTTAACGACATGCCGGCGCCTGAAGTGCCCCAACTCGTGGGCGAGAACGGCTTCGATCTCCGGTGGATCAAGTCGCGCGAGCAGCGTATCGAAAAACACGATGCGCTTGGATTGGCCGAATCCCGTGAAGTACGCGTTCCCGTGGGCACTGCGCTTGGAGCCATCCATGACGAACAGTCCCTGTGAGCGAAACCCGCATCGTTCGAGCAATCTTTCGATGCGCGCTGCGAGCGCCTCGTCCTGCATCGGCGAGAACTTGTTGAACATCGGCGCAATGAAGGTCGGGTAGATCGCAAGCAGCAGCAGATTGAAGCCGCTCCAGGCGGCCCATGCGTAGAGCCACCACCGTTCGCCCGCGACGGCCATGAGCCACAGGATCAGGGCCAGCAGCGGTCCGCCCAGCAAGACAGCCAACACGAGACCCTTCGCCAGATCGAGAAAAAAAAGCTTGAGAGTCGTCTTGTTGAAGCCGAATCGCGCTTCCAGTTGAAATGTTCGGTACAGGCTCAGAGGCAACTCCGCGACCGAAGTGGCGATTGCGACCAGCGCGACGAGGGCGATACCCCGGACAATGTCCGATGTGAAGAACTTCGATGCGATCTCGTGGCCGAGATTGAGCCCGCCGCCGAGCGTGAGCACGATCAGAATGAGGCCATCGATCAGGATGGCCACGGAGCCGAGCCTCGCTTTTGCGCACGTATAGTCGGCAGCCTTTCGATGGGCATCGAGCGAAATCTGATCGGTGAACGGGTCAGGTACGCGCTCACGATGCGCCAGGACGTGCCGATATTGCCGGTACGCCAGAATCAGCCGCAGCCCGATCGAGAGCGCAAAGGCGGCCAGGAAGAGTGCCGTGAATGGATGCATGTGCAACTGCGGAAGATGCTGAAGTTATGACACAATACGGCGAAGAAGGCGGAGCAGATTATGGCACAGGACGCAACCAGTCTCATCTGGATCGACATGGAAATGAGCGGGCTCGACCCCGACCTGAACAAGGTCTTGGAGGTCGCCATCGTCGTCACGGATGCCCATTTGAACGTCGTCGCCGAAGCACCCGTGCTGGTCGTTCACCAACCGGATGATGTGCTGAACACGATGGATTCCTGGAATACGAATACGCACGGCCGTTCCGGGCTCACCGACCGCGTGCGTGCCTCGACCCTGACGGAGGGCGAGGTTGAACGCACAATGGTCGACTTCCTGGTCGCGTACGTGCCGGCGTCGACGTCGCCGATGTGCGGCAACTCGGTGCACCAGGATCGCCGCTTCCTCGCGCGCCACATGCCCAAGCTGGAATCGTACTTCCTCTACCGCAATCTCGATGTCAGTACCTTGAAGGAGCTGGCGCGCCGCTGGCGCCCCGAACTGCTGAGCGGTCTGGTGAAGGTGGGCAAGCACGAGGCACTGGCCGACATTCATGAATCGATCGCCGAACTGCGGTATTACCGCGAGCACTTCCTGCGTCTCTGATCGCCGACGGCCGCCATCGCGGCGGTCGAGAGGCACGACGTTCGTCGAGTGCGCCGCTCAACGATCTCACCGAATCGCATCATCGAATCTTCTACCTGGGACACCATGGCAAAGGGCACGCCTTTCACGCTTCAAGTTCATCCGCGCATACCCGAGCGTCTGCAGCGCCTGAACGATCTCGCGAACAACCTGTGGTATGCATGGGATCGGCCCACCCGCGGGTTGTTCAGTCTTCTGCATCCGGGCTTATGGAACGCAGTAGGGCACAATCCGAAAGCGTTCCTGCGTCGTGTCGACGAGCGCAGACTGCTGGAGGTTGCCGAGGATCCGGTGTTCCTGGGGACGTTCAACAAGGTCCTATCGGCTTACGACACGTACCATAGCGAGCCGATGCGTCGTAGCGGATCCGAGTGGCTGCGCAGCGAGGACCTCGTTGCCTACTTCTGTGCCGAGTTCGGCTTTCACGAGAGCTTTCCGATCTATTCCGGCGGCCTCGGCATCCTTGCCGGGGACCATTGCAAAAGCGCGAGCGATATTCGGCTACCCTTCGTGGGTGTCGGTCTGCTTTACCGGCAAGGTTATTTCTCGCAGCTGATCGACGGCGAAGGCAATCAGCATGCGATCTATCGCGACAGCGAGTTCGCTTCGCTTCCGATCGAGCCGGCGTGCAACGCGGCGGGCATGGAGATCTGCATCGAGGTCGGTCTGCCCGGGCGGACGGTGGTTGCCAAGGCTTGGCGGGCACGCGTCGGGCATGTGACGCTTTACCTGCTCGACACCGATGTGGAGTCGAACTCGGCGCATGACCGCGACATCGCACATCAGCTGTACGGCGGCGACAAGACGACACGCATCGAGCAGGAGATCATCCTCGGCGTAGGCGGCGTACGGCTTTTGAGCGAACTCGGACTGAAGCCGACCATCTGGCACATCAACGAGGGGCATGCTGCCTTCCTGGTGATCGAGCGCATGCGCTCCCTGACGAAGCGCGGACTGAGCTTCGAGGCCGCACTGGAGGCCGTCGCTGCGAATACGGTATTCACGACGCATACCCCGGTGCCGGCAGGCCACGATCATTTCAGCGCCGGAATGATCGCGACCTACTTCGATACGCACGCGAGCGAACTTGGCATCACGCCTGACGCGCTGCTGCGGTTGGGCCGTACCGACGACAATGGCGACTTCAACATGACCGCTTTGGCAATACGCGGATCGAGATTTCAGAACGGGGTGTCCAAGATTCACGGCAGCGTATCCGCCGAGATTTGTGCGCAGATGTGGCCCGGTATCGAACCGGAGGAGAATCCTCTCACGTACATCACCAACGGAGTGCATGTCCCGACGTTTCTTGCGCAGGAGTGGCACGAGGTGTTCGAGCGCTACCTCGGTTTCGGTTGGGCGCATCGGCTGTGCGACGCCGATTTCTGGCACGGCATACAGCGCATTCCCGACCAGCTGTTCTGGAGCGTTCGACAGTCACTGAAGTCGCAGATGCTGCACCTCATCCGGTACCGCGTTACGCAGCAGCACTTCCGCAACAACGGCTCCGAAGCGCACCTCGATCGATTGCTCAAGCTTGCCGATCCCCTCAATCCCAATGTGCTGACCATCGGCTTTGCGCGCCGTTTTGCAACCTACAAACGCGCGAGTCTGCTGTTCGACAACCTCGACTGGTTGCGTGAAATCGTTTCGGATCCGAACCGCCCGGTGCTTTTTGTCTTTTCCGGGAAGGCTCATCCGGCGGACAATCCGGGTCAGGATCTCATCCGCGAGCTGCATCGCGTGGCGCGCTCGCCGGAATTCGAAGGACGCATTCTCATGGTCGAAGACTATGACATGCGTCTTGCCCGTCGTCTCGTATCGGGATGTGACGTATGGCTGAACAATCCGGTCTACCCGATGGAAGCATCCGGAACGTCGGGAATGAAAGCGGCGATCAATGGCGGCATCAATCTGTCGGTTCTCGATGGCTGGTGGGGGGAAGCGTACAACGGCAGCAACGGTTGGGCCATCAAGCCCGCATCGGTACAGCTCGACGAGGGGCGTCGAGCTCATGAAGAATCCGTGACACTTTACGAACTGATGCAGGATCAGGTTGCTCCGCTGTACTACGATCGGGGTGATCTCGGCTACTCGCCAGGCTGGGTGAAGCTCGCGAAGCAATCGATCTCGACCTTGCTGCCTCGCTTCAATTCAACCCGCATGGTCACCGAATACGTGCGGAAGACCTATCTGCCCGCCGCGCAGCAGGGCCGCCGGCTGAGCGAGAACGGCTATGAAGCCGCACAGCGGGTTGCTGCGTGGAAAGCGAAAGTGCGCTCGGCGTGGGACGGGGTTCGCGTTCGGCGTCTCGATGTCCCGAAAGCCGATCTCGCGTTCGGTGAGACGATCACCCTGCAGCTTGCCGTGGCACTCAACGGTCTTGCGGCGAGCGACGTCGTCGTCGAGGTCATCATGGGCCGTCCGTTCGGCTCCCTGCAGTTGCAGAGCAGCGCCCGTTACGAATTCGAGTGGGAAGGCGTGAAAAACGAGGCAGGCGAGGATCTGTTTTCGCTGCAGCTGTCGCCCGAGCTTTGCGGGCGCCTGGAATACCGGATACGGGTATATCCCTGCCACGAGCTGCTGACGCATTCGTTCGAAACCGGACAGATGATCTGGCTCTAGCAGCCTGTCGGGTGCACTAGCCGGAATTAGCACCGAGCATCGCGCGGTACAGTTCCAGATAGCGGCCGGCACTCGATTTCCAGCCGAAGTGCTTCGCCATGGCGTTGCGCTGGAGCGAGCGCCAGATGTCCGGATCCTTCCAGGCTTGCACGGCTCGTTCGACGGCATCGAGGAAGGCAGCCGATGTGGGTGCGTCGAAGATGAAACCGGTCGCTGAGCCGACTGCGAGGGTCGCAGGGGTGCAGTCGACAACGGAGTCGGCGAGCCCTCCGGTGCGATGAACGACCGGCAAGGTGCCGTAGCGCTGGCTGTACATCTGGTTGAGCCCGCACGGCTCGAATCGTGAGGGCATTAGGAAGATGTCTGCTCCGGCTTCGATCGTATGCGACAGCGCTTCGTCGAATCCGCGGACGAAAGCCACGCTTCCCGGGTGTGCTCGCGCGATTGTGGCGAGCTCTTGTTCGATCCGGTCGTCGCCCGTGCCGAGTACGATGAGCTGCGCCGGCAGGGCCAGAAGCCGTTCTGCACAGGCTGCGACGAGGTCTATGCCCTTCTGCGGAATCAATCGGCTCACGATGCCGCAGAGTGGTACGTCGGCCGGCGTGTCGAGATTGAATCGTCGGCGCAACTCAACCGTGTTTCGAGCTTTGTCGACCAGACGGGCGGCGTCGTAGTTTGCCGCGAGTGCGGGATCCGTTGCCGGATTCCAGGCGCGCTCGTCGATGCCGTTGAGTATGCCGACGAGGCTTGCGCTGCGGCCCGTCAAGAGACCGTGCATGCCGAATCCGAGCGGCTCCGACTGGATCTCTCTTGCGTAGGTCGGGCTGACGGTGGTGATGCGATCCGCATAGTAGATGCCGGCCTTGAGAAACGACATCTGACCGTAGTATTCGATGCCCTCGACATCGAAACTTTGCGGTGGCAGCCCGAGCCTGGATACGAACGAGGGCGAGAAATTGCCCTGGTACGCGAGGTTGTGGATGGTCAACAATGAGGCGGCGTGGGGGCGGCCCGCCCAATGGGCATACGCCGGTCCGAGGCCGCACTGCCAGTCGTTGCAATGAAGAATGTCGCAGCGCCAGTCGCACGGGGAACGGTCGCTGCTCAGGAGAAAGGCGACGAACGAGAGCAGGCCGAAGCGAATCGGATTGTCCGGCCAGTCGCGTCCAAGCGGATCGAGGTAGGGGCCGCCGTCGCGTTCGTATAGTTCCGGACAAGCCAGCACGATGAGGGGCGTACCGTTCGGGGCTTGGGCTGCGAGCAGCGTGGCGGCAGGAAATGCCCCTAACGCCGGCAGTTCCGCAATTGTGCTTACGCGGCTCACGCCTCCCAGGACATCCCGATAGCCAGGCAGCAGGATCCGGATGTCCACATCAAGTTCGGCTAAAGCGACCGGCAGCGCCGCGGCTACATCGGCAAGACCGCCCGTCTTGGTCAACGGGGCCATTTCGGAGGCAGCGAACAGCACGCGAAGGGGTGGGGCCACGTTACGTTTCCGTAGGTGCTGCTCTATCGTCCGCGAATAGCCGTGCCATCAGCTGAAGCGTGGATGCATCGTGCGCGCTGCGAGTCTGATCCGAATCGACGTCCGCAAGAATGCGCTGGGCGAGCTGCTTGCCGAGCTCGACACCCCATTGGTCGAAAGAGTTGACGCCCCAGATGCATCCCTGCACGAATACCTTGTGTTCGTAGAGGGCGATCAGAGCGCCGAGGGTGCCGGGATCCAGGCGTTCGAAGACGATCGAAGTCGTCGGCCGGTTGCCCGGAAATACCTTGTGCGGCACGAGCGCTTCGAGCTTGGTGTCGTCCATGCCTTGCGCGCGTAGTTCCTCGCGCACTTCGTCAGCTGTTTTTCCGCGCATCAAGGCTTCGGTCTGCGCGACGAAATTCGCGAGCAACAGGCGGTGATGGCTGCCAAGCGGGTTCTGGGTGTGCACCGGTGCGATGAAATCTGCGGGAATGACTTCGGTGCCCTGGTGAAGCAGCTGATAGAAGGCGTGCTGGCCATTGGTGCCAGGTTCGCCCCATATGACCGGGCAGGTGGCGTAGTCTACCGCTTCACCGTCGCGGCGGACCCGTTTGCCGTTGCTTTCCATCTCCAGTTGCTGGAGGTAGGCGGGAAATCGCGAAAGGTACTGGTCGTAGGGCAGTATAGAGTGCGAGCGCGTTCCGAAAAAATTCGTGTACCAGACGCCTAGCAATGCGAGTAGCGCGGGCGCGTTCTGATCCAGAGGGGCGGTTCGAAAGTGCTCGTCCATCGCATGGGCGCCGGCCAGAAGGTCTTCGAACCCGTCCATGCCGATGCACAGGGCGAGCGAGAGTCCGATGGCGGACCACACCGAATAGCGACCACCGACCCAGTCCCAGAACTCGAAAACGTTGCGGGAGTCGATGCCGAACCGCGACGTCTCGGCGAGGTTGGTCGACAATGCGACGAAGTGCTGCTTCACGGCTTCGTCGGTGCCGAGCCGTGCAACCAGCCAAGCCCTGGCGGAGCGGGCATTTGCAATCGTCTCCTGGGTCGTGAATGTCTTCGAAGCAACGATGAACAGCGTCGATTCCGGGTCGACTCGCTTCAGGACCTCGGCGAGATGCGTCCCGTCGACGTTGGAGACGAAGTACGGTGACAGACGCTCGTGTCGATACGGAGCGAGAGCCTCGGTGGCCATCAGGGGACCGAGGTCCGATCCGCCGATACCGATATTCACGATCTGCCGGATCGGCTTGCCCGTGTAACCGACGTGACGTCCACTTCGCACTGCATCGGTGAAGGTACGCATGGCGGTACGGACGCGGGTGATCTGCGGCGTGACATCCATGCCGGCAATCGTCATGGCTCCCTGCGCGCGCAGTGCGACGTGGAAGGCGGGACGATCTTCGGTAGTGTTGATCGCTTCCCCGGAGAACATGCGTTCGATCCAAGCAGGCACGCCTTCCTGCCGTGCGAGAGAAACCAGCAGGGGTACGGTATCGTCGGTGAGCCAGTTCTTCGAGTAATCGAGCGTGAGACCTGCGGCGTGCAACGTGTAACGACGGGCCCGCTCGGGGTCTGCAGCGAAAAGATCGCGCAGGTGCCGCTGTGCGACGAAATCGCGGTGGGTCGTGAGTGCTGTCCACGCGGATGAGCGTGTCAATGCAGTCATCTTCATTCGAGTCCCGGGTCGATCGTGTCGAGGAATTCTAGTGGCTTGCGTCCGAGATTCGTAGCATTCATGCTGCACGCTGCGATTGATCTCATGGGTGGAACAAGAATTTCTGACAAGAGGACACTCACTGGCTGAAAAAAAGCCCCGAGGT
>LNFM01007562.1_pt1 | contig 36024 bp, 33 predicted proteins | sample 596031 | NCBI WGS metagenome assembly LNFM01 (sample SAMN04254537, study PRJNA301005) | activated carbon metagenome | isolation source: dual media filters at the Ann Arbor, Michigan drinking water treatment plant | place: USA: Ann Arbor | reverse complement strand
TTCCCTTCGGCCCGGAAACGCTGCTTGTTACCCCGCGGGACACCCCTTACCGCATCCAGGCGCGGTCTACTCCAGAGGCACGGACAGGTTGTGGGGGTGTGGTCGCGGTAACCATCGACCTTGGACAACCCACACTGAAGCGCTGGCAGGCAGGAAGTGACGAGCCAGAGCTGAAGATCGTCTGCGGCCATTTCCGTGCAATACAGGCTGGCAATCGCGACCTGTTCGGTGCGCTTGATGCACCGGTGGTCGAGTATTCCGGCAAAGATAGTGTCGGCAGTCTGATGCCATTGATCCGCACCGAGCTCAGTGAGAACAACACGGGCGGCCGGACGATGGCCGCAGCGATGCTGCGCCAGGTTTTGGTGATACTGTTGCGGCGCGGGCTCGCCGAACAGCAGAGTTGGCTTGGTTCGCTTGATCTGGTTAGCGATGAGCAGGTGATGCGCGCCTTTAGCGCCATGGTGCATGAGCCCGGTGCGGCACACAGTGTGATGTCTCTGGCGCAGCTGGCATGCTTAAGTCGGTCAGCCTTCATCAAGCGGTTCCGGGCGTCGTTCGGGCACCCTCCCGCCACAGTGCTGCGCGAACTGCGCTTGCTCGCTGCGGCAGACCGGCTGCTGCATAGCCGCGCATCTGTCGAGCAGGTCGCGCGCGGCGTGGGCTATGCGAGCCTGAGCAGCTTTTCGCGTGCCTTTACCACGCGGTTCGGCGTTAACCCGGCTGCATATCAGGCGCGCTCTCAAGAATCAGGCGTTTGACGCATAGATTGGGCTCCTGCGGCTGAGGTGTTGCTTTATTCATTTTGGCGGAGGCATATAATATAAATTTTGAAAATATGGTAGCGAAACGCGAGCATAGGTGTTCGCCTAGTCGCTTGCCTCACTATATGAATATCCGGGGGCAATTGTGAAGTAACGGCCTGATGAAAAATCGGCGGTTGCGTTATATTCCCGTAATTTTATCGGTCCGCAGCCTAGCATCGCGCAGCGGTTGTTTGTCGCTGGATTTAGACTGGATTTGGGAAGCTAGGGCTTCGGGCTATTGGTGATAGCGCGAAGCACGGAGGCGAAGATAAGGGTCGCAAAGCCTTATGATTGAAGTGCGTCAGCTCAGATTTGCAGTAGCCACCGCCGATGCCCAGAATTTCTCACGCGCCGCCGAAGCAATGCGCATCAAGCAGTCGACGTTGAGCAGACGAATAGCCACCTTGGAGGCGCGTCTCGGGATCAAGCTCTTTGAACGCAGCACGCGCGGCGCGATACCGACCGAACAAGGCAAGGCGTTTCTGAGTGTTGCCCGGCGCATTCTCACCGATATCGACAATCTTCAGACGACAGCCCGCGCGGTCAGCTATGGCGAAGAGGGCAGGATCGCGGTCGGCTTTTGTGCGTCCCTGATGGCCGGCAACATGCGCGCGACCATTGGCGAATATATGCGGCGTCACCCCGACATTCAGTTTGACGGGATCGAGTCGGATCCCGAGCGTATGTTCAGTGACCTGAAGGCACGGATTATTGACGTGGCTCTGATGCCGTCGGACGCGCACGACGCCGGCATCCTCCGGCGCTCGGCTTGGTCGGAGCGTTTGCTGGTGGCTTTGCCGAAAGACCATCAACTGGCCACATCAGACCGGATTCACTGGAGCGATTTGCGCCGCCAGGTTTTTGTGCTGCCCAGTCAGGGCGTGGGCCCGGCGATGGCGCGCACGTTGAAGCGCCGATTGTCGGATCAGGGCTATCGTGCGCACCTGATCATGCAAGACACAAGCCTCGAAAGTGTTCTGAGCACGGTACCGTTTGGCCGGTACATCACGCTGGCCACCGAAGCCTCGATCGGAGTGCATTGGCCGGAACTAACGTTCCTCGAAATCATGGATCAGGGCGGCCCTGCGCGGCTCGACTATGCTTTCTACTGGCGCGAAGAAAACGACAATCCGGCGCTGAAGCGTTTCTTCGATTTGATCAGCGAACGCTACCCGGCCTGACCCGAGCGCCGCAATTTGGCGAAGGACCGGTCGGTCGCAATGAAACGCTCGATCATCGGCGGGATCAGTCGTTCAGGTGATGGAGCATCTTTGGTATCGCCGCCGTTGATCGCCAAGCCATAGGCGAGCAGTTCGCGGTGAAGGCGGGACGACAGCTCGATGGTTACCTTGACCGGCTTTTCGTCGGCCAGATCGGCCAATTTCAATCGAGTCACGATCCGCCTCCCAGTACGAGGTCACGGGTCACCAGCACGCGCACAGGAAAACCCGGACGGATCGTCAGTGTCGGCCGTACGTCGAGCTCGCGGCTGACCACCTGTTCGCCCGCGCGGTCGATGCTGTCCTGCGAGCCGCGGCGCAGCGCGCGGGTGAGATTGTCGTCATTGCCAGCGCCAAGCTCGCCGCCAACACCCAGCAGAGTCGAGACCAGTGCTGCCCGCAGAACGCCGCCCCAATGGAAGTCCACGCCGTCTTGCAGCCCGGCAAAGCCGGATGGGTCCCCGCCGGGTTGGCGTTCCAGCACAATCGACCGGCCATCGGGCAAGATCAGGCGGTTCCATGCGAGTTGGACCCGGCGCTGGCCGAAGGACACGTCGGCATTATAGTCGCCGATCAGTCGCGATCCCTGGGGGATGAGCAGGATGCGGCCGGTGACGCTGTCATAGACTGGCTCGGTGACCTGCGCGGTGACCTGACCTGGAAGATCGGAGCGAATCCCGGTGATGAGGGCAGCAGGAATGATACTGCCCGCCTGCAAGACATAGGTGCCCGCAGGTGGCTCGATCCGACTCGCTGATACCGTCCGGCGCTCGGCGGGGCGGTCGGCAAAGGCGGGACGCTGAGCCTCTGCTGCAAGTTGCGGCACCGGCGGCCCACCGCCGGGATCGGCAACTTCCGATCCGTCACCGACAGCAGCTGCCCCCGCACCGCCACCAAAGAACAGGCGGCTTTCGCGAGCGGCGCTGCGTTCCTGCATAAGCCGCTGTCGTTCGGTCTCGGCTGCCGTTTGCGCAGGCGTTGGCGCAGGACCAGTGGGGTTGTGCCGCCAGGATCGGCGCGCCGAGATCGCCGGGCAGGGGCGGGCCCAGCTTGGGGACATCACCATAGTCGCGAGGGGCATCGGCCAATGCATCGGGCCGCGCCGCGCCTTCGGTGTTGAGCAGCTCCTCGCGCTCGGCCCGGCTCGCGGGCTGCAGGGCATAGATCAACGCACCGCCGACAAGGGCAAAGCCGCAAGCCGACGCGATGCCGATGGCCTTGCGCGACAGCCGCATGACGCGCGGCGGATCTCCGCGCAGCTTGACCGCCTCTTCTGGCGTTGGAGCAGCTTCGTCGCTCATGACGGCGTCCTCCGGCGTTCCTTGCGGATCTCGACGCGCTGCTGCGAACGGCGGTCGCCAAGGCGCAGTTCGGCGCGCTCGAGCAGCCGGTCGACGACCATGAAGCGGCCTGACACGCGGTAGTTGAGGAGCTCGGCTTGATTGCCTTCGCCAAGCCCGAACAGCGGCGGCATCTGACCTTGCGAAACGCTTTCGGGAAACTCGATGAAAGTCTGCCGCCCGTCATCGAACACGCGCACCGGTCGCCACGCAGGCCGATCGCCCGACAGACGGTAGGCAAAATTGAGCGCCTCGACCGGAATATTGGCAGCAATTGGTGCTGCGCGCCTCTCGGCTTCCTGCGCCTGCTGCAAGGCGATCAACTCGTCCTGCGGATAGGTCCAGGAGACCGACGCCATGTAGACCGACGGATTGGCGCGCAGCTCGATATGATAGGTGCGCCGGTCGGTATTGATGACGAGGTTTGTTGTGATATCGGAGCGGACCGGCTTGACCAGAATGTGGACACGGGCGCTGGCCCCGCGTCCGCTTACGGTGTCGCCGATCAGCCAGCGCACGGTATCGCCGGCAGCGACAGGTCCGGCGCCAACCAGCTGCTCGCCTTCCTGCAGCGCAATGTCGGTCACCTGTCCCGGCGCGGTATAGACCTGATAGAGCGCGCCGGGCGCCCAGGCGTAGTTCTGGATCGCGTTGATGAACTGCTCGCCCTCGGGTTGCACGCGCGCGGCGGCGTTTGCCGCTCCCACCCGATCCCGGGGCAAGGAAGGTTGGGAGCGGCGCGCGGCGGGGGAGGGGGCTCGCCGCGATTCGGATTGCGTCTGCATTGTTGCGCTGGTCCCCGAATCGATGACCACTTGCGCCGGTTCTAGGGCCACCATCTGTGCTGAAGCCGGACAGGCGGTTGTTCCAAGCAAAACGGGCAGAGATCATGAGCCAAGTTCCTTTGACCAGTTGATGGCATTGACGAAGATGCCGAGCGGATTCTTGCGCAGGGCATCGGGGGTGCGCGGGGTCTGGACGGTGATCGTCAGGATCGCGGTCCAGCGACTGGTCTCGGCAAGGCTACCATCGCGGTAGCGGCGTTCGACCCAGGCAACGCGAAAGCTGGCCGGCGAGGCGCGGATGACGCTGGTGACATCGATCCCGACCTGTTCGCGGCCTACAGCCGCGAAGGGATCGTTGGTCCGGGCATAATCGTTGAGCACCAATGCGCCGCGGTCGGTGACAAAGTCATAGGCGCGCAGCCAGTTTTGGCGGACAATGATCGGATCGTCGGGAATGCTGCGCACCTGTTCGATAAACCGCGCCAGGTGGAAGGCGATCTGCGGGTCGCTTGGGTTAAAGTCGCTGACCGCAGGGGCGACGGCCTGGGCTTCGCCAAGCTTGTCGACCTGCACCACCCATGGAATGATCGAGCCCTGTGAACCCTGCCAGACGATCCCCGCAGTGAGACAGGCGGACAGACCGAGCGCGCCGAAAAAGGCATAGCGCCAGCTTCGCGCCTGTATCCGCGCCGAGCCGATGCGCTCGTCCCAGACTTGGGCTGCGCGTTGGTAGGGCGTCTCCGGTTCGGGCGTCTTGCCGTAGCGGATCGAAGGTCGTCGGAACATGTGCGTCAGTCCTTTTCTGAAGTGTCGATCGACGCGCCGCCGCCGTGGCTGTCGCCCGATTTGAGTGTGTGCGCGGCGATGCTCGCGCCGTGGGAAATCGTCTGCCGGTCCTTCATCGCCTTGGCCCAGGCTGGCTGGTCGGCACCGGTATCTGACGGCGCAGGCGGCGATGGCGGCGGCGTGTTAGGTCCGGGAGTGATGCTGCCGCCGGTCTTGGTGATGGCGTCGCGGCTGCCTTCGCGGAACGATTGCTTCACGCCGTCACCGGCCTTCCTCAGCGGCGATGTTGCAGCGCTGGCGGCATATTCGCCGACGGCACGCGCGCCGCTTGCCACCGCTGCGCCGCCCGACTTGCCGGCAGAGCCGAGGGCGTAAGCCATGGTCGCGCCGCCTGCGGCGCGCGACGTCCCTTGCGCGACATTGGAGGCAGCACTGGCGACCGCGCCGCCCGCCAGTTTCGCGCCGGCGACAGCGCCTGCGGCAGCGCCGCCCGCGAGCAGCGCGGTGCCGGCTGCGGCGCCGGCGCCAAGCTGAGGTCCGCCCGACACGATGCCATTGGCGATCCCGGGACCGAAGATGCCAAGGCCGAGCAGCGCCAGGCTTGCCAGCACGATCGACAGCGCGTCCTCAATCGTGGGTTCGCCCGCGATGGCAGTTGTGAACTCGGAGAAGATGGTCGAGCCGATGCCAACGATCACCGCGAGCACCAGCACCTTGATGCCCGACGAGACGACATGGCCAAGAACGCGCTCGGCCATGAAGGCAGTCTTGCCGAACAGGCCGAACGGGATCAGCACGAAGCCGCAGAGCGTGGCCAGCTTGAACTCGATGAGCGTGATGAACAGCTGAATCGATAGAATAAAGAAGGCGATGATGACGATCGCCCAGGCGACCAGCAGGATCACGATCTGCAGGAAATTCTCGAAGAAGCTGACAAAGCCGAGCAGCTCGGAGATCGATTCCAGCAAGGGATAGGCGGCATCGAGCCCCACTTGCGCGACCCTTCCTGGCTGTAACAGTTCGGCAGCCGTAAACCCGGTGCCACTGGCCTTGAGGCCAAGCCCGGCGAAACTCTCGAACACGATGCGTGCGAGGCTGTTCCAGTTGCCGATGATGTAGGCGAAGATCCCGACAAAGGCGGGCAAGAATGTCGTCCTGCTCGCCCCATGACCAGAACAGCGCTGCCAGCGTGACGTCGATGACGATCAGCGTGGTCGCGATGAAGGCGACTTCGCCGCCCAGAAGGCCGAACCCGCTGTCAATGTAGCGCGAAAAGATGTCGAGGAAGCGGTCGACGACGCCGGTGCCACCCATGTCAGCGATCCCCCGCCATATCGAGGGTGGGATCCCCGCTGTTGTCAGCCACAGGGGGCACGACCGCCGCATCACGCTCGGCTTGCCCCAGGAACCGGCGGCGTTCCTCTGCCCAGGCTGCGGTGCAGATATCGACCGATGCCGCCTCAATGCCCAGTCTTGAGCAATAGCCAAGGGTGGCCTTTGCACCGTCTCCGGATACATCCGCCGCAGCTATCGGAGCGCTTGGCGGCGGCGCAGGCTCTTCGCGCAATTCGAGCATGGCCATGGTGATGGCAATGGCGACGAAGGCGCTGGACCCAATCCGCGCAAAGAGCTTGCTGTCCATCGCCTCAGTTCCCGAACAGCCGGGCATTGCCGGGAACATAGGGCCGGCGATCGCCGAGGAAGCGGCGCAGCTGTTCGCGTGCCTGCGCCTTGGCGGTCGCTTGCGCAGCGGCGTCGAGCGATTGTGCGCGCGCGAGCGAGGCGACCGTGGCGGTCAGGTCCGCGAGTTGCTGCGCCTGCACTGCCAGTAGCTGATTGCCAGCCTGGGCGGCCTGAAGCGCGCCGGTTGCCGACTGACTTGAGCCAACGAGGCTGTCGACGGCGGCGCGCGTGCCGTCGATATTGCCAACCACGCCGGCTTGAACCCGTAGGGCATCCTCGAACGCGCCGACGCTGTTCTGCCACCGGGCTTCAGCACCCTGGACCAGCTCGCGCTGCGGCCCGGTCATCGAGCCCGCGCGATAGTTGTTCTGGAACTCGCGTTCGATCTGACGGACGTCGTAAGCCACGCGCTGCGCCTGCCCGAGCAAGGCCTGGGTCCGCCGGATCTGCGCCTGCAGCGGTTCGAGCACGGTGAGTGGCAGCGATTGCAGGGCCTGGTTCTGGAGCTGCCGGATCTGGTTGTTGATCTGCTCGAGCGTGCGCGCGGCGGTCAGGATGTTCTGGGCATAGTTGCGCGGGTCGAACACCACGCCGCCGATCTGGGCGCTGGCGGCCGTCGGCTGCATGGCGCTGACGCTGACCGAGAGGACGGCTGCACCGGCAGCGAGCATCGAGGCGAGTCTATGGCGTTTCATGGGCACTACTCCTGGGGTTGGTCCAACCGGGGACCGGGCTGGGGAAGGGGCGAAGGGCCGGGCAGTAGCTCGGCTGCCCAGGCCAGACCGCGATGGCGCAGCCAGCGCGGAGCAAAGTCGGCGCAGCCGTGCACGCCCGTGATCGCATCGATCGCGAGCTGGTCGGCCTTTGATGAGGTGGCAGTGAAGGCGAGCGCGACTTCGCCCAGGCCAAGTTCGAACAATCGGTTGCCGCGCGCCGACTGACAGTAATAGTCGCGCTTGGGCGTCGCCCGCGCGATGATCTCGATCTGCCGGTCATTGAGGCCGAAGCGCCGATAGATCGCCAATATTTGTGGTTCGACCGCACGTTCGTTGGGGAGGAAGATGCGGGTGGGGCAGCTCTCGATGATGGCAGGCGCGATCGCCGAGCTTTCGATGTCGGCGAGGCTCTGGGTCGCAAACACCACGCTCGCATTCTTCTTGCGCAGCGTCTTGAGCCATTCACGCAGTTGTGCGGCAAAGGCCGGGCTGTCGAGGACAAGCCAGCCCTCGTCGATGATGATCATCGTCGGCGAGCCGTCGAGCCGGCCTTCGATGCGGTGGAACAGATAGGACAGCACGGCAGGGGCTGCGGCCGAGCCCGTCAGTCCTTCGGTTTCGAAGGCCTGAAAGCTGGCCTCGCCCAGACGTTCGCTCTCGGCATCGAGCAGCCGCCCGAACGGCCCGCCAATGCAATAGGGCGCCAGCGCCTGCTTCAAGGCCTGCGATTGGAGCAGGACGGCCAACCCGGTGAGCGTGCGCTCGGTCATGGGCGCGGTGGCGAGCGAGGTCAGCGCCGACCAGAGATGCTCCTTGGTAGCGGGATCAACCGTTACGCCTTGAGCGGTAAGGATCGCCTGGAGCCATTCGGCCGCCCAATTGCGCTCCGCCGGTTCGTCGATCCGGGCCAGCGGTTGCAACAGCACCGTGCCAGTGCTGTCCTCAGCCAGGCCGGAACCGGTCAACGAATTGCCGAGGTCCTGCCAGTCCCCACCGCATGCGAGCGCCGCTGCCCGGATAGAGCCGCCGAAATCGAAGGCAAAGACCTGGGCGCGATCATAGCGCTGAAACTGCAGCGCCATCAGCGCGAGCAGCACCGACTTGCCGGCCCCGGTCGGGCCGACGATCAGAGTGTGCCCGACGTCGCCAACATGGAGCGAAAACCGGAATGGGGTCGAGCCTTCGGTCCGCGCATAGAATAATGGGGCGGCGTTGAAGTGATCGTCCCGTTCCGGCCCGGCCCACACGGCAGACAGGGGGATCATGTGGGCAAGGTTCAATGTGGAGATCGGCGGTTGCCGGACATTGGCGTAGACATGGCCGGGGAGCGATCCGAGCCAGGCCTCGACCGCGTTCATGCCTTCGACGATCACGGTAAAGTCGCGGCCCTGGATGACCTTTTCGACCAGACGCAGCTTCTCCGCAGCCAGCGCCGGATCCTCGTCCCACACCGTCACCGTCGCGGTGACATAGGCCTGGCCGACAAAATCCGATCCGAGCTCCTGCAGCGCGGCATCGGCATCGGCGGCCTTGTTCGAGGCATCGCTGTCGAGCAGCGTCGAAGCCTCGTTGGTCATCACCTCCTTGAGGATGCTTGCAACCGACTTGCGCTTGGCGAACCATTGCCGGCGGATCTTGGCGGTCAGCTTTGTGGCGTCGATCTTGTCGAGCATGACTGCTCGTCGAGCAGACCCGGGAAGGTGCTGCTGGGAAAGCCGACCACGGTCAGCGTGCGCAGATGCGCGCGACCGAGGCGCGGCTCGAGCCCGCCAGTTAACGGCTGATCGGCCAGCAGCGCGTCCAGATGCATCGGGATCTCGGGAACGCGGACGCGGTGACTGCGGGTGGAAACGCAACTGTGCAGGTATGTCAGCGTCTCACCGTCATCGAGCCACGCGACCTCGGGCACAAAGCCATCGATCAGGCGCAGCAGGCGCTCGGTGCGGTCGACGAAGAGGTCGAGCAGTTCTTTGGGATTGATGCCCTTTTCGGCCTTGCCCTCGTAGAGCCAGCTTTCGGCGCGGGCCGCGTCTTCGGCGGGCGGCATCCACAGCAGGGTCAGGAAATAGCGGCTTTCGAAATGGGCGCCTTCCTCGGCAAACTGCGCGGCGCGTTCGCGCTCGATTAGCGCAGAAGCGGGATCGGGAAAGTCGCTGTCGGGGTAGTCCAGCGCCGGGCGGCGCACTGCCTCGACGAAGATGGCCCAGCCTGAACCCAGTCGCCGCAGCGCGCTGTTCAGGCGCGCGGTCGTCGCGATCAGTTCTGCGGGCGTCGCGCTGTCGAGATCGGGACCGCGAAAGCGGGCCGAGCGCTGAAAGCTACCGTCCTTGTTGAGCACGACGCCGGGTGCGACCAGCGCAGCCCAGGGCAGGAAGTCGGCAAGCCGGTCGGCCTTGTTCCGGTATTCGCGAAGCGAAAGCATGGGATCAGACCCTCAGGAAAGTGGGGAAGCGCAGATGCCGTCGCGCGACATCGACGAATTGCGGATCGCGCCGCGCCGCCCAGACCGAGACCATGTGGCCCAGCGCGAAGATCACCACGCCGGCGATCCACAGGCGCAGGCCAAGCCCGATCGCGGCGGCCAGCGTCGCATTGGTGATCGCCAGCCCGCGCGGTGCGCCACCAAGCAGGATATGCTCGGTCAGCGCGCGGTGAACCGGAACGACAAAGCCCGGCACGGCTTCTGGCGCCGCGGTCTCCATCAGACGAGAGCCCCGCCGCCGAACGAGAAGAACGACAGGAAGAAGGATGAGGCGGCAAAGGCGATCGACAGGCCGAACACGATCTGGATCATCCGTCGCGCCCCGCCCGAGGTGTCGCCGAAAGCGAGTGCTAGACCAGTCGCAATGATGATCATCACCGCGACGATCTTGGCGACGGGGCCCTGGATGGACTCGAGGATCGACTGGAGCGGCGCCTCCCACGGCATCGATGAGCCCGCCGCATGGGCAGGGCCCGTAATGGCAAGAGCAACGAAGCCGCCGAGCATGGCAGCGGAGAGGCGGGCACGGGCGCGCGATAGGGTGCGGATCACGATGAAACTCCTGTGGCTGGGGGTGTGATTGGTAGGATCTGGTAGTCGCCGCGATCATCGAGCCCGGTGACCTCAGCGAGTTCGGCGAGCCGCCGTCCGGTCCCGTCGCGGACCAGGACGGCGATCACATCAATGGTCTCGGCGATCAGCGCGCGCGGCACAGTGACGACGCTTTCCTGGATCAGCTGCTCCATGCGCCGCAGGACCCCAAGCGCCGATCCTGCGTGGATCGTGCCGACGCCTCCGGGATGGCCGGTGCCCCAGGCTTTGAGTAGGTCGAGCGCTTCGGCTCCGCGCACCTCGCCGATCGGGATGCGGTCGGGCCGCAGGCGCAGGGCCGAGCGAACCAGGTCGGAGAGCGTGACCACGCCGTCTTTGGTGCGCAGCGAGACAAGGTTGGGCGCTGCGCATTGCAGTTCGCGCGTGTCCTCGATCAGGACCACGCGGTCGTCGGTCTTGGCGACTTCGGCCAGCAGCGCGTTGGTGAGGGTGGTCTTGCCGGTCGACGTGCCGCCAGCGACCAAGATGTTCTTCCGGGCCGCAACGGTGCGAACCAGCGCGTCGGCCTGCCATGCAGACATGATGTTCGCTGCAACGTAATCTGCGAGCGTGAACACCGCGACGGCGGGCTTGCGGATCGCGAAGCTCGGCGCTGCCACCACCGGCGGCAGCAGACCTTCGAAGCGCTCACCCGTATCGGGAAGCTCCGCCGACACCCGCGGCGCCTTGGCATGAACCTCGGCTCCGACATGATGCGCCACCAAGCGGATGATCCGCTCGCCATCGGCAGCACACATCCCGCTCCCCGTATCGGCGATCCCGGCTCCGAGCCGGTCGATCCACAGCCGTCCATCGGGATTGAGCATGACCTCGATGACCGAGGCATCTTCAAGCCAGGCGGCAATCTCCGGCCCGAGCGCAGTGCGCAGCATGCGCGCTCCGCGCGACGATGCTTGCGACTGGATGGGGATGACGCTCATGAATTGCCTCGTGTCGGCGAGGCAACCAATCATCGGCTGCGCTCGTGAGGCAGATCAAAGAGACATCAAAGCGGGTGAATGCAACAGCGAGTTGCGGGCGGCGTATCTTAGCGGAAAGGCAGAAAGGCTAGCGTAGTATGAGCCTCAAATGACCGCTTGATTGGACAATCCGGAAAGTCGGCTTTTAAGCTGTGGAGGGGCTACGCGGCCCTCCGCTCATAAGGCAAGCATCTTGGCAAGTAAGTCGGCGGAGGCATGTGCACCGACGCGATCAACTGGCGCTTTGCGCGCGCGCAGCGGGCAGGAGATTTGGTGACGCCTGCCGCGGTAACAAGCTATACTTGGGCGGCAACGAAGCGGTTGGTCTATGGCATTCAAAAGAGTTGATCAGATTCTCACGGCGGACGCTCGCTATGCAGGACTTGTCGTCGTCGACGGCGACGGCGCTCGTCCGATCGACCTGCCCGCGCACCACGCCGCCGTCGCGTCCGTCACGCTGCGCGGCACCGCGCCGGGCGAGGTGCGGGATGCATTCGACCGTGCGCGCAATCTCGTCATCTATGCCTATTTCGATTATGATCTATTGGTGAATGCCGAAATCCAGGCGCTCGGCGCGGTCGAACTCGCGCTTCGATTACGGCTGGCGGGGCAATCGAGCGACACGTTGCACAACCTCGTCGAGCGCGCGCGCAAACACGCTATCTTTCCCAAATGGTCTCGCGCGCAACCGATCGATCGCGCGCAGTCGCTGGTCGCGATGCGCAATGGCCTGTCGCACGGCACCACCGACATCCACACGCCGGGAATGACGATGATCGTACTCGAAGGCTGCGCCTGGGCGATCGACTGCGCCTTTCCTTGATCGGCGCTCAGTGTTGGGGATAGCCGAGCTTGCCTAAGGGAAGTCCGGGCGGCGCGAATCGCTTCTTCGACAGGTCGAGCTCGCCCAAGGTCCGCAATTTGTCTTCAAGGCGTTCGTCGATCCACGCCCGCGATCGGTCGGTGAGCACCATGCCCGGTTTGCGGTTATAGGCGATCATCGGATCGATATTGCCCCTGCCTGCCGCAGCGTTTCGCTGCGTCGAGGCGAAGCTGTCCGATTTCATCGCCGCCATCATCGCGCGGAACGACACGCCATCGTCGAGCGTCCCGTCGAGGAACCGAGTATCGTGCACCCGCACATAATTGGCCCAATTTTGCTTCCACGGCCGCAGGGCGATCTCCGCCCTGCTGGCGACATCGACATCGTCACGATGTTCGCGGCCGATTGCCTTGCCGAAGATCATCAGATCGTCCGGGCTATGGACGAGGCGCCCGAGATACAGAACGTCGCCGTCCTTGACCTGCCGGGGATGGATTGCGCTGGGATACGTGAACGCCCAATTAGCGCCCGACTCCGCGACGACATCGTCGGTGCGGAGATCACGGCTCGCCTTGTTGTCACCCGTTCCTGAGAATTTGACAAAGGCCTGATTGGCAAAGGAGGGCGTGGCCGCAGTCGACGTGACGAACGGACTGTCGGCGGGAACCTTCGCGCCGAAATCGGGGAGCGATTGCTTGGGCTTTCCCGGATTGGCGACGCGCCGCGCTTCGAGGATTTTCTCCCACTCCTTGAGCTTCACCGGGGTGAGATCGGCGCCGGCCAGCTTCCATAGCCGCTCGAAATAGTCGCCGCAGGTCGAGACGATCGCGGGATCGCCGGCGGCGAAGCCGAATTCGTGGTTTCGCCGCATCGCCGCCTCGGTGACGTTGGCGCTCGTCGCGATCACGCTGGCGTTGCCGAACAGATAGAGCTTCGCGTGCAGCCCGCGCACGCCGCGCACCTTGCCGCCCGCCGCCAACACCGCGCGCAGTGCCGCGATGTCGCTGACGCCCTGGTCGAAGCAGTTTAGATCGAAGCGCGTGATCAGTTCGATGTTCTTGGCCGTGCCCTCGCGGACGATCCGTTGTAGCGCCGTCGCCTTAACGAACGGGCAGACGATCCGGAGACCGGAAGGATGGGCGCGTCGCGCCGCCAGGAGCTCGCGCTCCCACGCCTCGCTGATCAACCGAAAATCCGCCATCCGCCCCCTCTTTCCCTCAACCCCCGGCGTCATGCCTGGATATACCATCAGGATGGTAGCAGGATATAGCCACTGGTGGCCGCGACCACCAAGGCGATCACCACGCGCGCCGCCCATTTGCCGAGTTCCTCGACGAACGCGCCGGTGAACCGGTCGATCGGCCTGGGCTCGCTCGCCATCAGTCGTCCTCGGCGAAATAGTCGGCAAGCATCTGCTGCTCGTCGACCCGAGCGTCTGCCCACAAGATCGGGATCGTCCCTGCGGCGGGATTTGAGCGGCGCGAGCGCACCGCGAGGAGCGCTATCGCGATCGGCTCACCGCCGTGGGTCGGTTCAGCGTCATAGGTGCCGGTGAGGATCGCCGCCGCGTGCGTGCGCTCGATCCGCTCGACACAGGCGAGGAGGTCGCGCCACAGCGGCCTGACTCGGAAGTCGCGCTCGGGCTTGCGCCCGATCAGCCCGAGGCGTTCGGCCTGGACGAAGGACGCGAGATCGAGCCATTCGCGCAATTCTGCGAGGTCGTCAGCGGCATCCGGCCCGAGATCGGATTGAAAAAGCAGGCTGTGGGTGGCGAGCATCGCCTTGAGCTGTAGTTCGCTCCGAAATGGTGCCACCGGTACCGGTACGCGGCCCTCGGTCCAAGCGAACATCTCCACGAAATTGGCGGCGGCCTCTTCGGCCGTGGGGCGCATACGCGGACGAAGGAATTCATCCTCGGGCTGGCGCAGCGCGACGGCGATTTTGCGGAGCTGCGCTGGGCGCACCCGGATGCCGCGCTCGACGCGCTGCACCGTCGCGAGCGAGACACGGGCTTCGCATGCCAGCGTTTGCTGCTTCCAGCGGAAGAACATCCGCTGCAATTTCACGAAATTGGCGATGGCGGCGCCGTCGAGGACAAAAGTCGCTGAGGGATCGATCGTGGTCATGGCTGTCAGTATGATGCAGTTTGTCTGTAAATTAGAGAGTGATATGCACGTCAGTTTGGTCACCCAACCCCCGTCCGAAAATCCATGCGGGAGCCACCCCACGCCGGCGAACGGATCGATAAGGACGTCACGGTGGCGGTGAAGCGTCACGTCATTGATACCAACTATCTCGGCTATGATGACTTGGCCGCGTTTCTTGGCCGCTCGACCGACAATTACGCGGTGATCGCGGAGATGACATTGGTCGAGGTGCACAAGAAAGCGGCGGCGTTCCAGGCGCGCCAGCTCCTCAAAATCCTGTGTCGGCACCCGCGCCAGGTCATCATCCTACGCAGCACGCTCGATCTCTATCGCGATCGAGGTGACAGCAAAGGGCTGGTCAACCGCCTCATCGAGCCGAAACAGACCGGGTCATTCGGCGAATATTGCCGCACCGTGATTGACGTTCCCGACGACGAGCACGTCGATGCGCACTTCGCGCTGATGGAGGAGCAGTCGCGCGCGCAGGTCGCCGACCTGCAAGCGTCGGTCGGCAACATCCTCAACCTATTCGAGCGCTGCGTGACGATCTTCGAGCGTGGTGAGCTCGACAGGTTGCGCAAGCGGATTCCTTATTCGGAAGCGTTGCAGCGCAAGCTCATCCACCTCAGCATGGACATCCACAAAGTGTTGCTGCGATCGCTCAACATCGAGCAGCGCTTCTACCCCAAGACGACGCCATGCACGCTTAACACGTTTGTGTTCCGCTACGCACTTTGCGTCGTGATCTTCCTGACACGCTGGATCCGTCACGGCGAGGCCAAAGAGATTCGGCAAGAGCGGCTCGTCAACCACGTGATGGATTTGAAGACGGCGGCGGTCGCGACCTTCTTCGACGGACTCAAGACGCATGACGAAATGCCCAAGGACGTCCATCTCGAGGCGAAATATGTGCTATCGGCGATCGGTGCCTATACCAATTGCGGCAAAGGCGGATGGCGATGACGCCCAGACGCACCATGCAGCGGACGATCGAGATTGCTGACTTTGAACTGCCGCGCGGGGCGGTGTCGATCCAGCAGCTGATGGCGATGCCGCGGTCGGTATGGGATCATCTGCGCAGCGAGATAACCCGCCGCCGTCAGACCGATCCCGCGCATCCAATCGCGCGGTGCCGCTTGTGCAAGGGGCCGATCTTCATTCGCGCGCATTTCGCCGACGGCGAACATGCACCGGTCTTCGCACACTATCCCGAGAGTCCGACCGACTGTCCCTGGTATCAGGGCGTCAACCTGAAGCCCGACGACGCGCGCGCCGCGCAATATCAGGGTCATCAGGAATCGGCGCTGCATCGCTGGCTGTGCGAGACGATTGCCGAAGTGCTCGGCAAAGACCCGCGCTGCCAGCTCGTCACCGTAGAAACCTACCGGCGCCCCGCAATCGCGGCCCGGGGACGTTTTCCCGATGTCTATGCCGAGTTGGACGGGCTCGGAAAATTCGCGATCGAAGTACAGCTCTCCAAACCCTTCGCGCCCGAGATCATCGCGCGTCACCTTCATTATGAAGCCGAGGGCGTGGCGCTGCTGTGGGTGTTCCGCGAACTTCCTCCAGAACTGCCGCAAGGCTTTCACGATGTCATCACGCTCCAGCGCGGCAACGTCTTCCTGTTCGACGACGCGGCGCTCGCAGCATCGATCGCGCAGGGCAAGCTCGTGCTGACCGCCCTTCTCGAGACCGATCGCGGCGGATTTCTCAAACCACGGCAGGCATCGCTCGACGACCTCGATCGCAGCACCGGGCGCGCTGTCTTCATCGAGGATCGTCGCTCGGACCGACTGCTCGAATATTGCCGCCTCGGCCGGGAAAAATGGTGGGAGGCATTTCGCGAAGCGCCGCCGTCGGACTTCGACTTTCCGTTCAGCGAACCCTGCTTTCATCGCGCCTGGGATTCGATCAAGGGTTTCGTGCCAGCGCTCAGCCCGTGGAAGCGCGAATGCTGGTCGACGCAATTCATGCGGGGTGATCAGCATTTTGCGGAACTGGCGGCGATCCTCTTCTCGATCGCCCGAACCGCCGCGACGGCCAAGGATCGCGTCTACGTCACGCGCTATACCGGCGAGGGCGCCTTGGTCGCGATGCTCAATGCCAAGCTCTCATCACAGTTTTTCGCACCCTATGCGTCATTGATCGAGACCATGCTTCGGGCCGGACCTGCGCGCGATCGTCTCGATCGCGCGTCATTGAAGACAGCGTTCGCCAAAGCCGCGGCGATGGCCGAGCAGGTCAAGTCCGGCCATCCCGTCTGGGCGGGGGCCGCGCGACTGTTTCCGGAGGTCTTCGACGGGCTGCGGCGCGCGGAGCTCGACGATCTCGGCAGGCTGCCCGGATGGGCGGGCGGAGCGGAGCAGCCGACTTAGGCCCTTTCTGCGGGACGCAGGAGGATCAGCGTCACGACGTCCTGTTCAAGCGCGCGATCGAGCGCAGCCGTGAAATTGGTGATGCTTGATACCACCTTGTCTCGGCGGATTGCGTGCCGCCAGTTGATTTGTTCTCCCGGTTGCTGCCGCCAGGCGATGAGCTGGACTAGCGCCATATGGCCGAACATCATCCCCTCTTCGCCGGCCTGGAAGGCGATGTGGATATGCGTCGGAGTGAAGGTCTGCCGCTCTTCCAGATCCCAAGTCGTGAACAAGGTGGCGACGTCTTCGTGGATATCGTCACGCGGCTGCCCGCCGCTGGCGGTAAACCGGACGCGGTCAATCCGCATGCGCCATTGCTCGGTCGTGGTATCCCCGCTGGTTTCGGTTTCGAGCAATTCTTCCTTGAGGCACTCCAAGACGATCCCGGCACCTGGCGCGATCTTGTAGGACACGTCGCCGGCAAGCACACCGAGCAGGTTCTGCCGCATCGCCTGGTCGAAACGGATATTGAAGTTTTTCCTCGCCTTTCGGAGATGCCGCACCTCGAACAGCATCCAGACGCTGTAAAATTTCCAGGCGATGAGCAGTGGCTTGCCGAGCAGGTCGGCATAGGCGTTCAATCGGCCGAGATATTCTGGGGTGAACGAGAGCGTCTGGCTCCGCTTCACCTTTACCTCGATCAGGACTGGCCCTGATGACTGAAAGTCGGCGAGCAGGTCGGGAACCTGATAGGTCTCTCGAGACGCGGGTGGCGACTGGTGCTGGTCGAGCTTGTGGATCAACCGGGTCTGGCCGAGCCAGGCGCAGACCGCCATGAATTCGTCCTCAGCAGGCAGGCCGCGGTCGAGCTGGCGGACCTTGTCCGCAATCCGACGCGCATCGCTCGCCCAGCCAAGCTCGGCGAGCACGTCCTGAATCAGGCGGTCGGTATCGTCGGGTTCGGCCAACTTTCACGGTCCTGTTTGTGCGAGCGTCGGTATTGGCCCCATTCTAGGCGGATTGGGTGGTTGACGCACCCCGCGCGCGGCATAGAGCGTTATATTTTGCGCGCACTCTATGCCCCTTTGGGCTACGTTCTTGCCAATAAATATAATAGTCGTTATATCCAGTGCTCGTAACATCGCATCTGGAGCGACGAAATGCGCGCAAACTATAAGTCGAAGACACTGGGTCCACGCGCCGCGCAGCTCGTCGTCGAACTGAACGAGCGGCGCAAGACCATCTTTTCGCTCGAGGACGTCACAGAGATCACCGGCCTGAGCCTTCCGTCGGCCCGCAGCCTCGTCGCTAACACCGAAGCGCGCGGGATCGTTACACGCCTCAAGCCCGGGCTCTATAACCTCGTTCCGTTCGAGCGCGGCCGTGACACTGAGCATGTCAGCGACCCTTATCTGATCGCGAAAAGCCTGGTCGGCGACACGCCCTACTTCATCTCGCATGCCAGTGCGCTTGAACTGCATCGCATGGTCACGCAGCCCCAGCTTGCGATTACGGCATCAGTCGCCAAGCGATTGCGCCCCCAGCGACTGCACGGCTATGAATTCCAATTCATCCACGTCAAGCAAGCCAACTTCTTCGGGCTCATGGATCATTGGATCACGCACGAGGAGCAGGTCAGGGTCAGTGATCCCGAGCGAACCATCATCGACGGTCTGAACCATCCGCAATATGTCGGGGGCATCACCGAAGTCGCCAAAGGGCTTTGGATGAAGCGCGACACGCTGCATATCCCCCGCCTTGTCGAGTATGCGGTGCGGATTGATGTCGGCGCCGTCATTCGCCGCCTCGGCTACCTGCTCGAATTCTACGGCCTCGCCGAGTCCCCAGCGCTGGAGCCGCTGCGCGCCAAGCTGACCTCGACCTATCAACGCCTCGATCCGCTGTTCCCAGCCGAAGGCAGGATGCTCGCGCGCTGGCGCATCCGCATCAACCTCGAACCCGATGAACTAGACGCGATCCGGAGCAGCTGATGATACCGCAACGCGACATTTCCCGCATCGCGAACGCACTGTTTCAAGCCGGGGGCGGGCGCCGCATCCCCGAAGCTGTCATCGAGCGCGACTATTGCCTGGCGTGGTTTCTAACTGCGCTGGCCCGGCATCCGTTGCGTGAGCGGCTCGCGTTCAAGGGCGGCACGGCGTTGCGGCGCTGCTGGTTCGAAAACTATCGATTCTCGGAGGATCTGGATTTCTCGTTGATCGAGCCGACCGAGCTCGATGCCATCCTCGCCGGGTTCGCCGAGATCTTCGCCGACATGCAGGCCGCCTCGGGCATCGTCATGGCCTACGACCGGCCCGATCGGCACGGCCATCAAAACACCCACACCTTATATCTCAATTACAAAGGACCGCTGCCGGCGGCGAGCGACGTCAAGGTCGATATCACGATCAACGAGGTGTTCTGCTTCGGTCTCGTCGACCGGCCGATCCTGCGCACCTTTGACGAATTTGCCGATCTGCCCGAGGGGCCGACGGTGCGCACATACAGCCTCGAGGAGATTTTCGTCGAAAAGCTCGCGGCGCTGTCGGACAAGGCCCGCACCGAACCCCGCGATCTCTACGACTTGTGGAACCTCGTCGACGAACACGACATCCGGCCGGGCGAACTGCTCAGCGAACTCACGGCGAAGCTGGAACTGCGCGGCCGCAAGCCCGAGGGGCTGGCTGATGCGATCGCGGCGAAGGAGGCCCGTCTCGCACGGTTGTGGAAGGATCGACTGTCGCAACAGATGAGCGATCTGCCCGAATACGAGGGAGTCTTCCGGCAAGTGATGCGGGCGCTTCGCGAGGCGGCGCTACCCTAGCAGCCGTTGCGGCCCATCTCGTGCATGTCTTCCGCAGATAAGCCTAAAGGAGCAAATTGAGTGCATGTGTATTCTTAGGAAAGGACGACGTTGATCGAACTGAGCCAGCAGCGGTTTGAAGCCTTGGCCGGTTACACCCGCCTGCCGCAGATCGTTTTGCTGATCCAGGAGGCCGCATGGTTCTCGACGGAGGACGAACGGCTGCTCGGGCTGATAACCTGGGATAGATATGACCGCGACTTCGGCTGGATCGTGTTGGGGCGGGATCAGCGACTTTGCTACCGCGCGATCGATCAGGATGTGTCGCTTCCGACGTTCGTGGCCGCCAGGGAGCGCCTGAGCGAAGCCATCGATCGCCACGCGGCGCTTCCCGACGAAGCCTATCATCAGGGTGACGAACACGGCGCCCCGGTCGATTTCTTTGCGCCGCGCGTGCCTGTTGACCGCCTGAACCCGACCTTTCGCATTCTGACCGAAGAAGCCCGCTATTCACCGGCTCGCGAGCTGATCGCAGCGATGATGAGGTTTCACGAGGATGCCGACGGCAACTTCGTACAGCAATTCCAGACCACGGCGTTCGATCCACGGATTTGGGAGCTCTATTTGTTCGCCGCTTTCACCGAGCTGGGCTACGCGGGTCAAGCCGATGTCGCCGTACCGGACTTCGTGCTGGCAGGACCGCGCGGCGAACTGGCGGTCGAGGCGACCACGGTCAATCCGCCCCAGCGCGGTACGGTTCCGCAACCGAAGACCGAGCGCGAGATCCGCGCGTTCGTCGACAATTATGTCCAGATAAAACTCGCGCGGGTGCTGACCCGTAAACTCAACCACCAGCCACCTTATTGGGCGTTGCCGGGGGTCGCCGATATTCCGTTCGTGCTCGCCCTCCAGGATTTCCACGCGCCCGGCGCAATGAGCCGGATCGTGATGCCGGCGACCGAATATATCTTCGGGGTCCGGCATTCGATCGTTGACGGGCAACGCCGGATCGAGCGGCTCGACGAGCATGTCTATGGCCGAAATCGCGAGCTTTCCCACTTCTTCGGTTTGCCGGGCTCGGAAAACGTCAGTGCGGTCATGCTCAATCCGTTGGGCACGATCACCAAGTTCAACCGGATGGGATATATCGCCGGGTTCGGCGATCGGCGCGTCAAGATGGTGCGTTCCGGCCTTCGGCGTGGTGAGCTCGACGACGATGGTCCCGCACCGAAAGAGTTCCGCCAGGAAGTGTACGCGCCTGACTATCGGGAAACGTGGATCGAGGGTGCTGTCATTCTCCACAATCCCAATGCGCGAGTGCCGCTCGACCCGGATCTCATTCCCGATGTGAACCACGAATTTCTGCAACCTGACGGCAGCATCATGTCGTTGCTCCCGCCGTTCCAGCCCTATATCTCGCATACCAGTGTGACGCTCGGCGACTGACAGCTGCACGACATTCCGTGGCGGCGGCGCGCGCTAGACGCTGCTGGCTGCCAGCTCTTCCATATGCGTGCGGATCATTGCTGGGATGCTCGTCGAAGCGGCGGGGGCGCCGGCCAGCAACAACCGCGCGGCCGCGGCCAATGTTCGGTCCGGTTGCGCGAGAATCGCTTCGATCGGCGGCGCGTTGATGGCTGGCATCGCCAAGCGGAACCGCGAATCCTGCACCAATGTCGTCCAGCCGTCGAAGAGCCATGTAATGAACGGGTCGGCGACTCCGTCGCGCAGCTTTGAGATACGGGCATGGAGGAGCAGCCAAATCGCTGCCCAGCAGAATTCGGCAGGCCGCGCGGTGAGATCCTGGCGGAGCGCGTTGACCGCAATGGCAGCTCCCTCGCGATCGGTGGTCAATCCGGTGGCGCGGCCGGCCATACGTTCGAGGAGCGGATGTAAGGCGACGAGCTCGGGCGCCGCCAAGCCGGCTGCGATCACGGTGTCGACAGCGGCAAAGTCGCCGGCGATCGCGGTTGCGATCGCAAAGCTCAGCAGATAATCCTCCGCCCCGCGCAGAATCTCCGCGCTGGCATCACCGTCAATCACCGCGAGCGGAATCATGCCGCGCGCGGGATTCTTGAGGTCTTCGCCTAAATCGCGGCCGCCGCCTGATCCCACGATCTCGGACATCGTCGCGTGACGCCTGATCCGCGATACGAAATCGTCGGTGTCGTGCGCACCGATCGCGTTGCGGTCCTGCGCGATGGCGAGCGTAATCTCCGACGACAGGATCGGCCCGTCGGTCAGATAGTCTCGAAACTCGCGATAGAAGCCGGTCGGCTCGGCGAGCGCCTCATCGGCTTCGGCGAGAAAGTAGAAGGCAAGGTCGAGCGCGATCACGGGATGCGACCGGATCGCCTCCAGCGGGTCCGGATTGCTCGCGCATCCAGGGGAATACGGAACCTCCTGGTCCGCACCGGACAGGCGGCCGGTCAGCTCCTTGAACACCCATAGCATCGCGTGGCGCACGACCCGGTGGCAATGGGCTTCGTGCAGCGTCCCCTCGGGATCGAGGCTCGGCAAGCTGACCAGCGCGTCACGCAGCTTCACGATCGCGACATCCGGATGTCCGGCGCGGCATGCTGCATGCGCGGTGTCGGCGAGCAGCCCAACCGCCATCGCCCGCACCGCGGGCAGCGTAAGGGTCGACGCGATCGTCTGGGCGCGGTCGAACCAGTTCAGGGCCGCCGCCCAATCGCCGAGCTCTGCGGCGCTGATGCCGGCTTCGCGGGCGATATAGGCGCGCTCGATCGGATCTTGGCCGCCCTGTTCCGCCGCGGCGGTCAGCAGGGGCAGAGCCTCGGCATGATCGCGCCGGCGCCAATGTATCTTGGCGCGCGCCCGGACGAGAGCTATGTCGAATCCGAACCGCGTCTCGGCATCGGACAGGCAGGCGAGCGCCCGCTCGGCGTCGTTGCCGTTTTCGTCGAGGCAGACCGCCTGGGCGATCGCACAGCGCGCGGCCAGACCCGGGTTTGGCCAACCTATAGCGATGTCCGCGCAAGCGGCGTAGTCGCTGGCGGCAGCTTCCCAATCGAATCCTTCTGTCTTCGATTCCTTGAGCCAGCCATGATTGACGAGGATCAAGAGGTCGCCGCGACCTGGCTGAAAAGACGAGAGGAACCGATCGCGCAGCGCGGGCTCCTCACGGTCGAGCCGTTCGATAAGGCTCCGAAATCCCGCGACCGTGCGGATATTGCGCATCTGGCCGGCGAGCAGGACGCCGCTGACATGGGGGTTGCCGACCGCCTTCGATTGAAAATTACCGCCGGCCGTGGCGAGACGCGGGTCAGTTGCAGTAAGCTTGTCGAAGCGCAGGAGCAGTTCGATCCAGTCGGGGAACAATTCTCCGGCGCGCGGATGCAGCAGCAGTTTCGAGAGGGCCAGACCTTCGAACAGGATTTCGCCCTTAACGTCGCCGCGCTCCCGCTCGAGGGCAGCCCAACATTGCTGCGCCGCCGACACCGAACCGTAGGGCAACAGCGCGAGAAGCTGGGCAAGCCGCAGCATCGCCGACGCCGCGAGATCCTGAGGGAAAATCGGAACATCGCTCGGAAACGATTGCAACTCGCCGACGAACGGGGCGATGATGTCGAGCATTTCGGAGTTGCAGGTGACCACACTGTGAGCGAAGGCGGCCACGAGCGTACCGTCCTCGCTGCAAAGCGCATGGTGCAACACCATTCCGGCATCGAACACCGAGAGATCGCCGCTGCGCATCTTCGTGTCGGCGATGCAGTGATGGATCGCCCGGCACTCGTCGATGCTGAAGACATCCTGCGCCGCGCCTTCGAGCAGCGGCGATACGCGCAGCCTGTCGCGGCGCATCGGCTCAATCCACGGCCCGACAAGGCGGTCGAGTACAAGACCGGCAAGCGACACCGGTGGCGATAGGCTGCCGAGTGCCATCGCCAGTCCGCGGTTGAAACTACCCTCGATCATGCTGGCGCGAAACAGCAGCAGCTGTGCTTCGGCGGGCATCGCCGCGACGAGCCGTTGGCGTACGGCACGTCGCTCTGCGCCAAGCTCGGTGTGCAGCTCGCCACCAAGCACCGCCGCCAGCGACGCGCGCGACCAATTCGCCGCCGAAAGATGCAGGAGGGCCGCCATGGTCAACTGCGGATGTCCGCGAGACGTGGCGCGATAGACGGGACCGGCAAATTTGGCGTCGCCCCCTGTGAACGCGACGAGGTCGGCCACTTCCTCCTCGCTCAGATACGGAATTTCGACCACTGGCGTCGCAGCGGGCGACAATTGGTGCAGCGTAGCGGCGGTCGGCGCGCGGTAACTCGTTATGATCGCCGTTGCATCGCGACGTCGCAGACCGGCCATCACGCGAAGCAGCAGATCGCGGATCGCGGGATCGTCGATCTCGTTCAGATCGTCGAGAATGATGCTCGTCGCCGACGATGCCGCCAATTCACCGAGCAGGAGTTGCAACCGCGCGGATGTATCTGCCGGGCTGAGATTGCGGAAATCGACGATTGCCCATTGGCTATCGGTTGGCGCAGCGACGAGGCGCGCGAGGAGCGATTTACCCAGACCCGTCGCACCGGTCGCAAAGACAAGTCCAGCAGCGCGCCGGGTCTCATCGAGCGCCATCACCAGCGGCGCACGCGGCGCGAGGATCGTGGGCAGCGGCAGCTCGGCGGAGGGGACCAACAGCGACGGACGCGAGAACGCACCGGTCCCCGCCGGCCCCTGGAATGCCGTCGCTAGCTGATCGACGGGCACAGCCACCATCGCCGTCTCGTCGATCAAGGCGAGCAAATCGGCCCGGCGCAATTGGCGGGGACCATCGGATACTGCGGTCATGAGCAGCCGCTCGACGACCGCCGGTAACACCGCCTTACCAACCTGGCTCGACAGTCGACGGGTCGACGCGACAAATTCGATCAGGCCCGCACCGAGGTCGGCACGGACGTCATCCAGGCCAGGGGCACCGCACGACCAATGGATGCGGGCGAGGAACTCGCGACGCAGCGCCGCGTCGGACAGCGAGGCAATATATGTCTTGGTCGCAGGTTTCAGATTGAGGTCTTCGAGCACCGTGCGCAACGGCGCGATATCGGCGCCAGCCGCCGCTTGGCGCCAATATCGCAGCGCGGATTCGCCGGCGATGCGTTGGTCCTTGCGACGCTCGAGGCCGATTGCCGCCGTCGTCAGATAATGGAGCGAAACAATGCGTCCGGGATTACGTGCGACGAGATCGACATAGGCATCGATCGCTGTGTACACATCAGCGGACTGGAGCGTAATGCTACCGCTAGTGGCCTTTACCTGCGTGCCAATTAGCGCTTCGCGGCTCGCGATGGCATAGTCTTCCGCGACTTCCAGGTAGAGTAGCTCGCCGTCGGCCAAACCCAGCCAGGCAAGACCCGAAGTGTAGAGTTGATATCCGTAGCCGCGCAGAGAAGCGACCGCTTGGCGGGCTTTATCCCCCTGAGGCGCGTCGAGGCGCGGGCCAGATCCAAAGACATTCATCGTAGCGCTCTACACGAACCGGCTCAGCTGCGGCGATCCTAGACTCGACCGTCGACATAAATTTTCTCACAAATTGAGAACGGCTAGAATTGCCACCCTGGACGAACGGCTGCTGTCAGGCCGCAGGTCATAACTGCCCAATCTCCAAAATTTTGGCGCCTGCCGTCAATGTCTCCAATCCCATTTTGCATAGCGCCAATCATACGAGATGTCGTCTAACAATAACAATTCGCTAGGCATCGCAGCGCGATGCGAATCTACGCCTAGGGCTCCCCGCCAAGGAATCGCTTCATTCCTCCGTCAAAACTGGCTAGCTCGGGCTGACGGGAGGCGGCGTTTGCATCAAGGTGCTTTATTCACAACAGATTGGCTGACGGAAGGGATCACGGCGACGCCGCAGTGGCTGGCGCTGGATGATGCCCGAATTACGCAATTGTGGGCGCAATCACGCCATTTGCTCGACGAACTTCTGAAGCGCAAAAATCCCACCGAGGCCGATACCGAGCAGAAGTTGATTTACCCGTTACTTGGGCTGCTGGGCTGGGATCATATTTCGGTTCAGCAAAATCTTACCGTCCGCGGGCGCAAAGATGTGCCGGATGCGCTGCTGTTTCCCGATGCAGATGCCGATGCCACCGCTAGTGGGCTGGAGCCGTGGCAGCGGTTCCGCCATGGCTCGGCGCTAGTGGAGGCCAAGCGCTGGGGGCGACCGCTCGATCGGCAAGGCACGGGCGATCAAGGTGTCCCGTCCACCCAAATCATGCACTACCTGCAGCGTGCCAGCGTGGTTACCGAAGGCCGGATGCCATGGGGCATTTTGACCAACGGGCGAAATTGGCGGCTGTATTATCAAAACGCGCTTTCGGTTGCCGAAGATTTTTTCGAGATCGACCTTGGCAAGCTGTTCGGTTTGCCTGGTTGCACACCCGAACTTTTTGACGTCGGCATGTCCCCCGAACACGCCTTTCGCCTGTTCGTTCTAGCGTTCGGGCGTGAGGCGTTCCTGCCGACCGAGCAAGGCCGCAGCTTCCATCTAATCGCGCTTGATGAAACGAAACGCTGGGAAGAGCGTGTCCGAAAGGATCTCGCCGAAACCGTCTTCTCGAACGTGTTTCCCAAGTTGATCGCAGCGATCCCCTTGGCCGACCCCAATCGGCCTGCCGAGATCAATGCGACCTATGCAGAGGAAGTACGCTCCTCCGCGCTGTTCCTTCTCTACCGGCTGTTGTTCATTCTCTATGCCGAAGACCGCAATCTTCTGCCCGATGAGACTGGCCCCTATTCGCCTTATTGTCTCACCCGGCTGCGGCAGGAAATCGAGCAACTGGATAATGAGGGTCGCAAGCCCCTGGAGCGGAGCCACGCCTACTGGTCGCGGCTCGAAACGATCTTCGGGGCTATTGCCGAGGGCGACGACAGCCTTGGCATCCCGCCCTATAATGGTGGCCTATTCGATGCAGCGGAATCTCCGCTGCTCTCGCGTATCCGCTTGCCCGACACCGTGTTGGCTGAAGTCATATTGGCACTGTCGCACCGCCGCGAGGACGGGAGACTGCGTTACATCAACTATCGCGATCTTTCGGTGCAGCAGCTGGGCTCAATCTATGAATCCATCCTCGAATATGGCGTGGAGCCAGATCTTGAGGCCCGCAGCGTCAAGCCGCGAGCCGACAATCAGGCCCGCCATCGTTCCGGGCCGTATTACACACCCGAGCCACTGGTTTCGCTGATTATTGAGAAAACGGTCGGCCCGGTAGTTGCGGAAAAACGGGCAGCATTTGAGGCGGCCCACGGACAAGGGCTGAAAGGCGCGGAACTCGCCCAGCATGATCCAGCGATGGCGCTGCTCTCTTTGCGGATTGTTGATCCCGCAATGGGTAGCGGGCATTTTCTGGTCAGCCTGGTCGATTGGCTCTCGGACAAAGTGCTCACCGCGATTGGGGACGCCGAGGAAATTGCGGGCGATAGCTATGCGTCGCCGCTGGTTCAAAACATTGCTGGCCTGCGTGAAGCCATCCTAGCCAACGCGCGCGACCATGGCTGGCCGATTGTCGAGGACCAGCTCGAGGACCGCCACATCGTCCGGCGCATGGTGCTCAAACGCTGCATCCACGGCGTGGATCTCAACCGCATGGCCGTTGAGCTGGCCAAGGTCTCGCTCTGGCTACACAGCTTCACAGTCGGCGCACCGCTGTCTTTCCTCGATCACCATCTGCGCTGCGGCAATTCTGTGCTGGGCGGATGGGTGCGCCCAACAATGGATTGGTTGCAGGCGCGCGGATCGCTGATCGCCAACAATCATCTTGCCCCGCTGGCCAATGTCGTGCGGCATATGGAAACCATTGAGGGGCTGACCGATACCGACCTGACCGAAGTGCACCAATCAAAGCAGCTCTTCGGCACCGTCGCGGAATCGAGCCGCCCGCTGAATGCCCTGCTGTCGCTGGTCAAAGCGGACGAGCTGATGGGCGTGCTGGAAACCAACGTAAAGCGTCCGCGCGAGACAGCAGCAGCAATCCGCGCCGATGGCGATAAACGCATCGCCGCCATGCCTGAAAAGACTGACAAGGAAAAAGCTGCCAAGGCCAAGGAAATCGAACGGATCGACCGCGCCGCCACCCGTGCCGCAGAGGCCGAGCGCAAGTTCGATCAGGCCGAAGCATTGAAGCTGGTGTTCGAAGGCAGCTTCGGCGACCCGAGCCGTATCGCCAGCGGCGATCTGGCGATCATGGACGGCGATAGCGATGACGGGGCACAGGCCAGCCTGATGCCCGAAGTCAGGCCCGATGATCGCCGCCGCACAATGGCCAGCGGGATCATTGGCGATGCGCTGGGCCATGTGGCGCAGCAAAATTTCTTCAACTGGGAAATCGCTTTTCCCGGTGTCTGGGCAGAGCTTTCATCGAACGCTCGCACCGGCGGCTTCGATGCCGTCATCGGCAATCCGCCCTATGTCCGGCAGGAAGAAATCAGCGCGATCAAACCCGCGCTCGCCAAGAGCTTTTCGACCTATGCTGGCACGGCCGACCTCTATGTCTATTTCTATGAACAGGGGATCAAGCTGCTGCGGCCCGGCGGGCGTATGGGCTATGTCGTTACCAATAAATGGCTGAAGACCGGCTATGCCGAGGAACTGCGGCGACTGTTTGCCGAAGATGTCTGGATCGAATTCCTCGCCGATTTCGGCCATGCCAAGCATCTGTTTCCTGATGCAGATGTTTTCCCCTGCGTCATCAGCGTGCGCAAGCCGCTCGGCGAGGACGTGCCCCAAGAGTTCGATCTGGCCGTTATCCCGCGTGACGAGGTTCCGCGTGAAGGGCTGGCGCTGGCGGTGGATGCCGCGACCTACCGGGCAGCGCGATCAGACCTGACAGCAGAGCCCTGGGTGCTGGAGCCGCCGGATGTCGCCGCGCTGCTGCGCAAAATCCGCGAGCGCGGCGTGCCGCTGTCCGAATATGCCGGGGTCAGCCCGCTTTACGGGATCAAGACCGGCTTCAACGAAGCCTTCCTGATCGACACTGCGACGCGTGACCAACTGGTCCGCGACCATCCGGCGGCATCGGAGATCATCAAGCCCTACCTGCGTGGGCAGGATATTGGCCGCTGGTCGCCCGAATGGGCAGGGCTGTGGATGATCTTTGCTCGGCGTGGAGTCGACATTGAACAATACCCCAGCGTCCTGAGGCATCTGCAACGCTACCGCACTCAGCTGGAACCCAAGCCGGAGAACTGGGTGCCTCCGACAAAGGGGGCGGAATGGCCGGGAAGGAAAGCAGGGACCTACAAATGGTATGAAATTCAAGACTCCGTCGATTATCATGAGCGGTTCAACGAGCCCAAAATACTCATCCGGCGCATTGCGTTCTACGCGCAAATCTGTGCCGATAATGGCGACAATCTCCTGAATGACTCGGCGCTGATATTGCCGACCACGGACCTTTGGCTACAGGTTTGCATGAATGCCCCAACCGGTTGGTACTTCATGTTCAAGAAGTTCCCGCACAAGAAGGACGAGGCGTTGGCACTCGACATTCCGTACGTGAGGAACTTCCCAATTCCACCGCTGGCTGATGATCAGCGAGATCGTGTCGCGGAATTGGTAGCTCTGGCAAAGCAATCGCAGGATGCGATAAATCGTGCGGAATCGTCATTGGCCGATTGGCTTCAGATCGAGTTTTCAAATGTGCAGGTCAATACCGCCCTCCGCCAAGCCAGCCTTCTCGACAGCGATGGCTTCATTGCCGCTGTCCGTGCCGCTTTGCCGCGCCGCCAGTCGCTGACGCCCACCCAGCTGCGCCAGCTCCGTGATGCCTTTGCCGAAACCGCCGAACCCGCACGCACCGCGCGAGGCGAACTGCTCGCCCACGAACGCGCCCTCGCGGCCATGGTTGAACGTGCCTACGGCCTGACGGAAGACGAAGTCGCGCTGATGTGGCGCACCGCCCCGCCGCGTATGCCCCTTCCGCCTCCTCTTGATTGACGGCTTGGCAGCTTCAACACTTAGCTGACTGGCAGAACGACCCGATTATCAGCGGGGGGAGTGGTCGCTTTAGAGTCGAAAATCGCCCAACCGGGACCGTCCCTCCAATCGGCGCGCGAGTGCCTCGACAAATCCCTCATAGCGCTCCTTGCCCTGCGCTTGCGCTGCGGCAAGGCCACTATCCGGCAGTGGCGGATTGGCTGTAAGCCAGAACCGTACGAACAAGGCCAGGGCCTCGGTGGTGATCTCGGTCTGCTGATCGAGTTGTCCAAGCCGCCGGTCGATGCGGTCAAGGCGGCGGCTGAGCGCTGCTTCGAGCTGCTCAGGATTGTCGGGCGACATGAATGACCGCAGAGCGGCCTCCACCACATCGGGCTGGCCGACGCGCCTGCGCATTGCGAATTCGGCAAGTTGGTCGATCACATCGGGTGGCAGCCGGAAAGTGCGCTTCAGCTTCACAGTTCGATCCCGTCTCCAAGGTCGAGCGAGGCCTGCCGTGCGCCGCGTTCCATCGTGCGCCGGATCCGCTCGTTGTCAGCGGCTGATTGGTCAGCGTCTGCGGCGTCAGATTCGGCAAAGTCGAATTCCGCTGCAGGAGATTTGGGTCGCGCAACCACTTCGACATGTTCGGGTAGGTGAGGTTCGCGCCGCAAGCCACCATTGGCAGGATCGATCCTGCAGCCGCCGTCTTCTGATGATTTGGGGTCTGGCTCAATCGGGGGCAGAGCGCTCCAGTCATCGGTGGCACGCGCTTCGGCGGGCTGGCCGCAGCCCTCGGGGGCGGGCAGTACACGGGACTGCAGCCGTCGGTCGGCATAGTAACGCGCCTTCTTCGCCTTGATCGGCGGCGCCCCTGACAAGAGTACAACCTCGTCGGTCTGCGGCAATTGCAGAATCTCGCCCGGCGTGAGGAGAGCGCGTGCCGTTTCGGAGCGCGAGATCATCAAGTGGCCAAGCCAGGGTGACAGCCGGTGCCCGGCATAATTCTTCATCGACCGCTGTTCGGTGGTTGTGCCCAGCGCTTCGGAGACCCGCTTGGCCGTGCGCTCATCGTTGGTCGCAAAGGCAACGCGAACATGGCAATTGTCGAGGATGGCGTTGTTCTGCCCGTAGGCGCGCTCAATCTGGTTCAGGGACTGTGCAATCAGGAAAGCTTTGAGGCCGTAGCCCGCCATGAAGGCGAGGGCGCTTTCGAAGAAATCGAGCCGGCCGAGGGCAGGGAACTCATCCAGCATGAGCAGAACGCGCTGGCGCTTGGTCGCAGGATCGAATTCTTCGGTGAGGCGGCGGCCGATCTGGTTGAGGATCAGGCGGATCAGTGGCTTGGTCCGGCTGATGTCGGACGGCGGCACGACCAGATAGAGCGACGTCGGTCGGCCGCTGACGAGATCGGCGATCCGCCAATCCGAATGGCTGGTGACCTTGGCGATGACCGGATCGCGATAGAGGCCCAGAAAGGACATTGCGGTCGACAGCACGCCGGATCTCTCGTTGTCAGACTTGTTGAGCAACTCGCGCGCGGCGCTGGCAACGACCGGGTGCGGGCCCGCTTCGCCGAGATGCGTGGTGTCCATCATCGCATAGAGCGTGTTCTCAATGGTTTCTTCGGGATTGGAGAGGAAAGCCGCGACGCCAGCGAGCGACTTGTCGGCACCGGCGTAAAGCACATGAAGGATAGCGCCAACCAGCAGGGCGTGGCTGGTCTTTTCCCAGTGGTTGCGCTTCTCGAGACTGCCCTCCGGGTCGACTAAGATATCAGCGATGTTCTGCACGTCGCGCACCTCATTGAGGCCGCGGCGCACTTCAAGTAGCGGGTTGTAAGCGGACGACTCAAGACTGGTGGGATCGAAACGCAGGGTGCGGCTGAACGTGCTGCGAAAACCGGCAGTGACATCCCAGTTCTCGCCCTTGATATCATGCACGATCGCCGAGCCCGACCAGGTCAGCAGGGTCGGGATCACTAGGCCGACGCCTTTGCCAGAGCGTGTTGGAGCAAAGCACAGGACATGTTCAGCCCCGTCATGGCGAAGGTAGTTGTTCTGAAATTGTCCGAGCACCACCCCGGTGTCGGCCAATAATCCGGCCTTGCGGATGTCATCGCGGGTGGCCCACCGGGCAGTGCCATAAGTGTTGGCATTGCGGTTCTCGCGGCCGCGCCAAACGGACATCGCGATGGCAACCACAATTGCAGCGAACCCGCCCGAGGTGGCGATCATCCCCCCGGTATCGAAAATCTTTGGAGCGTATGCGTCGAACGAGAACCACCACCAGAACAGGTCATAGGGGCGATAGACCGGATGGCCGAACATGTGGAACCAAGGCACGCCGAGCTCTGGCTGGAAGCCAAGCGCCGAGGCTGTCCATTGGGTTGCGGACCAGACGCCCGCAACAATGATGATCAGCACCGCGAGGATTTGACCCCAAAGGATTTTGGAAGCTGACATTGCGAAACTCCGCATCGTTCACGCTTACGTCGGTGAGCTTCGGAGAAGTTGGCAAGCGGGGAGTTGAGTTGTGCAGGCCTTGGCGCAGAAACGGACAGGTTGGCGCAGATTGCTAGATCGGTTCCCACGTATAGTCCGGCGTGCCCGACCAAGTCAGCCGAACCATCGCGCCTTGCACCACCGACTGCACAACGTTGGGCCAGAGCGCAGCAATGCAGGTGCCGCCTGCGTGGCGGACCGAGGGGTAGATGATGCCGTTGTGGCCCTCGACGCGTGCCTGCGCGGCAAGGATATTGCCAGCAGCATAACCGGTCGCGGGGTCGGCATCGAGCGCGGGATGATCCGCTTCCTCGCGCAGGTCAACGAACACGCCAGCCATGCTCGCCAGCATTTCGCCATATTCGACGACCGCGTTGAAGTCGCCTGCGTCAGCGAGTGCCTTAGTCAGGTGATGCCCGACTTCCGCAATGCAGGTTTCGACCGCGAGGGCTGCGTACCATGCGCCGCGGTCTGCAGGGTTGAAGCGCATCGGCTCGCGCGGTTTGGCATAGGCGAAGCTGGCATTGATGAAGCGCGCATGCGGCACGCCATGAACCAGTTCTTCGGGGCTGAGCGCACCGAGCCCGCGTTCCTCGGCAATCAACCGCCCGCTGGTCGCGCCCTCAATCTCGGCGAGTAGCGCCAACTCTTCGGAATCGTCGACCAGCGGTGCGAGCACGGCTTCGCGCAGCCGCGCGCTCGCGACCAGCCTGATGGTGCGCGGGAACGCCTCACGCACCAGCGGCAGCGCGTAGTGCGGTTCAGAGCCCGCCACGCAGCGCGTCGATATACTGCCGGGTCTCGAGCATGCGGGGAATGCCGCCTTCGATCATCGCCTCGACTGGCGACTTTGCGCCGAACACTGGCGCCCGGTTGGGTAGACGCGGCCAGCGGTCGGCCATCGCGTCGGCAAACAGCAGATGCAGCCCCTTGAACACACCGATCAAGGCAGAGGCACGGGTCAGCTGGTCTTGGCTCAGGGTGCCATCCCATTTGCCCGCTTTGATCCGGTCCCATGTGCTCTCGGATACGCCGAGCAGTGCGGCACCTTCGGCATTGCTGCCACCCCAGGCATCGACGAGCCGCAACACGGCCTTGACGGCCGCGCCGGTCAGTCGCTTGCGGTCGCCGTCGCTCGAAAAGGTCTGCAGGCCTGCTGCTGCCGGGGCCGCATGATGGGTGATTGCTGCGCTTGCCATGATCGTTTCTCCTGACGCGAATATACGCATCAGATGGTGCGATTGTCAAGATTGGGCCGATACTGCTCAGCCTGCCACATCATATCTCGATCGACCTGCTTCGGCCCAGTGTCCATTCGATGCCACCACCAGACCGAGGCTGGCCGCTCACATATTGCCCGAGATGCCGATCGAGTTGCTTTGACCAAGGGACCAGCGAAAACCCAAGGCCATCGTCGATCATCGCAAAGCGGCCCGAAGCGAGTTGGATGCGTTGGCGATAGACGCCTGACATCTCACCGGATGATCGGCTTTGGCGGTGTGGCAAGCCATGTTCACGCGAAAGTGCTGCACCAGCGTCGGCAAGGTCGCGCTCGCGCAAGGTGCCAAGCAGATTGCGGGACAGGGCGAAGCGGTCACCGCGCCGCTGGGCAAGACCCTCGCTTTCCAGATAATCGAGTTCGACTTCGCTGCCAAAGCCTGGACCGAGCGGCAGCGGCTCCGATGCAATCAATTGCTTGTCGAGCCAGGTGGCTCCGCGGCTGCGCTCCTGGCTAGCAAGATCGCAGTCGGAATGTGTCAGGAGCGAGGATTGCTCGCGGCCGCGCCGGTCAGTCCAGGAGCGGAGCTCGACAATTGCACCCGTGGCAGCATCACCGGTCATGTCGATGTCGGAGAATTTGCAATGATGGACCCGGCCATCCACGCCGTCGACTACGGCATAGGCCTGACCGGTCAACTCATTGTGCAGGCCACGCTCGACTAGTCGCCCGATGACAGGCTCGCTCGCCCTTTCATCATGAACGGCAAATCGACCCGCTTCAGCAGCAAGGCCGTGCCCGGTCATGGCGCGTCCCGCAAGGTCTGCTCGAGTGCTGGCTTTATCCGCCAGCAGCCAGGCGCAATTTTCTCTGCCAGGCCCATGCGTTCGAGTTTTGTGGCGCGGCCGATGAGATGCTGGTTGGCCGGGTTGGCGATCCGCTGCGGATCGGGGCGCAGATCAACCACGCCGCCGAGGCCGTCGCCAAGCGTTTGCAGCTGGCGATCAAGACCGGTCCAGCGATCGGCCTGCACCTCGCGGGCCAAGCTTCGATCAATGTCCTGCTCGGTCCGTGCGCCCAATTCCATGGTCACCAGCTGCGCGGCGCGAGCCCGCATGCCCTCGCTGATGTAGCTGCGGTCGATAACCAGGTCGCGGTCGTCGTCGGCCTTGCCGCGTACCAGAATGTGGATGTGGGGATTGTCGGTGTTCCAATGGTCAACGGCGACCCAGTCGAGACCTGTGCCAAGATCCTTTTCCATCCGGGTCAGCAGGTCGCGGGTGAAGCTTCGCACATCGGCCAGTTCGGCCGTGTCTTCGGGCGAGACAATGAAGCGGAAATGGTGGCGGTCATCGGCGCAGCGCTCGGCGAAGGCTCCGCCGTCGACGGTTTCGTCGCCGCTGCCGAACAGCGCCGCATCCTTCCCGTCGCGGGTCACGCCATCGCGCTTGAGATAGGTCAAGTGCTTTGCCAGCGGCGCGGCAGTGAAGCGCGCCCCGCGATGCCGCACGATCCTTGCCTTGACGATCACACGGCGCTGACTTGCGCGGGAGCTTGCCTGCGCCGCGATGCGGAACCACCCGCCCGGCCGCCGCAGCCTGACCGGTTGGCAAGTGCCCGCAGTTGGGCTTTGAGTGTGCGCGCTTTGCCTTGGCCAGAACTGCGATCTCGGATGCGCCCAGGCCTGATTTCCAGATCGTCATCACTCATGAGGTCAAGCGATGCGATACAGCGGCTGGCTCGTTGAACGGCGGAATTGCGACAATTATCGAGACTGGAGCCAGCCATGGGGCAGGGCGGCTGGCTGTGAAAATCCCGCAATTCTGCGGCCCCACACCTCGGCGGCTGGCTCCGCTTTCATCTTGCCATCCTCCTGACCCATCCTTTCCTGCAACCCCGCTTCCGCACAATATTGCGCTAGTCCACGCCATGACGCGCCAGAAAGGGAGGTGGCCCGTCACTGGTCGCGGTTCCCCGAGACAGGGACGAACAGCCCGCCATGCGGACGCAGCGAAGCAGGTGGCGCAGCCGCCGTTTCTTCGCTCATGTCCGCGTTCGGCGGTGCCTCGGTCGCGGCAGTTCGCGCCGTGAACAGCCCGCTTTGCGTCCACGCAATGCGCACTTGCGGCACAGGCGACATGCTGGCGACGACAGTGGCCGTGTTGTCCGATTGCAGCATCGGTGCGATCTTTGCGACATAAGCGCGGGTTTCTGCGGGAAGCGGGCGACCGCGATCGCGCCACTCCTGATAGCGCCCGGGTCCTGCATTATAGGCGGCGAGCATGCCATAAGCACCGTAACTGTCATACATTTCGCGAAGATAGCTGGTCCCAGCCAAGATGTTGTCGCGCGGGTCGAACGGGTCGCTGCCGAGACCGAACCGGGCGCGCTGACGCGCCCAGGTTCCAGGCATGAGCTGCATCAGACCCATCGCTCCGGCCGACGACACCGCGCCGATCCGGCCAGCGCTCTCGGCCCGCATGACCGCATAGATCCATTGTTCCGGGATGCCGAAACGCAGCGATGCCTCAGCAACGTACGCTGCAATGTCGACGGTGCGCGGCGCTGTCGGGTCGGCAGCGTCCTGCCCAAAGGCAGGCGCGGCACCGAACAAAGCGAGCGCAGCCAAAGCGGCGAAGCTGAGGCGGCGGAGCTGCATGGCTCAGCTGGCCTTTTCGCGCCGCGCGGGACGCGACCAAACCAGAACATGGCCGTTGTCATCGCCCTTGAAAAGGTTGGCCCGCAGCGGCTGCAAAAACGCAGGATCATCGATCTGCAAGCTGACATAGTCGCCTGCCTTCTCCCCGACATGCTTCCAGCCTGCGCCGATTTCGCGCGCGTC
>LNFM01002770.1_pt1 | contig 36028 bp, 33 predicted proteins | sample 596031 | NCBI WGS metagenome assembly LNFM01 (sample SAMN04254537, study PRJNA301005) | activated carbon metagenome | isolation source: dual media filters at the Ann Arbor, Michigan drinking water treatment plant | place: USA: Ann Arbor | reverse complement strand
TCGAATTCGAGACCAGATGCATGGCGAATGATCTCGCCGCGCGTCGGCACGCGGCCGACGATCTGGAAGACAAGGCCGCCAAGGGTGTCGATATCTTCTTCCTCGTCCTCCGTGAGGAGTTTGGTGCCGACGAGTTCTTCCAATTCGCTGACAGGTGTGCGGCCGGAGGCGATGGTGCCGAGCTTGGCATCTTCGATGATGTGTTCGGCTTCGGCTTCGTCGTGCTCGTCTTCAATGTCGCCGACGATCTGTTCGACGAGGTCTTCGATGGTGACCAGACCATCGGTGCCGCCATACTCGTCGACAACGAGAGCCATGTGGACGCGCGAGGTTTGCATTCGGATCAGGAGGCTCATCGCCGGCATGGAGGGTGGCACGTAGAGCACGGGACGGCGGATCTTGGTGGATGAGACCGGACGCTTCAAATCGATCTTGGTGAGATCGTGGATGCGCTCGCCATTTTCGGCTACATCTTCATCGGCAGCTTTGCGCACGGCCTTGGCGCGCTCTTCACCTTTCAATCGCGGTTCGATGAGTGGCCTGCCGGCGGCTTCGGCGGAGATCCAACGGAAGAGGTCTTTGATGTGGACCATCCCGCGCGGATCGTCGAGCGTCTCGTGATAGACGGGAATGCGCGAGATTCCGGCTTCCTCGAACAAGCGCACGACTTCGCCGATGGGCTCGCTTTCATCGATGGCGATGATGTCGGCGCGCGGCACCATGATGTCGTCGACGCGACTGGCGCCGAAGCGCAGGAGGCGGATCAGCATCTCGCGCTCTTCGGCGGAGAAGTTCTGTTCGCCGCCGCCGGATTTGAGCGCGTCTTCGAGCGTATCGCGCAGGTTGGGAGCGTTTTGCAGGCCGAGACGGGTCAATAGTGTGGAGACCCAACTGTAGGCTGAGGGCGCTTTGCGGTCGTCTCCGCCGGATGGGTCGGCGGTGATTGTCTTGGCGGCCTTTTCGTCGGTGGACATGGTCTTCCGGTTCGGTTCAAGGAGGGGCAACGGGCTTCGTTACATTTACTTTTCTTTAGTCGCCGGGACCACCGTAAGGATCGGGGATGCCGATTTTGCTTAGAATTTCGGTTTCGAGGTTCTCCATCTCGACGGCCTCGGCCTCAGTCTCGTGGTCGTAGCCGAGAAGATGCAAGAGACCGTGAACGGTGAGGTGGCGCAGGTGATCGGCAAGGGGAATGCCCTTTTCTGCTGCTTCGCGCTCGAGCGTTTCGCGGGCGATGATGATATCACCTAAAGCTTCAACGGCGTGCGGAACTGGATTTTCTGGTGCGGGAAAAGACAGGACGTTGGTCGGCTTGTCCTGACCGCGGAAGGTGGCGTTCAATTTCTGGACGTGGGCATCGTTCGACAGCGCGATGCAAGCGTCGCCTGGTTCAACGCCGTGCATGATTGCGTGCGCTGCAAGTGCGCCAGCGGCTTCCCGCACATGTGCTTCAACGCGGGCCACGTCCGGCCATGCATCATCTTCGAAGACGACATCGATCGTCAGCCACGAGGGATCCGCGCCTTGCGGCGCGCAACTTCGCGGTCCTGGGTCGGACGCGGGCATCAGGGCGACTTACCGGATGCGCGGTCGTAGGCTGCCACAATGCGGGCCACGAGATCACGGCGCACGACGTCGGACTGGGTGAAGTGGACGGCTTCAATGCCCAGAACGCCGTCGAGAAGCTTCACGGCTTCATCGAGGCCGGACTTGACGCCGGGAGGAAGGTCGATCTGCGAGGGGTCGCCCGTGATGACCATTTTTGAATTCTCGCCGAGGCGGGTGAGAAACATCTTCATCTGCATCGGCGTGGTGTTTTGAGCTTCATCGAGAATGACGAAGGCGTTGGACAGCGTGCGGCCGCGCATAAAGGCAAGCGGGGCGATTTCGATGACGCCTGATTCAAGGTCTTTTTCGACTTTGTCGGGCTGAAGCACATCATCGAGCGCGTCGTAGAGCGGGCGCAGATAAGGGTCGACTTTTTCGCGCATGTCGCCGGGCAGGAAGCCTAAGCGTTCGCCAGCTTCGACGGCGGGGCGCGACAGGATGATACGCTCAACGAGGCCGCGCTCCAGGCACTGGGCGGCATAGGCGACGGCGAGATAGGTTTTGCCCGTGCCGGCGGGGCCGACACCGAATACGAGATCGGTTTTATCCAGCGCGCGGATGTAGGCGCTTTGGGCCGGAGTGCGGGCCTTGACGACGCGACGGCGCGTGGTGATCTGGGCTTGGCCTTCGCTCGACGGCGAGATGATTTCTTGGCGGGCGTGGCGGATCACGCCTTCGAAATCGCCCGCACTCATGGTTTCTCCGGCCTGCGCGCGCTTGTAGGCGGTTTCGAGCACATCGCGGCCGAGTTTGCAGGCGTTGTCGGGACCTTTGAGGATCACGACGTTGCCGTGTGGATGAGCCTCGATGCCGAGGCGATCCTCGAGCAGGGCGAGGTGGGCATCGAATTCGCCCAAAGCTCGCGTCAGCGCGCGATTGTCTTCGAAGGGGATAACGAGGCGCGCTTCGGCGGCCTGCGTTTTGGAGGCGCGTGACGCGCCGGGAACGGATTGCCCGCGTGAACCGGTCAAATACGATCTCCTGAAAGCCTGCCGACGACGATTCGAGCGGTGGCTTCGACGGCCATCATAGGCCGCGCTGGCCGAGAATCAACGCAGCGGGTTGGTCCGCCCCCCGCAAATTGGGGGTATCAGGTCGCTATGACACCTGAAAGGCTGCCGGGACCGTGGCCGCGGATGGCAACAGAGTGGATTTTGCCCAAAAGGCCGGCGTCGGCTTCGGCCTGGACCAGCTGGAGGTAGGGCGAGCGGCCGACGAGGATGCCGCCGTTGCGGCCGAGCCGCTCGAACAGGACCGGGATGGTCTGGCCGACGGTCTGCGCGTTGAAGCGTTCCTGCTGATGGTTCAGAAGATACTGCAGGCGGGTTAGCCGGTCGGATGCCACGCCATCAGGGATCTGATCTTCCATATTGGCCGCGGGCGTGCCGGGGCGGGAGGAGTATTTGAACGAATAGGATTGGGCGAAGCCAACCGTTTTGACGAGGTCGAGGGTGTCTTCGAAGTCGCGATCGGTCTCGCCGGGGAAGCCGACGATCATGTCGGTGGACAGCGCGATGTCGGGGCGGGCCGCGCGGACTTTCTCGACGATGCGCAGATAGTCTTCGGCGGTGTGCTTGCGGTTCATGGCGGCGAGAATACGATTCGAGCCCGACTGCACCGGGAGATGCAGATAGGGCATCAACTTGGGCTCTTCGGCGTGTGCTGCAATGAGGTCGTCGCTCATGTTGCGCGGGTGGCTTGTCATGTAACGAATGCGCTCGAGGCCATCGATGCGGGCGAGGCGGCGGATGAGGCCGGCGATCGTGGTTTCAGCGCCGGTTTCGGTGATGCCGTGGTAGGCATTGACGTTCTGGCCGAGGAGTGTCAGTTCGCGGACACCGCTTTCGACCAAGCCGCGCGCTTCTTTTTCGACATCGGCTGCGGCGCGGGAATACTCCATGCCGCGCGTGTACGGCACGACGCAGAAGGTGCAGAACTTATCGCAGCCTTCCTGGATGGTGAGGAAGGCCGTGGCAGAGCGGACCTGACGTTTTTGCGTGAGGTGCTCAAATTTTTCTTCGTCGGGGAACGTGGTTTCGACGATGCGGGTGCCGGTGTCGCGGCTTTGTTTCAAAAGCTCGGGCAGACGATGGTAGCTCTGCGGGCCAATGACGAGATCGACGACGGGCGAGCGGCGCGAGATCTCCGCACCTTCGGCTTGTGCGACGCAGCCTGCGACGGTGACGAGCGTGTCTTTGCCATCGCGGCGGCGGCGATCGCGAATGTCGCGGATGCGGCCGAGATCGGAATAGACCTTTTCGACGGCCTTTTCGCGGATGTGGCACGTGTTGAGTATGACGAGGTCGGCGTCTTCCAGTTCGGTGGTTTCAGAATAGCCGTCGCCGGCCAGCGCTTCGGTCATGCGCTCGCTGTCATAGACATTCATCTGGCAGCCGAAAGTTTTGATGAACACTTTCTTGGCTGCTGTGTCGGCCGTCATGGACCGGTCTCCGGCAGAGTTCGGGCGCGTACTGCGGATGCTAACGTGTGCGGCTCTCGAAGCCGTTAACTTCGGCTCATTTTTCGGAACATCGTGGCGTGTCAGCGTAGCGATTTTTGCAGTGCAGCATTTTTGAGGGCGGGTGTCGAGTGGGGCAATGTCGCTATCAGTTGTTGCTCTAGCGAAAGGTTTCCGATGATGCGCGGGGCAGCGGGGTGCGCGTCGCGGGTTTGGATGCTGCTGCCAATATGACCGATTCCCCGGCTGTGCGCGCACGGAGCGTTCGGACGAGGTTTTCGCGGACGGCGGCTTCGGTTTTGCCGGCGAGTTCCTTGCGGCCAGCGTAGTCCTCGAGCGGGACAGGGGGGCTGATGCGGATTACGACGTCCAGCGGACCGGCCTGCAAAAGCGCCCAGGCGTGACTTTGCATGTCCATGTCGCCGTACCAGCCAACGAGCGGACGATCGGCGCGGCCCAATGGCACTCCGTGGACGCGGGCGTAGACGATGGCGACCGTTTGGACGACGACGGACGCATCGGGCGCGTTCGTTTTGCCGCTGGGCTTCGCGGCAGCGAACAGTGACGATTTGAATGGCAGCACGCGGTTGCCGTCCGTCGAGGTGCCTTCGGCGAACAGAACCAGGGTGTCGCCTTGGGCGAGACGTTCGGCCATTTCGTTGGCTGTCTCGCCGACGGCGACGCGCTTGGTACGATCGATAAAGACGGTGCGTTGCAGACGAGCGAGCGCGGACACGAAGGGCCAGCGGCCGACTTCGGATTTCGCAACAAAAGACACAGGGGCGACGGCAGACAGAACGGGGATGTCGAGCCACGAGGTGTGATTGGAGACCAAGAGGACTGGCGAGTTTGGGGCGACTGCGCCTTCAATGTGCAGGCGGATGCCGAGGATGCGGCAGACGTTGCGATGGTACCAATGGGGGAAGCGGCGGGCGGCCGGCTGCGACACGCGCAGCAGCAGCGCCTGCACGGGCATGAGGGGAAGGGTCAGCCCCAGGAAGCCAGCGAGCACGCCGGCGGCACGAAGTCGGCTCATGCAAACTTATACACTGAGTGTGCGGGCCATCGTTACAGCATCGACGGGGGCGGCACCGGGGCGGACATAGTAGTCTTTGCGGACGCCGGAGGGGGTGAAGCCCATTTTGCTGTAGAGGTGGAGGGCGGCCGCGTTGTCGGTGGCGACATCCAGGAACATACGGTGCACTTCGGCGCGTTGGACGGCGCGGACGAGGCCTTCGACGAGCATTTTTCCGATGCCGTGCCGCTGGCATTCGGGCGCGACCCCGATCGTCAGGATTTCGGATTCGTCGGCGGCGATCTGACCCATGATGAAACCGACGACGTCGTTGGGCGAGCCGAGGGTTGCGACAAAGGACGTTGCGGCGGGATGGTCGAGCAGGCCGCGGACGTTGGCCTCGTCCCACGGCGGATTGAAGAGTTTGGCATGAACGGCGGCGATGGAGCCTGCGCGTTCGGGGCCGGCCCAGAGCAAGCTGACGCGCTTGCCGTCGATCAGGTTCGCCGCCGTTGTCATGCGCTTGCTCTCGTCAGAGATTTGCCGTCCTGCGGTTTGGCATCGGGGGGCCTCAGATACAAGGGCTCTACGGCACCTGTTGCGGGCGCGCGGGCGGCGGCGCTCAGCGCAACGGCCCCCATGTCGGGAAAGATAATGCCGGATTTTGCGCGTGCTTTGCCGCCGGCGCAGGTGACCGCAGCGGCAACGGCCTCGGCGGCGGTGCCGACGGCGAGGAGGGGCTGCCCGCGCGACAGGGAGGCGAGATCGGTCATGGCGACAATGCGCGGTGGAGCGGTGGCCGCGCGCGTGGTGGCGTCGAAGATCTGCGCATAGACCTCACCGCGATGGGCATCCATGGCGACGACGATATCTTCATTGGTTTCAGGCGCTAGCGACGGCGACAGCGCGATGGCTTCTAGGCTGGTGAAGGTAACGATGGGGAGGTCGCGGGCGAGTTTCAGGGCGCGGGCGGCGGCGATGCCGATGCGTGTGCCGGTGAACGATCCGGGCCCAATGGTGACGGCGATGCGATCAATGCCGGTGATGGCGAGCCCGGCTTCGCCCAAGAGTTCGCCGATCAGCGGCATCAGGCGTTCGGCGTGGCCGGTCGGCATTGGCTCAGTGGCGTTCAGAACGCGGGCGGCCGGCGTGCCGATCTCCCGGCCCACCGCAACGCTCAATGCCGGAAAACAGGTGTCGAAGGCGAGCACGTTCATAGCTGGGCAGCCTACACGCTGTTCAGGACCATTCGCCAGTCCAAAACAGCGGCAGGATGCTGCGCAAAAGCCTCACGCGATGCGGGCCATTTCATCAAACGAGAAACGGGGGCTGCGCGGGTACAGACCGGCCGGATCGCCATAGCCGAGATTGCAGATGAAGTTCGACTTGATGTCCGTGCCGGCGAAGAAGGCGGCATCGACGCCCGCGTTATCGAAGCCGGACATGGGACCGCAATCGAGGCCGAGGGCGCGGGCGGCGAGGATGAAATAGCCGCCTTGGAGCGTGCCGTTGCGGAAGGCGGAGACCTTCGCAAATTCGTCATTTCCGACGAACCAGCTTTTGGCATCCATCGCCGGAAATAGCTTGGGCAGATGGTCGTAGAATTTCAGATCGTGGCCGATGATCGCTGTGACTGGGGCGGCCATGGTCTTTTCGACGTTGCCTTCCATCAGCAGGGGTTTGAGCTTGGCTTTGGCTTCGGGCGATTTCACGAAGACGATGCGGGCTGGGCTCATGTTCACACTTGTCGGGGCCCAGCGCATCAGTTCGACCACTTCGCGCAACAGACCGTCCGGCACGTCTTTTTGCTGCCAGGCGTTGTGGGTGCGGGCGTCGGTAAAGAGGGTGGCAAGCGCGGACTGATCGAGGCGCGAGGTCATTTGAAAGGCTCCTTGGAGAATGATCGCAGCAAAAACCCCACGGAGATGCCGCGGGGTTTTGGCCAAGGCGGATGAGGTGATCTAACGCAGCGTCACGCCGCCTGGACTTCCTGAATCTCGGGGCAGAAGTGCTTCAGGAGGTTCTCGATGCCGTGGCGCAACGTCGCCGTTGAACTCGGGCAGCCAGAGCACGCGCCGCGCATGTGGAGGTAGACGACACCATCGCGGAAGCCGGCGAAGGTGATGTCGCCGCCATCCTGGGCGACGGCGGGGCGGACGCGGGTTTCGAGCAGTTCCTTGATGGTGGCGACCGTTTCGGCGTCGGCGGGGTCGAAGTTTTCATGGCCTTCGTCGTTGGCGACGTCGGTAGCTTCGGCGCCGGACAAATAATGTTCCATGATGGCACCCAGAACCATCGGCTTTAGATGCTGCCATTCGGCGTCGGTCTTGGTGACAGAAATGAAGTCGGAGCCGAGGAAGACGCCGCTGACGCCGTCAATGTCGAATAGGCGGCTGGCGAGGGCTGAGCCTTCGGCTTCGTTCCTGGAGCGATACTCGGCGGTGCCAGCGGTGAGGACCGGTTTGCCGGGTATAAACTTCAGCGTCACCGGGTTGGGCGTGGCTTCGGTCTGGATGAACATGGCGGTCCTCGATCATACTGGCCAGCGCCGAGGGGTGCTGGCTGACATTTTAGAATTGTTCCAAGATATAGGTGACTTGGGGCGAAAAGTCGAGGGGGGCCATCCGCCACGGTGGGGCAGGATGGGCCGGGTGCGGGATTAGGCCAGCGTCAGGATGTCTTCGAGAGCCAAATTTCCCGGAACGATGGTGATGGGGATGGGAAATGACCCTGCGACGCCGCCAGCGGCTAACGAAGACACGAGGGGACCGGGGCCTTTTGGGTCCGTTGCGGCGCCCAGGACCAAAATGGCGATGTCTTCGTCCTCTTCAATCAGTTTCAGCAGTTCGTCAGCCTTAATCCCCTCACGGACGACTTCCTCGGCGGGGATGTTTTCAAAGCCGACGTTATGCAGCTTGCGTTTGAAGAGGCGGAACAGGGCGCGCGCTTTGTTGGTCTCTTCCTCGAGTTGCACCTGACGGACGCCGACCCAATGCTGGAATTCTTGCGGCTCGATGACATAGAGCATCACGAGGATACCCGACGAGCGCAGGATGCGGCTTGCAGCATAGAACAGCGCGCTTTCGACCTCTTGGCTCTCGTCGATCACAAGCAGGAACTTGCGGGCGTGGCCCGCTTCAAATGATCGGCGCTTTTTGGTTGTTGGCATGAGGCGGATGCTGCCACGGCGGGCGGGGGAAGGGAAGGGCGTAGGGAGCAGGCGGTTGCCAGCTGTCGCCCAATGCCTTCTCGCTCCCTCCGCCGCCTTTACGACCGCAGCAGGCCGACGAGGTCTTTGACTTCGTCCATGATCGGCGTGGCGATGGCGCGGGCGCGGCGGGTGCCGTCGGCGAGCACGCTATCGATATAGGCTGGGTCGGCGGACAAGCGTTTGGCTTCCGCGCCGATGCGGCCCATCGTTTCGGTGGCGACTTCGGCGAGGGCTTTTTTGAAGGACGAGAATTGCTGGCCGCCATAGTCACCCAGCACCTGCGGAACTGTTGTGCCAGTGAGTGCAGCGTAGATGCCGACAAGGTTTTCGGCTTCGGGGCGGCCCTCAAAGCCCTTTTCGTCGGTGGGCAAAGGTTCGGGATCCGTTTTGGCCTTCTGGATCTTCTTAGCGACCGTGTCGGCATCGTCGGTGATGTTGATGCGCGAGAGATCTGACGGATCGGACTTCGACATCTTCTTGGTCCCATCGCGCAAGCTCATGACGCGCGTTGCGGGACCGGTGATGACCGGTTCGGGCTGGGGAAAGAAGATGCCATCGGCGTAGCCCTTGGCGTCGATCTCCTTGCGATAATCGTTGTTGAACTTCTGCGCAATGTCGCGGGCGAGTTCGAGGTGCTGCTTTTGGTCTTCGCCAACGGGCACATGCGTTGCGCGGTAGGCGAGGATGTCGGCAGCCATCAGGTTGGGGTAGGCGTAGAGACCCACTGAGGCGTTCTCTTTGTCCTTGCCGGCCTTCTCTTTGAACTGGGTCATGCGGTTCAACCAGCCGAGGCGGGCGACGCAGTTGAATACCCAGGCGAGCTCGGCGTGTTCGGGGACTTGGCTCTGGTTGAAGAGGATCGACTTTTTCGGATCGAGGCCGGCGGCGATGTAGGCGGCGGTGACGCCACGGATGGCCGCGCGCAGTTCGGCGGGATCTTGCCAGACGGTGATCGCGTGCAGATCGACGACGCAATAGATGCAATCGTGCTCGTCTTGCATGTGGATCCAGTTCACCATCGCGCCCAGGTAATTGCCCAGGTGGAGGCTGCCCGTCGGCTGCATGCCGGAGAAGACGCGCGTCTTGAATGCCATGTTCTTTTTTTCCCTCGAACCGGCGCGGGTTATGGCCTGTGAGGGGCGGGGTGGCAAGTGGACCGAGATTTGGGGGATCCTTGAATTGGATGAACGGGCATCGGAACCGGGGTCAGACCCCTGAGAAGGGGTCTGACCCCACACTCGTTTGACCCCGAACTTGTTTCTACTTTCTTCTCACGGCGGAGCGGAGTTGGGACAGCGTTGCGGCGCCGGTGAGCTGGGTGGTGGCGAAGTAGGCAATGAAGCCGGCGCCGATGAGGACCGCAAGCGCCGACATGCGGACTAAGAAGCCCTTCGATTGGTTGATCCATGGGTCGAGGATTTCAGCCATGCCGATCAGGACGAGACCCATGACGACCGCAGAGATGAGGATGCGCGGGAGCGCGCGGCGCAGGCGTGCGTCGGCGTCGAAGTGGCCGTGGTTCTTCAATCCGCGATAGAGCAGAAGCGCGTTCATCCAGCCGCCCAGCGTCGTGGCGACCGCGATGCCGAGGTGGGGCATCCAGCCGAGATGGCGGAAGAGGAAAAAGAGGCCGATGGAGCCCAGCGTGTTGGCGGTGAGGCTCCAGACGGCGAAACGCATGGGCGTTTTCGTATCCTGACGGGCGAAGAAGGCGGGCGAGAAGACCTTGATCAGCACGAACGCGGGAAGACCGAGGGCGAAGATGCGGAGTGCCTCGGCCGTGTAAGGCGTATCTTCCGGCGTGAAGGCGCCGCGTTCGAAGAGGGCGCGGACGATTTCGGTTGGGATCACGAACAAGGCCACGGCAGCGGGCAGCGTCAACAGCATCGCGAATTCGAGCGAGCGGTTCTGGCTGTCCATGACGGCTTCGTGGTTGCCTGCGCGCAGGTGGCGCGACACGTCGGGGAGCAGCACGACGCCGATGGCGATGCCGACGATGGCGAGCGGCAATTCATAGAGGCGATCGGCGTAGTAGAGGTGGGAGACGGCGCCATCTTGCATGGAGGCGATCACCGTCCCGATGGCGATGTTCACTTGCGTGATTCCCCCGGCGATGATGCCGGGTACGCCGAGTGCCACCAGCTTTTTCATGTCCGGTGACCAGCGCGGCCGGCTGAGCTTGAGGGTGAGCCCGGCACGGCGAAGGCCCCACATGAGAAGCGCGAGTTGGAGAATTCCGGCAACGAAGACGCCCCAGGCCTGGACGTAGCCCGCGGCCGGCTCTGCGTGGAAGCCCCACCAGATCGAAAGAAGCATTGTGATCGTGAGGACGACGTTGAGCACAATCGAGACGGATGAGCTTTCGGCGAAACGGCCAACGGTGTTGAGAACGCCCGACATGAGGGCGACGAGCGACATGCAGAGCAGATAGGGGAATGTGATCTGCGTGAGGCGGACGGCGAGATCGAATTTTTCTGGCGTGTCGGAGAAGCCAGGGGCGAGGAGATACATGAGCCACGGCATCGCCAGCATGGCGGCGGCTGACAGCAGGATGAGAATGAAGGTCAGACCGGACATCGCTTCTGAGGCGAAGTCGCGGGCTTTCTCCGGTCCGTCGCCTTCGTACTTGGTGGCAAATAGCGGGACGAAGGCGGAGTTGAAGGCACCTTCACCGAAGAGGCGGCGAAAGAGGTTGGGGAAGCGGAAGGCGACATAGAAGGCGTCCGCGACGGGTCCGGTGCCGAGAACGGCGGCGGCGAGGATGTCGCGCAGGAAGCCGAGGACGCGGCTCAGAAGCGTTAAGCCGCCGACGGTTGCGAACGAACGGTAGAGTTTCATGTGGGGGACACCGCGCCGGTTGGGGATGCTGCCGCGCCGGCTAGAACCGCGGTCAGGCGTTCAGCGATGGTCTTCTGGCGGGGCTCGCCGTCGACCTTCTTGCCGGTGAGATCGGTGACGTAGAACACGTCGACGGCCTTTTCGCCAAAGGTCGTGATGTGGGCGGAGGCGATGTCGAGGGAGAGATCGGAGAGCGTGCTCGTAAGGTCGTAGAGCAGGCCGGTGCGGTCGCGGCCGGCGACTTCGATGACGGTGAAGCGGTCGGAGAGCTGGTTGTTGATGATGACCTCGGGCGAGACGGTGAAGGCTTCGAGGCGGTTGGCGGACAACGACCGTTTCTCAAGCAGCGGTTTTAGGCGTGCTTCACCGCGAAGCAGGCGATCGATGGTGGTTTCGATCCGCGTGGCGCGGCGCATCTCGTCTTCGTCTTGGGGAAATTCGCGGGCCAACAGGAATGTATCGAGGGCGAAGCCGTCGCGCGTGGTGGTGATGTGGGCGCCGACGATATTGGCGCCGTTGGCCGCGCAGGCGCCAGCGAAGAGCGCGAGCAGACGAGGGTGGTTGGGTGCGAAGACGGTCAGTTCGGTGATGGCGGTGAAGGAATCCGTCACTGCCTCGGTGATGAGCTTGCGGCCTTCCTGTTCGGCGCGACGGACGAGGCGGGCGTGGGTCGCCTGCTTGGCCGTTTCCGTGCGTAGCCAGTAGTCGGGGTAGTGGCGATCGATGAAGCGTTCGACGTCGGCGCGTGGCCAACCGGCCAAGGCGCCTGCGAGCTGATCCTTGGCGTCTTCGATGCGGTGGCGGCGCTCGATCTGGGTATGGCCGCCGGCAACGAGGGGTTCGGTCTCATGATAGAGCGTGCGGATCAGCTGGCCTTTCCAGCCATTCCAGACGCCGGGGCCAACGGCGCGAATGTCGGATACGGTGAGGAGTGTGAGAAGCTTCAAGCGCTCGGGACTTTGCACGACGGCTGCAAAATCCTGCGCGGTTTTGGGGTCTGCCAGATCGCGGCTCTGGGCGATGTTGCTCATCGTCAAATGTTGCTCGATCAGCCAGACGACGGTTTCTGTTTCGGCGGGGGTGAGGCCGAGACGAGGGCAGAGGCGGCGGGCGATCTGGCCGCCGAGGATGGAGTGATCGTCGGGGCGGCCTTTGCCGATGTCGTGCAGGAACGCTGCGACGTAGAGCACGCGGCGATTTTGGATGGATTTGATGATCTGGCTGGAGAGGGGCAACTCGTCGGTATTATCGCCGTGCTCGATCTTGGCCAGTTCACCGACCGTGCGGAGCAGGTGCTCGTCCACCGTGTAGTGATGGTACATATTGAACTGCATCATCGCGACGATGTGCCCGAAGTCGGGCAGGAAGCGGCCGAGAACGCCCGCTTCGTTCATGCGGCGGAGTGTGTTTTCCGGGTTGGTTTGCGCAGCGACGAGGCCGAGGAAGATGCGGTTGGCTTCGGGATCGTTGCGCAGGCGATCATCGATCAGGCGCAGCGATTGGCGCAGCAGGCGGATCGCATCGGGGTGGAGATGGGCGTTGGTCAGCTCGGCTTGCGCGAAGAAGCGGATCAGGTTGACGGGATCGCGCTTGAAGACGTCGGGGTCGGCGACGTTGAGACGATCGTTTTCGATGCGAAAGTTGGTTTGTTGGCGGACCTGACGGCGCATCTTCCAGCCGGAGATGAGGCCGGGCAAGCCGGGCGACGTCTTGGCCTGCTGCATTTCGAGGGCGGCGCAGAGAATGGTGGTGAGATCGCCGACGCTCTTGGTGATGAGGAAGTAGTGCTTCATGAAGCGCTCGACGGGGCGCTGGCCGGATTTGGTCCGGTAACCGAGCCGTTCGGCCATGATCGGCTGGAACTCGAACGTCAAGCGTTCCTCGGCGCGGCCGGTGAGGAAGTGCAGATGGCAGCGCACGCTCCATAGGAAGTCCTCGGCGCGGCGGAAGGTTGAATATTCTTCGCGCGTGAAGATCTTTTCCTCGATGGTCTCGGGCCCGACTTCCTTTCCATAGAGGTACTTTGACAGCCAGTGCAGGGTATGCAGGTCGCGTAGGCCGCCTTTGCCGTCCTTCACGTTGGGCTCGACCTTGTAGCGGCTTTCACCGGCGCGGCGGTGGCGCTCTTCGCGCTCAACCATCTTGCTGTCGATGAACACGCGGGCGGTGCCAGCGAACACCTCGCGGCGGAGGCGATCGGTTAATTCGGCGAAGAGCTGCGCATCGCCGTGGACGAGCCAGATATCGAGCAGTGCTGTGCGGATCGTCATGTCTTGCTGCGCCATCTTCAGGCACTGGTCGACGGTGCGCGTGGCGTGGCCGACTTTGAAGCCCAGATCCCACAGCAGGTAGAGCATGTACTCGGCGACGCTCTCACCCCAGGGCGTCTGCTTGTAGGGAAGCAGGAACAGGATATCGATGTCGGACCCGGGCGCGAGCATGCCGCGGCCGTAGCCGCCGGTGGCAACGACCGCCATGCGCTCCGCGTCGGATGGATTGGTGGCGCGGTAGACATGGGCGACGGTGTAGTCGAATAGGAGGGCGATCAATTCGTCCTGGAAGCGTGCGAGGCCATGGGCGCATTTGCGGCCTTTGCCGTCGGCTTCCAGCTGCTCGCGGGCCTGCGTGCGGGCCGATTTGACGAGGCTTTTGCAGCGATCGAGCACGCTAGCGCGGGCATCGGCGGGTGTGCCGCTGGCGTTGAAAATCGCGGTGAGTTCAACCCGCAATTCCTTGGGGTCAAAATATGGGGCGGCGCGGAAGGTCGTCGTATCCATGATGGCGGGCACTTGGTCCTGACGGGCGCCGGGCGGGACGTTTCGGCTGGTGACTTCGGCGTGAAGGTCTTGAGCGGGCGCAACTTAACTGCTTTGCATCGTGAGGGGGAGGCCGTGATGTGCGGCGCAGTCCCCCATTTGTGGACGGAGATGCCCGGAAAGTGGGCGGCAATGACAACGAACAGCGCGTGACCAACCCAATTGTGGCTCTGAGACCGGCGATACGGGGCGATCTGGACCAGATCCGGGTCTGGCTGCGGCAGCCAGATATCGAAGCGTGGTGGGGTCCATCTTCGGCGACGGCGGCGGAAGTGCAGATCGCGATGCAGTCGCCGTCGGCGCTGTGCCGGGTGATCGAGGCCGGAGGGCAGGCCGTTGGGTATTGTCATGCCATCGATGCCTCGCTGTGGGGCGATGATCTGCCCCAAGACCTGGAACCGGGCACTTGGGATCTCGACCTTTTTATTGCTTCGGCCGAACACCGGGGGCGGGGCGTGGGGGTTAAGGCGTTGGAACTTCTCAAGAGCGAAGTTTTTTCGACAACTCTGGCGACGGCCGTGTGCGTTTTTGCATCGATCCGCAACGAGGCAGCTGTTCGCGCCTACGAAAAAGCGGGGTTTCGGTGGCAACGGATCTGGAACGACAGCGCTGTGGGCCCTAGCTGGTTCATGGTGGCGCAGCGGCCGTAGAGCGACGTCACCCGCCCGCCGCATCACACCGGCAACTTGATCAACCCAAAAGATCGCGAAGGAACGGGATGAGCGGCAGATCGGCCGGGGGCATCGGATAGCCGGTTAGCTTCGACGGACGGACCCACTTCACGCGCTGGCCCTCGCGCGGGGTGATCTCACCATCCCAATTCCGGCAGAGGTAGAGCGGCATCATGAGGTGGAACGTTTCGTACGTGTGGCTCGCGAATGTGAATGGCGCGAGGCAATCGAGGCATACCTCGATGTCGAGTTCTTCTTTCAATTCACGGACAAGGGCTTCTTCCGGCGTTTCACCTAGGCCAAGTTTGCCGCCGGGGAACTCCCATAATCCCGCGAGAGATTTGCCGGCCGGGCGTTCGGCAATGAGCACGCGGTTGTCGGCATCGATGAGGGCTGCGGCGACGACGAAGAGGATGGGGCGAACGGCAGGCGGCGAGGGGTCCATCACCGGCGCACCAGTTTCCATGCCATTTCCTGTAGAGATGACAGGCCGCGGTTTTTGAGGTTCTGGCTGGCGTTGAGGCCGTCGCGCTTTTCCAAAAGCGTGATGCGGAAATCATGACCGAAGAGCGTTTCGATGCGGTCTGGCGAAATTGGGAACGGTGGCCCATCCATTTCCGAGGGATCGTAGTCGAGTGATACAAGAAGAACCGACACGCCGGATGGCGTCAGGGCGGAAAGCTTTTCGGCGTAAGACTGCTGCATGGTGCGCGGCATGGCAACGAGGGCGGCCCGGTCGAAGACGCCGCCGATACGGCGAGTGACGGCTGGATCAAGCGTTAAGTGATCGCCGCACCAAAGTGCAAAGGGTCCGGCTCGCTTGACGGTAAAGGCGCCTTCAGCGACTGAGGCTGGCGTGCGCGAGCGTTCGGCGAAGAACTGGTCGATTGCGGATTGTGCCAATTCGGTGCCGATGACCGCATGGCCGTGATCCGCGAGCCAGACCATATCTTTGCTCTTGCCGCACAATGGTACGAGGACTTCAGAGCCCTTCGGAACGCCGAGGGCCGGCCAGTGGCGCTCTAGGAAATCATGAGCGGATGGCTGATGGAAGCCAATGTCGGATTTCTGCCAGCGATCGAGCCAAAAACTATGATCCATGGTGGCGGCCTAGCTGCGGTAGTCGGCGTTGATCGAGACGTAATCGTGGGTGAGATCGCACGTCCACACCGTGGCGGATGCGGACCCCACACCGGCGTTGATGCGGATGACGATCTCGGGGTTCTTCATATATTGAGCGACGGTGGCCTCATCGTACTCCTCGGCGCGCTCGCCGTGGCGGGCGACGCAATGCTCGCCGAACCAGATCGCGAGTTGATCGCGGTCGGCGGCTTCGCCGGATTTGCCGACGGCCATGACGACACGGCCCCAATTGGGATCTTCGCCCGCGATAGCGGTTTTGAGGATCGGTGAGTTGCCGCAGGACAAGGCGATTTTGCGCGCGGCGGCTTCGGTTTCAGCGCCTTCGACGATGAAGGTGACAAACTTGGAGATGCCTTCGCCGTCTTTCGCCACCTGCACGGCAAGGTCGCGCATCAAATCCTGAAGGGCGCTGGAGAAATCTTTAAGACGCTTCGACTTCGATTTGGTGATCGGCTTCTGGCCGCGCGCGCCGGCGGTGCCGGTGGCGAAGAGGAGGCAAGTGTCGGAGGTGGACGTGTCGCCGTCGATGGTCATGGAGTTAAACGTCGTTTGAACGTGTTCGTGCAAGAGGTCCTGCAAGACATCGGCGGCGATGGCGGCATCGGTGAAGATGAAGCACAGCATGGTCGCCATATCGGGCGCGATCATGCCGGCGCCTTTGCAGAACCCATTGAGGGTGACGGGCGTGTCGCCGATCAGCGCGGTGCGGGTGGCGAGTTTGGGATAGGTGTCGGTGGTCAGAATGGCGCGGGCGGCGGCTTCGAAGGCGTCGGGGACAGCATGGGTGGCGAGACCCGCAAGGAGGTGGGTGAACTTTGCCGGATCGAGCGGTTCGCCGATGACGCCGGTGGAGGCGATGTAGACATCTTTGTCCTTGCAGCCAACGGCTTCCGCCGCGGCTGCGGCGGTGGCCTCGACAGCGGCGCGGCCCTTCATCCCAGTGAAGGCGTTGGCGTTGCCGGAGTTGACGACCAGAATGCGCGCGCTGCCTTGCTTCAGGCTTTTGCGGCACCACAGGACGGGAGCCGAGCAGGTTTTGGATTGCGTGAGGACGCCGGCTGCGGTGGTGCCTTCGTCCATGACGGCGACCATGAGGTCAGTGCGGTTCATGTAGCGAATGCCGGCTTCGGCGGTTGCGAAGCGGACGCCATCGACGGGCGCGAGCTTGGGTAGCGTGGAAGGCGCGAAGGGCGAGGCTTTGGACATCTTGGCCATGAGGGCACCGGTCAGTTGGGACGGGACGAGCTTACGCTTAAAAGCAATCAGGCCGCCTGGATGCAAGCGGCCTGATCAGAAAAAGAACGTGGAAGCAGCTAAGAGCTTTATTTCTTTTCGTCCGGGGCCTTGTTTTCTTCCGGGGCCTTGTCGGCCGGGGTGCCGGCGGCAGCACCGGCGGCGGCGGCATCCTCGATCTGCTTTTGCATAGCCGCTTGGGCTTCCGCCTGCTTCTTAGCGTCTTCCTCGGCCATTTTCTTGATCTCGGGGTCGATGTAGTCGATTTTCGCCTTGCCGCGCAGTTCGGTGGCGATGTTCTGGGCCTTGGACTGGACCATGGAGCCAATCAGGCGGTCCTTGACTTCGTCGAAGGACGGCGGCGGCTTCTGGCGGCGGTCTTCAACTTTGATAACGTGCCAGCCGAACTGGCTCTGAATGGGTTTGGACACTTCACCCTTCTTCAAGGCGAAGGCGGCTTCTTCAAACTGAGGGACCATCTGGCCCTTGCCGAAGTAGCCGAGCATACCGCCTTGCGTCTTTGAGCCGGCGTCGCCGGAATTTTCCTTGGCCAGCTGGGCAAAATCCTCACCGGCCTCGACGCGAACAAGCATCTTTTTTGCTTCGTCCTCACTCGCTACCAGAATGTGGCGCGCCTGGACCTCGTCCTCGGGCTTCACTTGCTTGACCTTGTCTTCGTAGATGGCGCGGGCCGCCTCTTCACCGATCGACGCCTTCACGGTTTTCTCGAAATAGGCGTCGCGGAGGGCGCGCTGGCGCCAGAAGGCCATTCGCTTGTCGAAGTCGGGGCCATCCCCCAGCTTCTGCTCGTTGGCTGCCTCGGCGTAGAGTTGGTTTTCGATCATAAACTCGACCAGCACGCGGCGGCGGGTGCCTTCGGGAAGGTTGCCCAATTCATTGCCAATCTCAGCCTCGGCAAGAGACAAATCAGATTCCGTGATCGAATGGCCATTGACGGTTGCGACCACCTTATCTTCGGCGTGGGCGCTAAAGGCTGCAGCGCCGAGCAGGCACGCGCTCAAGGCAACCGCATGAAATGATTGAGAAAGCTTCACGGAGATCCGTCCTTTTGGGCTATGTCATCGAAAGGTCCGTGCGACAGACCCCAGGCGGCCCGGGCCGCGCTTGACGTTCGAAGACGCCTGGATACCCCTGAGGGACGACCGCTGCCAAGTTAAGTTTTGGAGATAGGCCTATTGCGAGCCCTCATCGGAGGCGCTGGGAGACCATGGCGCGTTGACAATCAAGGGTCGCAATCCTTATGTCTCGCCGGTGAAGTGGAGAGCCGCGCGCAGCGTTGCCTCTCCCGCCCGAGCTCATTCCGCACGACGCATCTTCGTCAGATCGTCGGCTCTTCGCCCGGTGTGGGCAGAGTGCGCCGCGTTGCATTTGCTTTTCCCGAGAGCATTCCGCTCAAGATCTTGAGGACATTGACCTTCATGTTGTCCATCACGTCGCTCGCCGCAAAAATATTCGGCACGTCAAACGATCGCAAGGTCAAGTCGTATCGGGCTCGGGTGGAGGAGATCAATGCGCTTGAGCCGGACTTGGTGAAACTGAGCGACGAGGACCTGAGGGCACGGACGGCGATGTTCCGCGAGCAGTTCAAGAATGGGACGTCGCTGGACGATCTTTTGGTACCCGCCTTTGCGACCGTGCGCGAGGGCGCCAAGCGTGCGCTCGGGCAGCGGCACTTCGACGTGCAGCTGATCGGCGGCATGGTTCTGAACGACGGCAACATTGCGGAAATGAAGACGGGCGAAGGCAAGACACTCGTCGCGACCGCGCCGGTGTATCTCAATGCGATCGCCGGAGAGGGTGTGCATGTCGTCACCGTCAACGATTACCTCGCCCGGCGCGACGCGGAATGGATGGGGCAGGTTTACCGGTTCCTGGGACTTACTGTCGGCGTGATCGTGCATGGCATCGACGATGAACAGCGCAAGGCCGCTTATGACGCCGACGTGACGTATGCGACCAACAATGAATTGGGCTTCGACTACCTGCGCGACAACATGAAAATGAGCAAGGATGACATGGTCCAGCGCGGCCATGCGTTCGGCATCGTGGATGAAGTCGACAGTATTCTCATCGACGAAGCACGGACGCCGCTGATCATTTCGGGACCGCTCGACGACAAGGCCGATCTTTATATTTCCGTCGACGCGCTCATTCCGAGACTTGTCGCGGAGGACTTCGAACTCGACGAGAAGCAGCGGCAGGTGTCGCTGACGGAGAGCGGCAACGAGCGCATGGAGGAGCTTCTCAAGGAGGCGGGTCTCTTGCGGGAAGGTTCGCTTTACGACGTGGAGAACGTTACAATCGTCCATCACGTCAATCAGGCGTTGAAGGCGCACAAGCTGTTTCAGCGCGACAAGGATTATATCGTCAAATCCGGCGACGTGGTCATTATCGACGAGTTCACGGGCCGTATGATGCCTGGCCGGCGCTATTCGGAAGGCTTGCATCAGGCGCTCGAAGCCAAGGAGCGCGTTGAGATCCAGCCGGAGAATCAGACGCTCGCCTCGATCACGTTCCAGAACTATTTCCGGCTGTATGAAAAGCTTGCCGGCATGACCGGTACGGCGTCGACGGAAGCGCAGGAGTTCGGCGATATCTACGGCCTCGAAGTAATCGAGATTCCGACAAACGTCGTTGTTTCGCGTATCGACGAAGACGACGAGATCTACCGGTCGCAAAAGGAAAAGTACGACGCGATTGTTGCAACGATTGCGGACGCGTATCGCAAGAACCAGCCGAGCCTCGTTGGCACCACGTCGATTGAGAAGTCGGAGCAGCTTTCCGCGCTTCTCAAAGACAAAAAGTACATCGCGGAACTGGGCGGACGCTTCATCGAACAGGCCAAGCGATTCACGAGTTCCAAGGAAGCCGACATCAAGGCGTATTTCGAGGACATCGGCACGTATCTCACCGAGACAGCAGCGCGTGTAAAGTCGGGCGATCCGATCCCGCATCAGGTTTTGAACGCGCGCTTTCACGAACAGGAAGCATCTATCGTTGCGCAGGCCGGCGTGCCGGGGGCGGTGACGATCGCCACCAACATGGCAGGCCGCGGCACCGACATTCAGCTCGGCGGTAACGTCGACTACCGGATCCGGGACTGGGTGAAGGACGAGAAGGCGGCAGGGCGCGAGCCGGACGAGGCGGCGATTGCCAACCAGCGGGAAAGGATTGCGACCGACGTCGCGGAAAAGAAGCGGCTGGCGCTGGAGGCAGGTGGGCTGTTCGTCATGGGTACGGAGCGGCATGAGAGCCGCCGCATCGACAATCAGTTGCGCGGCCGTTCAGGCCGTCAGGGCGACCCGGGGCGCTCGAAGTTTTATCTCGCGCTCGATGACGACCTGATGCGTATCTTCGGCTCAGACAAGATGGAAACCATCCTGAAGACGCTCGGCCTGCAGGACGGCGAAGCGATCACCCATCCGTGGATGAACAAGTCGCTTGAGATGGCGCAGAAGAAGGTCGAGGCGCGCAACTTCGATATTCGCAAGCAGATCCTCAAGTATGACGACGTGATGAACGATCAGCGCAAGGTCATCTTCGATCAGCGCATCGATATCATGGCGGAAGAGGACGTCTCGCAGACCGTGAAGGAACTGCGCCACCAGATCGTGCAGGACCTTGTGTCGAAGAACATCCCCGAGAAGGCCTATGCCGAACAGTGGGACACCAAGGCGCTGCAAGAGGCCGTCTCCAACATCTTCGATCTCGAATTGCCGATCACTGAATGGGCTGCGGAAGAGGGCATCGCGGATCAGGAAATCCAGGAGCGCTTGATCGAGGCTGTCGACAAGCGCGCAGCGGAGAAGGAGGCCGAACTCGGCACTGAACTCTACCGTCAGATCGAAAAGGAAGTTCTGCTGCGCACTCTGGACGGGCTGTGGCGCGAGCACATCGTTTCGCTCGAACATCTGCGGCAGGTCATCGGGTTCCGCGCCTACGGTCAGCGCGATCCGCTAAATGAATACAAGAGCGAGGCGTTTACGCTCTTTGAATCGCTGCTGGCGCGATTGCGTGAGGCGGTGACTGGGCAGTTGATGAATGTGGCTCTCGTTCCGGCGGATCAGCAGCCGATGCTACAGCCGGTCGAACTCCCGCCGATGGAGGCGCATCACATTGATGCCACCACGGGCCGCGATGAACTCGCCGATCTTCCCGACGAACTGCGCGACGAGATCCGCATGGTCGACCGTGCGATTGCCGCGCGGGGCCGCGGTGCTGCCGACGAGGCTCCCCGGCGCATGCCGTTGCAGACGCGCCGGAGCGAGGGTGGTTTTGATCCGGCAACACCTGCAACGTGGGGCAAGGTTTCGCGCAACGCGCTTTGCCCCTGCGGGTCGGGCAAAAAGTATAAGCAATGCCACGGCAAGCTGGACTGAGGCGTCGTGGACGTTCAGACATAAAAAAAGCCGGGGTGAGAGCCCCGGCTTTTTTGCGTCACTTTTTGTATGTGCGTCAGCGGCTCTTGGCGTCGTCATGACTGCCGGCAATGCGATCGGAGAGGGCCAAGAGAACGCTCGAGACGACGAAGACGAGGTGGATGATGACGAGCCAGAAGATCTGCTTCTCGGCTTCGGGTGTCACGACTTTCAGCGCCATGAACGATTTCAGGAGGTGGACTGCGGAAATCGCGACGATGGACGACAGCAGCTTCAGCTTGAGGGCGCTGAAGTCGATCGTACCCATCCACTCGGGCCAGTCTTTGTGGCCGATATGGTCGATCTTGGAGACGAAGTTCTCGTAGCCGGAGAAGATCACGATGATGAGAAGCGAGCCCATCAGCGTGAGATCGACGAGAGCCAAGATGCCAAGGATGACGTCTGACTCGGTGGCTGTGAATGCGTGGATCGCGAGATGCGCGAATTCGGCCATGAACTTAATCAACACGACCACGATCGACAGGGCGAGCCCCAAGTAGAACGGGGCCAGAAGCCAGCGGCTGGCGAAAATCGCGTTTTCGAGAAGGCGCTCAATGGTCGGCGCGGGTGTTGGCGTGGTCGGCGGATCGGTGTCGGCCATCGGGGTCCCTGGCAAAAATATGATTGACCGTGACTGCTATGGCATGGCCCGGTTGGAGATCGCAAGGACATGGAACGCCGCGTCAGCGCGTGCGGGTTGTGGTCGATGCCGCCTTGCGCGCGCGGGCGTCCGCCATGCGGGTCGCCTTACCTCTCCTCAGCGCGACGAACTTCCGGCAGCTGGGTCTCGCCAAGTTGCACGGCGGTTTTCCCGCCCGGCGGGACACTGCCCGCTCCAGCGGGAGCGGCGGCGGATTCAGATTGGGGATCAGTTCGAACATCTGCGCCGTCGAAGTTTGTTCCGCGGAGGCTTGGATCAGCGGCGCCGAGGCTGCCTGTTGCGACTGTGCCGCCGCGGACGCCAGCGGTGACGGGCTCGTTGCCGGGCTCTCGATCGGGACAACCTGCGCGGATGGGTCCGAGGAGCGAAGTGCGGCGACCGTCGCGCCGCACACGGCTAAAGGGTTTGGGGCGCCCGCCTCCGGCGGGCTGGCGTCTTGGATGTGATAGCGGTTCTCGCACACGCTGACGCGCGGCGGTTGGCGGGTTTTTTCGAAGCTGTCGTAGCCTTGCTTGAGGTTCGTCCAGAAGCCGGCCCATTCACTCTTGGCGTTCTTGGCGAGATTCTTTTCCGTCATGCGGAAAGGAAAGACGTGCGCGGGGATGTGACGCTGTCCACTGCGCAAAGCCGCCGTCGCAAGACCGTAGATCTCGCCAATGACGGGATTGGTCATGGCGAAGCAGCCGACCGACGAGCACCCGCCGTGGACGAGAATGTAGGAGCCAGAACGGCCCATCGCAGAATCGAAGGCGTTCGGAAAGCCGAGGTTCAAGGAGCGCGGCCAACGTCCGACGTGATGCAGTTGGCGCGAGGTGATCGTGTAGAAACCTTCGGGCGTCTGCTTGTCACCTTCGCGCTGCTTAGGCCCTAGCGTGCCGGACCAGTGGCAAATCGGGTAGGTGGCGAAGAGTTCGAAGCGGCCATCCTTTTCCAGCCAAACTTCAAGCTCGGATTCGGACTTGAAGATCCGGAGCAACATCGGTGCGCCGTTGGCGAAGCCTTTGGCCGCGAGGCGCTCAGAGGTTTTAGCGACGTCGGGGGTGCCGGGGAGCGGCAGGCGGCCAACTGCGGCGGCGCGCTGGCGCTCGATGCGGTCGGACGCGGCGTCCTTGAGTTCGATGGATAGTGCATGAGCGCTCGATGCTGCGGCCGCGGCAGTCAGAATGACTCCGGCGACGATTTTCCAGCGATCGATGGTATGTGCGAATAACAACGGACTACTCACCAAAACTTTGAGCCGCGAACTGGACGCACCCTAGACGGTCCCGGGCACCCCTGGCAACCGTTGGAACTCGCTTGTGCGCTTCAAGTTGCACGGCTTTTCCAGTTTGTGTGGCCGCAATTAATCTGTGGCGGCGGTTGTGTTGCCGGCGGCACACGTGGCGGTGACGGGGCCGGTGACATCGCGGGTGATCGCACCGGACGTGAAAACGTAGCGTTTGTCACAAACGCCGACAGTTGGCGGTAGGCGGTCTTTCTCGAAGTGATCATAACCGGCCTTAAGATCGCGCCAGAACCCAGCAGACGGCTCGCCTTGATAACTGGCGAGGTTTTGGTCGGTCATGCGGAAGGGAAAGACTTGGACTTGGAAGCGCTTTTGGCCGCCGTCTAGCGCGCGGGTGACAATGTTCCAGATTTCAGTGATGACCGGATCGGTCATCGCATAGCAACCAACCGAGCCGCAGCCGCCGTGAACCATAAGGAACGATCCCGTGCGGCCGTGGGCGCGATCATATGCGTTGGGGAAGCCGAGGTTGAAGGAGCGATGCCAGCGGCTGTTCGGATTGAGCGCCGTTTTGTCGACGGTATAGAAGCCTTCGGGGGCTTGATGGTCGCCGGTTTTGATTTTGGGGCCGAGGCGACCGGACCATTTGCAGATCGGATAGGTGGCGAAGAGGTCGTAACGGCCATCCTTCAGCATGAACAGTTCGAGTTCAAACTCGCGTTTGAAGACGCGCATGAGAATTGGCGTGCCGAGCGACATGCCATTTTCGGCCAGCCGTTGATCAAGTCGCGTTAAATCGGGTGTGCCCGGCAGCGCTTGGCCGGTGGAGGCGAGCCAGACGCGGTGGTGGCGCTCAGCGGAGATCAGATAGCTGTCGCGCAGCGCTGCGGGCATCAGCACGACGGCTGCCAGTGCGATGACGACAAGTGCGAGCAGGATGACGCCTGCCAGACTAGACTTACGGCGCTTTGATTTAGAAATCGGTTCGGCCATCGCGTTCGCTCCGCGCAGATTCGATGCTCTGGCCTAGAGGGGAAAGATGGCGGAGATCAGGGCGCGTTCAAGCCGAGCGAGGCTGGGACTTCGACGGGCTTTTTGGCGGGGGTTTTGCGCTTGATCGGCGCCGGTTCGGCGGTCAGATGGGCTGCACCGGGGAGCGAGGCTGGCGGTGGGTTTGCAATCGAGCCGGTGGTCGGTGAGGCGACCGCTGGTGGGACGGGGGCGGCGGCCGGTGCGGCGACAGGCTTGGGCAATGGGGCTTCGCCGTCGGACCAAGCGAGCGCTGTTTCTTCACGCGCCTTTTGGCCAGGGACGATGGTGCCCTTCTGTGCGGCGATCTGCTGATCGAGAAGATTGGGCACAAACGGTGTCAGTTCCTGCTTCTGGAGGCGCGGGCACTGGCCTTCGGGATCGATCCGTCCCGTCGCTGGCAGGGCGACGCCTATGACGTATTTGCGCTCGCAGACGGCAACGGTGGGCGGCACGCGATACGTTTCGAAGTAGTCATAGGCAGGCTTGATCATCTTCCAGAATGCGATGTGCTTGTGGTCCTTGAAGCGGGCCAACTTGTCGTTCGTCATGCGGAAGGGGAAGGCATGGACGGCGAACGCTGTCTGGCCATTGCGGAAGGCTTCACGGGCGAGCGCATAAATCTCTTCGGCGAGCGCGTCGGTCATGGCGTAGCAGCCGGCGGATTTGCATTTGCCATGGATCATCAGGAATTCGCCGGTGCGATCGTGGGCGCGATCGTAGGCATTGGGGAAGCCGAGGTTGAAGGCGACGTGGAAGCTGCTGTCCGGCTTCATCTGCTTGGGGCCGACGGCGTAGAAGCCTTCGGGGGCCTGCTTATCGCCCTTTTTGATTTTGGGACCGATCTCGCCGGACCAATTGCAGATCGGGTATGTCTTGAAGTGGTAGAAGCGACCGTCCTCGCGCGCCTTCCAGACTTCGAGTTCGGATTCTTCCTTGAAGATGCGGACGTAGATCGGCGTGCCCGGCTGCATGCCCTTTTTGCCGATGAGATCGATGGTTTCCTTCGGCAGCGGCTGCTCGGCGGGTATCAGTTCGGGCGCGCTTCCGCAGCCGGCGAGCACAAGCATCGCGGCGGTCAACGCAGCAGCAATGAACGATCCACTCGACTTCACGTCCCCACCCTGTTGTTCCTCGCAGTTCTGCGAATCACCATCCGTTTGGGAAGGTTAATACTTCCATAACAGATCACATCGCAGCCGACATTGAAGCGCAGCATCGCCCATCGTCAATTGGGCATCAGGCACCGCGAATACGGCACCTGTGAGGCGCCTATCACAGCGTTAACAACGGGTTGGATGTGCGGCGCGCGTTGCTAGAGCGAGCGGCCGATTTCGAGGAAGCGATCTTGGCGTTGGCGGCGGATTTCGGTTGGGCTTTTGCTGTCGAACTCAGCCAGAGCCTTAGCGATGGCGTCGCCGACGCGCTTCATGATCAACGTCCGGTCGCGGTGGGCGCCGCCGACGGGTTCCTTGACGACTGTGTCGATGACGCCGAGGACTTCGAGATCCTGGGCGGTGATCTTCATGCTCGTTGCGGCGTCGATGGCCTTGGAGCTGTCGCGCCAGAGGATGGAGGCGGCGGCTTCCGGCGAGGCGACGGTATAGATTGAATGTTCGAGCATGAGGATGCGATTGGCGGTGGCGATCGCAACCGCGCCGCCCGATCCCCCCTCACCGATGATGACGGCGATCACAGGCACGCCGATGGCAAGGCATTTGTCGGTGGACCGCGCGATGGCTTCGGCCTGCCCGCGCTGTTCGGCTTCGACGCCCGGATATGCGCCCGCCGTGTCGCAGAGTGTGATGACGGGGAGCTGGAAGCGCTCGGCCATTTCCATGAGGCGGACGGCCTTGCGATAGCCTTCGGGCTTGGCCATGCCGAAGTTGTGACGGAGACGGCTTTCCGTATCGGAGCCCTTTTCGTGGCCGATGACCATAACCGAGCGACCGCGAAAAGTGCCGAGGCCACCGACAATGGCCTCGTCCTCGCCGAAGTAGCGGTCGCCGGCGAGTGGCGTGAAGTCTTGGATCAGGTCGGCGACATAGTCGAGGCAATGCGGTCGCTCGGGGTGGCGTGCGACTTCGGTTTTTTGCCAGGGTGTGAGCTTGGCGTAGGTTTCGGCAAGTGCCAGATTGGCCTTCTGCTCGAGCTTTTTGATTTCGTCGGCGATGTTGACGGCGGTTTCAGAGCCCTCAAGTGTGCGCAACTCCTGCACCTTGCGCTCGAGTTCGGCGATGGGCGTTTCGAACTTCAGATACGTGCGGACGATGGTGGGGGCTGGGCGTTCGTTCGTCGGGTCCACGTGGATTTGCCTCGTCGGTAAGAGCCGGGGGGCGCGAAGCCGCGCCGGTAGCGCCCGGTTCATTGAATTTCCGGCGGACGATGCGCGCGGCGTCACACACCTGTCAAGGCTCGGGAACGGCGCACCTGGGGGCTCCGCCTGCTTATCCCAGACAAAGGAATTCGCGTTTACCTTCAACGGCCTCGCGGTTCGCGGATGGGGAGCATCAGAAGCATGCCGGCGATCAGGAAGACGGTGATCGCCGCCATGCCGATGCGCTGGCTGCCGGTGGCCAAAGTCACGGTGGCCACAAGGAACGGGGCGAGGAAGGCGGTCACTTTGCCGGAAAAGGCGAAAAGGCCGAAGTACTGCGTGATCTGGTCGGGCGGGGCGAGGCGGGCCAGGAGGGAGCGGCTGGCGGCCTGGACGGGGGCGGCGACGAGGCCGACGAGGACGGCGAAGGCGAGGAAGGTCTGTTCGCCGAGTGAGGAAAAGGGGCTAGAACCCGGTACTTTGGGGGCGACGTCGAGCGAGAACAGGATGCTCGTTTTGTCGACGGAGAGAATGCCAACTGCGCCGATCAGCAGCAGGACGAGGGAGACAAGGATGACGGTTTTGGCGCCGGCGCGGTCGTCGAGGATGCCGCCGATCACTGCGCCGATCATGCCCGTCGCCGTCAGAATGATGCCGAAGAGACCAAGTTCCAGTGCGCCCCAGCCGAAGACGGCCGTGCCGTAGATGCCGCCGAACGCAAAGATCGCGGCGAGACCGTCGGCGTAGAGCATCCGCGCACTCAGGAAGAAGAGCATGTCGCGGTTTTGCGGCAGCTGTTTCACCGTGTTCCAGAGTTGGCGTGCGGGCGAGGGGCGAACCTCTCCAGGGGCGAGGGGTTTTGGCTTCGGGTCCGGCACGAAGACGAAGAAGGGGATCATGAACAGCGCGAACCAGAGCGCGGCGATGGGACCGACAAGGCGGTCGGCTTCGCGCGTTGCGGCATCGAGTGTGAGAATAGGATCGAAGCCAAAAAGCGTTTTGCCGGTTGCGGGGCTCGACACGATGAAGCCTGCGACGAGGGCAAGGCTCAAGAGGCCGCCGAGGTAGCCGACGCCCCAGCCGATGCCGGACAGGCGGCCCAGCGCGGAGGGCGGCACGAGGCTCGGCATTATGGAGTTGGAAAAGACGGAGGAAAATTCAGCAGCGGCGGTGGCGGCGATGAAAGCGAGAATGATGATCGCGATGGTTGTGTTTGATGCGCCAGGGACGGCGAGCCAGAGCGCGACGAGGCCGGCGACCAAGATGAGGGAGAAAAGCGCGATCCAGGGTTTGCGGCGGCCGCGTCCGTCGGCGAGGGCGCCGAGGAAGGGGCTGCCGATGGCGATGAGAACGCTGGCAGCGGCGGCACCATAGCCCCAGATGGTCTGGCCTTGCGCGATATCGCCGACGACGTGGCTGGCGAAGTAGGGCGCGAAGAGGAACGTGAGGACCAGCGTGTAGTAGGGCTGGGCTGCGAAGTCGTAGAGCGTCCAGGACACGAGGGCGCGCATGGGCGCCTGTTCAACGGGGGCTGTCGCGGTGAGATCGGTGATCGTGTGCGCTGCCGTCATCGCTGCCCTCTTGTGCTGCCGCTTTTTTGACGGTTTGAGACGACTAGTGTGGCGTCGCGCCTAAATCGTCCACGGTTCCGGCTAACCTACGATTTAGGCGCGACGGGCCACTAGTCGATGACGATCAGATGATTGGGGAGTTCGTTGGGATCGTGGGTGCCCGGGGGGAAATGTTCGGCGAGGAGGGCGCCTGAGCGTTCGACGGCGTGAACGAAACCGTCGCCGGCACGACCGGCGGCGATGTTTGACGTCAGGTCATCGACGATGGCCTGCCATGTGCCCTTGGGTACTTTCGCGTCAATGCCGGTGTCGGCGATGATCTCGGCATAACGTTCGGCAACGGAGACGTAGATGAGTATCCCGGTGCGGCCGGCGGTGGTGTGCAGGTTTTGGACGAGGAATTGTTCGACCGCGCGGCGGTGGGCGCGCTGGCGCTTGATGCTTTGCGGAACCAAGGCATAGCGAACGCTGCGGGGGAGTGTGAGGAGTAGGATGAGCAGGAAGACGCCGAGCTGGAATAGGTAGATCCACTGCACCGGCCACCACGTGAAGTAGATCAGCGGCCAGGGCACGATGAGGGCGATGAGAGCTGCCCAAAGGAATGGGACGTGCAGGTAGCTCGCGCTTTCGCCCGACAGCACAGCGACGATTTCGCCGGAGGTTTTCTTTTCAGCGGCGGCGATGGCGTCGCCGATGCGCGCCTGATCATTTTTCGAGATGAAGGCCATCGTGGTTTGTTTCCTTGCTTCACCAACCGCCCGAGGCGCCGCCGCCACTGAACGTGCCGCCGCCGCCTGACCAGCCGCCTCCACCACCGCTGCCGCCGCTCCAGCCACCCGATCCGCCGGGCAGGATGATGATGCCACCATCCCGCCCACGCCGGCGGCGTCGTCCGTCGGGTCCGGCGTTTTGTGGATATTGGCTCGCCTGCTTGTGCTGCTGGTAAATCGAATAGATGACGATCGCGATCCAGATGGCGATGATGATGAGGGCGATCCAATCGACATCGGGGCCTTGATGCATGCCTCGGGCGCGCTCTTTGACGGCATCGGCGTCGCCCAGCAGCACATCCTTGATATCGCGGACGCCGGCGCGGATACCGCCCGCGAAATCGCCGCGGCGGAAGCCGGGGAGGATCGCGTTCTCGATAATGATGCGGCTCATGGCGTCGGTCATGACCGGCTCGAGGCGCTTGCCGACTTCGATGCGGACTTTGCGCTCGTTGGGGGCGACGATCAGCAGCACGCCGTTGTCTTTGCCGGCCTGACCGATGCCCCAGTGGCGGCCGAGCTTGTAGCCGAAATCCTCGATGGTGAAGCCCTGCAGCGAGGGCAGCGTGACAATCGCGAGCTGATCGGAGGACGTGCCCTCTAGGGATTGGAGCGTGGCGGTGAGTTCGGCTTTGTCTTCGGCGGTGAGGAGGTTGGCGTCATCGACGATGCGGCCGGTGAGGGCTGGAAACACGGGATCGGCGGCGTAGCTCTGCGCAATGCCGGTGAAGAGCACCGTCAGGAGAAGTGCCAGCGCTGTCAGGGTCGCGCGCACCAGGTTGGCTCCGTGGAGGAGAATAGATTTTTGACGGGTCAAGTCCGGCTCAGCACAAGCGGCTGCCCCTCACCCTAACCCTCTCCCCGTGATAACGGGGAGAGGGGACTCGCTTGCTTCACTTCTTGTCGGTGCCGAAATCGACTTTGGGGGTCTTTTGTTCTTCGGCGGGGATGTCGAACGTCGCCATCTCGGTCTTGTCAGGATAGACGAATGCCTTCCACCAGCGGCCGGGGATGGTGGTTAGCTCGGTATTGTACACGCGGACCGACTGAATGTAGTCGCTGCGGGCGATGCGGATCTTATTTTCGATGCCTTCGAGCTGGCTTTGCAGGGCGAGGAAGTTCTGGCCCGACTTGATGTCGGGATAGCGCTCAACGACGGCGAGCAGGCGGCCCAGCGCGCCACCGAGCTGGGACTGCGCGTCCTGGAAATTCTTCATGGCATCGGGGTTGGTCAAGATGTCGGCCGGTACTTGCACGCTGGTGGCCTTGGCACGGGCCTCAACCACTTCCGTCAACACGCTCTTTTCCTGCTCAGCGAAGCCCTTGACGGTTTCGACGAGGTTGGGAATCAGGTCGGCGCGGCTCTTGTAGGTGTTCAAAACCTCAGACCACGCGGCCTTGGCGCTTTGTTCGTAGGTCGGGATGTTGTTCACGCCGCAACCGGCGAGCGGCAGCGTGAGGGCGAGAACACCGGCGAGGACCAGCGACCGGCTGGACCGGGCGAACGTGAAAGCAGTCATGGCCGATGGCCTCCCCAAAGATTGACGCTCCATCGTCATAGCGGCGGACGCCGGGAAGGCAAGGGACATGCGACCTGGCGGGGCGCTCTGGTCCGTCTGTTCCGTCTTTACCCTGATTGTTGGCAGTTCTTCTGGCCCCGGGGGGTGGCGGCTAAGTTGCGGTTGGGATTGTTTGACGTGGAGTAGAGCACCATGACGGCAGGTCGACTTGTGGGCGCCGGCATCGCGCTGGCGGCGATTTTTGGTGCGAGTGCACCGGTTTTAGCGGGCGGACACGGTTGCCGGGCGCAGACGGCGGGCTGCCAAGTCAAAGTGCGGTTGCCGGACGTGTATCAAACTGTCGAGCGGCTGGTGGTGGTGAGGCCGGCGACCCGGCGCGTCGTCCATGTGCCGCCGGTGATCGGCACGCGGTTGGAAAGCGAAATGGTGTCGCCGGGCCGGGCACATGCGGTGCATGTGCCGCCTGTGTATGGAACCATCGTGCGCCGGGAATTGGTACAGCCGGGCACAATCACCTATCGCTCGACACCGCCGGTGGTCGAGACCGTTCACGAGACATTTGTTGTTCGCCCCGGCAAGACCCGCTGGGTGACGCATCGCGACCGGCATGGACAAACGATCCGCTGTCCGAAAACGTCGGCGCCGGTGACGCGCACAATCGCACGGCAGGTGGTTGTTGATCCGGGCTGGCGCGTGCCGGTGGTCACGCCGCCGATTTATGCCGATGTGCCGCGCACGGTGCTCGTGCGGCCAGCTGGCGTGCGGCATGTTTATCAACCTGCTGTGACGCGCTTCGTGGACCGGCCCGTGCTGCTGCGACCGGCACAGCGGCATGTGGTCGTCGAGCCACCGGTTTATGGCGTGGAGCGGCACGCGGTGAAGGTCCAGTCCGGCGGATATGCTTGGCGGCCCATCCGGGCGCACCACTAACCGGGGCTTCCCTCCCGGAAACCGTCACCCCGAGACTGCCACAATCGCGCGGCATGGGTTGGGTCTGGGGCGCGGCTGTCCTGGCTGCATGGCCGGGACGACGACGGGTGGGGTTTTCGCGCAATGCCGCGCAATACAATTGCGGTCATGAATACGAAGGGCGGCGTCGGCAAGTCGACGCTGGTGCTGGCGCTTGCCGAAACGCTGTCGTGCTACCACGGGAAAAACGTGCTGGTGATCGACAGCGACGCGCAAGCCAGCGTGTCGAGCATGCTGACATCGGTCGCTAATCTGCACCGGCTGCAATCGGACGGTCTGACGCTCGTCGATCATCTGGTGGGACGTGTTTTGCAGGGTGGATCGCCCGACTGGTCACGGGTCGTAATCCGCGATGTGGGTGATGTGGACGACGCGCGGACGGTATTTTTGATCCCGAGCGATATGCAATTGACGCTGTTTGAGCGTGAGGTTTCGAAGGAACAGCTGCACGCGCGGCTGCGGACGGCGATCGCGCAGCTGCTCTTGGAAGTGCGTAGCGTGTTCGATGTGGTGCTGATCGATTGTCCGCCGGGACTGTCCGTTTTGACGGAGAGCTGGCTCAGGGAATCGGACTTTCATGTCTCTCCGACGAAAGCCGATTATGTCTCGGTCTGCGGGCTCGATGTGTTCCGGCGGTTCAAGGCCCTCAACCCCGAAATGGGGTTTGCCGAGAACATGGGTGTGATCGTCAATATGTTCGATCAGACGTCGGCGACAGAGTTGGAATACCAACGCTGGCTGGCGGATAACCCGGACAACAATTGTTTCACGGGTGTCGTGCCGCGGGCGCAATCGCTGCAGGATGCGGCGCGGTTCCGGACGCAGGACCGGTCGTATTTCGCGAAGTATCCCGGGCACGTCGGCGCGGCGGTGCGCGCGCTGACGGAGGAATTGCTGGAGCGGATGGCGGCCGGGCAGGCGGCTGCAAGCGCGGCTTGAGGGCGGGCCTCGTGTTGCGTGGGGTATCGGAAACGTTCGAATGGAGCGGGCGAAGGGGATCGAACCCTCGACCCTCACGTTGGCAACGTGATGCTCTACCGCTGAGCTACACCCGCTTACCATTCAATAAAGCGCCTGTTGAGCGCCACCGAAACCCGATCGCACCAGGGTCTGGTGCAGGACTGGTTACCGGAGGCAGGCGGATATCAGGCCCGCCAAAGACCGTCAACTGGAAACGCTCGCTGGGACCGGGTTGCGGCCTGGACGCGGGCGTTTTACGTCCGGGGCGATCGTGTCTCATTTGGTTTTCGAGGTTGCCCCGTGACGAGCCCACAACGCCAGCGCCTGACGGACCGGCTTGCCGAATTGGGACTTGTGTGCCGGACCGTCGAACATCCGCCGGTGTTCACGGTGGAGGAGAGCGGCGAGTTGTATGGGACGATCCCAGGCGGACATACGAAGAACCTGTTCCTCAAGGACGCCAAAGATCAATTGTTCCTGATCGTGGCGCACCACGGGACGCGGGTGGATCTGAAGAAACTGCCGCCCGTGATCGGGTCGGCGCGTTTGAGTTTTGGGCGGGCGGAGCTTCTCAAAGAGGTGTTGGGCGTCGATCCGGGGTCGGTGACGGCTTTTGCAGTCATGAACGACCAGGACGGCCGCGTGCGGGTCGTGATCGATCAGAACCTTATGGCCTTCGAGACCATCAACCTGCACCCTCTTGAGAATTCAGCCACAACGAGCATTGCGCGTGAGGACCTTTTGCGGTTCATTCGCGCGGCGGGACACACCCCACTTATTGCGGCACTCACCCTCGACTGAGGCGCCCGGGGACCACATATCCCGTCAAGCCTCGCAGAGCGGGGCGCGGGGCTGGCCGACGCTTGCCGCCTGGCGCATATCATGGAGACACGCACGTTATGGAACTTGGTTCGGCGACACCGAAGGCCGCAGACCTCGTCAAGGATACGACGACGGCGAACTTCATGAAGGACGTCATCGAGGCGTCGCAGACGTCGCTCGTGCTCGTCGATTTCTGGGCGAATTGGTGCGGGCCGTGCAAGCAGTTGGCGCCGTTGCTGGAAAAGGTTGTGAAGAGTTACGGCGGTAAGGTGCGGCTCGTTAAGCTCGATACGGACGCGCATCCCTCCATCGCGGCGCAATTGCGCGTGCAGTCGCTGCCGACGGTTTACGCCTTCCGCGATGGGCGGCCGCTCGATGGGTTCGTTGGACTGCAGACGGAGAGCATGCTCCGGCAGTTCGTGGACCGCATGTTGGGCAACGATGCGGTGGTGGATGCTGGACCGAGCCTGGACGATATTTTGGCCGCGGCTGAGGAGGCATTCGACGCGGGCGACCTGCAAAGCGCGGCAGAGGCCTATTCGGCGGTGTTGCAGGAGGATCAGACCAATGTCGCCGCGCTGGCCGGAGTGGCGCGGTGCTACTTGAAGTCGGGCGACGTGGAGCGGGCCAAGCAGATGCTGTCGCTGGTGCCGCCGGACAAGGACGGTGCTGCGCCTGTTCAAGCGGTGAAGGCCGCAATTGAACTTTCCGCAAAAGCAGCGGGCGCAAACGAAACGGCAGAGCTCGAAGCGAAGGTTGAGAAGGATCCGGCGGACCATCAGGCGCGTTACGATCTTGCGGTGGCGCTCGCCGCTTCTGGCCACAAAGGTGAGGCACTGGAGCATCTACTGACGATCATCCGCCGGGATCGCAAATGGAATGAGGAAGCAGCGCGCAAGCAGCTGGTGCAATTGTTCGACGTGTGGGGTCCGAAGGACGAGTTCACGGTCGACGGCCGCAAGCGGCTCTCGTCGATCCTTTTCGCTTAGAGCTTTTGGCAAGGAAAGGACCGCCCTTTGGGCTGGATCGAACAGTATCAGAGACCGCAGGACCTGCCGCCCCGGCTGCCGGTGTTTCCGTTGCGCGGGGCTATCTTGCTTCCGCGCGCAACGCTGCCGCTCAACATTTTCGAGCCGCGCTATCTGGCAATGCTGAACGACGCACTCGCCGGTTCGCGGCTGATCGGCATGATTCAGCCGGCGCGGGTGGGAAGCAGCGGGATCGAGGGTGAAAGTCCGCAGGGCAAGACCGCGCCGCTGCGTTCGGTCGGGTGTGCGGGCCGGGTGTCGAGTTATCAGGAGCTCGACGATGGGCGGTTGGCGATTTCGCTCACCGGCATTATGCGGTTCGAGGTGATCGGCGAGGCGGCGACGACGACGGCTTATCGCATGGCGAGCGTCAGCTACGACCGATTTGCCACGGATTTGACTCAGGGACTTGGCGAAGGTGATGTCGATCGGGCGGGTTTGCTGCGGGTTCTCAAGTCGTATCTCGAACGCAACCGGTTTGAGGCGGATTGGAGCGTCATTGAGCAGGCTTCGAGCGAGACCCTCGTCAATGCCTTGTCGATCATGGCGCCGTATGGGAGCGAAGAGAAGCAGGCCCTTCTTGAGGCGCGCGATTTGAAGACGCGCTCGGACGTTCTCGTCGCGCTGGCGGAAATGGAGATCGCGGCCAGTGGCGGTTCGGGCGGAACGATCCAATGAGCATCGAGGAGGCAGATCCGGCAGCACCAGCGGGGCCGCGTCTCGATCCGCGACTTTTGGAAGTTCTCGTGTGTCCGCTCACCAAGGGGCTTCTGGTCTATGATGCGCGGGCCCAAGAACTGTTGAGCCGCAAGGCGGGACTCGCGTACCCAATTCGCAACGGCGTGCCATTGATGACGGCAGATGCCGCGCGTCCGCTCAGCGACGCCGAACTGGCAAAAATTTAGTCGTATCGGACAATAGATTTACGCAACCGGTTCGCCGGGGCGGCGTTAACCGTCTTGCTTCAGATTTTATTAAATCGGTGAGGGCTTAGGTCGTCCAACACGCGCAGGGTCACGCCATGCGGGTGCATGGAAGGTTCGTGCCGCCGTGAATGATGCCGATCAAAAGCAAGGGCCGATGCACGCTCATCGCTCTGAAGCCGGCTCTGACGCCTCCTGGATCGATGCCGTGCTCCGGATGGCGCAGCGCTTTGCGCGCCGCGGAACCACGCGCCTGCCGGTGACGGTAACGGTTACGGCCGACGACGATCTTGAGCGGCTGCATGATCTGCAGTGGCAGATCGCCGACAGCGCCAGCCGTTATCGCGAACTGCTCGATGCACATGCCGGGTTGATCGTGCGCCGCGACGCGGACGCTCGCGTAATCTTTGCCAACCGCGCTTATCTTGCGGCCTTTGGATTGGGTGAAGCGGGGATCGCCGGCCGGGTTCACGAGCCGCGTGTGATGGCGGTGGAGCAGGGGCGCGGTTCATCCGTTGTCGAACAGCTTGAAACGGTGACCGGTCCGCGATGGATCGCGTGGGAAGAGAGCGTCTGCGGGCCGACACTGACAGGCGCGACCGAGACGCAGCGGACCGGACGCGACGTGACGGAAGACCGGCGTGTGGCGGAGGAGCTGCGGTGCGCGCGAGATGCGGCACTGGAGGCAAGCCGGGCCAAGTCCCGCTTTCTCGCCACCATGAGCCACGAAATCCGAACGCCGATGAATGGCATTCTGGGAATGGCCGACCTTCTGATGGATGGCCCGCTCACCCACGATCA
>LNFM01004070.1_pt1 | contig 36031 bp, 34 predicted proteins | sample 596031 | NCBI WGS metagenome assembly LNFM01 (sample SAMN04254537, study PRJNA301005) | activated carbon metagenome | isolation source: dual media filters at the Ann Arbor, Michigan drinking water treatment plant | place: USA: Ann Arbor | reverse complement strand
TGGACTCCAACGACCTGGAGCGCGAGCGCGGCATCACCATCCTGGCCAAGGCCGCCTCGGTGCAGTGGAAGGACACCCGCATCAACATCGTCGATACCCCCGGCCACGCCGATTTCGGCGGCGAGGTAGAGCGCATCCTCAACATGGTGGACGGCGCGCTGGTGCTGGTGGACGCCGCCGAAGGCCCGCTGCCGCAAACCAAGTTCGTTGTCTCCAAGGCGCTCAAGGTCGGATTGAAGCCGATCGTCGTCATCAACAAGGTCGATCGCCCCGACGCGCGCCCGACCGAAGTCATCAACGAGGTGTTCGACCTGTTCGCAGCACTCGACGCCAGCGAGGAGCAGCTCGACTTCCCGATCCTGTACGGCTCGGCCAAGCAGGGCTGGATGGCCGAGAGCCCCGACGGCTCCCACGACGCCGGCATGCAGCCGCTGTTCGACCTGATCGTGCGCCACGTCGCGCCGCCGACCGTCGAGGCCGGCCCGTTCCGGATGATCGGCACCATTCTCGAAGCCAACCCTTACCTCGGCCGCATCATCACCGGCCGCATCACCTCGGGATCGATCAAGCCGAACCAGGCCGTGAAGGTGTTAGGCGCCGACGGCAAGACCATCGAGCAGGGACGCATCACCAAGATCCTCGCTTTCCGCGGTATCGAGCGCACCCCGATCGAGGAGGCCGAGGCCGGCGACATCGTCGCCATCGCCGGTCTTTCCAAGGGCACCGTCGCCGACACCTTCTGCGATCCCACGGTGGAGACGCCGCTGGTGGCGCAGCCGATCGACCCGCCGACGGTGGCGATGTCGTTCATCGTCAACAACTCGCCGCTGGCCGGCACCGAAGGCGACAAGGTGACCTCGCGCATGATCCGCGACCGCCTGTTGCGCGAGGCCGAAGGCAATGTCGCGCTGCGCGTGGTCGAGGCTTCCGACAGGGATTCGATGGAAGTGTCCGGCCGCGGCGAATTGCAGCTCGCGATCCTGATCGAGACCATGCGCCGCGAAGGCTTCGAGCTCTCGGTATCGCGCCCGCGGGTGGTGCTGCAGAAGGACGAGGCGACCGGCCAGTGGAAGGAGCCGATCGAGGAAGTCGTGATCGACGTCGATGAGGAGCACTCCGGCGTCGTGGTGCAGAAGATGAGCGAGCGGCGGGCCGAAATGATCGAGATGCGCCCCTCCGGCGGCAATCGCCTGCGGCTGGTGTTCTACGCGCCGACCCGCGGCCTGATCGGCTACCAGGGCGAATTGCTGACTGACACCCGCGGCACCGCGATCATGAACCGGCTGTTCCACGGCTATGCACCCTACAAGGGCGACATCCAGGGCCGCCGCAACGGCGTCCTGATCTCCAACGACCAGGGCGAAGCGGTGGCTTACGCGATGTTCAAGCTGGAAGACCGCGGCCCGATGATGATCGAGCCGGGCTGCAAGGTCTACAAGGGCATGATCGTCGGCGAGCACACCCGCGACAACGACCTCGAGATCAACGTCCTCAAGGGCAAGCAGCTCACCAACATCCGCACCACCTCGAAGGACGAAGCGGTGCGCCTGACGCCGCCGATCAAGATGACGCTGGAAAAGGCGCTGGCCTATATCGAGGAGGACGAACTGGTCGAAGTGACCCCGAAGTCGATCCGCCTGCGCAAGAAGTTCCTCGACGCCAACGACCGCAAGCGCGCGGAAAAGGCCCGGGAAGCAGTGGCGTAGGCCTCCACTCTCGTCATGCCCCGCCAACGGGTCGCGCGAATGCGCGCCCGTTGACAGGCTCAGGCGGGGCGTCCAGTACGCTGAGGCCTATCGGCCGTATCACTATCGTCTCTGGGATAATGGATCACCCGCCTTCGCGGGTGATGACGGCCATGCGGGGCAGCTTCAGGCGTGGCGGCGAACGTGCTAGATGCTGCACATGAGATCCCTCCCCTCCACCATCGACGTCGCCATCATCGGCGCGGGCGCCGCCGGCCTCGGCGCCGCCAATGCGCTGAAGGATTCCGGCCCCTCCGTCATTGTGCTGGAAGCGCGAGGCCGCAGCGGCGGCCGCGCGCACACCGTCATGGCCTCGCCTGAGGTCACCTTTGACGTCGGCTGCGGCTGGCTGCACTCGGCCGACCGCAACTCGTTCGTGGAAATCGCCGGACGGCTTGATTTCGCGATCGACAAGACCCGCCCGCCGTGGCGCGAGCAGGCGTTCGACAAGGCCTTCCCGCCGGCCGAGCGCGCCGACTTCATCCGCGCCCTCGACGCCTTCTACGATCGCGCCGAGCAGGCCGCGCAAGCCGGCCGCGACGCCGCCGCCAGTCTCTGTCTGGAGCCCGGCAACCGCTGGAACCCGATGATCGATGCGATCTCCACCTACGTCAACGGCTGCGAACTCGACCAGGTGTCGATATCAGACATGGACGCCTATGAGGATACCGAGATCAACTGGCGCGTCAGGCGCGGCTACGGCGCGCTGGTCGCGGCCTATGGCGCTGCCTGTCCGCTGGCGCTGAATTGCGCTGTGACGCTGATCGACCATTCCGGCAAGCGCGTTCGCATCGAGACCTCACAGGGGACGCTGACCGCCGCCCAGGTGATCGTCACCGTCCCGACCAGCCTGATCGCCGATGAGACGATTCGCTTTCATCCGCCGCTGCCGGCCAAGGTCGATGCCGCGCGCGGCCTGCCGCTCGGCCTCGCCGACAAGGTCACGCTGGCGCTGGCCGAGCCTGAAGCGTTGCCGACGGACGGAAATTTGCGCGGCGCCACCATGCGCACCGACATGGGCACCTATCATCTGCGCCCGTTCGGCCAGCCCTGCATCGAAGGCTTCTTCGGCGGCCGCTTCGCGCAGGCGCTGGAGGACGCCGGCGACGGCGCGCTGGCCGCGCAAAGCATCGACGAGATCGTGGCGTTCCTCGGCAGCGATTTCCGCCGGAAACTGAAGCCGCTGGCGGAATCGCGCTGGGCCCACGACCCCTTCGCCCGCGGTTCCTACTCGCACGCGCTGCCGGGGCACGCCGGCGCGCGCGCAGTGCTGGCCGAGCCGGTCGATGGCCGATTGTTCTTTGCCGGCGAGGCGACATCGCCGGATTTTTTCTCGACCGCGCATGGGGCAAGGGATTCGGGGGAGCGGGCGGCGGGGGAAGTGCTGGCAGCGCGCGCGGGTTGATCGGGCTATGGCCGCAATCGGCACGGCACGGGCACTCAGACAAAAAAACGCGAAAACAACCCCATGCAAAGCAGAACGGGGCGACCCGGAGAGCCCTTTAGCCGCGCCCAGCGTTCGTCGCTCCGCTCCTCGCGATGACGGCAGGGCAAGCGTTGGCCCCTACTCCATCACCCTTTCCCGCATCTCCGCATCCGGCACAAAGCACGCCTCGTACTTTCCGAAGATGCCATAGCGGTTTCGCGCGACAAGATCATAGACGGCGTCGCGAATCGGCTTTGGGACCGCGCGCAACGCGCGTGTCCAGCCCCATCCCGGCAGTGCGCCCAGCACCGTCAGCGCAGCATCCGACTTGAAATGCGCCACGCCGCCATGGATGACGGCGTTGGTGTCGGGATCGTCGGGATCGATGCCGAAGGCCTGCGCCAGCCTCGTCCCGTAGCGTGACTGGATCGCGGTGAAGTGGAACCTTCGCGCGGTCTCGCGCGCGGCGACGAAGCGGATCCAGCGCGAGCAGAACACACACAGCCCGTCGTAGAGGATCACATCGTCGTCGGACCAGTCTGTCATCGCTTACCCGCCGGGCTCGGAGACATAGCCTTCAAGGCGCGATCGAGTTCGGGCGCAGCGAGTGCCACCCCGGCTTCGGTTTCCACTAGCCAGTGGCCCTCGCCGCCATGGGCCGGCAGCACGCGGAAATCGGCCTTGCCCCCGGTGCCGCGAAACGCATCGGCCAGTTGCTGCGACAGCGCCGGGGAAAAATAGCTGTCATTGGCGGCGACCAGCCAGGTCACGGCGACGCGCGCGGCCCTGCCGAATTCGCCCGCGGCCGAGATCAGCGCCTGCGGCGCGCAGACCCGGTCGGGGATGTCGTTGGCGTGGCCGCCGCGGCCCGGCGCGAAGGCGACGACGGCGGCGATTTCGCCCGCGTCCCGGCCTGCCAGCGCCAGCGCGCCCCAGGCGCCGGCCGAATGGCCGATCACGACGATGCCGCCCGGCCGGATGAAGGGTTGCCGGCGCAGCGGCGCGGCCGCGGCGGCGATCATGTCGGCGGTGACCCGCCCCGCCCGCGCATAGTCAGCCTCGTCGCAGCCGCCCTGGTCCTCCAGATATCCGCCGCCGGTGGCGCCATGGCCCGGTCGTTCCGGAACCAGCACGGCGAAACCGCGCCCCACCAGCCACGCCGCCAGCGCGCGGTATTCGGGTTGCGGCATCTGCGCCCGCCGCAGCGCGTTCTGGGTGGAGGCGTGCGCGATCACGGCGAGCGGGAACGGTCCATCGCCCGGCGGCCGAAACAGCAACGCGTGCGATGCGGTTGCGCGATCCGGCGACGGCACCAGCCACCGCTGCAAGCGGTGAGGTTCACCTTCCGGCCCTTGCGCGCCGACGCCGGGCTGCGCCGCGACGGTCCCGACGCCGAGCACGGCCAGGATCACCACGGCACAAAACAGGCGTGGACGCATGGATGGTCCCCGGTGAGTCGAAGCAGTCGCCCGTCGCCGGCTAAATATCGCCGCCGAATCAGATGCTTCAAATTTTCCGTGAACGGAGTTGGCACTCGCGTTGTTCCCGGTGCTTTCAGCGATGGTTTTTCCTCCCCGCGGCGGCGAAATGCTGGTTAACGCAGCTTGATGTCCTCTTCCGGGACACCCAAGCAAAAAAACTGATGCAGAAAATCCACAGGTTAACCGATAATTAACGATGGACCTTGAAGCCGGCGCGCCGACTTGCTTTGATCTGATCATGAGCACAACCCTGATCGAAGTTCGACCGGCCAAAGCTGCGGACGCCGCCGCGGTGGCGTCCACCCATGACGAAGCCTGGCGCTCGGCCTATCAGGGCATCATCCCCGGCGCCGAGCTGGAAAAGCTGATCAACCGTCGCGGCCCGCAATGGTGGGACAGCGCGATCCGCAAAGGCAGCCGCGTCAGCGTGCTGGTGTTCGGCGACAAGGTCGCGGGCTACGCCAATTACGGCCGCAACCGCGCCCGCAGCCTGCATTTCGAAGGCGAGATTTACGAGCTTTATCTGCGGCCGGAATTCCAGGGCCTTGGCTTCGGCCGCCGGCTATTCACCTCCGCCCGCCGCGACCTGGCGCAGAGCGGGTTGAAGAGCATGGTGATCTGGGCGCTGTCCGATAATGATCCGGCGACGGAGTTCTACCGCGCGCTGGGCGGGCGCATGGTGGCGCGCTCCTCGGAGAAGTTCGGGCCCAAATCGCTCGACAAGGTCGCGTTCGCCTGGAACAACTGAGGCTTATCGCGCTTTTCCCAGCTCTGCTTCGGGTCTAAACCGACCCCAGCGCGGGATGACTGTTCTTCGAATCGTCATCCCGCTCTGACTATTTATTTGAGCATGATCTTTCCGGAAAACCGCTGCACACTTTTCCGGATCATGCTCTAACGGGCGCCTGATCCCAGGCATGCCCCGAATTCCCAGCGGAGCGCGCCATGCGTATCGACGCCATTTCGATTGGAATAAATCCCCCGCACGACGTCAATGTCATCATCGAAGTGCCTGTGGGCGGCGAGCCGATCAAATATGAGATGGACAAGGAGGCCGGCACGCTGGTGGTCGACCGCTTTCTCTACACGGCGATGCGCTATCCCGGCAATTACGGCTTCATCCCGCACACGCTGTCAGGGGACGGCGACCCCTGCGACGTTCTGGTCGCCAATACCCGCGCGATCGTGCCGGGCGCGGTCATGAGCGTGCGGCCGGTCGGCGTGCTGCTGATGGAGGACGAGGCGGGCGGCGACGAAAAGATCATCGCGGTGCCCTCCTCCAAACTGACCCAGCGTTACGACAAGGTCAGGAACTACAGCGACCTGCCGGATATCACGCTGCAGCAGATCCAGCACTTCTTCGAGCACTACAAGGATCTCGAGCCCGGCAAATGGGTGAAGGTGCTGCGCTGGGGCGACGCCGCGGACGCGCATCGGCTGATCATGGAAGGCATCGAGCGGGCGAAGGCAAAGACGTGAGCCCGTCATTCCGGGGCGATGCGAAGCATCGAGCTATGGTGCGCAATTGCGCACCTGAGAATCTCGTCGTTCCGGGTTCGCCCGCTCCGCGCGCGCCCCGGAACGACGACCATCTACACCCCCGGCTTCGGCAGCCCGGCAATCGCGCAGGCCGCGCGCAGCGTGTTGACCAGGAGGCACGCCACCGTCATCTGCCCGACGCCACCCGGCACCGGCGTGATCGCGCCCGCCACCTCGGCCACTTCCCTGAAGGCGACATCGCCGACCAGCCGGGTCTTGCCGTCGCCGGCTGGCAGCCGGTTGATCCCGACGTCGATCACGGTAGCACCCGGCTTGATCCAGTCGGCGCGCACCATCTCCGGCCTGCCGACGGCGGCGTAGACGAGGTCGGCGCGGGCGCAGAGTCGCGCCAGCTCGCGCGAGCGCGAATGCGCGATCGTCACCGTCGCGTTCTCGTTGAGCAGCAATTGCAGCAACGGCCGGCCAACCAGGTTGGAACGGCCGATGACGATGGCGTTCATGCCCTCCAGCGAGGCATGCACGCTCTTGGTCAGGATGATGCAGCCGAGCGGCGTGCACGGCGACAGCGCCTCGAAACCGCCGGCGAGCCGGCCGGCATTGCTAGGATGCAACCCGTCGACATCCTTGGCCGGATCGATGGCGTTGATGACCGTTTCGGTGTGGATCGACTTCGGCAGCGGCAATTGCACGAGAATGCCGTGCACCGCGGGATCGCGGTTCAGCTTCGCGATCAGCGCCAGCAGGTCGGCCTGCGCGATTTCGGCGGACAGCCGGTGCTCGAACGAGGCCATGCCGGCGGCCTGGGTCTGCGTGTGCTTGCTGCGGACATAGACCTCGCTGGCGGGGTCATTGCCGACCAGCACCACCGCAAGCCCCGGCGTCAACCGATGCGCGCGCTTGAGCCGCGCCACCTCGTCGGCGACGCGGGCGCGAAGCTCGGCTGCGATGAGCTTTCCATCGATGATGCGGGCGGTCATCTCAACACCAGGCGTCCATCAGCGGGTGACGTCCGCCATCAGAAGACGTTGGGGTAGATGTAGTAGGCGATCACGCGCTGGATCAGCAGGATGATCAGGATCAGGATAATCGGCGAGATGTCGAGACCGCCGAGATTGGGCATGAACCGGCGGATCGGCGCCAGCGCCGGCTCGGTGATCCGGTAGAGGAATTCCGCCACCGCCGCGACGAACTGGTTGCGCGTATTCACGACATTGAAGGCGATCAGCCAGGACAGGATGGCTGAGGCGATCAATAGCCAGACATAGAGGTCGAGGATGATGATGATGATGTCGAGGATAGCGCGCATATGGCGGGGGCTCGCAGATGGGTCGTCAAGCTAGATATCGGTTTGGCCCGCCGCAAACAAGTGAAGTTCCCGGCAAAATGACGCTGAAACCGGCTGCTTCAGGTTTCTTGCACCGTTCTTGACTTGACCTTGGGCCGGACGGTAAATGGCGCCGATTGTCGGGCGCTTCGGATCACATCGAGGCGGTCGCGATGGGGCCATAGCTCAGCTGGGAGAGCGCGTCGTTCGCAATGACGAGGTCGGCGGTTCGATCCCGCCTGGCTCCACCAGCCTTCGCTCGCTTCGCGAGCTTCGGCTGGGCAAGCCCGGAAAGTCTATCGTAGCGAAGTGAGCGAAGGCTGCCACGCCATAGCCCGAAGGGCGACGGCGGGCCTGGGCAAGCCTTACCTCGGCGAATTCCGGTAGATCGACCCCTCACCTCCCCGTAAACTTCGGCGCGCGCTTCTCCACGAAGCTCGCCACCCCCTCCTTGAAATCACTTCCCTTCAGCGCGATCTGCATTTCGCGGTTGGCGTCGATGGTGGCTTCCGCGAGCGTCTGGAACGGCACGTCGTAGAGCTGGCGCTTGATCACCGAAATCGCACTCGGCGAAACGAAATCGGCGAGATCGCGGGCATAGGCATAGGTCTGCTCGCGCAACTGGTCCGGCGGATAGAGCCGGTTGACCAGGCCGATGCGCAGCGCCTCGTCGCTTGGGACCCGCCGCGCGGACATCAACAGGTCGAGCGCGTTGGCGTGGCCGACGATGCGCGGCAGCATCCAGCTGATGCCGTGCTCGGCGATCAGCCCGCGGCGGGCGAACGCGGTCGTGAAAACGGTGTTGTCGGCCGCAAACCGCAGGTCGCAATAGAGCGCGTGCACCAGGCCGATGCCGGCAGTGGCGCCGTTGAGCATGCCGATCACCGGCTTTGGGATCGCCGGGTAGTAAGCGTAGCGCGTCTGCCAGTCCGCCCGGCGGTTCATGTCGAACGACGGGGTGCTCTCGCCGCGCCTGACCTCGTTGGGGTCGATGCCCTGCAACGCCTCCATGTCGGCGCCCGCGCAGAACGCGCGCCCGGCGCCGGTGAGGATGATGACGCGGACATTGTCGTCGGCAGCGCAAGCCTCCATCGCGTGGCGCACGTCGCGCTCCATGACCGCGGTCCAGGCGTTCATGCGCTCAGGCCGGTTGAGCGTGATGGTCGCGATCTTGTCGCTCACCTCGTAGAGAATATGCTGATAGTTCACCCGCGACCTCCCTTGTGATTTCCAGCGTTTGGCGCGCTTTGGACAGCGATACTATCACAATCGGAGATTTTCGGAGCCAATCGGCCGGCGGCGGACAAATTCCGGCAAGCGGCTATTCGGCGGCTTGCAGCACGCTCGATCGTGGCGCGCGCGCGAGCCAGCGCGCGATGAAGTTCGTCAGCCACGCGCGTTCGCACGCGTCATGCATCGCGCGACCTTCGAAGTGAAGATGACGGGGATGCGCGCCCGGCGAATCCAGCCGCGCGCATCCCTTGGTGGTCCAGCGGTGCATCAGCGCGTAGGTCACATCGGGATGAAACTGGAAGCCGAACGCGTGGCCCGACTGGAACGCCTGCACCGGGAAATCGTCGCCTTCGGCGAGCAGTTCGGCGCCGCGCGGCAGTTGGAACCCTTCGAGATGCCAGTGATAGACCCGCTCCGGCCAGTCCGGGCACAGCGCATGCCCGGCGGCGGTGGGACGGATCGGATAGTAACCGACCTCGACCCGGCCCTGGCGATGCGGCGCGACCGGCGCGCCGAGTTGCCGGGCGAGCATCTGGGCGCCGAGGCAAATGCCCAGAAACGGCCGCTGCTCTCGCAAGGGCACCTTGATCCAGTCGATCTCCCGGCGCACATACTCGTCGGGATCGTTGGCGCTCATCGGGCCGCCGAAAATCACCGCGCCGGCATGCTGTTCGAGCGTTTCCGGCAGGGGGTCGCCGAACCGCGGGCGCCTGATGTCGAGGGGATGGCCGAGCGCGCGCAGCGCATTGCCGACCCGGCCCGGCGTTGATGTCTCCTGGTGCAGGACGATCAAGACCGGCAGCGGATTCCACCGCGTCTGCCCGGTAAAAGGCTGGACGATATGGCCTTTTTTGATCGACCGGAACGACATTGACGTGGCCTCGGGCGCACCTCGAACGCAAATCATGCCGAGGTGAGTGTTAATTTCAGGTGATCTGACGCGGACTTGCGGGAGATTATAAGCAAGGCGCGGGCCATCTGTGCGCCTGGTCACACTGCCCACACGGGCCGGCCTGGACTTCGAAAATGCCGCCTTAGCGCTTGCGCAGCTGGAATCGGCCGACGGCTCCGAGCACAAACGAGCGTGGGAAGAAACGGAGCAGGATCGGCACGATCTTGATGCCAAAGCCGGGCAACACCGCGCGCTTGTTGGACATCAAGCCGCGATAGGCCTGGCGGGCGACGGCGGCCGGCAGGACGTTGAGGACCACCGAGTCAAATCCGGGTTTCAGCCCGGCGCGGGCCTGAAATTCCGAAGGGACCGGGCCGGGGCATACGACCGTGACACGCACGCCGTGCGGCGCCAGCTCGGCACGCATCGCCTCGGTGAACGAAAGCACATAGGCCTTGGATGCGTAATAGACCGCCATTCCCGGTCCCGGCATGAACCCCGCGATCGATCCGATGTTGAGGAGACCGCCGCGATGGCGGATCAGATGGTCGGAAAACCGCAACGACAGCTCGGTCAGCGCCCGGATGTTGACGGCGATCATGTCGAGCTGATCGCCGAGATCCTGCTGGTTCGCCCTGCCGAACAGGCCGTATCCAGCGTTGTTGACGACGTACTCGATCTCAACGCCGGCGGCGGCCAACGCCTCGGCGATCCTGTCGCCGGAGTCCGGCTGCATCAGGTCGCAGGGAATCACGATCGGCGCCATGCCGCCGGCGGCCGTGATTTCTTCCGCAAGCGCCGTGAGGCGATCACCACGCCGGGCCACCAGGGCCACGCGATGGCCTTCCGATGCAAAGACGCGCGCCAATTCGCTGCCAATGCCCGCCGACGCGCCGGTAATCAGCGTCACACGCTCAGTCACGATCGAATGCTCTAAATCAATGGTCGATGTCGCGGGCGGACGAGAGCATAGGCCGGTGGTCAGACGCAAGTCGTGTCAGCCATGTCAGCGGCCGTCGCGCCGCGCGGCGGGCTTGTTTTCAGGCCTTTTGAGGCCTGTGGGCGCGATGGCGACTGGTTGCGCCGCCCGTTGCACGCGTGCGCAGCTTCCAACGAGGCCGCGCCAACGCCCGTCAATCATGACGTCGGATCAGCCGTGATCGCCTTGTTTCGATTCCATCGAGACGAAAAATCGGGTCTCAACCCGTCGCCTGCGCCGCATCGGCCGGCCGCCCCGCTTGCCGTTCCGCCACCCGGTGCTTGAGCTCGATGCGGTCTCGCGACGAAATGCCCAGAAGGTCCGCCGCCCGCCAGACCACGTTGTCCTCGAATTCGCTGACCTGACCATCGGCATAGACCACTTCCCACATCATCTCGATGATGCGCAGCCTGCCCTCCTCATTCACCGAACGCATGATGACGCTGGTGAAATTGTAGAGATCGACCGCCTCGCCTTCGACGCGCGTGGCCGACGCGATCAGCTGGTCCGCGGTGCCGGGATCGAGCTTGAACCTGGTTTCGATCAGGCTGTGCAGTTTGCGCTTCTCGACCCGGCTCGGCTCGCCGTCGAGCGAGACGACATGGACCAGCAACGCGGTTGCCGCCAGGAGATAGCCGGTATCGTCAAACGTCCGGTCGGCCTCGGCGCTGGGAGCAAGGATGTCGGCAATGAATTGGCGCAGTCCGTCCAGCATCAACCTGCTCGCAAGAATCGGGGGGAAGGCGGTTCGATCGAATATGGGATAGCGATCCCGCATTCGCAATCGGCGCGACAAAGCCGCCCCAACCGGGGCTGCCCCTAGATCAGCCGCTTCGCCGCAGGGATGGCGAACTATTACTTGCAAATCATTCGCATTTGCATTATTAGAAAAATCGTTGTTTCATTTGGATAATTTCAGGAGGGACACATGCCCAAGAGGTCACCCCGCTCAGCGATCGGCGTCGCCGTGGCGCTGGGGCTTGCTTCGGGAGCGGCGCTGGCGGCCGGCGACCTGTCGCGACAGGCCCCGATCGAAATCACGGTCGATCTCGGCTCGCCCGGCAAGCATGAATTCACGCCAAGGCAGTTGCGGCTCGAAACCGGCAAGCTCTACAAGCTGGTGCTGCGCAACGGCAGCAGCGACCCGCATTACTTCACCTCGCATGCGTTCTCGCAGATGGTGTTTACGCGCAAGGTGCAGGTCACGCAGCAGCAGAGCGGCAAGCCGGTGACGCTCGCCGAATTCAAGGGCGCGATCCGCGAGATTGAGGTCTATCCCGGACAATCCGCCGAATGGTGGCTGGTGCCGATCGCCGCCGGCCGGGCCAGCGACCTGCGCTGCGACATCAAGACCGCGGATGGCAAGTCGCACGCGGAGCTCGGCATGCTCGGTGAGATCATTATCGAATAAGCGCCTCAGGGAATCTCGTACACCACGATCTTGTCGGCGATGCCGCGCAGCGCCGCCTGCTTCTGAATCGGCCTGATGGCCTCCTTCTCGAGAAGCGCGGCCACCGCGGGCGAATCGATCACCGGGCCGGTGATGTGAATCTCCTGCGAAGTCGAAAGGCTCTGCACGCGGGCGGCGATATTGACGGTCTGGCCGAAATAATCCTGCCGCTCGTTGAGCATCACGGCCAGACATGGGCCTTCATGAATCCCGATCTTGACGATCAGGTCCTCGGTGCCGCGCTGGGCGTTGAGCGCCGCCATCGCGGACCGCATCCGAAAACTGGCGGCAAGTGCGTGTTCCGGCCTCATGAACGTCGCCATCACAGCGTCGCCGATGGTCTTGACCACCGCGCCCTTTTCGGACGAAATGATTTCCAGCAGCGCACGGAAATGCGCGCGCACCAGGTCGAAGGCGGAGAGATCGCCGACCCGCTCGTACAGCGCCGTCGATCCCTTCAGATCGGTGAACAGGAATGTCAGCGACGTGATCTTCAGCCGCTGGTCGATATTGAGATTGTCAGCCTTGTAGACGTCGCGGAACGTCTGGTTGGTCAGCATCCGCTTGGCAGTCAGGAATGGCTTCCTCTTTCCGAGCAGATGATGGAGGCCATCGGCGGCGATGAACACCGATGGCAGTACCCGCGCACCGGTCTGATTGTCGAGCGACAGCCGCAACGGCCCGGGACGCATGGTAGTGGTTCCGGTCGGCGCATGGACGTTGTTGTACATCAGGGATAGTTGCTGACGTTCCTTGGTGGGCTCGCCCTGGACGTCGATGAATTGCGCAGAATGGGTCACCGGCTCGAACACGATGATGAACTGCGCCGGCAATTGCAGCGACAGCACCGCCTTCTCGCCCGCCGGGAGTTCAAGTGCGTCGATCACCACCTCCTCGGTCAGGGACTCAAACGATTCCTTGTTGAGTTCGATGCCCGAGCTCCAGAATACCTGCTTGAAATAATCCCAGATCGGCAGCGTGTTCGGGTCGTGCGCGGCGATGCGCCGGACACGCGGGCTGACGGTAAAGGCAACTTCCACCTGTTCGTCGACCGAGGCCTCGTAACCCGCCGCGCACAGCGCGCAATTGTAATCGTCATGACGCAATGATTTCAGCGTCGAATGGGCATCGAGCACGCCGCCACAGCCCGGGCACAGCACGTTCCAGGTCAGTTCGAACAGGCCCAGCCGCGAAGCGTGGAGAAAGCCGGAAATCACCCGCTCTTCGTCGAGCCCGGTCCGCTTCGAGAAATCCAGGACGTTGATCCGGTTGAGCTGGTGATCCTCGCCGGTCTCGATGAGCGCGGCAATGGCCTCGGCCACCGCCGGGTCGGCGGTTTGCCTCAAGACCGAAAACTGTGCCTGAACGTCGCTCATGCCGGTGCCTTAGATGATGGTTCGAGAATGGCGGCGCAAGACGCGCTTTTTTGCAACGCTCTTCTTCACTCGAACCGGCATTCACCCCCGGATCAGGTCCGGGGGTATGCTGATGCCATGCTATCGCGGCGTGATCGCAAACATCGGCGAGCGGTCGGGCTGGGTCGTCACCACGCCGACCGGCATCACCGGGGCCTTGTCGGCCAGGCCGACCCGGAACGCGCCGATCATCTTCGCCAGCGCCAGGGTCGCTTCCACCAGCGCGAAATGCGCGCCGATGCAGACCCGCGCGCCGACGCCGAACGGCAGATAGGCGAAGCGATCCGGCGGCGTGCCGGTCATGAAGCGCGACGGCATGAAGGCGTTCGGTTCGCGCCAGAGCTTTTCGTGCCGGTGCAGCAGCCATGGCGCGATCAGGATCACGTCCTTGGGCTTGACCGGCCTGCCCGCGATTACATCCGGCCCGGCCGCCGCGCGCGCGATCAGGAACGCCGGCGGATAGAGCCGCATGGTCTCGTCCATCACCGCGCGGGTGAATCTGAGCCGCTCGATATCGAGCGCGCCGTTGACGGTCGCAGCCGAGACCTCCCCCGCCACCTGCTCCTGCGTCGCAGGATCAAGCGCGAGCAGGTAGAGCGCCCAGAACAGCGCCGTCGCCGTCGTCTCATGGCCGGCCAAAATCATCGTCGCGACCTGGTCGCCGAGCTGTTCATCGGTGAAGGCCTCGCCGGTTTCCGGATCGCGCGCGTCGCCCATCAGGTCGAACAGGTCGCGCGCCGGGGCGCCCGCGTTCTTGCCGGCAACGCGGCGCTCGGCCATCAGCATGGCGACGAACGCGGTCCAGCGCTTGCGAAAGCGGGCGCGTGCGAAATCCTGCGGGCTCGGCCAGTTCAGCGGCAGCAGCAGATCGAGAACATGCGGGCGCGCCAGCCGCTCGCCATACTCCATCACGAAATCGCGCAGCGCGGCGCCGTGGCGGTCCATCCCGAACGAGAACATGGTGCGGCCGGCGATTTCCAGCGTCATCCGCTGCATCGCCTCGCGCAGGTCGACGGGGGCGTTGCTGGAAGCCCTGAGCTTGGCGATCGTGTCGTCGGTCGCAGCCAGCATGTGCGGAACCAGCGTCATCACCGCCCGCGGGGTAAAGGCCGGCGCCAGGGTGCGCCTCTGGTGCTTCCATGCGCGCCCTTCCGCGATCAGCAGGCCTTCGCCGAGGATCGGCCGCAACACCCGGATGCCGGCCGGCGTGCGGGTATAGTTTTCGTAATTGTCTACCAGCACGTGCCGGATCGCATCCGGCGTGTTGAGAATGAAACTGCTGCGCCCGAAGAAGCGGCCCTGGACGATATCGTCCTCATAGGCGCGCTGTCCCCAGCTGCCGATCGGGCTGATGCGGATCGCCCTGATCCGGCCGAACACCGTCATGTCGTCGGGCGCGCGCGGCGGGCTCGGCGGCACCAGCGGGGCGCGGGCCAGTGGCGCATCGTGGGCTTCGGCCAGGCTCATCGCGTTCCCTTTCGCAGCCCGGAAACCGCTATCTTTGGGCTGAGTTTTCAATCTATGTCTTCGATCCCGGCAATGCAAAGAAACGCCGGCCGTGAAATACGGTCGGCCGCTGCGGAAACGCCGACCCTTCGGGCGCGGAACCCAGGAATGATCTTTCACCAAGCCGGGTTCCGGCGCGCCTGGGAGGTGCGGCGGCTGGACAGGTCGGGCCTTTCGCGGGCATCACTCTCAAGGGAATCAGGCCGGCGACGGCGGGGCCAACGGAACGGACCATGACCGACCAACCGAAGCGTTCGCTTCTTGCGTCCGACAGCATCGCGGCGCCGTTGCGGCACGCCGTGTTCCGTCGCATCTGGATCGCCAGCCTCGTCTCCAATCTCGGCATCCTGATCCAGGGCGTCGGTGCGGCCTGGGCGATGACGCAGATGACGTCTTCGGCCGACAAGGTTGCGCTGGTGCAGACCGCGTTGATGCTGCCGGTGATGCTGATCGCGATGCCGGCCGGCGCCATCGCCGACATGCATGACCGGCGCATTGTCGCACTGGTGGCGCTGGCGATCGCGCTGGTCGGCGCGACCGTGCTGACCGTGCTGGCGTGGCTCGGCCTGGTCACGCCGAACGTGCTGCTGGCGCTGTGCTTCGTGATCGGCAGCGGCATGGCGCTGTTTGGTCCGGCCTGGCAGGCCTCGGTCAGCGAGCAGGTGCCGGCAGAAACCCTGCCGTCGGCCGTCGCGCTCAACGGCATCAGCTACAACATTGCGCGCAGCTTCGGGCCGGCGGTCGGCGGCATCGTGGTCGCGACCGCGGGCGCGGTTGCGGCGTTCGCGGCCAACGCGCTGCTCTATCTGCCGCTGATGTTTGTGCTGTTGCTGTGGAAGCGCGCCAACGAGCCATCGCGGCTGCCGCGCGAGCGTCTCAACCGCGCCATCGTCTCGGGCGTGCGCTACATCGCCAATTCACCCTCGATCCGCACCGTGCTGGCGCGGACGCTGGTCACCGGAATCATCGGCGGTTCGGTCTCGGCGCTGTTGCCGCTGGTTGCGCGCGACCTGCTGAATGGCGGCGCGCAGACCTACGGCATCATGCTCGGGGCCTTCGGCATGGGCGCGGTGATCGGCGCGCTGAATATTGCCGAGGTGCGCCGGCGCATGAGCGGCGAGGCGGCGGTCCGCGCCTGCGCGATCTCGATGGCCGGCGCGATCGCGGCCGTCGCCATGAGCACGCATCCGGTACTGACGGCGATCGCCCTGGTGCTGGCCGGCGCGGTCTGGATGCTGGCGGTGGCCTTGTTCAATATCGGCGTCCAGCTCTCGGCGCCGCGCTGGGTCGCGGGCCGCTCGCTGGCGGCGTTCCAGGCCTCGATCGCCGGCGGTATCGCGGTCGGAAGCTGGGGCTGGGGCCATCTCACCGATCTCGCCGGGGTCGAGGTCGCGCTGCTGGTTTCGGCCGGGTTGATGCTGGTATCCCCGCTGCTCGGCATCTGGCTGCGGATGCCGCCGGTCGGCGCACGCAACGAGGACGCCACCGAAATTCTCGCCGACCCCGAAGTGCGGCTGTCGTTGACCGGGCGCAGCGGCCCGCTGGTGGTCGAGATCGAGTATCGCGTCGCGCAGGCCAGCGCCCGCGCGTTCCACAACGTGATGCAGGAAGTGCAGCTCAGCCGCCAGCGCAACGGCGCCTATGGCTGGTCGATCGCGCGCGACATCGCCGACCCCGAATTGTGGACCGAACGCTATCACTGCCCGACCTGGCTGGATTATCTGCGCCAGCGCAACCGCCCGACCCAGTCCGAGCGGGCATTGCACCAGCGCGCGATCGACTTTCATCTCGGGCCCGAGCCGGTACGGGTTCGCCGCATGCTGGAACGGCCGTTCGGCTCGGTGCGCTGGAAGGAAGACACCCCCGACCGCGCCGCCAACGAGGTCTTGCCGGTCGCGACCGCGGCAGGCAGCAGCACCTGACCGGACCCGCTACTTCCGACCGCCTGTTCTCGGTTGCACCCTTAACCTTAACCCGGTGGGGAGCCTGGCGCCGCGCCGGTTTCTGCCCACGACTTTAGCCGCATGGACGCAACGCCTGCTTGCCAAAACTCGCGGCCCGCCTCTAGAGTTCGCCCCAATCCAGCCGGCCAGCAAGGGCCGGTTCAACCGGGAGGACGTCGATGACCAAACCGACCAAGGGCAAGAGTTCAACACGTCGCAACTTTCTGAAGGTGGCCGCCGCCGGCGCCGCGGCAACCGTCGCCGCGCCGAACATCGCAAGCGCGCAGGGCCCGGTCAGCATGCGCTGGCAGAGCACCTGGCCGGCCAAGGACATTTTCCACGAATACGCGCTCGACTTCGCCAAGAAGGTCAACGACATGACCGGCGGCGACCTGAAGATCGAGGTGCTTCCGGCCGGCGCTGTGGTCCCGGCTTTCGGCCTGCTCGACGCGGTATCCAAGGGCACGCTCGATGGCGGCCACGGCGTGCTGGTCTATCACTACGGCAAGCAGAACGCGCTGGCGCTGTGGGGCTCCGGACCGGGCTACGCGATGGACGCCAACATGCTCTTGGCCTGGCACAAATATGGTGGCGGCAAGGAACTGCTGGCCAAGCTCTACGCCTCGATCAACGCCAATGTGGTCTCGTTCCCCTACGGACCGATGCCGACCCAGCCGCTCGGCTGGTTCAAGAAGCCGGTGACCAAGGCGGAAGATCTCCAGGGCGTCAAGTTCCGGACGGTCGGCATCTCGATCGACGTGTTTACCGGGCTCGGCGCCGCCGTCAACGCGCTGCCGGGCGGCGAGATCGTTTCGGCGATGGACCGCGGCCTGCTCGACGCGGCCGAGTTCAACAACGCGACGTCGGATCGCATCCTCGGCTTCGCCGACGTTTCCAAGGTCTGCATGCTGCAGAGCTACCACCAGAACGCCGAGCAGTTCGAAATCATGTTCAACAAGACGAAATACGACGCCCTGCCCGAAAAGATGAAGGCGATCATCGCGGTCGCCACCGAGGCCGCGGGGCAGGACATGGCCTGGAAGGCGATCGACCGCTATTCCAAGGATTACGAAGAGCTGCAGACCAAGGACAAGGTCAAGTTCTACAAGACGCCGGACTCGATCCTGCAGAAGCAGCTGGAGATCTACGACCAGGTCGTGGAGAAGAAGTCGGCGGAAAATCCGCTGTTCAAGGAAATCGTCGAATCCCAGATCGCGTTCGCCAAGCGGGCGACGCAGTGGGAGCAAGACACGGTGGTCAGCCGCCGCATGGCCTACAACCACTATTTCGGCCCCAACGCCAAGAAGCGGACTTGACGTAGCCGTCCACGCGAATAAGCCATCATCCGGGACAGCAATGTCCCGGATGATGCTTTTTCTGCGATACATGCTGCTCTGACCATTCCCTCGATTTGCGGCCCGGCCCCATGAACGCGCAGCGCTTCCTGCACACCATCGACGGCATCAGCACCTGGTTCGGCAAGGCCGCCGCGTGGCTGATCGTCGGGCTGATGGCGCTGGTCTGCGCCGAGGTGTTCAAGCGCTACGTTCTCAACATGCCGACGGCGTGGATCTTCGACGCCTCCAACATGCTCTACGGCACGCTGTTCATGGTCGGCGGCGCCTACACGCTGGCGCAGAACGCCCATGTCCGCGGCGACTTCCTCTACAGCTCGATGCGGCCGCGGACCCAGGCGTCGCTCGACCTCGTGCTCTACATCGTGTTTTTCCTGCCCGGCATTGCCGCACTGGCCTATGCGGGCTGGGACTACGCGTCGGCGTCGTGGGTCATCAACGAGCATTCCAACGTGACCGCCGACGGGCCGCCGGTCTACCCCTTCAAGTTCATGATCCCGCTCGCCGGCGCGCTGTTGCTGCTGCAGGGCGCGGCCGAGATCACCCGCTGCGTGGTGTGCCTGAAGACCGGCGTGTGGCCGAGCCGGCTCAAGGACGTCAGCGAGATCGACGTCGTCGAGGAACAGCTGGCGCACAGCGAGCATGTCGACGAGGCGACGCGCAGGGAGGCGATCGCGCACGCCCAGGAGATCGAGGAAAGCGCGCGGCAGCGCGGCATGGGCGGGGACTTGCAGCGATGAGCGATCCGGCACTCGGACTTCTGATGCTCGGGCTCATCGTGGTCGTGATCATGATGGGCTTCCCGACGGCGTTTACGCTGATGGGGCTCGGCATGTTCTTCGGCTTCTTCGCCTATTACCGCGGCGGCGAGGCCTGGTCCGACAATCACATCTTCGACCTGATGGTCCAGCGCACCTATGGCGCCATGACCAATGACGTCCTGATCTCGATCCCGCTGTTCGTGCTGATGGGCTACGTGATGGAGCGCGGCGCGCTGGTCGACAAGATGTTCTATTCGATCCAGCTTGCGTTCCGCCGCGTGCCGGCCTCGCTCGCGGTCGCAACGCTGATCGTCTGCACGTTCTGGGGCATCGCTTCCGGCCTGGTCGGCGCCGTGGTGGTGCTGATGGGCGTCATCGCCTTCAACCCGATGCTGAAGGCCGGATACGACGTCAAGCTCGCGTCCGGCGTCATCACCGCCGGCGGCACGCTCGGCATCCTGATCCCGCCCTCGGTGATGATCATCGTCTATGCGGCGGTGGCCGGACAATCGGTGGTGAAGCTTTATGCCGCGGCGATGTTCCCGGGATTCTTCCTGGCGTTCCTGTATCTCGTCTATGTCATCGGCTGGGCGCTGCTGAATCCGAAGATCGCGCCAAAGCTTCCCGAATCCGAAACCCGCGTGCCGGTCCGGCCATGGATCACCGAGTTGCAGCGGGCCTATTCGCGCAAGATGCTGCCGACGCTGGCTGCCGCGGTGCTGGCGCCGGGCCGGGCCATGAACATCCAGGTCGACGGTGCGCGGCTGCGCTATCCGGTGCTGCTGAAGAATTTCGGCTTTGCGCTGGTGCCGCTGGTGTTGACGGCGGCGACGCTGTGGGCGGCGTGGTGGTACGTGGTGATTCACCAGCAGCCGGACCTCCCGCCGACCGTGGCGGCCTCGACGCTGCAAAAGCCGAACGACGCGCCGCAGCCGCTTGGCGCCGGCGCCGCTTCCCAGCCGGCGGAAGAGAAGCTGCAGGAGCTTGGCGGCGGCCGGTCCGGCGCCGCGACCCGCAGCGAGCCGGAAGCGCTGCAGCAGATGGGCAGCGCCGAACTGCGCAGCACCATCGCCACGCCCTCCTACACCGGGCCGCCGCCGGAGTTCTATGTCTACTTCGCGTTCATCGCCGGCATCTTCGGGCTGGTGCTGCTGTATTATTACTGGATCATGGAAGCCGAGCAGTTCGAGATCCTGCGACTGCTGGTCTCATCGGTGATGCCGCTCGGCATCCTGACGGCGGTGGTGCTGGCGGTGATCCTGCTCGGACTCACCACCGCCACGGAATCGGCCGCGGTCGGCGCCGCCGGCGCGTTCCTGCTGGCGTTCATGGCCCGGACGCTGGACTGGAAACGCACCAAGGAGGCGGTGTTCCTGACCGCGAAAACCACCTCGATGGTGTGCTGGCTGTTCGTCGGCTCGGCGCTGTTCTCGGCGGTGTTCGCCCTCCTCGGCGGCCAGGCGCTGCTGGAAAACTGGGTGCTGTCGCTCAACATGACGCCGGTCCAGTTCATGATCCTGTCGCAGGCGATCATCTTCATCCTGGGCTGGCCGCTGGAATGGACCGAGATCATCGTGATCTTCGTGCCGATCTTCCTGCCGATGCTCAAGCACTTCGGCATCGACCCGATCCTGTGGGGCGTGATGGTGTTCGTGAACCTGCAGGCCGCGTTCCTGTCGCCGCCGGTAGCGATGTCGGCGTTCTACCTGAAAGGCGTCGCGCCCAAGCATGTCACGCTGAACCAGATTTTTTCGGGCATGATGCCCTACATGTTCATCGTCATCGTCTGCCTGGTGCTGATGTATATCTGGCCCGGCATGACGCTGTGGCTGCCGAACTATCTGTACGGAAACTGACGCGTTTTCCGGCGAAGCGGCCGCGGGTGCGCGTCAGGCTCAGGTGCCTATTTCAACGGTCGGAACGGCCGATCACGGCCATCAGCTCCGCGATTTTTGCCCGCTGATCGGCCTTGTCGCCGCTACGGATGGCGCCTTCGACACAGTGCGACACGTGATCCCTCAGCACTTCTTCCTCGACGCGCCGCAGCGCGGCCCGCACCGCCGCGATCTGGGTGACGATGTCGATGCAATAGCGGTCCTCCTCGACCATCCTGGCGAGGCCGCGGACCTGGCCCTCGATCCGGTTGAGGCGCTTCTGACAGGAAGCCTTGATGTCTTTTCGCATGCGGCCTATATACCCCTATAGGGTATATCTTTTCAAGCCGGGTGAGCTCATGGACAGGCCGGAAAGCGCTACCGGGAACACCGCGCGGATGCGCGATCCCGTTTGCGGGATGCACGTCGATCCCCTGACCAGCAGGCACCGCTTCGACTACCGCGGCGAGACCTTCCATTTCTGTTCGGCGGGCTGCCGCACCAAGTTCGCCGCCGATCCCGTCGCCTGGCTGGAAAAGGACAAGCGGCCGCAGGCCGCGGCGCCGGAGGGCGCGATCTACACCTGCCCGATGCATCCGCAGATCCGCCAGGTCGGCCCGGGAAGCTGTCCGATCTGCGGCATGGCGCTGGAGCCTGAGGTCGCAAGCCTTGATGCGCCGGCCAACCCGGAGCTTGCGGACATGACGCGCCGGTTCTGGATCGGGCTCGTGCTCACGCTGCCGACGGTTGCGCTGGAAATGGGCGGCCATCTCGTCGGCGGTCACGGCTGGGTCGACCCAATCATGTCGAACTGGATTCAGCTCGTCTTCGCCACGCCCGCGGTGCTGTGGGCCGGCTGGCCGTTCTTCGTGCGCGGCTGGCAATCATTGCAGACCCGCAACCTCAACATGTTCACGCTGATCGCGATCGGCACCGGCGTCGCTTACGTCTATAGCGTCGTTGCGACCATCACGCCGGGAAGCTTCCCGGCCGCCTTCCGAGGCCATGGCGGCGCGGTCGCGGTCTACTTCGAGGCGGCGGCGGTCATTACCGTGCTCGTGCTGCTCGGCCAGGTGCTGGAACTGCGCGCCCGCGAGGCGACTTCGGGCGCGATCAAGGCGCTGCTTCAGCTCGCGCCGAAAACCGCCCGCCGCATCGGCGACGATGGCGTCGATCATGAGGTGGCGATCGACACGCTTGTTGTCGGCGATCGCCTGCGGGTGCGGCCGGGCGAGAAGGTGCCGGTGGACGGCGTCATGCTCGAAGGCCGCTCCTCGCTCGATGAATCCCTAGTGACAGGCGAATCGATGCCCGTCTCCAAGGAAGCCGGCAGCAAGGTCATAGCAGGCACGCTCAACCAGTCCGGCGGATTCGTGATGCGCGCCGACAAGGTCGGGCGCGACACGCTGCTGTCGCAGATTGTCAGGATGGTGGCCGACGCCCAGCGCTCGCGCGCGCCGATCCAGCGGTTGGCCGATCAGGTTTCCGGCTGGTTCGTGCCTGTCGTCATGGTCGTGGCGGGGCTGGCCTTCGCCGCCTGGGCCTGGTTCGGGCCGGAGCCGCGGATGGCGTTTGGCCTAGTCGCCGCCGTCAGCGTGCTGATCATCGCCTGCCCCTGTGCGCTCGGCCTCGCCACGCCGATGTCGATCATGGTCGGCGTCGGCCACGGCGCGCAGGCCGGCGTGCTGATCAGGAACGCCGAGGCGCTGGAGCGCATGGAGAGGGTCGATACGCTGGTGGTGGACAAGACCGGCACCTTGACCGAGGGCAAGCCGAAGGTGGTCGCAACGGTTCCGACCGCGGGATTTGCGGAAGCCGATATTCTGCGGCTGGCCGCCAGCGTCGAGCGCGCCAGCGAGCATCCGCTGGCCGACGCCATTGTGCGGTCCGCCAAAGAACGCAATCTCGATCTCGCCACGGTGGAAGAGTTTGATTCGCCGACCGGCAGGGGCGCGACCGGCAAGGTCGACGGCAAGACCATCGTTCTCGGCAACGCGAATTTCCTGCAATCCCTTCGCATCGACGCCCGGTCCCTCGACGGCGCGGGCGAACGTTTGCGCGGTGAAGGCGCCACCGTCATTTATATCGCCATCGACGGCAAGCTTGCCGGGCTTTTCGCCATTGCCGATCCCGTGAAGGCGTCAACCCCGCAGGCGCTGGCGGCGCTGGCGGCCGAGGGCATCAGGGTCATCATGCTGACCGGCGACAACAGGACTACAGCGAACGCCGTCGGCCGAAGCCTCGGCATCGCCGAGGTCGAGGCGGAAGTGCTGCCCGATCAGAAGAGCGCCGTGGTGGCGAGGCTGCAGAAGGCGGGCAGGATCGTCGCGATGGCCGGCGACGGCGTCAACGACGCCCCGGCGCTGGCCGCCGCCGACGTCGGCATCGCCATGGGCACCGGCACCGACGTCGCGATGGAAAGCGCCGGCGTCACGCTGCTGAAGGGCGATCTAACCGGCATCGTCCGCGCCCGCCGGCTGTCGCAGGCGACCATGCGCAACATCAGGCAGAACCTGTTCTTTGCGTTCATCTACAACGCCGCCGGCATCCCGATCGCCGCAGGCATCCTCTATCCCAGTTTCGGCCTGCTGCTGTCGCCGATCATCGCCGCCGCGGCGATGGCGCTGTCCTCGGTCAGCGTCGTCGGCAACGCCCTGCGGCTGCGGATGACGCGGCTGTAACAACTTGATGTGCGTCAAGGCTACGGCCTGCGTTGGGGCTATACTTTTCAATGAAATGCTGAACCCGCTATGGGAGTTTTGGTCATGACGCGATTGACGATGGCGACGGCTCTCACGCTCGCGGCGCTTGCGGTTCCGGCATCGGCGCAGGCCCCGGCCGGACATGATCACTCCCACGCCGCGGACAGCGGAAAATCAACTCCGGCGACACCGGCACCGGCACCGGCGCCGGGCCCGTCGGCCAATGCCGCGCCGCAAGGCGGCGCCGGCATGATGGGCGGCATGGGCGACATGCCGATGATGAGCATGATGAAGGACATGAGGGAGATGATGAGTAACATGTCCATGATGCACTCCATGGACATGATGCAGCGGATGGGCATGATGGGCCCGGGCATGGGCGGCATGGCGACCGTGGATCGCATCGAAGGCCGCATCGCTTTTCTGCGCGCCGAACTCAAGATTACCGACCCGCAGGCAAGCGCCTGGAACGGCTTTGCGGACGCGTTGCGTGCGAATGCAAGAAAGCTTGCCGACGCTCGCGCGGCGATGACGCCCAAAGGCGATGCATCGGCGGCTACCGTGACCGCGCGTCTTGAACTCCAGGAGCGATGGCTGGTCGCGCAGCTCGATGGCCTGCGCGCGATGAAATCCGCCTTCGCCAAACTGAACGAGGCCCTGTCTGACGATCAGAAGAAGGCGGCCGATGACCTCCTCGCCCCGCACATGGGCTTCGGCATGGGCGCGATGGCAATGATGCCGGCGCAAGGCGGAATGCCTGGCATGGGCATGGGCATGGGCAGGAAATAATAAGCGCTGACGATCAGAGTCAGGGTCAAGCCACCCTGGCCGCCGTCCCGCGCGGCAGCCCGGCCCGCGCCAGGCCGCCATACAACGCCTCTTCAGGCATTTCCGATTTCAGGATTCCGCGCACCGCGATCAGCTTCTCGATGTCGATGCCGGTCGCAAAGCCCTTGCTCTCGCACAGGAACGCCAGGTCCTCGAACACCACATTGCCGGTCGCGCCCGGCGCGAACGGGCAGCCGCCGAGCCCGCCCAGCGAGCCGTCGAGCACGCGCGCGCCGGCGTCGAGCGCGGCGGAGGCGTTGGCGACGCCCATCCCCCTGGTATCGTGCAGATGGATGCAGATCGGCTTTGCGCCGGCGATCTTCACCGCCGCCGCGGTCAGTTCGCCGACCTGCTTCGGGCCGGCATAGCCGACGGTGTCGGCAATCGCGACCATGTCGACCCCGGCCTCGAACAGTTTTTCGGTCAGTCGCAGCACTTCTTTCGGATCGACCGCGCCGACGATCGAACAGCCCAGCGCCATCGAGATCGCGGCATTAACCACCGGCCGGTGCGCGCTGGCGTCGCGCAGTTCGCACAGCCGCCTGACATTGGCGATCGCCGATTCGCGCGAACGGTTGGCGTTGGCCTGGCTGTGCTCCTCGGTGGCCGAAACCACCGACGCCACTTCGGCGACTCCCGAGGCCAGCGCCTCGTTGACGCCGCGCTCGTTCAATGTCAGCGCGATGCCGTAGGCGCCGGGCAGCGATGCTGCGGTCGCGATGATGTCGCGCACGTCGGCGAACTGCGGAAAGGTCTTTGCCGGCAGGAACGAGCCGACCTCGAAGTGCCGCACGCCCGCGGCGTACTCCTCGCGCATCCAGCGCTGCTTGGCCGCGGTGGACGGGAATTTCTTCACGAGCTGCAGCCCGTCGCGCAGGCCTACCTCGCGCAGCACGATTCTGTTGTCGGGATAGATTTCGTTGACGCGGGTCATGCTGGCCTCATGCGGCGTTGGTTTTTTGCAGGCGGGGTTCGCTGTTCGAGTTCGGCGCGGACGGCCTCGGTATCGGCGCCGAGCACCGGCACGCGCAGTCCTTCACCGATATTGCCGCCATTCCACTCCACCGGCAATGCGGGAACGCGGAACGGCGCGCCATCGGCGTTGAAATTCTGCACCAGCCCGCCCGGCCGCAGCACATGGGGATCGTGCAGCAGATCTTCGGGCCGATTGATCGGGGAATAGGCGATGTGCAGCGCATCGAGCCTGGCGGAGAGATCGGCCATCTTCCATTGCCCGATCACGTCGGCGACGCGTGGAATGATCCTGCCGCGCGCCAGGATCCGGTCGGTGGTGTTGCGCAGGTTCGGATCGTCGGCGAATTCCTGCAGGCCGAATTCGCGGCAGAAGCTCCGCCAATGGCCCTCGGTGACGACGGCGATGAAGATGCGGTCGCCGTCCGCGGTATCGAAGATGTCGTAGATCGGCCAGGCGTGCTCGCGCTCCGGCATCGAGCGCGGCTTGCGGCCGGTCATCTCATGTTCGACCATGTGCTGGGCCACCAGGAACAGGCAGTTCTCGAACAGGCCGATGCGGATGTCGGCGCCCTCCGTGTGGCCGCCGCGCTTCTGGTAGAGCGCGGCAAGGATCGCGATGGCGCCGAACATGCCGCCCATGATGTCGTTGGCGGAAGAGCCGACGCGTTGCGGCTTCTCGCGCGTGCCGGTCATGGCGGCCAGGCCCGACATCATCTGCACCACCTCGTCGAGCGCCGGGCGATGCTCGTAGGGGCCGGACAGAAACCCCTTGTGGCCGGCGACGATCAGATGCGGGTGGCGGCGGCGCAGCTCTTCGGCGCCGAGCCCCTGCTTGTCGAGCTGGCCGTCGCGAAAGTTCTCCAGGAACACGTCGGCGCTGTCGAGCAGCCGATGCATGGTTTCGCGGTCCTGCTCCACCGCCAGATCGAGCACCACGCTGCGTTTTCCCCGGTTGAACAGCGGGAAGAACGAGATTCCCATGCCGCCGAGCGATCGGGTCTTGTCGCCGACGGGCGGCTCGACCTTGATCACCTCGGCGCCGAGCTGGGCGAGGATCATGCCGCAGGTCGGACCCATCACCATATGGGTCATCTCGACGACCCGCACGCCGTCCAGCGGCATTCCCGTCCCGGCCATCGCAGCGCGCTCCCCTTAACCAGCCATTTCTCTTGCGGCGGAGACTACGGCTTTGACACGCCCCGGGAAAACATAATCTGCCGAAAGGCGCTTTCACTGCTGCATAACGCAAATGCAATTCATGCGCCGCCCGCGCCTGCGCGGCGCCCTATCCGGCCTTGGCCCTTGCCGAAGGGCTGCCGCGTGTCTACCTCTCGCGAGAGTTTTCCACGCGAGGTCACCGCCATGCTGGACGCCGCCATCAAGGCGCTTTCGCAGATCCTGTCGCCGCCGATGCGCACCATCCTGTGGCGCTCGGTCGGGCTTGCGCTGGTGCTGGTCGCGGTGCTGGCCATCGGCCTGCAGCGCGCCTTGAGCTGGTTTGCCGAATCCGGCGAGGTCTGGGCCGAGGCGATGCTGGGGCCGGGCTTCCAGACCTCGCTCAACGTGCTGTCCTGGATCATCTCGATCGCCGCCGGCCTCGGCGTCGTCCTCGGCGCCATTTTCCTGATGCCGGCGGTGACTTCGCTGGTGGCGAGCGTATTCGTCGACGACGTCGCCGAGCATGTCGAGCGCGCGCATTATCCGGCGGAGCGCCCCGGCGACGCGCTGCCGCTCGGCGTCGCGATCCCCGAAGGGGTCAAGACCGCGCTGCTGACGATCCTGGTCTACCTGGTCGCCTTGCCCTTCGTGCTGTTCGCAGGCGCCGGCTTTTTGATTTTCTTCTTCGCCACCGCCTGGCTGCTCGGCCGCGAATATTTCGAGCTCGCGGCGATGCGCTTCCGCTCGCCCGCCGAGGCCAAGGCGATGCGCAAAGACCATGCCGGGATCGTCTTCACCGCCGGCCTGTTCATCGCGGCGTTCGTCTCGATCCCGATCGTCAACCTGGCGACGCCGCTGTTCGGCATGGCCTTCATGGTCCACATGCACAAGCGCCTCTCCGGCCCGCGCCCGGAACTGATCGAGCCGGCGCCGCTTGCGGGGAGAGGGTCGGGGTGAGGGGCTCTCACCGCGAGCGTGATCTGTCGATCGAACTGTACCCCCTCACCCGGATCGCAAGAGCGATCCGACCTCTCCCCGCAAGCGGGGCGAGGTAAGAAAGCCTCACACCGTCTTTTCCGGCCACCGGCAGAGATCGCTGATCACGCACGCCTCGCAGCGCGGCTTGCGGGCGAGGCAGGTGTAGCGCCCATGCAGGATCAGCCAGTGGTGGGCGTGCAGCATGAATTCCGCCGGGATGATTTTCTCCAGCCCCAATTCGACCGCGAGCGGCGTGTCGCCGGGCGCGAGGCCGGTGCGGTTGCCGACGCGGAACACATGCGTATCCACCGCCATGGTGTGTTCGCCAAAGGCCATGTTGAGCACGACATTGGCGGTCTTGCGCCCGGCGCCCGGCAGCGTCTCGATCTCGGCGCGCGTGCGCGGCACCTCGCCGCCGAACTCGGCGATCAGCTTTTCCGACAGCGCGATGACGTTCTTCGCCTTGTTGCGGTAGAGCCCGATGGTCTTGATGTAGTCGCGCAGCTTCTCCTCGCCGAGCGCCAGCATCTTCGCCGGCGTGTCGGCGACCGCAAACAGCGGCCGCGTCGCCCTGTTGACGCCGGCGTCGGTCGCCTGCGCCGACAGCACCACGGCGACCAAGAGCGTGTAGGGATTGAGATGTTCGAGCTCGCCCTTGGGCTCGGGATTGGCGTCACGGAACCGGCTGAACGCTTCATGGACCTCCGCCGCCGTCCAGGGTTTCGGCCCAGCTGGTTTTTTCGCAACCCGTTTCGGCAGCGCGCTCGCGGCGGGCTTTGCCGATTTTTTCGGCGCGGCCGGCAGCCGGGATTTCTCGACGCGGACGGGACGGATGATTTTGGCCATGATCCGGATATACTGATACGCGATGATCGCAAGCAACGACTTTGATCCGGAGCCGGGCCAGCCGACGCTGTTTTCGGCGCGGCTGACGCCGCACCGCTCGCTCAGCCGCACCGGCTTCCTGGTGCTGATGGCGTTTCTCAGTGTCGTCAGCTTTGCCGCCGGCACCGCGTTCTGGCTGATGGGCGCCTGGCCGGTGCTCGGCTTTTTCGGCCTCGACCTGCTCGTGATCTGGTGGGCGTTCCGGGTCAATTTTCGCAGTGCTGCCGCCACCGAAGACATCATGGTGACGCCGTCGGAATTGCGGGTGCGCCGGGTCAGCCATCGCGGCCAGGTCGCGGAGTGGACGCTCAATCCGCTCTGGGTGCAGCTGGAGCAGACCGGCGACCCCGAATTCGGCATCGAGCGGCTTTATCTGGTCTCCCGCGGCCGCCGGGTCTCGGTCGGCTACTTCCTGGGGCCTGATGAAAAGGCAAGTTTTGCCAAGGCGTTATTGGCTGCGTTGCACGCCGCCAAACGCGGCGTTTCCTATAACCCGGCCGGCTGACACGTCCGCACCCGAAAACGCGGCCTTGTCAGAAATCGGGTGGCTTGAACCCCGCGCGCCCTCTAAACCAGACCCCATGATGATCACAGCCCTCCATGACCAGCGCCTGACCAGGCCCGGCCCCCAGCACGCCGCGCTGCGCGACTACGATTCGGTGCGGCGCGCCATCGCCTTCATCTCGGAGCACTGGCGCAGCCAGCCGACCATCGAGGCGATGGCGGATGCCGCCGCCGTGACGCCGGATGAATTGCACCATCTGTTTCGCCGCTGGGCCGGGCTGACGCCCAAGGCATTCATGCAGGCGCTGACGCTCGACCACGCCAAGGGCCTGCTGCGCGATTCCGCCAGCGTGCTCGACGCTGCGCTCGACTCCGGATTGTCAGGCCCCGGCCGGCTCCACGATCTCTTCGTCACCCATGAGGCGATGTCGCCGGGCGAATGGAAGAACGGCGGCGCGGGGATGACGCTGCGCTTCGGGTTCCACGCCTCGCCATTCGGCGCCGCGATCGTGATCGCCAGCGATCGCGGCCTGGCGGGGCTCGCCTTTGCCGACCCCGGCGAGGAGCCGGCGGCGCTCGCCGACATGAAGCGACGCTGGCCGAACGCGACCTATGTCGAGGACCACGACGGCACGGCAGCGCTGGCGCAGCGCATCTTCGACACTGATCTGTGGCGGCCGGACCAGCCGCTGCGGGTGGTGCTGATCGGCACCGACTTCGAGGTGCGGGTGTGGGAGACGCTGTTGAAGATCCCGATGGGCCGCGCGGTCTGCTATTCCGACATCGCCAGCAAGATCAGCAAGCCGAAGGCTTCGCGCGCGGTCGGCGCTGCGGTCGGAAAGAATCCGGTGTCCTTCGTGGTGCCCTGCCACCGCGCGCTCGGCAAGGGCGGCGCGCTGACCGGCTATCACTGGGGCATCACCCGCAAGCAGGCGATGCTGGGCTGGGAAGCCGGCCAGGTCGGGATGCATTGAGGGTGGATGATCGAATGCGCAGATCGTAGCGCGGATTGTAGGGTGGGCAAATCGTATGCGTGCCCACCATTTCATTTCGCTCGCGCCAGTGGATAGATGGTGGGCACGCCGCTAACGCGCTTTGCCCACCCGCACGCCCTACGATCTGAACCATCACCCCGCCAGGTCGAGCTTCGAGGCCACCGTCGAATCCGCGTTGAGGCGGTAGATCACCGGCGCGCCGGTGGCGAGTTCGCGCTTCAATATCTGCTCCGGCGAGAGCTTTTCCAGCACCATGATCAGCGCCCGCAGCGAATTGCCGTGGGCGGCGACCAGGGTGCGCTCGCCGCGCAGCACGCAGGGCAGGATCTCCTGGACGTAATAGGGCAGCGCGCGCGCCAGCGTGTCCTTCAGGCTCTCGCCGCCTGGCGGCGGCACGTCGTAGGAACGCCGCCAGATCAGCACCTGCTCCTCGCCCCATTTCTTGCGGGCGTCGTCCTTGTTGAGGCCGGACAGATCGCCATAGTCGCGCTCGTTGAGCGCGAGGTGTTTGTGCGTCTTCAGTCCGGTCTGGCCGATCTCGGCCAGCATCAGTTCGAGCGTGCGCTGCGCGCGGGTCAAGACCGAGGTAAAGGCGATGTCGAACGACAGCCCCTGCGCCTTTAACTTGCGGCCGGCCTCGCTGGCTTCAGCGACGCCCTGCGCGGTGAGGTCGGGGTCCTTCCAGCCGGTGAACAGGTTCTTCAGGTTCCATTCGCTCTGGCCGTGACGCACGAGCACGAGAAGGCGGTCGCTCATTCCGGGATTCCGTTTTGGGTTCGGGAAACAGACAGTATCAGGATTCAGAAAGCCCCAGCACGTCGGCCATGGAGTAAAGGCCGGGCTGCTTGCCATGGGCCCAGAGCGCGGCCTTCAGCGCGCCGTGCGCGAAGATCATGCGGTCCTCGGCTTGGTGCGACAGCGTGATCCGCTCCGAGGGTCCGGCAAAGATCACGCTGTGGTCGCCGGCCGCGGTGCCGCCGCGCAGCGAGGCGAAGCCGATGTCGCCCGGCCGCCGCGCGCCGGTATGGCCGTCGCGGCCGCGCGCCGAATGGGCATAGAGGTCGATGCCGCGGCCGCTTGCGGCGGCCTCGCCCAGCATCAAGGCGGTGCCCGACGGCGCGTCGATCTTGGCCTTGTGATGCATCTCGAGAATTTCGATGTCGAAATTCTCGTCGAGCGATCGCGCGACCCGCTTGACCAGCGCCGCCAGCAGATTGACGCCGAGGCTCATATTGCCCGACTTCACCACGACGGCGCGCGAGGTGACGCTCTTGATCACGGCATCGTCCGACGACGATAGCCCGGTGGTGCCGATGATGTGAACCAGCTTGCGCTCGGCGGCGATGGCGACATTGGCGATGGTGGCGCCGGGGACGGTAAAATCCAGAATGCCGTCGGCCTCGGCCGACAGCGACCACAGGTCGGCCGAGAGCTTGACGCCGTTAGCGGGCAGTCCGGCGAGCAGGCCGGCATCCTTGCCCAGCAATTCCGAACCCGGCGCCTCCAGCGCGCCGGTCAGCACCGCGCCAGGGGTCTCCGAAATGACGCGCACCAGCGCACGCCCCATCCGGCCGCCGGCTCCCGCAACGATCAATCGCATGTCGGCCATGGCTTTCCCTCTCAACGCCCTATAGCGGGAGCGACCCGTTCCGGCAACCGATCAGGCCCAGCGCTCAGGGTTGCGGGCCGTCATAGCCTTCGATGATGATGAGTTCGGCCAGCGAATGCGGCTGGCGGACCTTGATATTGGCCTGATATTCCGGCGACTGGTAGCAGGCCAGCGCTTTCTCGTAGCTGTCGAACTCGATCACGACGTTGCGCGACCGGCTTTGGCCCTCGGGCGCGGTGAACTTGCCGCCGCGCACCACGTAGCGGCCGCCGAACTTCTTGAAGATTGCAAGATTGGCCGCCGCATACGGCTTGTAGCCGTCATCATTGTGCACATCGACCCGCGCGACCCAGTATCCCTTCGCCATCTTCATTCTCCCTTTCGTTCAGGCCAAGGCCTGGTTGATCTCGGCCTGGATCGCCTCCGCCGCCGCCCTGGGGTCGGCGGCTTCGGTGATGGGGCGTCCGACCACCAGATAGTCCGCGCCCGCGGCAATCGCCCGCGCCGGCGTCATGATACGCTTCTGGTCGCCCCTTGCAGCACCCGCGGGCCGGATGCCCGGCGTCACCAGCTTCATCCGATGGCCGACGATCCTGCGCAACGACGCCGCCTCTTCCGGCGAACTCACCAACCCGTCGACGCCGAGCACCAGCGCCTGCTGGGCGCGCGCCTCGACCAGGTCCGACACGCCGAGGCGATAGCCGGCAGCATGCAGGTCGCCGTCGTCATAGGAGGTAAGAACGGTGACGGCGAGAATCCTCAGGCCGGATCCGGCGCGCGCCTCGACCGCGGCCTTCATGGTCTGCGGATAGGCGTGGACGGTGAGGAAGGTGGCGCCGAGTTTGGCCACACTCTCGACGCCGCGCGCCACCGTGTTGCCGATGTCATGCAGCTTGAGGTCGGCGAACACCTGCTTGCCTGACTTCACCAGCTGGCCGGCCAGCGGCAGGCCGCCGGCATAGGCCAGTTGATAGCCGATCTTGTAGAAGCTGACGCTGTCGCCAAGCCGCGCGACCAGCGCTTCCGCTTCCGCAACGCCCGGCAGATCAAGCGCCACGATCAGCCGGTCCCTTGGCGCTATGTTGGCTGGCTGCATCTCACCTCACATCATGCGTTGGGAAATGTCGATCAGCTGCCGCGCCATCGCCTTCAGCGCCTCGGCGTCGGCGGCGTTCTTCAGGTGGTCCATCTCGTCATAGGCCTCGTTGGCGAACGGCAGCGCGAACTGGTCCGCTATCACGGTGGCATGACAGGCCGACAGGATCAGCCGCAGCGCCGCCAGCGCGCGGACGCCGCCGAGCCTTCCGCTGGAGGCGGAAGCGACCGCAAACGCCCGCTCGCGGAAAACCTGGCCGCGGCTCTCGTGCGCGTCCTCAACCCGGCTCAGCCAGTCGATGGTATTCTTGACCAGCGCCGGCACCGAGGCGTTGTGTTCGGGGGTCACGATCAGGACGCCATGATGGGCCGCCATCATGCGCTTGAGGTTGACGGCGTGCTTGGGCACGCCGGACTTGGCCTGCAGGTCACCGTCATAGATCGGCAGCGGAAAATCGGCGAGCGAGATGCGGGTGATTTCGGCGCCGGACTGCGCCAGTTGATGCGCGGCGACCGCCGCCAGCTTCGCGTTGAGCGAGCCGGTGCGCAGCGATCCCGGGATCACGAGAATTTTCAGCGCGGACATATCGTAGAAACCGCGTTCAGGGCGGCCCGCGACGGCGCAGGACGGCTCAGCCCTTGCGATACACCCAGACGCGGGCGGGCGGAAGGTTCATCCAGATCCGCTCGGACGCTTCGGTGGACACGCCCGGCAGCGACTTCGGAATCGGCGGCGCGACCGAATAGGTGAATTGCACGAATGGCGCGCCCGGCGTCAGCGCCGCGAACGCATCGCGAATCAGCCTCAACCGCGTCAGCATCGGCTTGGTTACCAGCGGCAGGCCGGACACCACGGCGGATGCGGGGGTTTTCAGGACGCCCCAGAGCGAGTCCCGCAGCGCATAGGCATCACCCTGCACCACCTGGGCTTGCGGATAACGCTCGCGCAGCAGCGCGCAGAAGCCCGGGTTGTACTCGACCAGCACCAGCCGCTTCTGATCGACGCCGCGCTCGATCAGCGCATTGGTGATCGCGCCGGTGCCGGGCCCGAGTTCGACGACCGGACCCTCGGAATTGACGTCGACATATTGCGCCATGGTCCGGGCCAGCACCCGGCTCGAGGGCATCACCGCGCCCATGTGAAGCGGTTTTTCAATCCATGACCTGATGAAGCGAACCTCATCGTCAAGACGAAGCGGTTTCTTCAGCGCGCGCGCGGAGGATTGCAGAGGCATTTCGCTACCAGGCGGGGCCGCAAATTAAGCGGGATTGTCAGAAAACGGTCATAAAGAGGTATAGGTCCAAGCCGGCACGGTCAAGCGAATCGGCGGCGTCGCATCCGCGTCCGTGTTGGTGCTTTTTTGAGACATAGCGGCCTGCGCGAAGGCGATTATGCGCCAATCCGCGACGCAACCAGAGGCGGCGCAATCATGAACCCGCGCGGGCGCCAAAGAAATCCTTAACCTTGGTGAAGAAGCCGGCCGCTTCCGGCTGGGTGACGCCGGACGACAATTTTTCGAACTCTGACAGCAATTCCTGCTGCTTCCTGGTCAGATTCTGCGGCGTCTCGACCATCACCTGGACATACATGTCGCCGGTTTGGCGCGAACGAAGCACCGGCATTCCTTTTGACGCAATGCGGAAACGGCGGCCGGACTGCGTGCCCGCCGGCACTTTCACCTTGGTCTTGCCCTTGTCGATGGTCGGGACCTCAAATTCGCCGCCGAGGGCGGCGGCCACCATCGAGATCGGGACCCGGCAATGCAGGTCGGCGCCATCGCGCTGGAAAAACTCGTGCGTCGCCAGCGACAGGAAAATATAGAGATCGCCGGGCGGCCCGCCGCGAACGCCGGCCTCGCCTTCGCCGGCCAGGCGAATCCGCGTGCCGTCTTCGACGCCTTGGGGAATGTTGACCGACAAGGTCCGGTCGCGAGTCACCCGCCCCGAACCGCCGCAACCCGGACAGGCATCCTCGATCATCTGCCCACGACCCTGACAGCCGGGGCAGGTCCGCTCCAGCGTGAAGAAGCCTTGCGCCTGCCGCACACGGCCAGCCCCGCCGCAGGTCGAACAGTTCTTCGGCTTGGTGCCGGCCTTGGCGCCGGTGCCCGAACACGGCTCGCAGGTGACCGAAACCGGAATCTCGATCTGCGCGGTCTTGCCGAGATAGGCGTCCTCGAGCGTGATCTCCATGTTGTAACGCAGGTCGGCGCCGCGCTCGCGGCCGCCGCCGCCGCGCCCGCGTTGCCCGGCCATGCCGAACAAATCCTCGAAAATATCCGAGAATGACGAGGCGAAGCCGGCGCCGAAACCGGGACCGCCGCCGCCGGTGCCCTGCTCGAACGCGGCATGGCCGTAGCGGTCATAGGCGGCGCGCTTGTCGCCGTCCTTCAGCACTTCGTAGGCTTCGTTGATTTCCTTGAACTTCACTTCGCTGCTGGCGTCGCCCGGATTCTTGTCCGGATGCCACTTCATCGCGAGCTTGCGGAACGCCGCCTTGAGTTTGGATTCGTCCGCGGTCCGCTCGACTTCCAGGGTTTCGTAGTAGCAGCGCTTGGTGGACATCCGTCAAACCCGCCCGAAGTTCATCTTCATTCCACAGGAATCGCCCTGGCGAAAGATGCCGCTTTCGGCTTAACGAAAAATGACCCCCATCCATCGAACGCAATCTGCGCGCGCTGCTGGACGAGGGTCATGATCGAAAGCCCGCTTTAAGCCGACTTCTTGTTGTTCTTGTCGTCGTCGACCTCGGTGAACTCGGCGTCGACCACGTCATCCTTGGCGGCGTCCTTCTTGGCGTCCGCTTCGGCCTGCTGCCTGTACATCGCCTCGCCGAGCTTCATCGACGCCTGCGCCAGCGTGCTGGTCTTGGCCTTGATGGCTTCGGCGTCGTCGCCCTTCAGCGCTTCCTTGAGGTCGCTGACCGCGTCCTCGATGGCCCGGCGCTCGGCATCTTCGACCTTCGAGCCGTGCTCGGCCAGCGCCTTTTCGGTGGAATGCACCAGCGCGTCGGCATGGTTCTTGGCATCGACCGCCTCGCGGCGCTTCTTGTCCTCGGCCGCATTGGCCTCGGCGTCCTTGACCATCTTCTGGATGTCGGCTTCCGACAGGCCGCCGGAGGCCTGGATCCGGATCTGCTGCTCCTTGCCGGTCGCCTTGTCCTTGGCGGACACGTTGACGATGCCGTTGGCGTCGATGTCGAAGGTCACCTCGATCTGCGGCATGCCGCGCGGCGACGGCGGAATGCCCATCAGGTCGAACTGGCCCAGCACCTTGTTGTCGGCCGCCATCTCGCGCTCACCCTGGAACACGCGGATGGTGACCGCGTTCTGGTTGTCCTCGGCGGTCGAGAACACCTGGCTCTTCTTGGTCGGGATCGTGGTGTTGCGGTCGATGATGCGGGTGAACACGCCGCCCA